>JACCDQ012173700.1_pt1 | contig 43805 bp, 27 predicted proteins | sample 7446031 | NCBI WGS metagenome assembly JACCDQ01 (sample SAMN15323442, study PRJNA562643) | freshwater metagenome | isolation source: river surface water | place: USA:Blue River Watershed | collected 2017-08-17 | reverse complement strand
AGGATAGTTCATGTTTATTTCGTAATTTTGCTAGCATATTTATATAAATGGAAAAGAAGAAAATACTATTTATTTCTCAAGAAATCTTTCCTTTTTTACCCAAATCTGAAATTTCTGGAAGCGCACGACGCATTTCTCAAGCAGTTCAAGATGCTGGTAAAGAAATTCGTGTTTTTACACCCCGTTTTGGGGCGATCAATGAAAGACGCCACCAACTCCATGAAGTTATCCGTTTGTCGGGCCTCAACATCTCTATCGATGACCACGACCACCCGCTCATCATCAAAGTTGCTTCTATTTCGGCAGCCAGAATGCAGGTGTATTTCATAGACAACGACGACTACTTCAAACGCAAAACTTGCCTTCAAGAAGAAGACGGCAAATACCACCCAGACAACGACGAGCGCGCTATGTTCTTTTGTCGTGGCGTCTTAGAAACCGTCAAAAAACTCGGCTGGCAGCCAGATGTCATTCACTGTCATGGTTGGCTCACCGGCATCATGGCTTTGTATATCAAATTCATCTTTAGCAAAGACCCACACTTCAAAGAAACAAAAGTTGTCTATAGCCTTTACAACGAAACCTTTGACCAACCTTGGGATCCTCGTTTTGCTGAAAAGCTCGCTTTTGATGGCTTCCCTCAAGACCTCACCGACGCACTCAAAGATACCAGCTGCGAGAACCTCACCAAAGTGATTTTATCGCACTGCGACGGCGTCAATATTGCCAGTGAAACTTTAGCGCCTAATTTACAAGCGCTTTACGATGAAGCAAATATTCTTAAACTACCTTATTTTGCCGAAGAGCATCAAGGTAAAGAGTTGGCTGCCTTCTTTGATAAAGTAATCGACGCTAACGTCTTAGCCTAAGCTCATGAAATCCTTAAGCGCACTTCTGCTTTTGCTGTTGGTTGCCACGGCATGCACTAAAAAAGACAACGGTTTAGGTAAAGAAATCATCGATCCAAATGCCATACTCAACGGCATCACTACCGATACTTTTGAGCTCTACACCTATTCTATTCTAGAAGATTCAACCGAAACCAAAAACGCTTCAAATGTCTTATTAGGTTCTTACATAGACCCCAAATTTGGCAAAGTGGAAGCATCTGTTTACACCGAACTGCGTTTGCCCGGCCTGAATCCTAATTTTGGCGATGCTTCACAAATTGTAGTCGATTCCTTTGTTTTGGCACTCGAATATGTAGGCTATTACGGCGACCTCAGCCCGCAAACATTTGAGGTGTATCCGCTCATAGACTCTTTGCAAAATGCAGCATCTGTCAAATACTACCAATTTTCTACCTTGTCTGCAGCCAGTACCAATTGGGTGGCCGCGGGTCAAGGCACCATTACACCAGACCCCATCAATGACGCCACGGTTGCAGGCGCTAAGGTTGATCCACAATTGCGCATTCACCTCGACACCAACCGCGCTTGGGATTTCATCAACGAGTCTACAAACAACCCAGCAACATTTGCAACCAACGCGGCCTTCCAAGATTATTTCAAAGGCCTCAAAATAGCCGTCAACAATCCGAACCAAAGCAGTGGTCAGGGAGCCATTCTCTATTTGGATGTCAACAACAATCCGGCCTCCAAAATGACCATCTACTTCAGACTAGACGGCGTCAAGAAAACCTACGACTTCAACATCAACTCTAATTGTGCCGACTTCACGCACATTGATCACGAGCAAGCGAATACGCCAGTTGCAGCAATATTTGCCGACACTACATTGGGTCAGAAAGCTTTTTATGCCCAAGCAAATAAAGTGCGCGCAATGGTCAAAATCCCTGGCCTAGACCAACTGCCCGACAACATCATTATTCACCGTGCCGACCTCAGTTTGCCAGTTCAATTTCAGACCGGATACCGCTACAAACCAGGATCGCGCGTTACAGCAGCAAGCAAATTGTCTGCTACAGATGTCTTTTACACGTCGCTAGGTATTGCAGGTTTATATTCTGATACCAAAAAGCAATATGATTTAGACATTCGGGCCTACCTCCAATCTTTGGTCAACGGCAAACTTGAAAACACCGGAATTGTTGTATCTCCACTATTTTTCAGGAATTCTGCGGAGCGCATTGTCTTCAATGGTGTTGAAACCAACAATAAGAAAAAGCCCAAACTCGTCGTTACCTATACAAGCTACTAAATTATGTGTGGAATCGTTGCGTACATAGGCAAAAATGATGCCTACCCGATTGTCATCAAGGGTCTCAAAAGATTAGAATACCGAGGTTACGACAGCTCTGGAATCGCCTTGCAACACAATGGCGCGCTTCATGTTTATAAACGAGTTGGTAAAGTAAGTAACCTCGAAGATTTTGCCGCCACCCAAGACCGCAGCGGTCATGCGGCAATTGGCCATACACGTTGGGCTACCCACGGCGAACCCTCCGATGTGAATTCGCATCCACATACCTCAATGGATGGCAAAATCGCACTCATCCACAACGGCATCATCGAAAACTACGATGTACTGAAGCAAGAATTGGTCAAGAACGGCTACATCTTTAAAAGTGCAACGGATACAGAAGTAGTGGTTCATTTAATAGACTACATTCAGAAGAAAGAAAACGTATGGTTTGGCGAAGCTTTGCGCTTGGCACTCAATCACGTAGTTGGCGCATATGCTATTGTAGCGATGTCATCTGATTACCCAAATCGTTTGGTAGCAGCGCGCAAAAGTAGCCCGCTTGTAGTTGGTATTGGCAGCGACGGCGCTTATTATTGTGCCTCTGATGCCACACCAATTGTAGAATACACCAAAAAAGTAGTTTACCTCAACGACGAAGAAGTAGCAGTTATTGACCTAGAAAAAGGCCTCAAACTCTACGATATCGCCGACCAACAAAAAACACCATTTTTCCAAGAACTTGAGCTCGAACTCGAGGCCTTAGAAAAAGGGGGATACGAGCACTTCATGCTCAAAGAAATCCACGAACAACCGCGCTCAATTCAAGATTGCTTCCGCGGTCGCCTCAATTCAGAGGAGGCATGGGTTGCCCTAGGCGGCATCCGTGAATACGAGCAAAAAATGATTTCTGCCAACCGCCTCATTATTGTAGCCTGCGGCACCTCTTGGCACGCTGGATTGGTAGGCGAGTACCTCATCGAAGACCTCGCGCGCATCAATGTAGAAGTAGAATACGCGAGCGAATTCCGTTACCGCAATCCAATACTTAGCGAAAACGACGTCGTTATTGCTATTTCTCAATCTGGTGAAACTGCAGATACACTAGCTGCACTTGAATTAGCCAAATCTAAAGGCGCCACTATTTTGGGCATTTGCAATGTGGTAGGTTCATCTATTGCGCGCATTACCGACGCAGGATCTTATACACACGCCGGCCCTGAAATTGGTGTGGCTTCCACCAAAGCCTTTACCGCACAAGTAACGGTTCTTACACTCATGGCACTTTCTTTGGCACACAAAAAAGGCACCATTTCAGAATCTAAATTCCGCCAGTTATTGGCCGAACTAGAAGCAATTCCAGAAAAGGTAAAACGCGTCTTGCAAACAGATGCCGCCATTGAGAAAATTTCTGCCATTTACAAAGACGCAGCAAACGCCCTTTATTTGGGACGTGGAAGTTCATTCCCTGTTGCACTAGAAGGTGCACTCAAACTCAAAGAAATTTCTTACATCCACGCTGAGGGTTATCCTGCAGCAGAAATGAAGCACGGCCCAATTGCTTTGATCGACGAAAACATGCCAATTATCGTTATTGCCACTCAAGGCAACTCCTACGAGAAGGTTGTTTCAAACATCCAAGAAGTCAAAGCCCGCAAAGGAAAAGTCATTGCTATTGTTACTGAAGGAGACGAGCAAGTCCGCAACATGGCAGATCACGTCATCGAAATCCCTGAAGTAGATGAATTCTTGGTGCCACTTCTAGCAACCATCCCGCTACAGCTTCTTTCTTACCACATCGCCGTCATGCGCGGCTGCAACGTAGACCAACCTCGCAACTTAGCGAAGTCGGTAACGGTGGAGTAAGCTACTCGAAAGAAACTTTATTCAAGAAAAGAACGGTGCGCTTGCGCTTCACGTCGTCGTCTACCTTGTTTTTGATCGACTGAACGCCGTAAGACAAGAAGTATTTGTCGTACCAGAAGGAAATATTGCTGTATGTTCCTTTCACCTTGTCATTTTCGTTGGTGGTATTGATCGGGTTTGATGTCTTTTCGTTGAGGATTTCACCGTCAAAAGAAAACGACTTAGAGTAAATATTGCGCCCATCGGCATAAACCAACTGAATGCTATTTTGCTCCTGAGCAGCTATGCGGATAAATGATTTGGCCACCATAGGTTTGTACCACAAGTACATCTTGAATACTTGGCTCCAGAGTAATTCACCTTGCGCATTGAATTTGGCAATCATGGCGTGCGTGTACTGGTAACCGTCAAAGACTTGAACAGTGGTGGTGGTAGGTCTGCCGTTAACATATGTAGTGCGCGTTTCTGTTCGATAGGTAGGGTAATATGCTTCTGTGATGAATAAAAAGTCGTTGTCAACAGGGATGAGGTCATGCAAAACAAGTAGTTGATTTGCTTCAAGTTCTTTGCCTCGTTTTGCTTTGCGTTCTTTTTTATTTTCAATGCGTTGTTGGCTCCTTTCAGGTAGAAAAGAGATGTAATTGGGGATGTCTAAGAATTTATAGGTGGTGATGTTCTGGATATTTCCGTCTGTGGAACTCCCGAAATAGATACCGTTATTCTGCCCTACTACAGTATTGCCATAGGTTCCGGCAATGGCAATGTCATCAGCACCAACCGCTCCAACGGTGATTGACTTAATGAATTTCTCTCCACCCTCATCTATCATTTGTGGGCTTGTCATTTTACCTTCTAAGTCTATGCTTAACAAATAAGCAAAGGATGCCACCCTGGATTTAAAAATCCTAAGTGAAAGGTAAAATTTGTTGGCATCTTCTAGATACTGCAGATTAATTGGTGCTGTACGGCGTTGTTTATAGCCCTCTACAACGATTGGTGTCGCAGTAGCGGTCTGGGATTCTAAATTAAAAAATAGTAAAGACGCACCATTTTTACCTTGTCCAATTGCTACCGCCTTTTGTCCTACGACATAAAAAGAATGGATACTGTAAAAACCGCTTTTACCTTCGAGTTCAATATCTAAACGCTTAATTGTTTTGTTTTTGACATCAAATTGATAGATGTAAATGGGCAAATTGCGTTTATAGGCCACGTGATAAATACTTTCTTCTCCTTCAAAAGTTGCTACAATAGGGTGAGTTGGATCGAAGTCGATAGGTTCTGTTTCGTATAACTCTAAATCGGAATTATAGATATCGTGATGAAGGTACATATTACCTCTTAAGCCACCTTCTTTACTTAGGCTTTTGACCACAACACCGTTTTTACCCATGGTGTATACCGTTTCGTCATAACGGCCATCCTTAAGGTCAATCTCGACGCGTTTTTCAGTGGTTTTGAGTTGTTGAGAAAAGGAGATGGTGGTCAGCAAGACCAAAGCGAGGAGAAGTGTAGATTTCATTTAATGTGTTATTTGGATAAAGGTACAAAACTTTTCTTTGGCTCTTTTGTTACCTTTGCTCATGCAAGAAAAGAAAGGCATTGCCATACTAGGTTCTACGGGTTCTATTGGTACGCAAGCACTCGAGGTGTTGGCGGCTTACCCAGACTACTTTGATTTACAGGTTTTAACGGCGGGTAAAAATGCAGATTTACTCATTGAGCAAGCGCTGAAGTTTCAGCCCAATTCGGTTGTCATTACTGATGAAAGCCAATATCAAAAGGTGAAAGATGCACTTTGGTCTGCGGATATACACGTATATGCAGGTCAGGAAGCGCTTTGCCAGGTAGTGGAATCGAATGAGGTGCATACGGTGCTCACTGCTTTGGTGGGTTATGCGGGTCTCAAACCAACTATTCATGCCATAGAAGCAGGTAAAACAATTGCACTTGCCAACAAAGAAACTTTAGTGGTGGCAGGCGAACTCATTACCAAATTGGCCCGAGAAAAAGCCGTTAATATTTATCCAGTAGATTCTGAGCACTCAGCTATTTTTCAGTGCTTGGTGGGCGAGTTCCACAATCCAATTGAAAAAATATACCTGACTGCATCAGGCGGTCCATTTAGAGGTTTTACGCGCGAACAACTTGAGAAAGTGACCCTCGAGCAAGCCCTCAAGCATCCGAACTGGAGCATGGGTGCCAAAATTACCATCGATTCAGCGAGCCTTATGAACAAAGGCCTAGAGGTTATTGAAGCCAAGTGGCTTTTTGGTTTGCAGCCCGAACAAATTGATGTCATTGTGCATCCGCAATCTATTGTGCACAGTTTGGTGCAGTTTGAAGACGGCAGCATGAAGGCACAAATGGGTTTACCTGATATGAAATTGCCTATTCAGTATGCACTGACCTATCCCGCGCGTTTCAAAACTGACTTCCCGCGCTTCAATTTCATGGATTATCCGCAACTCACTTTTGAGCAGCCAGACCGCAAGGTGTTCAAAAATTTAGATTTGGCTTATCAAGCAATGGCCGCGCAAGGAACAGCAGCTTGCGCACTCAATGCAGCCAATGAAGAGGCTGTAGCAGCTTACCTAGACCGCAAAATCTCCTTTTTAGAAATCGGCCAACTCAACGAATATTGCATGCAAAATGTAGCCAATATCTTGAACCCACACTACGAAGATTACGTGGCCACCGACGCAAAAGCGCGGGCTTTTGTGCAGCAACAGTTCCACAAATAAAGCACGTTTAGAAATAGGCGCGTAGCTCCATACCTCCCGTATGTACTGCCGTCTGTCCTTGCATGAGGCGCCCGCCATAATTGAGACTCAGCTGCAAATTTTTGCCAACAATTTTGTGAAAACTCAGGCTCCAGGTCCAGTTAGTTCCTGGCCGCAGTCCTTCTAGCATTTCATAACCGACGGCAGAAAGCGCCGTGCCATTGAAATCAAAATAGACGTATTTGAGGGAGCCATTGAGGGAGCCTTTTTCGCTCCGATTGATTTTCCAAGTTGTTTCAAGGGCTTTGGATTTGGCCGTTTCACCACCGTAAAGCAGACTATTGGTCTTGTTTCCTAGACTACCGATCAAGCTGAGGCGCAGTTGCGAACCATCTTGATAAATGAGTTGTGGCTTGAGTTCTTGCTGTGTGATCTGAAAATTACGCCCGGTGGTGTAATCGGCAAGCGCTGCATTTTGCCCTTGCAAAAGGGTCGTTTCTATAGCCAACTGACTGTTCACGTTCAGGCGCAGATTGAGTTGGTTCTTGGTTTGGCTGCGCGCATCGTAGCCGCTGGCCAAAAGCATTTTGTTTTCTTGTTTTAGCCAGCTGTATTCTGCGCTAAATACTTTGGCATTTCTATTGAAAAACAAAGAGTTAGAGAATTGTGCGTTCGCAGATTGCAGGGCCAATTCAGCGATGTCTGAGGCCAAAGGATTGAGCCATTGTAAAGTAGTGCCATCTTGTAATTTGCGCTGCACCCGAATGCGTGTTTGATTGGAGAATTTTGCTAAAACCCCTAAGGCCCCTTCGCGCTTGCGCCACAGCAATTCTGGGCGCCAAAGCACGCTCTGATTCCATTCGTTGGAGAATACAGCTGCATAACTTGCACTCGGTACAAATACGCGGATGTAATTGGCTTGATCGACATAGATCGCTTGTTCAAATTCATTGAGGTCTTTGATGCCATCGGCATTGTAGTCTATCCAAGCATAAATTCCTTGTCCGTCATTGACCCGGACATATTGAAAACGTCGTTTTTGCTCCAAACCAGAACCGATTTCATAAAAAGTAGTAAGGGTAAGTGCATTTTTAAAAAAGCGCGCATTGTAATCAAAACGAGCTACTAAACTCTTTTCTGCTTTTTGGTCAATGAGCGTAGAATCGAGTATAGCCAATTGCCGCGCACCCAAAAGTACCTGCAAGTTTTGGCTCGAACTCGGATCCCATTTGAGTTCTAGACCTGTTGTTTTGGCTTTGGCCGCAAGCTGTAATAAGCTGTCTGCACGCCAATCATAACGTTCGCGATAGAATAGTTTTAGGTCGAGTTTGCGCGTAGTTTGCAACTGAATAAAGGCTTGTGCGTCGTAAAATTGATAAGAGTTGGGCAGCAGACTGCCACTGAATTGATTCCATTCGTGGTCGTCTATATAACCGATTTTAAAGAGGCCGAGTTGCTTGTCTAGCTTGAGGCGGTGCCGCACAAAATAATTTTGCGCAGTGGTTGTTTGAGCGCGCAAGGCAGAGGCGTCCCATTTTGCCGACCAACCCTTTTGCTTCCAATTGCCGTCGGTAAAAAGGCGCTGTCCTGAAAACAAACTATCGATGTCTAGATGCTGCGCTACAATGTTGATTTGTCCAAATTGGTTGTGTGCAATCCGCTGTTTTAACTCCAGCTGACGCTGTGTGCCCGTGTAATTTTGATTGCGGATGTTCCAATCGCGATCAAACTCTACTGCCCGAAATTGTTCTATAGGTTCAAAGCGCGCGTTCAAATAAAGATATTCTAACGAAGTCTCCACGACACTTCTACTGCTGTCTTGGCTGAGTGCTTTATGAAAGCGAAGCCCTCCTTTGGACGCAAAGCCAAGGTTGTTTTGATCATCCAATGAGGAGTATAAATTGAGGTCGTTTTCGCTGAGTGCATTTTCTGAAAACAAAGACCAATTCGGATGCAAATCATAAGAGATACCTGCACTTGCCATTTGTTTGCGCTTAGGAGTCTGCACACGTCTGATGGGGGCAAAATTTCCTTGTGAACTGCCGTTGATAGGTGCAATCCATTTGTAGTAATTTCCCGAAGCACTGACGCCAGCCAAAATGTAGTCGCCCTGACCAGTTCCAACGTCTGTGAAGGTGCTGCGGTAATGGGCCAATTGAGCATCTACGCTAAAGACGAGCACATCTTGATAACCAAGGGTGTCAACGAGCCGATACATATTGGTGTTTTCGAGATAAGCGCTTGAATCAAAGCCTTGCACATTGGCTGCTGCAAGATTGTCGCCAATCTGACTTAATTGTTGGAGTTGTTCGGCGGTGAGTATTTGCTGCAAGGCCTGGTTTTTAAGGTCTTGTTCTTGGTAGACCGCCACCCAAGTTTTGAGCTGTTTGGTTTGGTATCGAGTGGTGTGTTGGAGTAAGCTTCTGGCAAAATTTTGATCGGCATATTGGAACTCAGCGACAATTCTGCTGTCTTTGGTGATGAGGTGCCTAGATGTAAAAGTGAGTTCGGCACTGGCGTAATCAATGATATAATCGAATTCTTGCCCCCTTTGCAGCAATTGCCCATCGATGTAAATGCGCTCGGTTCCGGCCAAAATTAAGATGTAAGGCTCGTTGTTGCTGCCAACAAGTCGGTACGGGCCCTGGACGGCCTCGAGCCCTTGAATAATTTGTCTTTGAAACTTTCCTTTTGACAAACCTAAACTGCTTTGCGTGTAAAGTTTGGCACCATTTGCCAGCTGCCAATTGTATTGTCCAGTGATGCCTTGTGCACGTTTGCGGTAAGTCAAAAATTGACCATCGGGTTTGTCCAGCCAGAAATCGCCGGCGGTTACTTTGAGTTGTTCGTTATGGACTTGAATAAATACTTGATCAAATTCCCGGAGCTGATTGGTTGTCCCGGAAGCTTGAAAAGGGATATTGGCGTCTGAAAGCGAGGCAGTGAGCATCAGACCAGGTGAAATTTGTCCGTTGAGTTGGAGGTTGAGGGCAGAGTTGAGACCTAGACTTTGGTTATTGCCAAAGCCAATTCCACGGGCCAAACTGCCGCTTTTATGAATGGCATTGCCGCCAAAAAGATCTTGTGGCCCACGTGTGGTGATCTGAAATTTTTCGCGCTCTTTTTCGAGTAGATTTTGTGGTGAAATGGGTGTGAAAGGGTAATGCAGAACAGTTTGGCGCTGCGCAAATGGAAAGACCAAAAAACGCAAGTAAATGGAGTCTTTTGGATTGTCTTTCCATTGAAATGTATTGTTTTTAGGATCAAATGAATAAGCGTTTTCTAAGATAACAATGGTATCTGAATGATTGGCAAAGCGCGAAAAGTGAAACGAAGGGGTATAGATGGCATTGCTGTCCAGTACTTGCACTAGGGTATCTGGCGTTAGGGCCACACTGCGGAGATTTTGCTGCGCGAAAGTAAGCAGCCCGAAAAGGTTGCACAATGTAAATAAAAGCAGACGCAAAATAGAGAAGCGCTTCATGGGCAGAGACTGCTTATTAACGTCGAATTTGCCCAGACATTGCGCTACTCGATGACCGAAAAACCAGTATAAGCTTGTAGCGCCTTTGGAATTTGGATGCCGTTAGCTGTTTGGTGGTTTTCGAGTAAAGAAGCGAGGATACGTGGCAGGGCCAAAGCAGAGCCGTTAAGGGTGTGGCAAAGCGTGGTTTTTTTGTCGTCTTTGAAACGCAATTTCAAGCGATTCGACTGGAAAGTATCAAATCTGGAGACAGAGCTCACTTCTAGCCATTTTTCTTGGGCGGCAGAGTATACTTCAAAATCGTAGGTCATGGCGGAGGCAAAGCCCATGTCGCCACCACACAAACGCAAGATGCGGTATGGCAATTCTAATTTGTCGAGTAAGTTCTTGACGTGGTCAATCATTTCGTCTAGCGCTTTGGCGCTGTTGTCTGGGTGCTCTACTCTGACAATTTCTACTTTGTCAAATTGGTGCAGGCGATTGAGGCCGCGTACATCTTTGCCGTAAGAGCCAGCTTCACGTCTAAAACAAGGCGTGTATCCACACATTTTGATCGAGAAATTGGCGTCGGGCAAAATGACATCGCGGTAGATGTTGGTCAGTGGCACTTCTGCAGTAGGGATGAGATAGAAGTCGTCTTCTTTGACATAATACATTTGGCCTTCTTTGTCTGGAAGTTGACCTGTGCCGTAGCCGCTGGCTTCATTGACCATATGTGGAGAGATGAATTCTTCATATCCCGCTGCAATGGCTTCGTCTAGGAAAAATTGGATGAGGGCGCGTTGTAGTCTTGCGCCTTTGCCGCGATAGAATGGAAAACCGGCACCGGTAACTTTTACGCCAAGTTCAAAATCGATGAGCTTGAATTTTTTGGCGAGATCCCAGTGTGGTTGGGCTGCAAAATCGAATTGGGGAATGCTGCCCGCTTCAAAAACGTTTTGGTTATCTTCGGCATCACGTCCTTGCACCACCGCTTCGTTGGGAACGTTAGGCAAGGTGTAAAGGAGTTGTTGAAGTTGTTGCTCTAGTGTACTAACTTGTTCTTTAAGTTCGGCCTCTTGGGTTTTGAGGACACTTGTTTTTTCTTTCAGAGCGGTCGCTTCTGACTGCTGACCCGACTTGAAGAGCTCACCAATGGAGCGCGCAAGTTGGTTCATTTCGGCAGCAACTTGATCGAGTTGTGTTTTGGCCGTTCTCCAGTTTTGATCTGTTTCAAGGATGGCGTCTAGGGTTGGGCTTGCATCTATATTTCTTTTGGCCAAGGCTGCAAGGATGGCTTCTTTTTCTTGACGGATGCGTTGAATTTCTAACATAACTACTCGATTGTAGCACAAAAGTAAGCAAATACGCTTAAAATGACCGATGTTGTCCATACTAAGCTGTTGATTATTCCTTTCATTAGCGCGCATTTGAGTGTAGAATTGCGCTAATTTTGGAAGATGAGTTTGCACGAAGTAAAAATTGTCAGCAAGAGCCACCATGAAGTCCCGGCCTATCAAACGGCTGGAGCGTCTGGAATGGACGTGCGCGCAATGCTAGAAGCCCCACTCACATTGGCTCCAATGCAACGCGCTTTGATACCAACAGGACTATTTCTAGAAATGGACCAAAGCCTCGAATGCCAAGTTCGGCCGCGCAGTGGCCTGGCACTCAAAAAAGGCCTCACGGTCTTGAATACACCCGGCACCATAGACGCAGATTACCGCGGCGAAATTGGCGTGATTCTTGTCAATCTATCGGCGGATACAGTCACCCTAACCGATGGTGAACGCATCGCACAACTCGTTTTTTGTAAAGTAGAAAAGGTAAACCTGGTTCAAGTCCAAGAGCTGAGCTCATCTGAGCGCGGCGAAGGCGGATTCGGGAGCACCGGCACAAAATAATTAGCACATGAAAGTAATTGTCCCGATGGCGGGTCGTGGTAGCCGCCTCCGTCCACACACGCTCACCATTCCCAAACCACTTGTTCCGGTAGGAGGGAAGCCAATTGTACACCGCTTGGTGGCCGATATTGCCCGTGTTTGTGCAGAACCCATTGAAGAAATTGCTTTTGTTGTGGGTGAATTCGGCGAAGCTGTTGAAAACGAATTATTGGCGGTAGCGGCAAGTTTGGGCGCCAAAGGCAGCATTCACTACCAATTACAAGCCCTCGGCACAGCGCATGCTGTTTTGTGCGCAGCGGAAGCACTCGATGGCCCGGTGGTAGTTGCTTTTGCCGACACGCTTTTTAAGGCTGATTTTAAAATTTCTCACGAAGACGAAGGCATCTTGTGGGTCAAACAAATTGAGGACCCAAGTGCATTTGGTGTCGTCAAGCTGAATGCCAACGGTGAAATCATCGATTTTGTCGAGAAACCACAAACGTTTGTTTCGGATTTAGCCATGATCGGCATTTACTATTTCAAAGACGGCGCGCGCCTCAAGCAAGAACTTCAGTATCTCATAGACCACAACGTGGTCAAAGGAGGCGAATACCAATTGCCTGACGCCTTGCGTCGCCTCACAGAAGCAGGTGTCGCTTTTAAACCGGGTACCGTAGACGAATGGCTCGATTGCGGCAATAAGGAAGTTACGGTTGAAACCAACCAACGCGTGCTCGAACACGACGCCGAAGCGGGCCGTTTGGTCAATTTATCTAGTCATATTTCAGATAGTGTAGTCATCCAACCTTGTTATATCGGTCCAAATGTACGCATCGAAAGATCAGTTGTGGGGCCGCATGTTTCTATTGGGGAAGGCACAGTAATTAGCGACACACAGATCAAAAATTGCATCATAGGCCAACAGACAAAACTATCAAAAGTCAACCTTAGTGGTGCCATGATCGGGTCTCATGCACAATATAACGGCCGCGCAAAAGACCTTAGCCTCGGCGATTTCAGTACGGTCAATGAATAAATTTCTTTACGTCCTCGCGCTCGTCGCATTGGCTTCGTGTAAGTTCCACGAGCCTGTAGCAGTTCCACAAGACCCGGCATATATTCGGCAATTTCATACTGGGGTGCGCAACATGCTCAACGCACAACATGAAGAAGCTATTCAAGCCTTTAAGGCGTGTTTGCAAAAACAACCCAAAGACGCCGCCGTACATTATGCACTTTTTCAGACTTACCTTAAGCTCGAGCGTTATGAAGAAGCGGCTTATCATACCGAACAAGCTGCGCAACTTGACCCCAAGAATTTGCATTACAAGCGCGAGTTGGCATTTATGTACCTACAACTCGGGCGCAACAAAGAAGCGGCAACTGTTTTTGAAGGCTTGTTAAAAGCTGATCCAAAAAACATTGATTACTATAGTGGCGCGCTAAAGTGTTATGATGCACTTCAAAAACCAAGCAAGTCGCTGGCCCTTATCGAGAAAATGGAACAGCAACTCGGTGAAAACCCCAGTACGGTTCTTGAAAAGTTCCGTTTATTGCAACAAATGGGCAAGGCAAAAGAAGGCGTTGCTTTACTTGAAGCGGCTAGGCTGCGTTTTCCTACGGAACCAAGCATTCTTGCCAATTTAGTCGATCACTATTTCAGAGCTCAAAATTATACAGCGGGTTTTGGTTTGCTCAAAGACCTCGTAGAGGCCGACCCTCAAAATGGTGTTGCATTATTGATGTACGGCGAAATGCTCTACCGTTCGGGCAAAGTGGACGAAGGAAAGAAATACTTGCATGCGGGCATCCTTGCACAGGGCGCAAGTCTCGATCAAAAAATGAATATTTTGATCATGTTGGTCAATGAAAAGAAACAAACAGCCATTGACCCTACATTGGAGCCACTTGTACAACACATGACCCAAACGTATCCAAACGAGGCCAAAGCACATTCCATTGCCGGCGATTACTATTACGTAGCTGGCCAAATCAAAGCAGCTATTTCTAGCTATCAGCAAACACTGCGTTGCGATCCCAATTTAGCTCCTGTCTGGAACCAATTAATGATTTTAGAATACGAGCAAGAATCGTGGTCCGACCTCCTCAAAGACGCTTCAAGTTGCGCTGAGTTGTTTCCAAGCCAGCCGCTACCGTTCTTTTTCAAAGCCATGATGCTCAATAGAAATGGTGCTTATGCTGAAGCGTTAGAGAATTTAACGCTTGCTAAAGGTGTGCTGATCAATGACAATGCGCTTTTAGGAGAAATCTCTTTGCAAGAAGGAAGCGCTTTCTTAGGATTACAAAAACAGGCGGAAGGTATTGCGGCGTTGAAGGAGGGCCTCAGCATAAGTTCGAATGACCTCGAATTGAAATACTTGCACATTTTAGCAGCCCATAAAATGGAGCTCACAAAAACGCTGCAGCGCTTACAAGAATTGTCGGCAAAAGCTGGTGCAAAGCCTGAACTAGTTTTTGAAATCGCCTTTGCTGCTTTTCAGTCAGGTACGCACCAAATGGCCTTGCAAGAAATGCAAAAAATAACAGCTCCCAAGCTCCTTCAGACAGCGGCATATCAGGAGCTCCTCGGCGATATCTATTTTCATTTAGGCCAAGTTCAAGAAGCCAACAATTGCTGGCAGCAGGCACTTACTTTTGGAGAGGGCAGCGTCGTTCTTTCCGAGAAAATTTCTAAAAAAACATATGTTCCAGTTCCATAAATTAGCTTATATCTGCTTTTTGTTTTTAGGCCTTACCGCCTGTAAAACGCAAGAGCTCGTCGCGGAGCAAAGCGATCTTGCCAAACTTCCAAAAATCAAGGACAAAGAGTTAATAGACCGCATCGATAGCCTTTCTCATATTGAGCCGCAGACATTTTATAGCAAACTTTCAGTGAGCTACAAAGATTTAAGTAAACCTGAAGAGGAGAGTGAAATCTCACTCAAAACGTCTATAAAAATTGTCAGCGACAGCGCGGTATCTGCCATTATTACCTATGCCCGTATTCCGGTGGTTACGGCACTTGTAACCCAAGACACCTTAAGCGTTGTCAACAAACGGGACCGCTGTTACACCGTGGCTTCCTTAGATTATTTAAAAGAATTATTTGGCGTGGATTTCTCGTATGAAAACATTGAAGAAATCATCTACGGCAAGCCTTTAGATTATCAAATTACACAAAAGTATTTTGTCGACAACGACCCTTTCCAATACAGCGTTTCTACCCATAAAAAGCACGACCGCAAAAAACCAGACCGCAAACAACGCGACGACCTGATGATTCAATACCGTCTTAGCGATGATGCTAAAGCCCTCAAGCAAACGCGCATATGGAGCTTAGAAGACGCAACAGAAGTAAGTGTGGTTTATTTAGAGAGGCAGCAGCTCAATGGCTATGATTTACCGCTCAAAGTGGAAATCAATATCAGAACACCTAAAAAAGCGTTGTTGCTCACTTTAACATACGAACGCATAGAAGTCAATGAACCTCAAGAATTAATTATCGTCATACCAGAAAGCTATGAAAAATGTGATTAGCATCGTCTTGCTATTGTGTATGGCTCACCAGACCTACGCACAGCAAGACCAAAACCAGCTCAAGCGCGAACAACAAAAATTAGAGAAACGCATCTCTAATACCAAGAAGCTATTGAATAAAGTCAAGAACAACAGCCAGGCTTCGCTCAATGAAATCCGCTTGATAGAAAATCAAATCCGCAGTCGTGAAGCCTTGGTGAATCTTTTTGACAATCAAGTGCGCACTGCCGAAATGAAAATCGTCCAAAAAAAAATGGAGATCAAGCGCTTGCGTACCAAACTCACTCAACTCAAGCAGCAGTACCGCAAGATGTTTTTGTATGCCTACAAACACCGCGGTAATTACAATAAAGTCATGTACTTATTGGCCTCTTCAGACTACAATGAAGCATTGAGACGCAACCGCTATCTCAAAAAAGTAGCTGCTGTTCAACAAAAACAAGCTGCGCTGATCAAGCAGCACCAACAACTCATTTTCAAAGAAATCAATCAAATTGATTCCGAAAAGCTCATCAAGCAGCAGGCCTTAGAGGAGAAAAAACAAGAGCGCCAATTGATAGAAAACGACAAATCAAAGAAGGAAAAGTCCTATCAAAAGTTTAAAAAGGAGGAACAAGCGTTAATTGTCCAACTCAAGGAAGACGAGCGCAAGAAAATCCAGCTCAAAAAGCAGATCGATGCAGCTATTCGTGCCGATATCGCCAAAGAACAAGCGCGAGAAGCCGCTCGTCAGGCAGAATTAGCCAAAGCAGCTCCCAAGACAACAACTAAACCTTCCGGCAAAACACCAGCTACCACTACAACCACAACTACTAGTAGCCCAAAGACAACCACAACAGCAGCAGCTCCAAAAGTAGTAGCCACGCCAATTTCCACGGAAGGAGCGGCTATTGGCAGAAGCTTTGAAACCAACCGCGGGCGTTTGCCATGGCCTGTAGACAACGGTAGCGTTACTGAAAGATTTGGCCGCAATTACCATCCAACCCTCAGTGGAGTGGAGTGGAACAACAACGGGATTGATATTACTTGTAATCGAGGTTCTAAGGTACGTGCCGTATTTGAAGGAGAAGTGACAACTGTTTTTTCTGTACCTGGTGCAGGAAAGGTTGTGATCATTAAGCACGGGGCCTACCGCACGGTGTATGGCAACTTAGCTGAAACTTTTGTGAGTGTGGGGTCTAAGGTTTCTACCAAACAGGCCATTGGTACCTTGCTCAATGACAACGGAGTGTCGGTGTGTCATTTTGAAGTACATCAGGTGGTCGGCGCCAGCCCAGTTACGCTCAATCCGTCGCTTTGGATTGGCCGCTAGAACTGAGTTCTCTTTCGTAAACCAACCACATCGCGCAAATTCCCCAGATTGGGACGGCCGCTTTATCGGTATCCAAGTAATTATTCAAAAAGGCATGGATAAAATAAGTGCTGAGTGCCATAATTGTACTGAGTACAATAATTCGATCTTCTTTATTTTCTTTAGGCAAGCGATGATACAGCGTAATACCCGTGTAAAACAACGCAAAGACCACTGCAATTAAACTAAGCATTCCGATCAGGCCAGTTTCGGCAAGTGCACCTAGGTATTCGCTATGTGCATTGCCCATGTCGCCAAAATTGGTCGAAATAATGGTCAGGTTTTCAGGTCGCTGAAAAGGAGCGTATTCAAAGGCATAAGTACCGGGTCCGTAACCCATAATTGGCCTTTGCTTGAACATTTCAATAGCGCAACTCCAACGGTTGATGCGCTCTAAGTTTGATGCATCAGTGGAAATATTGGCCGCACTCTGGAGGCGTTCGTCAAAAGCTTCTGTGGTATGCTCGTATTTGTTGCGTTCGAGTTCCATTTGAATGCGGTCCCATTGGAGCAAAATAACGACTACGCCGATACCCGCCAAAACGGCAATAGGCTTCCAGGAAACCTTGTAGTACAACACCATGGCAATAGCGATACTGCCCAAAACACTGAGCCATGCGGCACGGGTATAAGATAAAACGAGTCCTACTAAAATAATGACGATTAAACCAATCAAGGTGACTTGAACCAATGGATTTTGTTTTTTATAAAGGTAAAGTCCGACAGCGAGCGGAAGCACGAGTGCCACGATCGCGCCATAAATGGTGTGGTCTTTAAAGAATGGCGACATCACCCAGTGTCCTTCTTTTTCGCCAAATCCATAGAAGGAATGATGAATGAGTGTGTAGATGATCACTAGTACGGTGGCTACAATAAACAGCCAAATGAATGTAATGCGGTTGCTGCGCTTTTGAAAAAAGTAAGTGCCAAAAAACAAGACAGGAACAATGAACCAAAGTCTGGCAAGAATAAACTTAAGAGATACAATCGGATGGCTACTTGTTATGGCCGACAGCAGTAGCCATAATAAATAAATGATGATGGTCCAGATAAGTGGACTGCGCCAAACCTGAATGGGCATAAACCCTTTTTTGAGTTGAAATGCGCTCAGTAAAATCATCAAGCCAAAAAGCAGTGGTTCTGTTGGGATAAACAAACCAAAACTGCTCGAGTATTCTTCAATATTGAAAGAAAGCGGCGTGAGAAATGCCAAACTCAGAAAGAGTTTATCAGTCTGAAAAATAGCAAAATAGATGGCGAGTAGGCCAACAGGAATAAGAGAATAAAGTATTGGGTCGTTCATTTGAACTTTATGCAGCGGTCTGTTGGAGTTCTTTGATGCGTTGACGGATCAATAAGAAAAACAGTCCGAAAAGAAACCCACCTATGGTTGCAACCAGCACGATGATCATGCGTTTAGGCTTTTCTTTGCGGTCAGCTACAACGGCGCGTTCTACCACGAATTTGTGGTTAAAGTTGGCGTTTGCATCGGATTCAGCTTGCTCGTAAGAAACTTTGAAGTCTTCAATTTTGACGATTTTTTCGTTGCGTTGGTATTCCAACCCATCGTAAACAGAACCGTATTTGCTATTGGCTTCAATTTTTCTGCGAAGCTCTTCTTTCTCTTGTGGGTTTTTGGCATCTACCAAGGCCTGATAAAGCGTTGCACGCGTATCGTTGGGCAAGACACCCAATTTAGCGAGGTCTTCTAGGCATTGTAGGATGGAGTCGCGCTCCTTTTCCATTTGTTGTTTTTTGCGCAAGTTGATTTGAAAGGCAGGTATGGTACGCTCGCGGATCATTTCGTTTTTAATTGTATCGATGAGGTCTACGATATCATTGGCCATAGCGGCCGCTTGTTTCGGGTTTTCGTCGAGCACATCGATTTGAATTGAACCATAACGGGTGCGGCTGAAGGTAAAATGTTCGTTATATGCCTTGTTGAGTTTGTAATTTTTGTTTGGGTCGGTTTTGGAAATCTCGTAGTCGGACATGAGGTCGTATTTCTGAACAATGCGGTCTCTGATGCGCGACGAAGATAAAATTTGAACCAATTGCTCTGCTTGTTCTTCTTCTCCGAAGTCCATTGCTGCTGCTTTCACGTTGCGCTGTTCTGAGAACGATACGTTACTGGAGGCAGCGGCAAAAACAATGGCGGTAGATAAATAGAGTGGGGTGATGATAAACGCGACGATGATCGAAACGACCGCGGCAGCACCTGTAAATAGGAGCAACGGCTTGCGTTGGTTCCAGAGAAATATGAGTAGAGCGTTGCGTTGGTCTGTGAGGTTGTTGTTTTCCATATTACTTGCTTGCGGCCAATTTTTTTTCAAAGCTATGACAATAACTCCAAAAATCCATATTTATTGCGTTTTACTGCGTGTTTGAACAAGCGAAATCAGCTCCTTGACATCTATGAATTTAAAAGCGAAAAGAAAGAATACAGTCACCAAAATATCAAATAACAGGATCCAGTCACCATATAGATAACCTATGGGCGTCCAATCAACACCAACAAACCAAAACATCAAGGCAAAAACGAGCAAGGGATATCTATATAAATGGCGATCAACAAGAGGCAAAGCAAACAAGCGTTTACAATAGATTGCTTGCACCATTGCAACGAGAACCTGAGTAAGTGCCGCCACCCCTGCAGCAATAACTGCTCCGCCATTGAGGACTTTGGGAATTAAAATCAAATTCAAGCAGATATTGACTAAAAAACCGCCAAATGAAATGATATTCAACACCTTTAACGAACCATTTGCCGTGAGTAAGGAGCCATAAATAAGGTTGGATGCCATTCCAAAAAAAGCGATGCTCAAAAGAAACAATATGCCACCGCTGTCTACAGATGTATCGCTGTATATTTGATCGATCAAAAGACCACCACGCAATAGGCTAAAAACAATAAAAGCTAAACTGGACCCAAGAAGTAGTTTACTTGCTTGGCTTACTAAAGGGGCAATTGCCGATGGATTTTCTTTGAGCATTTTGGCAAACATCGGAAAGAGGAGTCCGGCAAAAACCATTGCAAACATATATAGCGCATCAATCAAGCGAAAAGCTTGCGCATAATAGGCAGCTTCTTGTTGACCGTTTACAGAAAAGTGTAGGAGCAAGAGTGCATCTAAGCGGGAATAAAGCATCATCAGGACGATGAGCAGTGCAAAAGGAAGTGATTTTTTCACGACAGGTAAAAGCTCACTTAGGCGCGGCCATTCTAACTTGGGTCTAATGTAGTAGATCGCTAAACTTCCGGCAACGATAAAGCTCAGTGCATAGCACATGAATTGATAAATACTATAAGATTCAATATCAATCAGCTTGAAACCATCAGGATAAACGTAAATGATGTAGCCCACAGAAATGATGAGCAGTAGCCGATCGAGCACACTCAAAAAGGCATCTATTCGAAAACGCTGAAGACCTGCAAAGTAGCTTCGAAAAAAGGAGATGTTTGCAATTAAAAATTGGTTGAGACCTAGCAAGAGAATGAGCCTGTATTCGGTCCAAGAGAGTGTAATAAAGACTTTGAGTAGACCAATTCCTGCAAGATAACCGAGCATTAATAAAAACCGCAGGCCAAGGATTGTCGAAAATAACTTTTTGGCTTCTGGTAAGTTTTGGGCACTGAGCCGGGTACTGTAGTTGTTGACACCAAAATCAAATACGATTGAAATGATGAGGCTAAAGTTGAAAAACGCGAAGTAAATACCGTATTGCTGCCCCACAATATTTTGCACAGCGGCGTCGATTGCAAAAATAGAGATGGGCTTCACAAGGAGGTTTAGCCCCAGTGAAAAGAAAAGATTAGAATAAAAACTGCGTTCTTTCATGTGCCCGAGTAGGTCAGGCCAAAGTTAGGGTTTTCTGAAAACTAACGCAGCAAATTCACATGACCCGTGAGCACCTTGCGTTCGTCGAGATCGGGGTTCTTGTACAAAATGCGGTAAGTGTACATACCTGTTGGTGCGGCAAGCGCATCTGGCCCGTAAGTACCATCCCAACCTACTAAAGCGTTATGGCTTTCAAACACGACCTCTCCCCAGCGGTTGTAGACTGTGAATTCATAATTTTGTGGGTCATAGCCAGAAAAGAAAACTGGGCAAAAAACTTGGTTGTTTTGATCGCCGTCTGGTGTGAAGCTATTTGGAATGTACAGTAGCTCGTTGTATTGGTAGCCAATACTTACAGAGGTGGCGTCAGCGCATTGTAAATCAGTAAGAGCGGTAAGTGTTATCGTATAGCCGTTCATGGTGTTTTGGAAAACATGGGAAGGCTCGAATTCTGAAGCAAATTGTCCGTCGCCAAAATCCCAGACGTAGTTGGTTGCACCCATAGACAAATTGCTGAACATGACATATTGTGCTTCTTGGGTGAATACACTAATCGGTGATTCAAAATCTGCAACAGGGAGGTCTTCTACGTAGATATAAGCTAATTCGGTGTGGGTGTCGTAGCAGCCAAAAGAGGTTGTTGCAGCTAAACTCACATCAAAGGTACCGCCGTTGCCAAACACAATTGTTGGTGCGTTACCAGATGCTGATAAGCCGTTACTAGTTGACCAACTATAGGTGGTATTTGTGGCATCGTCTGCGGTGAAGCTTACGGCGAGCGGTGCACAGCCTTCAATTGGCGTAGCGCTAAATGTAACGATCGGAAGTGGGTGAACAGTGACGGTGCCGGTGGCTGGTAGACTAGGGCAATTGTTTAGGGTGTAGATAACGCTCAGGGTGGTATCTTGGAGTGGCGTAAACGTTTGGTTAGGCCCACCTGCAATTCCATTTGGCCCCCACGTATAAGTGCCACCAAGTAAGTTAGGTGTTGCTGTAAGGGTAACCGGATCTGCTTCACAAATGGTTGCGCTAGTAAGCGTTAACACAGGAATCGGATGCACCGTTACTTGCGCTGTAGCTGCTGGGCTTGTACAGTTGTTCAGGGTATATGTGACCGTATAACTCGAAGTACTGCTCGGGCTAATTGAAATGGTGTCGTTCGTTTCGTTGGTCGACCATAAATAAGAGCCTCCCGGTAAGTTCGCTGTGGCAATAAGGTTGATGACATCTCCAAAACACATCACTGCATTGGACGTTTGCGCAACCGGGATAGGGTTCACTAACACTGTTGCTGTTGCGGTATCCTGACAGGCCAATAAGTTATAAATAACGGTATAGGTCGTGGTTGCTGTTGGGCTGACAGTAATACTAGAACTATTGGCTGCTAGGGGCGCCCAGGTGTAGGTACCTCCGGGAAGGTCTACGTTGGTGTTGAGCGTTGTTGAACTTCCAATACAAATGGTATCGTTTGTAGTTGTGATCACTGGATAAGGTTTCACAACGATAGTTCCACTCACGCTTGGTGCTACGCAGCCATTGGCACTTGTAAATACAACGCTGTAGTTGGTGGTTGCCACAGGGCTTGCTGTTAGCGTGGCAGTTGTGGCGCCAGTGCTCCAAAGGTAGGTTCCACCTGCACTCACATTATTGACAAAAAGCGATCCGGCTGAACCCACACAGACAGAATCTACACTAACTGTAGGTTGTGGTGTCGGTTCAACGGTAACGGTGACATTACTTGTGCCAACACAGCCTGCTGCTGCATATTCTACAGCGTAGGTGGTGGTGGTACTTGGCGACACAGAGATGCTCGCCCCAGTGCCAATTTGTGTACCATTTAAAAACCAAGTATAAGTACCTCCGGGTGTTGTTGAACTTGCAGTTAGGGTACCACTGGCCCCCGAACAAATGGTGAGTGGAGCGGCGGTTACGGTTGGGCCCGGGTTGACGGTTACGGTAGTTGTTGCATTGACCGTGCCGCAGTTCGGAACAGTAAGTGTGACGGTGTAGGTGCCTGCAGCCAATAAAGTAGGGCTGGCAATGGTAGGGTTTTGCTGTGTGGAGGTATAGCCATTTGGCCCAGCCCAAGCCCATGAATAGTTGGTTGCGGTGGGGTTGGGAACTGCTCCTAGTGAAAATGGTTGCCCTGCACATATTGGGCTCGTATTAGAAGCGGTCAGTGTAGGCGTTTGGCAGCAGTTGATGTACATTGAAATGCGGCCGATATTGTAATTGACCTCTGACCAAATATTGGCCATTGGCGCACCCGTACCAGCGGGGCAAGATTGCATGCCACTGCGTTGTAGGGTCGTGTTGAAGCCGTTGATGCTCGTTACAAAATTGGCAGGTCCGTAGCTGTTGACGCAATTAGCGCCTCTGGCGCCATATACCCCGATAATGTCACCTGCAGCAACTGGAATGTTACAGGCTACAACTTGTGTTGCGGGTGCATTGGTAACGGTAAATAATTGAACAAAGCTATTGGTTGTGCCGGCAAATGCAGGAGGCGGACCAGCTGTAAATTTAACAACGCGAATGGTTTGGGTACCTGTAGGGGCTGCATCTGGCGGAATATACAGACCACAAATTGTGAAACTAGTTGGTGCAGTGAAGTGATAGCCTCGAATCATACTTGTGAAGGTAGTTGTCTGTGTACCAACACTAATTGCTGTACCCTGGGCAAAAGAAATCCCAAAGACAGAAAAAAGTAAGATGCTTAGGAGTAAAAGTTTTTTCATTTATCGAATCAAATTTAAGTGACCTGTAATGGTCTTGCGTTCGTCTACTGAAGGCAGTTTGACGGTAATCATGTAAGTATACGTCCCAACGGGGCACTGGTTGCCTTGCGGCCCAAAGGTTCCGTCCCAACCAAATTCGGGGTTTAATGATTCAAAAATCACTTCACCCCAGCGGTTGTAGATGAGCAATTGGTAATTGTAAGGATCAATTCCGGATGTAAAGATAGGTAGAAAGGTTTGATTGCATTGGTCCGCGTCTGGTGTAAATGAGTTGGGGATGTAATAAACCAGGCCTGGGGCAAAGCCAAAGTAAAAAGAAGTTGAGTCTGAACAACCCAAACTCGAAAATGCGTAGAGTACGACATCAACACCCTCATTTTCTACCTGAAAAACATGGCTCGGACCTACTTCGGTTGAGCTTGAACCATCGCCAAAATCCCAAATGTAACTGCTTGACCCAACTGAAGTGTTTAAGAAGAATAGTTCTTGATTTGGTTCAGTTAATACTGCAGAAGAGGGTTCAAATGCAGCAATAGGATAGTTTTCAACGGTGATGAGGTTTGCAATTGATGTTGTACTCGAACAACCATTTAAGGTGGTGGTCAGAGAAACAGAATAATTGCCATTGGCATTAAAAATAAGATTAGCTTGCTCGCCGCTGGCTGTTAATTGGTTGCTCGTTTGCCAAGAATAAGAAGTGTTATTGCTGACGTCTGCACTCAGATTCACAAGTAGTGGAACACAACCCTCAGTGACATCAGCGCTAAACGTACTAATTGGTAATGGTAAAACAGTGACAGTAGCTTGAAGCGTATCTGATGAACAGCCATTGAGTATATTGAATACTTGAAGGGTGGTATCTTGCTGTGGTGTGAAAGAATTTGTTGAGCTACCCTGTGCACTATTTGGCCCCCAATAAAACGTACCAGAAGGATTTGCATTAGCAATTAGCGTGACACTATTTCCTGCGCAAATTGTTTGGTTACTAACTGTAATGTTCGGCACTGGAAGTACAGTAATTGTGGCGTTTGCAGGAAGCGAACTACAGCCATTGACGGTATAGACTAAAATATAGTTTGTTGTTGAAGTTGGACTCAAGGTTTGGAAGCTAGAAGTACTGCCGTTAGACCAAATATAGGTGCCATTTGGTAAATCAACAAAAGCGCCGATAGTTGCAATTTCACCACTACAAATGATGTCATTTTGGGTAAGAACTTGAGGCACTGGCTTCACTATAATACTTGCTGTAGCGGTGTCTGCACAACCCAAAACATTATAAATGACTTGGAAAGCATTTGTTGCATTGAGGGTTTGGCTCAAGCTTGCTTGGTTATTGCTCGTTGCCGCCCAATTGTAGCTACCTCCGGGAATAGAAACCTGTGTGGTTATCGTTCCAATATTTCCCGCACAGATGGTGTCATTTTGGGCAATGATAACCGGGTTGGGATTGACAACAACCGTTAGTGTCACAGGATTAGCACATAAGCCTGGAGTCGGTGTAAATGTGTATGTCGTTGTGGAATTAAAGTTAGGTGCAGGATTCCAAGAGCCTGTTACAGCATTAGTTGATGTTGTTGGCAGCACAAATGGCGTACCCACACAAATTGGTCCGATGGCATTAAAAGTCGGGGTGGTATTTGCTTGCTGACTAATTGTAATGGTTTCTGTATCTGTACAGCCATTTGCAGCTGTAGCCGTAACGGTATAGATGCCTGGCGCATTGACAGTCAAATTACTGGCACTTCCGAGAACTGTAGTACCATTAGACCAAGCATATGTATTGCCACCACTGCCAATTAGTGTAATTGACGGCGTATTACAGGTCAATACTTGCGTATTTGGGTTCGTTAAAATCACAGCTGTAGGGATTGTATTATCCTGTAAAATGGAAATGCTCGTGTTGGCGGTACAACCATTTTGGTCAAGAACAGCGAGTGAATACGTTCCGGGTGAACTTACGGAGATAGAAGATCCGGTTGAAATAGGATTGACACCATTGGCCCAAGTAAAAGAACCGCTTCCTACGGCACTAAGGTTTATAGCAGTTTGAGTACAGTTTAAGACAGTTGTATTTGAAGCATTGGCAATGCTGACAGCAGGCAATGAATTAACGACAATTGTAGTAGTTGCAGGAAGCGTACAAAGACCTGAGGTTGGTGTAAATGTGTACGATGTAGTTTGTAAGTTATTTGGCAATGGAGCCCATGTCCCTGTGATACCTTCTATGGATGTTGTTGGGAGTGTAGGAAAGACACCACCTGAACAAATAGCGGGAATTGCAGAAAAATTGGGTGTAATATTTGGACTGACAACCAGGACGCCATTTACATTAGTGGTGCCATTCCAGAAACCTCCGCCTGTTGAATTGTAGCCACCGTATACAGTACAACCATTATAAGTGTATTTAAATGCATAATAGTAAGTCCCTGCTGTTAGGTTGCTTAATGTTGCTTGGTATTCGTCGTTGTTTGGATTCACTAGTGAAGCAGGGTTGTAAGTTGCACTGCTCCATGCACTCGGCGGCCATGTGGACGGATCTGAATCTATTGTACTGATTCCGTATTGAACGCTTTTCCCTGCGCCTTGCCCTGCGCCCTGTGTGAGTCCGGGTTCAAACACCTGCCCATAAATGACAACGTTATTTCCTTCACAAATAGAACTGGTTCCGGGAGCTTGAATGTTTGCAAAATCAAGTCCATTAATTTGTGAGGCAGTAATGGTACTATTTGCGCTACATCCAGCAATTGAATATTGAACGTTGTAAGTAGTTGTTGCGGTGGGGCTGACTGTAATTGTATTGGAAGTTTGCCCGCCGGGAGTCCAAAGATAAGTACCACCGCTAGGCGTTCCGTTGGCACTGAGCGTTACCGAAGAACCCGGACAAAATGTTTGAGCAGCACCAGAAACGGTAGGTGTTGGGTTGACATTTACAACTACTTGATCTTGACTTGTACAATTTCCTTGCGTTGCAGTGAGGGTATACGTTGTGGTTGCAGTAGGGCTTGCAATTGGATTGAGAATATTTGTAGCGCTTAGACCGGTAGCTGGCGTCCAATTGTAGCTTACTCCACTTGGCGGTCCGGTACCTAAGCAATTAGCAATAGACAAAGTTGTTGTTAAACCAGGACTCAACGTTCCTGATGTAACCACTGAGCCATTACAAGAAATGACATAAGTAGCATAGTTATTCAACACAGCACCCTGCGTTTCTAAGAAAAATGTATAGGGTCCAGGTCCTGGAACAGTAATATTGATAAGATTATTTGATGAAAAGCTATATGGTCCTCCTGCGCCAATTTGAAGTCCTTGGGCATTTGTCAAATTCCAACTTGTATAGTCAAGAAAACTCCCGCTATTTATTAAAACCGTTAAATAACCATTGGTACCACCTGTACCGCCACTACCTGGGGTTATATTTCCTGTCAGTTGTGTAGAATTACCAGCACAAATATTTACGTCGGGCCCTGCATTCACTACAGGATTACTACATGGAGTATTGCCGCAACTTGAATAATAAGCAACACGTGTGGAACCGTTAAGTGGGGAGCAAAAGAACCTAGAAAGATGAAGGTAATAGGTTCCGGTTGTTGGGCAAAACCATGTAAAACTAGATTGAAAACCACATTGGTCATCCCAATCTCCGATAAGTACAAAGCTCGAATTATGTAAGCGTAAATAAGTATCAATTGAACTTTGCCCACAAGTGGAAAAAAAATAGGTGCAACCAGCGGTGCCAGTAAATGAAAAGACCGGTACACCCGTTGAATAATAGGGGGTGTATTGCGTGGTTGTGGTCGGGGTAATTGGAAGTGTACTCGTTGCAGGTGTACAGAATTGGGCCAAGGTTAATTGACTGAACAAGAGTAAAAAGAAGGCAAACACCCGCCAATTAAGCATGATTAAGTTCTTTTTAGGTTTAGCGTGATAAATTTAGCAAAAGCGTAACGAACTTAAATCAAAAGAGTTGCTTTTGTTGCAAGAAAAAAGGCTTCCTAAGAAGCCTTTTTCATTTATCGAATCAAATTTAAGTGACCTGTAATGGTCTTGCGTTCGTCTACTGAAGGTAGTTTGACGGTAATCATGTAAGTATACGTCCCAACGGGGCACTGGATACCCTGTTGTCCAAAGGTTCCGTCCCAACCAAATTCAGGGTTTAATGATTCAAAAATCACTTCACCCCAGCGGTTGTAGATGAGCAATTGGTAATTGTAAGGATCAATTCCGGATGTAAAGATAGGTAGAAAGGTTTGATTGAATTGGTCCGCATCTGGTGTAAAAGAGTTCGGGATGTAATAAACCAAGCCTGGGTCAAAGCCGATAAAGAAGCTCGCTGTATCCGAACAACCTAAGTTTGAATAGGCATATAGTAAAACAGTTGTGCCTTCATTCTCAATGTTAAATATATGTGTTGGCGCTTCTTCGCTTGAAGAACCTCCTTCACCAAAGTTCCATTGGTACGTAGTTGCTCCGACAGAACTATTCCAGAAGGATAGCGACTGACTTGGTTCCGTAAATACTTGAGATGATGGTTCAAAGGCAGCAATTGGGTAGTTGTCAACTTCGATCATGTTCGCAATGGTAGTAGTGCTGCTACATCCATTTAAAGTGGCACTCAAGGTGACGGAGAAAACACCATTCACTTGAAAATCTAGTGTTGTTTGGGCACCGCTTGCATTGAGCTGATTGCTAGTTTGCCATGTATATGAAGTATTGTTACTTACATCGGCACTGAAATTCACACTTAACGGTACGCAACCTTGAAGGACATTCGCACTAAATGTACTAATTGGCAACGGCAAAACGGTTATTGTCGCTTGAATGGTATCTGATGAACAGCCATTGAGCACATTAAAGACTTCAATAATGGAATCTTGAGTTGGTGTAAATGTGTTGCTTGCAATTCCTTGAACGGCATTTGCTCCCCAATAATAGGTTCCTGCAGGGGTGGCATTGGCAACCATTGTAACCGGGTCCCCAGCACAAATAGTTTGGTTGTTCATGCTGATTGCTGGCACAGGATTCACGGTAAGTGTGGCTGTTGCGGAAGACGAAGTACAACCGTTTAGCGTGTAGGTGACGTTTTGAGAAGTGGTGCTGTTAGGACTCAAGGAAATGGTGTCGTTGTTGCTACCGTTCGTCCATACAAACTGCCCGTTGGGCAAGTTCGCACTGGCCACTAAAATACCGGTTTGTCCGGCACAGATTGTTGTGCTCTGAACCTGAACTACAGGCACCAGATTGACCACAATTTGGGCAGTTGCAGTATCGGCACAACCCGCTAAGGTATACACAACATTGTAATTCGTGGTGTTGCTTGGCGAAGCACTAAATGTTGCCAAGCTTCCGCTAATTGGTGACCACGCATAGGAACCTCCAGCGAAGTTTACTTGGGTAGTGATGGTTCCGGTAGAACCATTGCAAATAGTGTCGTTTTGTGCTGTGATACTTGGGTATTGATTGACGACAATAGTCATGGTTGCCGTATTGGCACAAAGACCAGTAGCAGGTGTAAAGGTATAAGTTGTGGTGGCGTTGTTGTTTGGCGCCGGACTCCAACTTCCGTTCACACCATTGTTAGAAGTTGCCGGTAAGTTGATGGTTCCGCCCGTACAAATCGCTGCAATTTGAGTAAAAGTAGGATTGGTATTGGCCTGACTTGTAATGGTGATGACTTCTGTGTCTGTACAGCCATTTGCAGCTGTAGCAGTAACGGTGTAAGTTCCGGCTGTCGTGATTTGAAGTTGAGCTGCAGCGCCAACTGCACTCGTTCCGTTAGACCACGAATAGGAAACACCACCACTTGCCGTAAGCGAAATGCTTGTGGTGTTGCAATCTAGCACTGTGGTGCTACCGCCATTTGCAATTGCGGCCGTTGGCGCCGTAATATTTTGGGTAAAGGTGATTACCTCGGTATCAGTACAGCCATTTGCAGCCGTGGCCGTAACGGTGTAGGTGCCTGGTGCGGTAATCGTTAATGCAGCGGCGTTCCCAACGTTTGCCGTGCCATTTGACCAAGAATAAGTAGCACCTCCATTTGCATTAATGGAAATACTTGTTTGAGAACAAGTTAGAACGGTCGTATTTGTCGAGTTATAGATTCCCGCTACTGGGGTAGTGATGTTTTGGGTGATGGTGCTACTGCCAGTTGCCGTACAGCCATTAGCGCCAGTTACTGTTACGGTGTATGTGCCCGGATTAGTAACAGCTAAAGTTGCTGCTGAACCGACTATCGATGTTCCGTTGGACCAACTGTAAGAAACACCACCGGTAGCAGTTAAGTTGATGCTTGTGTTGGTGCAGTTGAGCACAGTGGTATTTGGCGCGTTTGTGATATTCACTGTTGGTGCGGCGATATTTTGCGTAACAGTGCTGCTAGCTGTTGCGGTACAACCGTTTGCGCCTGTTACAGTAACAGTATACGTGCCGGTCGCGTTGACTGAAATAGCTGCTTGTGTTCCAAGGTTTGTTGTTCCCGAAGCCCAAGAATAGGTGCCTCCGCCTGTGGCTGTTAAAGTAAGATTGGTAGTGGCGCAAGTAAGTACTGCTGGGTTAGGTAAACTTGTGATGCCAGCTGGTGGTGGGGTAATGTTTTGAGTAATAACTGTTGCATTTGTGCTCGTACATCCGTTGGTGCTTGAAGTAACGGTCACGGTATATGTTCCAGGTGTAGTGACTGTTAAGTTGGCTGCGGTTCCAACTACTGAGGTGCCGTTGGACCACGAATAAGTACCACCACCTGTTGCAGTAAGTGAAATGCTTGTAAGTGAGCAGGTCAACTGTGTGGCGCTGGTATTATTGGTAACAGAAGCGGTTGGTGCGGTAGTATTTTGGGTGATGATGATTTGTTCGGTGTCGATACAACCGTTTGCTGCTGTAGCGGTTACTGTATAAGTACCCGGCAAACTTGGGCTAAAACTAGCTGTGCTTCCTACAACATTGGTCCCGTTGCTCCATGAATAGGTAGTGCCACCTGTTGCGATTAAAGCGATGCTGGTTTGCGCACAAGTCAGCACTGTTGTGTTTGCATTATTAGTGATTGAGGCAACAGGTGCCGTGGTATTCTGAGTAACGGTATAAGTAGTGGATCCTAAACAGCCGTTTGCGGTCAATACATTTAATGTATAGGTTCCGGGGTTCGTGACAACAAGGTTGGCAACGTTTCCTGCGCCTGAAATAGGACCGGTACTCAATACAGTAGATCCGTTTAGCCAAGTTGCAGTGCCTGTTCCGGTAGAAGATGTGCCCGTAAGTGTAATACCTGTATTTGTACATGTAAGCACACCATTTGAAGTGGCTGAAATACTGACTGAAGGCGCTTGGTTGTTTTGAGTAATTGTTGTGGACGTAGTTGCGGTACAGCCGTTTGTTCCAGTTGCGACTAATGTATAGGTGCCTGGAGTTGAGATGTTGATGGTGGCGTTTGTCCCGAGAGAGGTGCTGCCGCTACTCCAAGCATAACTAATGCCGCCTGTTGCGGTAAGTGAGATGGCGCTGTTGGTGCAAGACAACATGGTTGTATTCGGGTTTGCAGTAATACCCGCAGTTGGCGCAGTAATGTTTTGCGTGATAGTTGCTGCTGCTGTAGTACTGCATCCATTTGCACCAGTTACTGTAACTGTGTATGTGCCAGGATTGGTGACATTCAAAGTTGCGGCTGAACCGAGAATGGTGGTTCCGTTAGACCAAGAGTATGTTCCACCTCCAGAAGCTGTTAAGGCAATGGAAGTAAGGCTACAATTAAGCTCGCTTGCATTTGGGGCATTAGAAATGGCAGCAATAGGCGCTGCAATAGTTTGTGTAATTGTAACACTTGAGGTTGCTGTACAGCCATTTGCTCCGGTAATTATGGCAGTATAAGTTCCTGGATTTGTAACAAAAAGTGCTGCACCATTCCCCAAGGATGTTGTTCCGTTGGACCAAGAACAAATGCTTGCACCGTTTGCTGTCAATATCAGTGAGGTAGTGGAACAGTTTAATATGCTTGAGCCCGCACTATTTGTAATGCTTATAGTTGGGGCAGTTATGTTTTGGGTGATGGTGCTACTTGAAGTTGCTGTACATCCATTTGAACCCGTAACCGTTACTGTGTAAACACCAGGGCTCGTGACGTTCAAAGTTGCAGCTGAACCGACTATCGATGACCCGTTAGACCACGAGTATGTTCCACCACCACTAGCGGTTAAGGTAATGCTGGTGGTCGTACATGTAAGTATATTGGTATTTGGATTTGTGCTTATTGCTGCAGTTGGATTTTGAATATTTTGCGTGATTACAATTGAGCTTGTTGCCGTACAGCCGTTAGGGGAAGTTACCAGAACAGAGTAAGTGCCTGGTGTATTGATGGTAATGGCTGCATTAGCGCCCAAATTGGTACTGCCTTGGCTCCAGTTATAGGTGCCTCCACCACTTGCGGTGAGTAAAATACTGGTTGTTGTGCAAGTCAATTGATTGCTCGCTACACTCGATGTAATATTAACGCTTGGCGCCGCATTATTTGAAAGGACAGTAAAACTAGCCGTATTGGTGCAGCCATTTGCGCCCGTAACCGTTGCAGTGTAAACGCCTTGTGCATTGACGACAAGTGCAGCTGCACTGCCAATAATACTTCCATTACTTTCCCATTCATAAGCCACGCCGCCAGTTGCGGTGAGGGTAGTCGATGGGACCAAACAAGTGAGTGTAGCTCCGTTGGATGAATTGATATTGACAGTTGGTGAAGTAATATCTTCTGTAATGACAACCGTGCTTGTTGAGCTGCAGCCATTGAGACCTACAGCACTGAGTGTATAGGTGCCTGGAAGACCAACAGACAATAAGGCGCTTGAGCTGACGACAGATGATCCATTACTCCAAGAGTAAGTATTTGCACCTGAACCAGTTAAGGTAATCGCAGTAGTTGTACAGTTTAAGACCGTTGTATTAGGTGTATTTGCTATTTGCAGTGTTGGTGTTGTCGTATTTTGGGTGATGATTTGCGCAGCAGTAGCAGTACAACCGTTAGCGCTTGTTACGGTTACGGTATAGGTACCTGGAGTAGTTACATTGAGCGCCGCATTCGTTCCTACCACGCTTGTTCCGTTGCTCCATGAATAGCTTCCTCCACCGGTTGCAGTGAGTGTAACCGATGTGGTGGCGCAAGTTAAAACACTCGAAGAACTTGTAATATTTGTACTTGGTGGCGTAATATTTTGCGTGATGTTGATGTTGCTCGTTGCTGAACACCCCGATGAATTGGTTACGGTCAAGATATAAGTTCCGGGACTTGTAATGGTTTGGGTTGCAACACCACCAATGATTGCGGTACCATTGCTCCAAGAATACGCACCACCACCAGTTCCTGTTAAGGAGATATTGGCTTGTGCACAAGTGAGTTGAGTGGTATTCGAATTATTGGTGATACCTGGGGTTGGTAAGGCGTTAACACTAACAGTTAGGTTGGCCGTTGTGGCACAAACGCCGGTGTTAGGCGCAAAGGTGTAGGTAGTGGTTTGTGTGTTGTTGAGTGCCGGACTCCACGTTCCACTGATGCCATTTGTTGAGGTAAGCGGAAGCGGTGAAAGGGCCGCTCCTGCGCAAATTGCTGCTACAGGATTAAAGGTTGGTGTAGGGTTTGGAGATACTGTAACTACACCATTGACATTGGTTGTGCCATTCCAAAAACCACCTCCGTTTGGATTGTAGCCACCATAAACGGTACAGCCGTTGTAAGTGTAACTAAAAGCATAATAATAAGTGCCGGCAGCAAGGCCATTGAGTGTCCCCATATATTCGTCGTTGTTGGGGTTGACAGCCGACAGCGGATTGTAGGTAGCATTAGACCACGCACTTGCCGGCCATGTAGCTGGATTCGTATTGGTGGTAGAAATCCCGTAAGAAACCGTTATTCCAGCAGCTTGCCCAGTGGGGTTGGTTAGACCGGATTCAAAAACTTGACCGTAGATATTCAAAGATTGTCCTTGACAGATAGTAGTTGTGCCCGGTGACTGGATATTTGCCCAGTCTAGTACGTTTGCCAAGGTTGCCGTTCCGGTGGCTGTTACTGAGGGGCAACCAGCAAGTGCATAACTCACTGTATAGTTGGTTGTACTTGTCGGATTAACGGTAATGCTGTTTGTTGTTTGGCCTGCCGGGTTCCAGGTGTAGGTTCCGCCGGAAGGACTTGCACTTGCCGTTAAGGTGACGGCTGTACCTGGGCAAAAAGTTGCCGGAGCAATGCTTACAGTTGGGCTTGGCGCAACTGTTACACTTGCTGAAGCACTCAAAGACGAACAGCCGTTGAGCGTATATACAACGCTGTAGTTGCTGTTTGACGTCGGACTCACACTGATTGAATTCGTTGTTTGCCCTCCAGGACTCCAAAGGAAGGTGCCGCCGGCAGTACTTGGTGTAGCAGTGAGGGTGGCGGCTTGGCCAGAACAAATGGTGGCGCTATTGACAGTTACAGTTGGTGGGGTTCCGATAGTAACCGTAACTTGATCTTGATTGGTACAACCATTTGCTGAAGCGCTTAATGTATAGGTTGTAGTGGTAGTTGGGCTTGCTGTTGTGGTGAGTGTGTTGGTGCTTGATAACGTAGCTCCTGGGCTCCAGGTAACGGTTGGTGTTACGGTGCCTGCACATCCCGCAATGGGCACGGCAATTGTTTGGCCGCCTGTTAATATCGCAATTCCACCGCTGACAGACGTTCCGGTAAGCCCTCCGCACAGGATGTTGTAGCCTGCTACATTGGAATTGGAAGGCCCTTGGGTTTCTAAGTTGAAAGTAAAAGGCGGGTTTGTGGGATTGCTGATCGTAATGGTGTTGTTAGAACCCGCGGCATAAGGACCGCCAGAAGCGAGCACTGTACCGACGGAATTGGTCATGGTCCAGGTGGTTTCATCTAGGTTGCTTCCACTGAAAAGATTCACGGTAATATCTCCAGTGAAGCCGCCAGTGGCACTGGCCGTTCCGTTGAGCACGGTAGAGGTTTGCGCGCCACACATGGTAACATCTGGCCCGGCGTCTACTGTTGGCAGCGGATTGACATAAACTGTGACTTGGTCTTGAGCCGAACAAGCACCCTGCGTAGCAGTTAGTGTATAAGTGGTGGTGGTGGTTGGGCTTGCAGTTGGATTCAAGATAGTGGTTGAACTCAATGCCGTTGCCGGGCTCCAGGAGTAGGTGATGGGCAAAGTACTTGTGCCACCCGTGGAGCCGCAGTTTGCTACCGAAATAGTGGTTGAGTTGCAGGGGCCAACAGAGCCAGTTGCCACGCTGGTACCATTGCAAGAAATCGTGTAATTGGCGGTGTTGTCACAGATGGTGCCGAGTGTTTCAAGATAGAAACTGTAGGGCCCAGTCCCGGGAGTAGCTATTGTAACTGTATTGGTAGATCCAGAAGCATATGGGCCACCTGAACCTACTTGTGTGCCGCTTGCATTGGTAAGCGTCCAGGAAACCATATCAAGCCAAGTTGGCCCGCTAATTGTTACAACTAAAACGCCTCCACTTCCACCACTACTGCCTGTTCCGGCGGTGGCAGCGCCAGATAATTGGCCAGTTGCTCCAGCGCAAATGATGACGTCGTTACCTGCATTCACAACAGGATTGCTACACGGTGGAGTTGGGCAGCTTACAGAATAAGACATTGAGGCCGAACCTGCTAAAGGGCCACAGACGTACTGAGAAAGTTGGATGCTATAGGCTGCAGTTGCAGGGCAGGTCCAGACGGCATTTGTTTGCAAGCCGCATTGGTCGTCCCAACCTTGTACAAGTGCAATTGAGGAATTGTAAATGCGCAGATAAGTATCTACCGAACTAAGTCCACAGGTGGTAAAAGTATACGTACAACCAGCAGTGCCCGTAAATGTAAATACAGGTGCGGTTCCGGCTGGATAAGTAGCGGTAGTTTGAGCTGTGCTTGATGGTGAAATGGCGGTTGTACTCGTGGCAGTAGTACAGTACTGTGCACGCGAATTAAAAACCAAGGCAAGCAAAAGCCCAACAAAGGCGATGTAGCGCATTTTTGAGTAGTAGTGTTTCGTTAGTTTAGTTTTAGCTTGCTAAATTTAGCAATATCAAAACGAACTACCAACGAATGCGTTGCCTTTTAATCAAATAAAAAAGGCTTCCGAAGAAGCCTTAATTTAAAATTCAAAAGTATCCATAAACTTCGTGGTAAAATTACCCGCATTGAAGTCGGGGTTTTCCATGAGTTTTTGATGGAAAGGAATGGTTGTTTTGACTCCTCCAATGACGTATTCGCTCAGGGCGCGCTTCATTTTAAGAATGGCTTCTTCACGTGTTTGGGCCACTACAATTAGCTTTGAAATCATTGAATCGTAATACGGCGGAATCGAATAGCCGGCGTAAACGTGAGCATCTATGCGCACGCCATGACCACCTGGGCAGTGGTAATCAGTGATTTTTCCTGGGCTCGGACGAAAGTCGGCATAGGGGTCTTCGGCGTTGATGCGGCACTGTATAGCGTGCATTGTTGGGTAATAATTTTTACCAGAGATCTTTTCGCCAGCTGCAATTTTGATTTGTTCTTTGATGAGGTCAAAATTGATAACTTCTTCAGTAATGGTATGTTCTACTTGGATGCGCGTATTCATTTCCATGAAGTAGAAGTCGCGGTTTTTGTCTACCAAAAACTCAACGGTTCCAACACCTTCGTAGCGAACAGCTTTAGCTGCTTTAATTGCGGCCTCACCCATTCTTTCGCGAAGCTCGTCTGTCATGAATGGAGATGGTGTTTCTTCCACCAATTTTTGGTGGCGTCGTTGAATAGAGCAGTCGCGTTCTGATAGGTGGCACGCGTTGCCGTATTGGTCACCAGCAATTTGGATTTCGATATGGCGCGGTTCTTCGATGAATTTCTCCATGTAGATACCATCGTTGCCAAATGCGGCACCCGCTTCCTGACGTGCGGAGTCCCAGGCTGCTTCCATTTCGTCTTTTTTCCAGACGATGCGCATGCCTTTTCCACCACCACCGGCAGTTGCTTTCAAAATCACGGGGTATTTCACTACTTCGGCCGTTGCAAAGGCATCGTCTAGATCTTTTAAAAGACCAGTAGAACCTGGTATGCAAGGCACGCCTGCTGCAATCATTGTGGCTTTAGCAGTGGCTTTGTCACCCATTCCGGCAATTTGCTCAGGCAAGGCACCAATGAATTTAATGCCGTGTTCCTGACAAACTTTTGAGAATTTTTCATTTTCTGACAGGAATCCATAACCCGGATGAATGGCATCGGCGTTGGTGATTTCTGCTGCAGCAATGATGTTGGGAATGCTCAAATAAGACAGGGCGCTTGTTGGCGGGCCAATACAAACTGCTTCGTCTGCGAAACGAACGGGCAGGCTGTCTTTGTCGGCAGTTGAATAAACAGCCACCGTCTTGATGCCCATTTCTTTACAGGTGCGAATCACGCGCAGCGCAATTTCGCCGCGATTGGCAATCAATATTTTTTTAAACATGTTTTGGTTTTTATGCTGGATCAACCAAGAATAACGGTTGGTCGTAGTCTACAGGACTAGCGTTGTCTACGAGTACTTTAACAATTTTACCAGAGATTTCTGCTTCAATTTCATTGAAAGTTTTCATGGCTTCAATGATACAAACTTTGTCTCCAATTTGGATGGTGTCGCCTACATTAACAAATGCGTCTTTGTCTGGACCTGGCGTACGGTAAAACGTACCAATCATTGGAGATTTAACTGTGATATACTTGCTGTCGTCTGAGCTGCTGGTTTCAGTAGCAACAGGTGCAGCACTTGCAGCAACAGGAGCTGGTGCAGCGGCAACGGGTGCAGCTACCATTGGTGCAGCTTGGTACATAATTGGCTCAGACTGACTTCCTTTGATGGAAATACGAAAACCTTCTCTTTCGATTTCAACCTTGCCGAGTCCGGATTTGGACACCAATTTGATGAGGTCTTTGATTTCTTCTAAATTCATGGTATAATTTTTTTCAAAGTTAATTTAATTATGAATTGTAGGCCCACTTGAGGTAAATTGCTCCCCAGGTAAAGCCGCCGCCAAATGCAGAGAGGATGAGGACGTCACCTTTTTTAAGTTGACTTTCGTAATCCCATAAACAAAGCGGTAAGGTACCTGCGGTGGTGTTGCCATAGCGCTGAATGTTGATCATAACTTTCTCTTTGGTCAGCCCCATGCGGTTTGCAGTGGCATCAATGATGCGCAAGTTTGCTTGGTGCGGAACCAACCAACTGACGTCGTCGCTAGTCAGGTTATTGCGCTCCATAATTTCAGCAGAGACATCGGCCATATTGGTTACTGCAAACTTGAAAACAGCTTGACCTTCTTGCTTGACATAATGCAAACGGTTTTCGACTGTTTCTATAGATGCAGGCATTGCGGAACCTCCGGCAGGTTGTTGTAAGTACTGACGGCCAGCGCCATCGCTGCGCAAGATAAAGTCCATGACACCATTGCCTTCTTCATTTGGCTCGAGTAACACGGCTCCGGCACCGTCGCCAAAAATAACGCAGGTAGTGCGGTCTTGGTAGTCAATAATGGATGTCATTTTGTCGACACCGATAACCAATACTTTTTTGTGTTTTCCAGATTCAATGAATTGTGAACCTGTAGATAAGGCATATAAAAATCCAGAGCAAGCAGCATTGACGTCAAAGCTCCAAGCGTTTTTCATTCCAACTTTATCACAAACGATATTGGCTGTACTTGGAAAAGGGTGGTCAGGGGTTACCGTACCCACAATAACCAACTCAATTTCTAGTGGATCAATGCCTTTTTTCTCGAGCAAGGCTTTGACTGCAGCAGCAGCCATATCAGAACTCGCACCGTCTTTCATGATGCGGCGTTCTTTGATTCCGGTTCTGGAGGTAATCCATTCGTCTGAAGTATCTACCAACTTGGCTAAATCTTCATTTGATAAGATATGTTCTGGCACATAGCCCTGAACAGCGGTAATAGCAGCGGTAATTTTACCCATGTTAGTTAAATGCTTCGTTAATTTTTTCTGTAAGATTTGAACTCACAACATCATGTGCATGGAGCAACATGTTTTTTACGGCGATATTATTGGAAATACCATGACCAATAATTGCGTTTCCTTTGACGCCAAGTACTGGAGTACCTCCGTAGTTTTCGTAATTGAAGCGGTCAAAGTATTCATCTTGGATACCGCGTTTTTTCATTAAAGTAAAGATGCCTTCCGCTTCTTTGAGTACGATGTTGCCTGTAAAGCCGTCGCAAACAATGACATCCGCCACACCCGTAAAGATGTCGCGGCCTTCAATGTTCCCTGTAAAATTGAGCTCGTCCGATTCTGCTAATAATTTGTATGTAGCAATAGAAAGCAGGTTTCCTTTGGAGTCTTCCTCGCCAATATTGAGCAAGGCCACTTTTGGATTTGCTATACCGAGCACATTTGCAGCGTAAACAGAACCGAGTACGGCAAATTGGTACAGCACATCAGACTTACAATCTGCGTTTGAACCAACGTCTAGTAATAGCGATTTGCCACCTGTTATTGTAGGTAGCGTGGAGGTGATACAAGGACGAATAACCCCTGGAACGGTATTGAGTTTGTACATAGAACCCACGAGCATAGCGCCTGTGTTACCGTTGCTGGCAAAAACATCAATAAGACCCTTAGCAAGCATTTCAAAGCCCACAGCGATGGAGCTGTTGGGTTTCTTTGGAAGCGCTCTAGTAGGATGATCGTGATAGGTGATTACTTCTGGGGCATGTACAATTTCGAACAACTCCGCACTTTTGGCGCGACTTGCCAATTCTTTTTGAATCACAAGCTCGTCACCAAACAATACAATAGTGACATCATTACCCAAAACTTCTTTGGCTAATAATGCACCATCAATTGTCGCTTGCGGAGCGAAATCGCCACCGGAGACATCAAGCCCAATCTTCATGGGAGAAAATTAGAGCTTACTGAACCTCCTCTACGGAGTCAGTTGTTTTCTCAGCAACAACTTTTCCTTTGTAGTAAAGTTTGCCTTCATGCCAGTGTGCATGGTGAAACAAGTGTGGTTGTCCTGTTGTAGGGCAAGTAGCTACGTTGCTTGCAGTCGCTTTCTTGTGCGTTCTACGTTTGTCACGACGTGTGGTCGATATTCTGCGTTTAGGATGCGCCATTTTTGTTAATTTATATCTATTTAATTTAAATTCTTAAGTGCAGACCACCGTGGGTCTATGTCGTCTTCATCGGGTTTTGAATCGGAAGAAGGTTGTTGGTATTTGTTGATCAATTCCACCATTTCTTCATTGCATTCGCCTTCTTCGTGTACCATTTTGGCAGGCAAAGAAAGCGTGATAAGCTCATACAAAGGCTGAGTGAGATCGATTTGATAGCTTTCAGGCGCAATTACAATTAGGTTTTCGTCTTCGGATTCTTCCTCTCCAAACGTGTAGTAGAGGGTGAATTCTCCGTCGATTTCTTCTGTAAGTGGCTCTGTACAGCGGTCACAATCGGTAAAAATAAAACCAACAACGCCTAAATTGGCGATGAGCATGGTTTCCTTTTTTTCTAACTCGAGGTAGGCAGTAAGCCGACCGTTTTCGATGAGCGAATAAGGCAATGATTCAAAGAACGATTTGTCAATGTCAAATTCAAACTCGTGGAGCCCTAGCTTTAAGCCTACAAAGGGAATAGCAAATGGACTTTTCATGCTGAATAATTCACTGACGAAAACGAAAGGGCAAAATTAAGGATTTATTTTGGATTTTTAAAATGAGACGCTGTGTTCTTATTCCTTCTTTGTTTTTTCATCCTTTGAAATGGCCAACGGATTGGCGTGTATTTCTTTGAATTCCTTTCTTTTTCGGTAGACGTCAACTGCTAAAAAGATGGCGCTGCGCAGGCTTTGTTCGTCGGCGAGCATTTTGCCAGCAATGTCAAAAGCAGTTCCGTGGTCGGGGCTCGTGCGCACAATGGGTAAGCCAGCTGTAAAGTTGACACCGTCGTCAAAGCACAATGCTTTAAACGCAGCTAAACCTTGGTCGTGGTACATGGCGAGTACGCCGTCAAATTGTTGTCTGAGCGGTGAGCCAAAGAAACCATCTGCTGGGTAAGGTCCGAAAGCCAAAATTCCTTTTTGTTTTGCCGCTTGAATAGCCGGAATAATGGTTTGTTGCTCTTCTTCACCAATTTTTCCGTTTTCACCGGCATGCGGATTGAGTCCGAATACAGCAATGCGTGGTCTGATGAGTCCGAAATCTTTTTTGAGACTTTGCTCGAAGGCTTCAATTTTTGAAACGATCAGGTCTTTTTGTAGTTGGCTTGAAATGTCTTTGACCGGTATATGTGTAGTCACGAGGGCTACGCGCAAATTGCCAGACACGAGCACCATGAGTGCTTCTTTGGCGCCAGACATTTCGGCGAGGTATTCGGTGTGGCCAGGAAAGTTGAAGCCTGCTTTGGCCACATTTTCTTTGGAGAAGGGCGCGGTCACGAGCACATCAATTTTACCCTCCGCAAGATCTTTGGTTGCCGCCTCTAGAGATAAAAGTGCGTATTTACCGCCATCGGCATTAGACACCCCAGGCTCAATCTGAACTTCGTCTTGCCAAACATTGATGATATTTACCTTTTTAGGATTGATTTCAGCAGCGCTCTTACAAGTGGCATAACTGAACTCGTGCAAATTGAGTTGTTTTTTGTAGTGCGAAATGACTTTATTTGAGCCGTAAACAACAGGGATGATATCGGTCAGGATGCGGTTATCATGCAAGGCTTTAACGATGATTTCAGGGCCAACGCCATTGAGATCACCTAGGGTAATACCGACTTTGATAAGGGCTTTGTTGGACTGTTCTTTGTCCTTTACCTCTTTTTCTTTGGTTTCTTTTTCCATTAAATGTTGTTCGTTTTAAGAAAGTGGTAAAGTAAACGAATGCCAGCACCTGTTCCGCCTTCGCCTTTATAGTTTTCTGGTGCATCGAGCCAAGCTGGCCCCGCGATATCCATATGGATGTATGGCGCTTCTACAAAGTGCTCTAGGAATTTGCCGGCTGAAATCATGCCAGCGTTGGGGCCGCCAATGTTTTTCAGGTCTGCAATTTTGGATTTCATGTGTTTTTTGTAGTCGTCCCAGAAAGGGAAGCGCACCACGCGCTCATGTACTGCATTGGCACTTTTTTCGAGGTTTTCGAAAATGCTGTCTGCTGCGTTGCCCATAATGATACTCGCTTCTGTGCCAATTGCACGCAATGCGGCGCCGGTGAGCGTAGCGGCGTCAATGACAAGAGCAGGTTTGTATTTTTTGGAATATGCCAAGGCGTCTGCGAGGATCATGCGGCCCTCGGCGTCGGTATTGAGTACTTCAACTGTGGTGCCGTCAAACATGGTAATGACGTCGCCAGGCGCATAGGCATTGCCACCCGGACGGTTGTCGGTGGCGGGTAAAAGCGCAATGATATGAACCGGTAATTTTTGCAAAGCGGCTAAATAAACAACAGCAGCCATGGTTGCCGCGCCAGCCATATCGCCTTTCATGGTGTCCATGCTGCCAGGAGTAGGCTTCAAGCTCAAGCCGCCGGTGTCGTAAACCACGCCTTTTCCGACTAATACGATAGGTTGTTTGTTCTTGGCATTTTTTGGTTTGTACTCGGCAATTGTGAAGGTTGGTGGGTCAATTGAGCCTTTGTTTACGGCCAGCAAACCACCCATCTTGAGGGTTTCTATTTGTGTTTCTTCGAGTACTTTGACTTCAAAGTCAGCTTCTTTACCCATTTCAACAACGGCTTGCGCAAGTTGCTCGGCGTTGAGGTGCGATACGGGCGTATTGACTAAATCGCGGGCTTTGAATACCGCTTTGGCCATGTGCTGCAGTTCGGTAATTTGGGCGGCGCTCACATCTGCTTTGATCACTACTTCAGTGAATTTGGCGGTCTCAGGCTTGCTGAAATGTTGTGTGAACCGGTAGCTAGAAAGCAAAAGTCCTTCGAGTAAAGCATAAGCTTCTTCTGGCGAACCGTTCTCCAGCAATAAGGATGGTTGTGCGGCGTGTAAATGTTTTTCAATAGTATTTCCGTGAATGCGGATTTCTTCAAGTGCTTGACCTTCTTTGATTTCGAATTCAAAACCGTCTTTGGTTTTGAAATAATCAAAATCTTTGGCTTGCTCGGTTTGGGCTACAAATCGGACAACAGCGCTTGGTGTATTTTTGGATTTTTTAGTCAGAACTAACATCTTGTTGATTTTGTACAAAGTTAAAAAGAATGAAGCTGCATGCTCTTAAAATAATTCGCTACTATTTGCATTTAAAAATTTATCAATCAAGCGCGGTATCGGATGGTCTTCGAGCGCTTTTAAATCGAGCATCAAATACTTTGTTTTTTCACTTTCATTTGTTGCTGCTTTGATAAAATACGCTTCTATTTTTTGATGCGTCAGAAGGTGTTGAAATTTGGCGCCAACGACAGTTTTACCTTCCAAATAGGCGAGCATATCCTCTTGTTTATCAAATTCTTGCAGCGGAAATTCGTACAAGCCTTCCCAAATATCTTTAGGACCTCTTTTCGAGAAAGCCAATTGTTGTTGCTTATTGGCCATGAGGTGATAAACAAAATATCTTTTTCTGACTTTTACCTTTTTTATTTTGAGGGGCAGTTGCGCCACTTGTGCGGTTTGCCGCGCCACGCAAGTCGTCAGGACCGGGCAGTTGGCACAATTAGGTGAAACCGGCTTGCATTGTAAAGCGCCAAATTCCATGATGGCTTGGTTGTGCAGCGCCGGATTTTTTTGGTCAAGTAACTCCTGTGCGAGTGCGTCAAAAAGCTTTTTGCCTTCGTTTGAATTGATTGCTGTTTCGATACCAAAGTACCGACTCAATACCCGAAACACATTGCCATCCACAACCGCATAGGGTAAATTGTAGGCAAAAGAAGCAATTGCCGCAGCCGTGTAGGGGCCAACACCTTTTAGCTTCAATAATCCTGGATATGACGCAGGAAACACCCCATTAAAGTCAGAGGCAATTTGCTGAGCCGTAGCATGTAAATTGCGCCCGCGGCTGTAGTAACCTAGGCCTTGCCACAAGTTGAGTACTTCTTGTTGAGATGCGCCCGCCAATTCTTGAACCGTAGGGTAAGCATTCGTAAATTTATAGTAATAAGGCAGGCCTTGATCAACGCGGGTTTGCTGCAAAATAATCTCGCTCAACCAGATCAAATAGGGGTCTTGAGTGTGTCGCCAAGGCAAGTCTCGCTGCTGCGCTTTATACCACTCTTGAAGTGCTTGCCGAAGTACGTTCATAATTTATTTTAGAAATTTTGT
>JACCDQ010335044.1_pt1 | contig 43832 bp, 43 predicted proteins | sample 7446031 | NCBI WGS metagenome assembly JACCDQ01 (sample SAMN15323442, study PRJNA562643) | freshwater metagenome | isolation source: river surface water | place: USA:Blue River Watershed | collected 2017-08-17 | reverse complement strand
CCTCGGCGGCCAGGCGGTCGGCGGTGGCGTAGTCGGGGCCCTTCACGCCCAGCGAAATCGACGCGTACAGGCCTTGGGCCTTCATGTCGCGCACAAAGGCGACGTTGTCCAGATCGAACCGGTGCATTACATAGAAATAGTCGTTCTGCGCCAGCCACAGTGCAATCCGCTCGTCCAGCACGGTTTTCATGTTGGCCGGTACCACCGGCAGTCGAAAACGGCGCTGGCCCAGTTGCACCGAGGTGTCGCATTCGGCACGGCTTTCCACCCGGCACTTGCGGGGCAGCAGCAGAACGTTGTCGTAGTCAAAAATTTCCATGAACCAGGCTCCAGCCATAAAAAAACCGGGCGCAGAAAAATCCGGGCCCGGTGATTGATTCTAGGCGCCTCGGGCCCACAACGCCACTTTCACACGCCATAGACGTTATACAGCGGTCGCTATAGGCTGTTATCGCAGGCTTCGCCCCGGGTTGCCTTGGTGCACAATCAACTGTCGGCGCCTGTGCGTCCGTATCTGGAGTCCGGGGATGAATCCGTCCACCCTCATCGGGATGGTGGCCAGCGTCTTGCTGCTGGCCGTGGTCCTGTTTTTTGCGGCCGAGGATCCGCTGCTGTTCATCGATCTGCCTGGCCTGGCCATCGTGCTGGGCGGCACCATGGCGGCCACGTTCCTTAGCTACCCGCTCAAAGAAGTGGTGCGGGTGTTCAAGCTGATCAACACCGTCATCCGCAACGAACGGCTGTACACCCAGAAGGACATCGAGGAACTGGTGGACGTGTCGCGCCTGTGGATCCGTGAAGACCCGGTGGCGGTGGAAAAGGCGCTCAAACGCATCACCAATCCATTTTTGCGCTCTGGCGTGCAACTGGTGATCGAACGCACGCCCGAAGAGGACATTCTGGACCTGCTGCAATGGCGCATTTCCCGCCTGAAGGCGCAGGAGGGCGCCGAAGCGCAATTGTTCCGGGTCATGGCCAGCTACGCCCCCGCGTTCGGCATGATCGGCACCCTGGTGGGCCTGGTCAACCTGATGGACATTTTGGGCAGTGGCGACATGAGCGTGATTGGCCGCCACCTGGGCGTGGCGCTGATGACGACCTTCTACGGCATTTTGCTGGCCAATCTGGTGTTCAAGCCCGTGGCGGTGAAGCTGGAGCGGCGCACCGAACAGCGCGTGGTGCTGATGAACATGGTGATGCAGGGCATTGCGATGATGACCGCCAAACGCAGTCCGTCGCTGATGCGCGAGACCTTGAAGTCGTTCGTGGCGCATCACGAGGACGAGATTTTTGATGGCCCCGAGGCTGAAGGCGCCCGCAAGCGCAGCTTGGGGCAGGTGTTCAAACGCGGCCGTTCATGAGCGAAGACACCCTGCTGCACAAGGTGTTGGGGCAGGTGGCCGCTCAGCAGGCGGCCCAGCGCGCCGCTGCGTTGCAAGCACAACAGGCTCAAGCCGCTGCAGGAGCGGGGGCCGATCAGTCGGCCGCCGAACGCCATGCACCGGTGTCGCGCAAGGGCCGCTTCGACCGTTGGCACGTCGAAGCCCCACCGCCGCAAGAAGAGGAAACCTGGCTAATCACCTACCTGGATGTGGTGACGTTGTTGCTGGCCATGTTGGTGGTGATGCTGGCGTTCTCCGAGCCGGTCAGCGAAAAATTCAAAGGCGAGCGGCGTGAGTCCGCGCTCGACACCGCGTCGCCCGTGGTGCAGACCGCGTCCGATGCGGGCACCACCATCGTGCCGCCGATTCCGTTGCCGCAACCGGCCACCGCGCCGGCCAAGGCGGACGGCGAGCCACTGCAGACCCGTCCCACGCAGCCACCCCAGCCCTCGCTGCCGATCGGTGACTTGGGCCAGAACATCGAGGTCACGGTGGGCGAAGGCGTGGTGCGGTTCCGCATCAGCAGCGAAATCCTGTTCGCTTCGGGCGATTCTTTGCTGACGCCTGCGGGGCAAGCGGTGATGGACCGGCTGTTGCCGGCCTTCAACCAGGCGCAGGACCACAACATCGTGGTGGAGGGGCACACCGACAACGTGCCCATCAACACGCCGCGTTTTCCGTCCAATTGGGAACTGGCCGCCGGGCGTGCCGGCAGCGTGGTGCGTCACCTGGAAAGTCGCGGCCTGAACCCAACGCGCCTGCGCGCCACCGGCATGGCCGACACCCGCCCGCTGGAGTCCAATGCCACGCCCGAAGGCCGACGCGCCAACCGGCGGGTCGAAATCACCATGGAAGCGCCCACCCAGCGCCGTTGACACCGCCCGGCTTTCTACAATGCCGGGATGTCCGTTCAAGCTTCGCCTTTGCTCCAGTCGCTCAACCCCGAACAACTGGCCGCTGTCACCCTGCCCGCAGAACATGCGCTGATCCTGGCCGGCGCTGGCTCGGGCAAAACCCGGGTGCTCACCACCCGCATTGCGTGGTTGCTCAGCACGGGCCAAGCCACGCCGGGTGGCATTTTGGCGGTGACCTTCACCAACAAGGCGGCCAAGGAGATGCTGACCCGCCTACAGGCCATGCTGCCGGTGAACGTGCGCGGCATGTGGATTGGCACTTTCCACGGCCTGTGCAACCGCCTCTTGCGCGCCCACTGGAAGCAAGCCCACCTGCCGCAGGCGTTCCAGATCCTGGACACGCAGGACCAACTCAGTGCCATCAAGCGCCTGGTCAAGCAGCACAACATCGACGACGAACGATTCAAGCCCAAAGAATTGCAGTGGTTCATCGCGGCCAAAAAGGAAGACGGCCTGCGTCCCTACCAGCTGACCGCGCGCGACGAGGACGAGCGCAAGCGCATTGAGATTTACCAGCTCTACGAGGACCAGTGCCAGCGCGAAGGCGTGGTGGATTTTGGCGAATTGATGCTGCGCAGCTACGAACTGCTGCGCGACAACGACCCCATTCGCGAGCACTACCAGCGCCGCTTTCAGCAGATTCTGGTGGACGAGTTCCAGGACACCAACAAGCTGCAGTACGCCTGGCTGAAGCAACTGGCGGGCCATGAGGAGAACGGCCGCTTTGTGCCTGGCCACAACGCGGTGCTGGCCGTGGGCGACGATGACCAGAGCATCTACGCCTTCCGCGGCGCGCGGGTGGGCAACATGGCCGATTTTGTGCGCGAATTTGCGGTGCGCCATCAAATCAAGCTGGAGCAGAACTACCGCAGCCATGCCAACATTCTGGAAGCCGCCAACCACCTGATTGACCACAACCGGGGCCGCCTGGGCAAAAACCTGCGCACCAACCAGGGCGCGGGCGAGCCGGTGCGGGTGTACGAATCGCCCACCGACTTTGCCGAGGCGCAATGGATCGTGGACGAGATGAAGCAACTGGTGAAGAACGATGGCTTTGGGCGCCAGGAAATTGCGGTGCTCTACCGCAGCAACGCCCAGAGCCGGGTGATCGAAAGCGCGCTGTTCAACGCCGGCATGCCCTACCGGGTGTACGGCGGCCTGCGGTTCTTTGAGCGTGCCGAAATCAAGCACGCGCTGGCCTACCTGCGCCTGCTGGACAACCCGCACGACGACACCAGTTTCCTGCGGGTGGTCAACTTCCCGCCACGGGGCATTGGTGCCCGCACACTGGAACAGCTACAAGACGCTGCACGCCAGGCTGGCTGTTCGCTGCACGACGCGATCAGCACCCTCAGCGGCAAGGCCGGTGCCAACTTGCAGGCCTTCGTGGCCAAGATCGATGTGATGCGCGAGGGCACCGAGGGGGTGACCTTGCGCCAGATCATCGAGCTGGTACTGCAGCACAGCGGCTTGCTGGAGCACTACCGAGCCGACCGCGACGGCGCCGACCGGGTGGAGAACTTGCAGGAACTGGTGAACGCCGCCGAGAGTTTTGTGATGCAGGAAGGCTTTGGCCGCGACGCGGTGGCCCTGCCGATGGACGAAACCGCGCTGGAGCCTGCTGCCGACACCGGCGAAACGCTGAGCCCGCTGGTGGCCTTCCTCACCCATGCGGCGCTGGAGTCGGGCGACAACCAGGCCCAGGCGGGCCAGGACGCGGTGCAGTTGATGACCGTTCACGCCGCCAAAGGCCTGGAATTCGACGCGGTGTTCATTGCCGGGCTGGAGGAGGGTTTGTTCCCACACGAAAACAGCCTCAACTCGATGGACGGGCTGGAGGAGGAGCGCCGTTTGATGTACGTGGCCATCACCCGCGCCCGCAAGCGGCTGTACTTGTGCCACGCCCAGACCCGCATGTTGCACGGCCAGACGCGCTACAACATCCGCAGCCGGTTTTTTGACGAGTTGCCCGAGCATTGCCTGAAGTGGCTGTCTCCACCCGGGAGCACCCATCCGGTGGCGGCGGCCTGGTCCGCTCAGCCCGCCTGGGGGCGCAGTGGGTTGGGGCAAGCTGGGCGCGATGCACCTTTCACCGGCGGCGGCCCAGTGCCGGCGCCCAAGGCGGCCCCGTCGCATGGCATCCGGGCCGGGATGCAGGTGTTCCACAACAAGTTCGGCGAAGGCCGGGTGGTGGCGGTCGAAGGGCAGGGCGACGATGCCCGGGCTCAGGTCAACTTCAGCCGCCACGGCAGCAAGTGGCTGGCGCTGAGCGTGGCTAAACTCACGCCGGTGGTGTAGCGGTGGCCGGCAGGTCGGCCAGGTGCACCGTGTTGCGCCCGGCCTGTTTGGCCCGGTACATCGCCATGTCGGCGCGCTTGAGCAAGTCGTCTGCCTCTTCCCGGGCGCCGTCGAACAGCACCACCCCAATGCTGGCGGTGCAGCGGTGCTCCACCATCCGGGGCGGTGCGTTGTCTGGTGCGGCGTTCAGCACGTAAGGCTCGCTCAGGGCCACGCGCAGTTTCTGCGCGACCGCCATCGCTTGTTCTGTGGAGGCTTGTGGGTCGGCTTGCAGGTCGCCCAGCAGCACCACAAACTCGTCCCCGCCAAAGCGGGCGACGGTATCGGTTTCGCGCACATGGCTTTTCAGCCGTCGGGCCACTTCCTGCAACAGCAGGTCGCCCACGCGGTGGCCGTGCGCGTCGTTCAAGGGCTTGAAGTTGTCCAGGTCCAGGAACATCAAAGCCCCCAGCAGCTTGTTGCGCCGGTGCCCAGCCATCGCCAGGTTCAGGTTGTTCATCAGCAGGCGGCGGTTGGGCAGTTCGGTCAGGCTGTCGTGGAAGGCTTGTCGCTGAATCCGGGTTTCCAGCTCCCGCCGCTCGGTCACGTCGGTCATGAAGCTCAGCGTGGCGGGTTGGCCTTGCCATTCAAAGCGCGCACCGCTGACCTCGAACCAGCGCAGGCCTTTGTGCCCGGTCAGCACGCGGAAGGTTTGGTGAGGTTCCACCTGGCCGCCCGCCAGCCGAATCCGGTACTGCTCCAGCGCGCGTTCCCGGTCTTCCTCATGCACCAGGGCATCGAACGGTCGGTCCACCAGCGCTTCGGCCGGGTAGCCCACCATCTCGAACAGCTTGGGGTTGCCGAACCGCAGCAGGCCGTCCTGGAACACTGCAATGCCGTCGTTGGCGGTTTCGATCAGCAAACGGTAATGGCGCTCGCTTTCCAGCAACTGGCTGGCCGCGTTGCTGCGCTCAATCGCAATGCCCGCCAGCACCGACAACTCCTCGATCAGCGCGATGTCTGCTGCGCTGGGGGTGTGCGGTTCGGCGTGGTAGATGGCGAAGGTGCCCAGCACCCGTTGGTCGGTCGAGAAAATGGGTTGCGACCAGCACGAACCGAGCCCCGCTTTGCGGGTGATCTCCACATACGGTGCCCAATAGGGGTGGGTGTTGATGTCGTCCACCACCACGCGCTGGTGGGTGAAGGCGGCCGTGCCACAAGAGCCGTGGCCGAGCCCGATCGGCAACCCTTCGACCGCCGCGTTGAAAAAACCGGGCAGGCTGGGGGCGGCCCCCACGTGCAGGTGCTTGCCCTGGCGGTCCAGCAGAACCACGCTGCAGATCATCTTGGGATGCATCGCTTCCACCCCGCGCACCATGGCGTGCAGAATGTCTTTCAGGGGCAGGCCTTGGGCCAGCATTTCCAGCACCCGGTTGCGGAAGGCCTGGTTCTGCTCGCTGGCTTGCAGGGTGGCTTCGGCGCGCTCCTGGTACATGATGACCAGGCCCAGCGCCAGCAAGGCGGTGGACGTGACCATGGTGAGGAAGGTCAGGCCTTGCAGCCAGCCGCCGTCGGCCAGAAAAAGCACCACGATTTCGCCGCTGCCCACCGCCCACACGCGGTACAGCATGATGGCGGCAATCGCACCCGCGCCCCACACAATCAGCCGTTCGCCACGCTGCATGGGCGCCGATCGGCGGTAGCCCATGGCCGCAATCACCAGCAGGCATTGCACGCCGTAAATGCCCGACGCGATCACCACCCGGGTCTGGAAGTCTTCCAGCCAGAACGTCAGCACCGCCACCACGATGACCACCGGCGCCCAGATCCACGCTCGGTGCCAACGCTGTTCTCGGAAAGTCAACACGCCGTGGCTGTACAGCGCCAGTGCAGACGACAGGGCAGCGTTGCCGGCCAGCACCGACACCGCCTCTGAGACCGGCCCGCGCAGCGCAAACAGGATGTACGCTGCCGTTTGCAGGGCCAAGGCGCCCGCCCAGACCAGCATGCCCCGGTGTTGCTGTCGAGCGATGAAAGCGATGACCAGTGCGTACACCGCACTCACCGCAACAATGACCGCGAACAGCGTGGGAACGTGGAATTGCATGCCTCAAGCCCTGTGACTGCACCATCCTAACACCAACGCGTGGGGTTGCGGCCTGTAAAAAAACCGCCAGTGCCGGGGGCGCTGGCGGTGTCAATGCGCGGGCGGCCCCGCGCTCTTTCCCGACAGGTGAAGGGGCGTAACGCCGGTTCAGGTGCCGACCACGCCGCCGTCGTTCTTGGTAATGACGATGGTGGCCGAGCGCGGGCGCTGGCCTGGGCCGTACCCGGCGTTCGTGGGCCACTGGCTTTCGAACTTGGCGGGGTTGCCGATGTCGGCCATCTTGGTGTTTTCACCCGGGTGCTGGATGTTGACGAAGATCGCGCGGCCATCGGGCGTTTCGCAAATGCCGGTAATCTCGGCGCCGCGCGGACCCACCAGGAAGCGCTTGAGCGTAGCTGGCGTCTGGGCCTTGCCAGCGTAGGTGGTCACCGTTTTGTCGCCATGTTGCAGAGTTTTGGTGCCGCCATCGCCCACTTGGCCCGGCAGGGCTGCCAGCAGCATGCAGTTGGTCTTGTCGGTGTAGGCACCGTCGTCGGTCTGGATCCAGCAGATGCCGGTGGCGGGGCTGAACACCAGGCCGTCAGGGGAGGACAGGTCGTTGTCGTCCGTCAGGCCCGACAGGTTCACACGCGCCTTGTCGGCATCCGCTTCAGACGCGAACAGGTAGATGTCCCATTTGAAGGTGGTCGCGGCCGGGTTCGGCTCGATGAAGCGCACGATGTGGCCGTGCACGTTGCCTTTTTGCTCTTTGCCGGCCTTCAGGTCGGTGTAGACGCGCGGGTTGGCGGCGTCGGCGGTGGCCACGTTGCGGTTGCTGTTGTTGGTCAGGGTGAAGTACACCTCGCCGTTGCGGGGGTTGACGCCACCCCATTCTGGGCGGTCCATTTTGGTGGCGCTCACGGCGTCGGCCGCCAGGCGGGTGAAGATGGCCACGTCGGCGTTGTCCTTGAACTCGAAGTAGGAGCTGTTGGCAATCACCGGGTTGTCCACCGACAGTTCCAGCCATTCACCGTTGCCGTCGTCTTTGAAGCGGGCGGCGAACAGTTTGCCTTTGTCCAGGTACTTGTCGCCGGCTGCGATGCGGTTGGTGGCGTTGGCGTCGGCCGGGTCCCACTTGGCGTCCGACACGAACTTGTAGATGTACTCGCCACGCGCGTCGTCGCCCATGTAAGCGACCACGGGCTGGCCCGCCACCGGTTTGGCAAAGGTCACGTTTTCGTGGCCCATGCGCCCCAGCGCGGTGCGCTTGCGCAGCACTTCTTTCGGGTTGTACGGGTCCAGTTCCACCACGTAGCCGAAGGAGTTCATCTCGTTGCGGTAGTCGTCCTTGGCGCTGGTGGCCAGGGCGCCGTTGTTCCAGCGCACAAAGCGGTCGTCAGCGCCGCCGCTTTCCCAGCCGTGGCGGCTGGCGGCGCCGGCCTTGCGGCCGTAGCGGTTCAACGCCTGGACGTGTTTGTCCTTCTTGCGGCGGTCGTCGTCCTGCGCGTCGCGGAAGAAGTAGCCAAACCAGTTTTCTTCGCCCGACACATAGGTGCCCCAGGGCGTTTTGCCGGTGCCGCAGTTGTTCAACGTGCCACGGGTGCGGGTACCGTCCTGGCTGTATTTGGTCACCAAGTGGGCGCTGCCACGGGCCGGGCCCGAAATCACGGCCTCCGTCATCGTGGTGACGCGGCGGTTGAAGGGCGAGCTGGTCTTGTAGTTCCAACGCTTGCCGTCAGACTGCACTTCCACCACCGACAGGCCGTGGATCATCAGCTCCTTGTCCACTTCGCCGGCTTGGCGCGGCAGGCTGGCTTTGCCGCCGTCCGCGTGGATGAAGAAGGAGGTCAGCTTTTCGTCGGTGGTGGCCTCGTGGTTCATGGCCAGCAGACCGCGCGAGTTGAAGCTGCGCGACGGCTGGCCGCTGGCGTCCAGGCTGAACCATTCAATGCCGTCGTGGTGGTCGCCGGCGCGGCTGCCCCAGTCGGTGTCGGTGCCGTCGTTCTTGAAGGCGGGGGTGCTGGCGGTCAGCGGATCGCCCAGGCCGTACAGCACTTGGGCGGTGTAGCCTTCGGGCACGGTCACGACGTCGGCGATCGACTTGGACACCGCTTTGAAGCCCAGCGCGTTCACCGCCGCGGCCGGGGCACCTTGGGTGGCGCAACCGGTCAGGGCCGTGGCGCCCAGGGCGGTGGCACCTGCCACACCGGCGCCGCCACGCAACAGGCTGCGGCGGCTCAGGCGCGTTTCAAGCACTTGCTCGAACGCGGGGTTGTTCGTGGTGTTGGAATCTTCTTCGTTGAAAACGACGCCAGGACGCAGGTCTTGATGCACAGTGATGACTCACAGGTAGTTGAACAGCAGCGCGTAGCATGCGGTTCAAGTGTGAAATCACTGTGACAGTGCGGTCGGTTTCAGGCGGGGGCTTGCCCGTCGTCGGTGACGAAGCTGTCGCGGAAGGTGAAGTACAGCGAGGTGAAAAACATCGCACTCATCAGCATGGCCACCGGGAACACGATGGCGGCCAGCATGGCCGGCCCGCCAAACGCCGTGGCCACCATCACCACCACCAGCGACACTGCCACAAACACACCCGTCCAAGCCAAAAAGTACACCAGCAGTGCGGCCTTGTTGGTCCAGCAGGCCATGGCACTGAAGAACAGGCTTTTCACCGGCGAAATGCCGTGCCAATGCGCCAATGCCGGGGCGTGCCAGAACAACAAACCCAGCGGCACGTAGAGCACCATGCTGATCAGCATGGATTGCATCAACTCGGGCTGGCGCAGCAGTTCTTCGGTCAGGTCGCCGGCTTCACCTTGCGCCTCGGGCACGGCGGCGGCTCCCGCCATCGGGTCGCCCACCAGCAGGGCGGTCACGCCCATCACCACGAAGGAGCCGAGGGCGTACAGGCCGCCCAGAATCAAAATGGCGCGCATGCGCTCTTGCCCGGCCCGAAACGCGCTGGCCAGCACGGTGGGCATGGGGAACTGGCCTTTTTCGGCTTCGCGGGTGGCGGCCATCAGGCCCAGGGTGGCGGCAGGCAGCAGCGCCAGGGCCAGCGCCTGACCCAGCAGCGGCACCAACGCCAGCACCGACACCAGCAGCATGAACATGAAGAACAGGCCAGCCAGCGCCAGCGGCTGTTTGAAGAAGGTGCGAATCCCCAGCTTCACCCACTGGACGCCGGTGCTTGCGGGAACGTGGTTCAGCCTCATAGTTCGGCCAGTCGGGCGCGCAGCACCCGTTCAAAGTGCGTCGGGTCGTGGGGTTTGAGCATGCTGGCCTCGCGCGGCAGGTACCAGTCCCACAGGCGGGAAATCCAGAACCGCAGCGCGCCGGCGCGTCGCATGGCGGGCATCAGTTCCCGCTCGGCCGCGGTCAGCGGGCGCACGGCTTCGTAGGCCTGCACCATGGCCAGGGTGCGTTCGGCGTCGCTGGCACCGGTGGCCAGGTCAATGCACCAGTCGTTCAGGCAGACCGCCAGGTCGAAGGCAAAGGTGTCGCAACCGGCAAAGTAGAAGTCGAAAAAGCCGCTCAGCCGCCCTTGGTGGAACATGGCGTTGTCGCGGAACAGGTCGGCATGCACCGGGCCGCGCGGCAGGCCGGCATAAGCGGGGCTGGCCGCCACGTGGTTTTGGTAGGCCAGTTCGCTTTGCAGCAACTGCGCCTGCGGCGCTTCCAGGTGGGGCAACACCACCGGCACGGTTTCGTTCCACCACGGCAGACCGCGCAGATTGGGCTGTTGGCGTGGGTAGTCCAGCCCGGCCAGGTGCATGCGTGCCAACATGGCGCCCACCTGGGCGCAGTGGTCGGCGCTGGGGGCCAGCTCGCTTTTGCCCAGCAGCTTGTCCACCACGGCGGCCGGTTTGCCCTTCACCTTGTGCAGAATTTCTCCGCGCTCGTCGGCCGCCGGGGCCGGCACCGGAATGCCTTTGTCGGCCAGGTGCTTCATCAGGTGCAGGTAAAACGGCAGCTGCTCGGCCGTCAGGCGCTCGAACAGCGTCAGCACGTAGTCGTGTGGCTGCCCGTCGCGTTCGCTGCTGACGAAGTAGTTGGTGTTCTCGATCCCCCCGGCAATGCCGGCCAGGTTCGTCAGCTCGCCCAGGTTCAACTTGCGCAGCAGCGCCGCCGCGTCCTCGCGGGAAACTTCAGTAAAAACCGCCATGATTTAAAAGTTCAGCACGCGCCAGCTGCTTGGGCCGGAGCCGGTTTTGCCATCTTGGGCGCGGCTGGGGTCGATCGGTTCCACCCGGTAGCCGGGCACGTTGGTGTTGGTGTGCACCTCGATGCTGCGGGTCTGTCCACCCACGCGCAATTCTTCGATGCGGCTGCCAGCGTCTTCGTGGGTGATGCGCTCGGTTTTTTGCTCCAGCGTCGTCACCGGCTCCTGTGTGGCGGCGGGAGCCTGGGCCCAGGCGTGGGAAGCCAGCAAGGCCGCGACGGTCGCCCCAAGGGCGGTGCGGCACCAGGGCGTGAACAGGGAGGGGGCAACGTGGGAGGACATACCCTGATTGTAGGCAATCCCCCAGACCGTTGCCGCCCAGTCGCCGGTTCCGCGCCGGTTTGGCCCGACAATGCCGGGCATGAGCGAATCCTGCAAAACCCTGGTGCTGGTGGACGGTTCCAGCTACCTCTACCGCGCATTCCATGCCATGCCCGACCTGCGCGCCGTGCCGGGCGATCCGTCCAGCCCTGCCACGGGCGCCATCCGCGGCATGATCAACATGATGCAGGCGCTGCAAAAAGAGCAGCCGGGCGACTACGTGGCCTGCGTGTTCGACGCCTCCGGCCCCACCTTCCGCGACGCGCTGTACCCCGAGTACAAGGCCCACCGCAGCCCCATGCCCGACGATTTGCGAGCGCAGATCGCGCCCATCCACGAGGTGGTGCGCCTGCTGGGCTGGACGGTGCTGGACGTGCCCGGCGTGGAGGCCGACGACGTGATCGCCACCCTGGCCACCATGGCCGCCGCGCAGGGCGTGCGGGTGGTGGTCAGCAGCGGCGACAAGGACCTGAGCCAGCTGGTGAACGAGCACATCACCATCATTGACACCATGAGCGGCAAGGTGCGCGACGTGGCCGGCGTGACCGCCGAATTCGGCGTGCCGCCCAGCCTGATGGTGGACTACCAGACCCTGGTGGGCGACACGGTGGACAACGTGCCCGGCGTGGAAAAAGTGGGGCCCAAGACCGCCGCCAAGTGGCTGGCGGAACACGGCTCGCTGGAAGGTGTGCTGGCCAACGCCGACAAAATCAAAGGCGTGGCCGGCGAGAACCTGCGCAAGGCGCGTGAATGGCTGGTGACCGGGCGCCAACTCGTCACCATGAAAACCGATTGCGACCTGACCGGTTTTGTGGAGGGCTTGCCCGCACTGGACGCGTTGGCCCAGCGCGAGCGCGAAGTGCCCGCGCTGCGCGAGTTCTACGAACGCTATGGTTTCAAAGGCCTGGCGCGTGCGCTGGGCGATGCGGGCGCGGGGGCGGTAGGGGCTGTGGTCACCGCCACTGGCACCCAAGCCACCGCCCTGGGCGACACCGCCGATCTGTTTGCCGAACCCACGCCACGCGCTTCCAGCGTCACCATCAAGCATTACGACACCATCCTCACCTGGGACGCGTTCGACGCGTGGCGGGCGCGCATTGAAGCGGCCGAGCTGGTGGCGCTGGACACCGAAACCACCTCACTCGACGAAATGCGGGCCGAAATCGTCGGCCTTTCCTTTAGCGTGCAGCCGGGCGAGGCGGCCTACATTCCGCTGGCGCACAGCGGCCCCGACGCGCCGGACCAATTGCCCTTGGGCGAGGTGCTCGCCCGCCTGAAACCCTGGCTGGAAAACCCCCAGGCGCTCAAGCTCGGCCAGCACATCAAGTACGACCGGCACGTGTTCGCCAACCACGGCATTGAGGTGCGTGGCTACGCCCACGACACCATGCTGCAAAGCTACGTGCTGGAAGTGCACAAGCCCCACAACCTGGGCAGCCTGGGTGAGCGCCACCTGGGCCGCAGTGGCATCAGCTACGAAGAGCTGTGCGGCAAAGGCGCTTCGCAAATCCCGTTCGCACAGGTGGACGTGGCCAAGGCCGCCGAGTATTCGTGCGAAGACAGCGACCTGACGCTGGACGTGCACCGCACCCTATGGCCGCGCCTGCAGGCGGACGACAAGCTGCGCGCCATTTACGAGTTGGAGATTGCCAGCAGCGAAGCGCTTTACCGCATCGAACGCAACGGGGTGTTGATCGACGCGCCCACCCTGGCGCGCCAGAGCCACGAATTGGGCCAGCGCATTCTGCAACTGGAGCAAGACGCCTACGAGATCGCCGGCCAGCCCTTCAACCTGAGCAGCCCCAAGCAGTTGGGCGAAATTTTCTTTGACAAATTGGGCCTGCCGGTGGTGAAGAAAACCGCCACCGGTGCCCGCAGCACAGACGAAGAGGTGCTGGAAAAATTGGCTGAAGACTACCCGCTGCCCGCCAAAATTCTGGAGCACCGGTCGCTCAGCAAGCTCAAGGGCACTTACACCGACAAACTGACCGCGCTGGCGCACCCGCGCACCGGCCGCGTGCACACCCACTACGCGCAAGCGGTGGCGGTCACGGGGCGGCTGTCCAGCAACGATCCCAACCTGCAGAACATTCCCATTCGCACCGCCGAAGGCCGGCGGGTGCGCGAAGCGTTTGTGGCGCCGCCGGGCCACGTCATCGCCAGCGCCGACTATTCACAGATCGAGCTGCGCATCATGGCCCACATCAGCGCCGACGACGCCTTGCTCAAAGCCTTTGCCGAAGGCATGGACGTGCACCGTGCCACCGCCGCCGAGGTGTTTGGCCTCGCGCCCGATCAGGTCAGCAGCGAGCAGCGCCGCTACGCCAAGGTCATCAACTTCGGCCTGATTTACGGCATGAGCAGCTACGGCCTGGCCAAGGCGCTGGGCATCGACAACACGGCTGCCAAGAACTACATCGACCGCTACTTCCAGCGCTTTGCCGGCGTGCGCCACTACATGGACGAAACCAAGGCACAGGCCAAGGCCCAGGGCTACGTGGAAACCGTCTTCGGCCGCCGCCTGTACCTGCCCGAAATCAACAGCCCCAACGGCCCGCGCCGCGCCGGGGCCGAGCGTGCCGCCATCAACGCGCCCATGCAGGGCACGGCCGCCGATCTCATCAAAATGAGCATGGTGGCGGTGCAGGCGGCCTTGGACGCGCAGGGCAAACGCACCCAAATGATCATGCAGGTGCACGACGAACTGGTGTTCGAGGTGCCCGAGGCCGAGGTGGATTGGCTCAAGGTTGAAGTGCCGCGCCTGATGGCCGGCGTGGCGCAGCTCAAGGTACCGCTGCTGGCCGAAGTGGGCCTGGGCGCCAACTGGGAGCAGGCCCACTGACTTCATAATCTACCCATGCTCGCGCAAAACCTCCCATTACGCACCCTGTTGCAGCCCAACGGGGCGGTGGTTGCTTGTTTGCGCAGTGCTTTTCCCAACGCCTTGGCCATCTACGCTTTCGGCAGCCGCGTCACCGGCCAAGCCGGGCCCGACAGCGATCTGGACCTGGCCGTGCTGGTGGCTGGTTACGCTGATCCACTGCAACTCTGGCAAGCGACGCAACCGCTGGCCGAACTTGTGGGGTGCGAGGTCGATTTGCTCGACTTCCGCGCGGCCAGCACCGTCATGCAGCATCAAATCCTTACCACTGGCGAACGCATTTGGGGCGACCCCTTACGCGCTGGCTTGTTTGAAGCTTTTGTGTTGACCGAAAAACTGCACCTCGACGAAATGCGCGCCGGTGTGTTGGCCGACATTGCTAAGGAAGGGCGCGTCTATGGCCGATGACGTGTTGTTGAACAAGGCCGCCACCATCGAGCGTTGTGTGGCTCGCGCCCGCGAAGAGTATGCGGCTGCGCAAGGCCATTTTGCGACCGATTTTTCCCGGCAAGATGCCGCCATACTCAACATCCAACGCGCGTGTGAGGCCGCGCTGGACATGGGTAACCACCTGGTTCGGCGCGACAAGCTGGGTGTACCTCAAGGCGCTCGCGCGGTGTTTGACTTGCTGGCCCAAGCCGGTTGGCTGGACGTCGCCTTGGCCACTCGACTCAAGCACATGGTGGCGTTCCGCAACATTGCGGTGCACGACTACCAAAGCCTGCAACTGCCCATCACCGAAAACGTCATCCTTCACCATCTGGACGACTTCACGGCTTTCACCAGCGCCGTGCTGTTGAAGGATGGCGGGTCGTCTCGGTAACGCCTTTAGCGCCCCGCTGTGGCCAAACCCATGGCCAGCGCCTCGGCCGTGCCGTAAGCGTCGGCCGTACGGCAATCGGCGGCCAGCAGTTTCTGGTACACCGCCGTGGCAGTGGGTTCGGGCAGCATGGCGCGCAGGTAGCGGGTCAGTGTCAGCTGCTGGGCGCGGCTGGGCTCGCTCTTGCAGGTTTGGTGGCCAAAGTCGTGGTCGGGCGGTATGCGGCTGAACACCACCTGCGCCGGGCGCGGCTGCTCGGGCAGAATCCGTTGGGTACCTGCGGCAAACACCAGCAGGCACGGCGTTTCACAGCGGGTGCCGCTCTGCACCTGGGTGTCAAAACCCCGGTTGCGCAGCATAGCGCCCAGCGTCACCGCGTCGCCCAGCAGGGCCGGGCCAGCGTTCAACACCAGGCGTTTGCTGGTGCAACTGGCCCGCTCCAAATCCTGCAAGGCCACCCCCATGCGCCGCACCGTGCCCGCGTGGATTTCGCCATTCAGCGTCATGGTGCAAGCTGGTGTGCGCGTGTCCGTGACCAAGGTGCCCCCTTCGTAGGCGTGGGTTTGGGTGCCTCGGGCAGTGGTGGTGGCTGCACCGCTTTGCGTGCCGGTGGAGGCCGGAGGGGTGCCACAGCCGGTCAGCAAGGCCAGCAGTGCCAGGCAAGTCAGGGCAAAGGTATGTGTGGTGGGCAGTGTCATGCGTCAACTCCTGTCCGTATTGTGACGGTGGAGGGCTGGTGGCTGATGCAATCCGCCCTCAGGCCAGCGTCAAGCCACTGGATCCACGCTCGGGTGCGCGATTAGTCCTAATGGATTACCCGGTAAGCGGCTCAGGGTAGAAAATCAATTAAAACAAAGATATCATTTAAATAAATCAAAATTAATGACATTAAAAATGAAATCGTTTTTATGTCTGGCAATTTCAATTATTGCACCGCACCAAAGTAGCTATCGACCTGACCGGGGTGGGTCCGTACGATTCAAGGCGTACTAACCCTAACTGTGGAGGTTCCATGTTGAAAAAACTTTTGGCCACATCTTTGATGGCGGTCGCTATGCTGGGCCAGGCCCAAGCCCAGAACATTTCCTTTGTCGATGGCGAAGCGTCGTTTGGAAAAACTGTGACGGCCCGTGGCAGCAATACCTACACCTTCACGTTTGACGGTTTGGTCGCTGGCATTTACGACGTGGTCGGATCGTTCTCTGGCTACAACTTCAACGTTACTGGCGCCACTTTCAACGGTTCCACTATGGACACCGCCAACCTTGGCAGCTTCTCGTTCGGCTCCATCACTTACAACGGCACCTCGCCGTTCGTGCTCAGCATCACCGGTACCCGCAACGGCAACAACGCTGCAGGTTTCTCGGGCAGCCTGTCCGCCGTGTCCCCCGTGCCGGAACCCGAGTCCATCGCCATGATGCTGGCTGGCCTGGGTGTGATCGGTGCCGTGGTGCGTCGTCGCAACCGCGCTGCTCAGCCGGCCGCCGCTGCCGCCTGATTTTTGGCTGTCACGCCAGCGGTCGGGCATGTCCCGGCCGTTTTTGTTTCCTCTTACAACAAATAACAGGGTGGGCCCAAGCCAATGTTTCGAACACGTCGCATGGCGGCGGCTGCTTATGCCGAAAACGGCGTAGGGGTCAGCGCTTCTGCCGGCAGCGGCAACCTGCTGGCCTTGCTGGATGGGCTCGCCGGCCCGCTGCTGTCGGTGCTCACCCTCTGGCTGCTGGCGGTTTACGTCGAAGGTGCGCTGTACCCCAGCTACTTGCTGCTGTCGCTGCTGGTGTTCGTGCTGGCCTACCCCAGCCGGGGCTACCTGCGGGCCAGCGGCGTGCTGGTGTTGCTGTTCAACATCCTGTTCAGTTGGGGCTGGGTGTTCGCGCTCATGTACGCGCTGGGCTACGTCACGGGCTACCTGCGCGAGTTCGATCACGACGTGCTCATGCTCTGGCTCGTGGTGTCTCCGGCCAGCGAATATGCGGCTGGCCTGCTCCTGCGTGCATTTGCGCCCGCCCTGGTCACCCTGCAGGGGGAGCCGCCCCGTGCCCTCATCGTGGGGCTCAACCACCAGGGCCAGTTGTTGGCCCGGCGCATGCGTGCCGCCCAATACGACCCCATCGAATTTGTCGGTTTTGTCGACAGCCGCAGCACCGAGCGGCTGGAGGCTGAAGGGCGCCAGCGCCTGCTCGGCAAGCTCGAAGAATTGCCCCAGTTGGTCCAAAAGCACCGCATCCAGCAGATCTACCTCAGCCTGCCCATGGCGTCGCAGCCGCGCATTTTGCAGTTGCTGGACGACCTCAAAGACACCACCGCGTCCATCTACTTCGTGCCCGACATGTTCGTGACGGACCTGATCCAGGGCAGCATGTCCAACGTCAATGGCGTGCCTGTCATTTCGGTGTGCGAGTCGCCGTTTGTGGGTTTCAACGGGCTCATCAAGCGCGGCAGCGACATCGTGTTGTCGTTGCTCATTCTTTTGCTCATTTCGCCGGTGCTGTTGGCCATTGCGTTGGCGGTCAAGTTCACCTCGCCAGGGCCGATCATTTTCAAGCAGCGGCGCTACGGTTTGGGTGGTGAAGAAATTCTGGTCTACAAATTCCGCTCCATGACGGTGACGGAAGATGGCGCCGTCATCAAGCAAGCGCAAAAGAACGACAACCGCATCACCCCGTTGGGAGCGGTGTTGCGCAAAACCTCGCTCGACGAACTGCCCCAGTTCATCAATGTGCTGCAAGGCCGCATGAGCATCGTCGGCCCGCGCCCGCACGCCGTGGCACACAACGAGCTGTACCGCAAGCTCATCAAAGGCTACATGATTCGCCACAAGGTCAAGCCGGGCATCACCGGCTGGGCCCAGGTCAACGGCTACCGGGGCGAAACCGACACGCTCGAAAAAATGCAGGGCCGCATAGACCACGACCTCGACTATCTGCGCAACTGGTCGCTGCGGCTGGACCTGCTCATCATTCTCAAAACCGTGCGCTTGGTCAGCAAAGACGCGCAGGCCTACTGATGACGATCCGCATCCGCTCCTCCTGGCTGATGGTGGCCGGCAGCTCCTTGCTGATGGTGGGCTGCCCGGGTGTGGTTCGCGTGGCGCAAGCGCAGGCCGAAGACGAGGAGTTTTTCCGCCTGGTGGCCAGCCGTGCGCAGTTGCACGACAGCAATTACCTGCGTGCCTCCAGCGCGGCCACCGCCTTCCCTTTGGGCCGGGCCGATGCCAGCGAAACCCTGGCCGTTACCACCGTGGGCGTGCAACTGGACCAGACGGTGGGCCGCCAGCGGTTCGAGCTGGACCTGACCTGGGCCGACCATGCCCACCAGCACTTCACCTTTCTGGACTACACCGCCCACAACCGCCGCGCGGCCTGGCGCTGGCAATGGGGTGATGACTGGCAAGGCACCCTCAGTCACGACCGGCGGCAAACGCTCAACAGCTTTGCCGACACCACCAACTACAGTCAGCAAAACCTGCTCACCCAAACCAGCACCCGGCTCAATGCCAGCTACCGGCTGGGGGCGGCCTGGCGCTTGCTGGCCGACGGTGCCCGCACCCGCGAAACCCGTACCATCAGCTTGCCGCAAGAAGGCGAAACCCAAACCCAGGCCGCAGGCGCGGGGTTGCAGTACCTGTGGCCGTCGGGCGCTTCACTCAGCGCCACCCACCGCCGGGTGCAAGGGCAGTTTCTGGGGCGCAGCCTGTCGGCCCCCGCGTTGCTGGACACCGAATACACCCAAGCCGAGCAGGGCGTCAGCCTGCAATGGCCCATCACCGGCAAAACCACGCTGGCGGCGGATTGGGCCCGCGTCCAGCGCGAACACCCCAACTTTGCGGTGCGCAACTTCAGCGGCCACAACGCCAGCTTGTCCGCTGGTTGGCAGCCCACCGGCGCGTGGCGCTGGCAGGCCCGTTGGCAGCGCGAGCTGGCCAACTTCCAAACTCTGGGCAGCAACTACAGCGTCACCCAGCGTTGGTCGGTGGGCCCGGTGTGGCAAGTCAGCGCCAAAACCCGCCTCAGCGCCAATTGGCAGCACAGCCGCAAAACCTACCAAGGCGCCCCGGGGCTGCCCGCCACGCTGCTGCGGAGCGACACCACCCGCGACGTGCTGCTGTCTGCCGCCTGGCAATTGCACCGCAAGGTCAGCCTCAGCGCCAGCCTCAGCCAAGGCCGCCGCCAGTCCACCCAGCCCGGGGTCGATTACGACTACCGCGCCGCCTCCCTGTTGTTAGACGTTGTTTACTGAATCCGCCCATGCCACTGCACCTTGCCCGTCCTCTTCAAGTCGTTTCGGCCGTCGCGCTGGCGGCGGCGCTCGCCGCGTGCGGTGGCGGTGCCGACGCGCCCAAGGCCACCCAAGTCGCGGCCCAGGTGGGTAAAGAAGAAATCACCATCCACCAGGTCAACCAGTTGCTGCAAGGCGTGCCCGCCCTGGAGGGGCAGGACCCGAAAGCCATCAGCCGCGCCATGCTCGACAGGCTGATCGACCAGCAACTGGCGGTGACCGAGGCCACCGAAGCCAAACTCCACCGCTCGCCCGAAGTGGTGGCGCAAATCGAAGGCGCCCGGCGCGACATTCTGGCGCGCGCCTACCTGCAGCAAATCAGCGCCACCGTGGCCCGCCCCTCGGCGGACGAGGTGGAAGCCTACTACCGCAACAACCCGGCCCTGTTTGCCGAGCGCCGGGTGTTCAACGTGCAGGAACTGGTGGTGCCGCTGAATGCCGCTTTGCAGGCCGCCCCTGGCGCGGTGGCGGAGCTGCGTCGTCTGGCGCAGGCCCCCGGCGGGTTGCAGCAGGCGGCCCAGTGGCTGCAAGCCCAAAACATCGCCTTTGCCAGTGGCACCGCCACCCGCGCGGCCGAACAACTGCCGCTCGATGCGTTGCCCCAGGTCCACGCCCTGGCTGATGGGCAAACCACCGTGCTCCAAGCGCCCAACAACCTCACCGTGGTGCAGGTGGTGTCGTCGCAACGGCTGCCCATGGCCAAGGCCGAGGCCTTGCCGCGCATTGAAGCATTCCTGTTCAACCAGCGGGTGAACGAGCAGGTCAGCGCCAAGCTGAAAGACCTGCGCGCCGCCACCACCATCGCCTACCTGGGTGAATTTGCGAACGCTCCCGTGGCCGCGCCTGCCGCCACACCCGCCACCACACCGGCCGCCGGCCAAGACCCAGCGCTGGACAAAGGCGTTGCAGGCATTCAACGCTGACCCCACCATGCGCCACGCTGTTTCCATGAATACCCACGCCCAACCCCACACGCTGCCACGCGGCGCCCGCTGGCTGGCCACAGCCCTACTGGGTGCCGCCACCCTGGCTTTACCGGCTTGGGCCCAGGCCCAACCCACCGCACCCGTAGCCACCCAGGCTGCGCCAGCCGCCCAGGCCGACTACGCCCTGGCCCCCAGCGACGCGATCCGCATCCAGGTGTTCCAGAACCCGGACCTCACCCTCGAAACCCGGGTATCCGAAAGCGGCACCATCACTTACCCGCTCATTGGGGTGGTGGAGGTGGGCGGTGTGTCCATCGCCGCCGCAGAAAAGAAGATCGCCGACGCGCTGCGCACGGGCGGTTTCCTGCGCGATCCGCAAGTCTCCATCACCCTGCTGCAAGTGCGCGGCAACCAGGTGTCGGTGCTGGGCCTGGTGGGCCGGCCCGGGCGCTACCCGCTGGAAGCCGCCAACACCCGCCTCAGTGATGTGCTGGCGGCCGCCGGTGGCGCCACCCCGGCGGGGGACGATGTGGCCATCGTCACCGGCGTGCGCAACGGCCAGCGGTTCCAAAAGCGGGTGGACGTGGCCCAGCTCTTTCTGGCGCACGAATGGCAGCACGACTTGGTGGTGCAGGGCGGCGACGTGGTGTACGTGCACCGCGCCCCGGTGTTCTACATCTACGGTTCGGCCCAGCGGCCTGGCGCGTACCGCATTGAACGCGGCATGACCGTCATGCAAGCCCTGGCCCTGGGCGGCGGCCCCACCCTGCGGGGCAGCGAAACCCGCCTGCGCCTGCACCGCAAGCTGGCCGATGGCACCACGCAGCAGGCCACGCCCGAGTTGAACGACCCCATCCAGCCCAACGACGTGCTCTTTGTGCGCGAAAGCCTGTTCTAAGCCATGACGCTGACCCAATTCCTCCTCATCCTCAAAGCCCGCTGGTGGGTGGCGCTGCTGGCGCTGGCCATCACCGTGCTCACCACGCTGGGCGTCAGCCTGTACCTGCCCAAGCAGTACACCGCCAGCGCCGCCGTGGTGGTGGACGTGCGCTCGCCCGACGCCATCACTGGCCTCGCCATGGGTGGCAACGTCAACGCCAGCTACATGGCCACCCAGGTGGACATCATCAACAGCGACCGCGTGGCCCGCACCGTGGTGCAGCAACTGCGCATGGACCAATCGCCCGCCATCCGCGCCCAGTGGCAAGAAGCCACCGGCGGGCAGGGGCAGTTGGTGGACTGGCTGGCCCCGCTGCTGCGCCGCAACCTGGAAGTGCGGCCCGCGCGCGAAAGCAACGTCATCAACATCCAGTACACCGGGGTGGACCCGGCTTTTGCCGCCGCGGTGGCCAATGCCTTTGCGCAGGCCTACATCGCCGTCAACCTCGATCTGCGCGTGGCCCCCGCACGCCAGTTTGCCGCCTTCTTTGAAGAGCAAACCCAGGCCGCCCGCGTGCGCCTGGAAGCCGCCCAAAAAACCCTGTCCGACTACCTGCGCGACAGCGGCATGACCTCGGCCGACCAGCGGCTGGACGTGGAAACCGCCCGGCTGAACGAAATTTCCAGCCAGCTCACCGCCATTCAGGGCCTCACCACCGACAGCGGCAGCAAACGCCAGAGCGGCCAGGCCGAAACGCTGACCGAGGTGATCAACAACCCGCTCATCAACAGCCTGAAGGCGGACGTGGCCCGCACCGAGGCCAAGCTGCAAGAAGCCAGCATCCACCAAGGCCCCAACCACCCCACCACCCAGCGCCTGCAGCAGGAACTGGCCACCTTCAAGGCCCAGCTGGAGGCCGAAACCCGCCAGGTCATCAGCTCCGTCAACACCAGCTACCAGGTGGGCCGCCAGCGCGAACAGCAACTGCAAGGTGCCCTGGCCGCGCAGCGCAGCCGGGTGCTGCAACTCAACCAGCAGCGTGACGAAGTGCTGGTGCTGCAGCGCGAAGTGGACGCCGCCCAGCGCGCGTTCGACGCCGTCAGCGCCCGCGCCACCCAAACCAACGTGGAAAGCCAGGCCAACCAAACCAACGTCAGCCTGCTGACGGCGGCCGTGGCCCCGCTGGACCATTCCAAACCCAAAGTGTTCCTGAACCTGCTGGTGTCGGTGTTTTTGGGTACCTTGCTGGGCGTGGGCCTGGCCCTGGTGCTGGAGCTGATCGACCGCCGCGTGCGCAGCGCCCAAGACCTGACCGAATCCCTGGGCCTGCCCCTGCTGGCCACCATTGCCCAAGCGAGAGTCCGCGCATGAAACACCCCGACATGCCCCTGCCCAACCCCGGCAGCCCGGCCCCCACCAACGCAGCCACCAGCATTGGCCAGCTGCTGTTGGGCACCGGGCGCCTGCAGCCGCAGGACATTGCCCGCATCGAAGCGCGCCAGCGCGAAGCCAACCTGCCTTTTGGCGAAGCCGCCATGGCCTTGGGCCTGCTCAGCCGCGAAGATCTGGACTTTGCCCTGTCGCGCCAGTTCAACTACAACTACCTGCCCACGCTGGACGCGTCCATTGCCCCGCAGGTGGTCACGGCATACAAGCCGTTCGGCCCAGTGGGAGAGCAGTTTCGCGCCCTGCGCAGCCAGTTGCTGCTGCGCTGGTCCAAAGTCGACGGGCTGGCCAACACGCTCGCCATCGTCAGCCCGCAGCGGGGCGATGGCCGCAGCTTTGTGGCCGCCAACCTGGCCGTGGTGTTTGCCCAGCAGGGCCAAAGCACCCTGTTGCTGGACGCCAACCTGCGCCACCCGCAGGTGGACCAGTGGATCAAGGCCGCCAACCCTGCCGGCACCAAAAGCCCCGGTTTGGCCGCCGCGCTGGCGGGCCGCACGGCGGGCCAGGTGTGGCAAGCAGTGCCCCAACTGCCCGGCTTGAGCGTGTTGCCCGCCGGGGCCCAGCCGCCCAACCCGCAAGAGCTGCTGGCCGGCCCCGCCTTTCAGGCGCTGCTGCAGCAGGCCCGCGCGTGTTTTGATGTCATCCTTATTGACACCCCGGCCAGCGCCGAGGTGGCCGATGCCGAGGTGGTGGCCAGCCGCGCGGGCGCCGCGCTGCTGGTGGCGCGGCAAAACGCCACCGCTGTCAAACACTGCGTGAGCCTGACGCAACGCCTGCAAGACGCGGGTGTGCACATGGCGGGTTGCCTTGTCAATGGTGCCTGAAGCCATTGTGCCCCGTTGGGCACCCGTTGCCACCTGGGCGCCGCTGGCGCTCGGGCTGGCTGTGCTCTACGGCCCCAGCCTGTGGGACTTGTTCCACGGCATTTGGGGCCAAACCGAGCACATGCACGGCCCCGTGGTACTGGGCATTGCACTGTGGCTGCTGTATCGCAACTGGCCCAACATGCAAGCTGCCGTGGCCACCACGCCCCAAGCCCAGCGCAGCAGCGCCTGGGGCTGGCCGGTGGTGGTGTTTGCCCTGCTGCTGTACGTGGTGGGGCGGTCCATGGACATCCTCATTTTCGAGATGGGCTCGCTCATCTGGCTGCTGCTGGGCCTGGGCCTGCTGCACGGTGGTTGGTCGGCCATCAAAGTGCAGTGGTTTGCGCTGTTCTTCATGCTGTTCATGGTGCCGCTGCCCGGCGCGGTGGTAGACACCGTGACCATGCCCATGAAGATGTTCGTGTCGCACGTGGCCCAGTACGTGCTGGACCTGGCCGGCTACCCCATAGGCCGCAGCGGCGTGACGCTGCAAATTGGCCAATACACCCTGCTGGTGGCCGACGCCTGCGCGGGCCTGCACACCCTGCTGACGCTGGAGGCCATGGGCCTGCTGTACCTGACCCTGGTGCGGCGCGATTCGCTGTTTCGCAACGTCACCATAGGCTTGCTGGTGGTGCCCATTTCGCTCACGGCCAACGTCATACGGGTGATGGCGCTGAGCTTGATCACCTACCACTGGGGCGATGCCGCAGGGCAGGGGTTTTTGCATGGGTTTGCGGGGATGGTGCTGTTCCTGTCTGCGCTGCTGATGATTATTGGTCTAGATACGCTTCTTAATACTATCGAGAATTCTGGAGCTCGCTAATTTAATATGCAGGGCCTTTGATGTGAGAGTGATTCAGTTTCGCAATTTGATTCTAATGGTCCTGATGGCGGTCTCTGCCATTGTCGGAGATTATTTGCAGCCAACGCTATTGATGGCTGGTCAAGTTGGGCGGGATTCCTTGGCGTCTGAGTTTCCAGATGTCAAAGATTTGAAGAATTGGAAGAGGTTGAATACTCCAGTTGCAAATATTGTCAACCCAATCCAAGAGTCTGTGCTGAATAAGCTGTATGCCGAAACACTTGGCGTCAATCTTTTGAGTTCAGATGATAAAGTTTTAATGGTTTCCATTGCATATGGTAGAGCGCATGGAGATGGGTTGAGTGTTCATGAGCCAGATTTGTGCTATCCATCTCAAGGATTTTCAGTATTGGAGCAGCGAAAATACCTTCTGAAAATTGACGACAAGCGGAGTGTAGTTGTACGTTACATGAAAACGAAGCGTGGAGATCGGGTTGAGCCTCTAATCTACTGGACCACAATTGGCGATGAGGTATATGTGGGGAAATTACAGAGAAAAGTTAAGGAGTTTGAATACGCGGTAAATAATATTATTCCAGATGGCTTGGTTGTGCGAGTGTCCACACTGGGTAACGATACCGATGCATCCATCAATTTGATGAACGACTTTGTGCGCCAATGGTATAGAGCTCTACCCGAAGATAAGCGTAAACGCTATTTCGGGAGTGATCATACTTAAGCGAGGCAGTCATGACATCAAAAAAAATTGGTCGAAATTATTGGAATGTCTTTCTGTATTCGTCGGAAAGCATTAGTAATATATTGTTTTCGCTGATAAGTGTTGCATTGATTGCGCGCCACTTTGGGCCGGAGCAAATGTCTCGTTACAATGTGGCTCAATCCATTTCGGTGGTTTTTACAGTGGTGGCAACACTGGGGCTAGATCAGTTTATTGTAAAGGAAATGGCTCGCAACAGCCGGAATGCCGTGTATGCAACCACCATGCAAGCAAGTATGCTGATAGGCTGGATTTTATATGCATCATTGTTCGTCAGTTATTTTATTATCATAGGTAACTTCGAGCGAGATTTGGCGTTATTGCTTTGCGTCGCCTTGTCAACTTTGTTCACTCGAGTGCTGTTCATTAAGGTTTACCTGCAGGCTCAAAACGACCCCAAACCGATTGCATTAGGTGCCATGCTATCGCGTTTGGCCGCTATCGCTTATTTGTTCATGGGATCATCGATCGACCTGTCGTTCGAAATGATGATGCTCTACCTTCCACTTCAGGCCATTTCGATGTTTTTGGTGATGCTCATCAGTCGACCTGAATGGGTAGGTTTATTGCGCCCCCGAAATTTTCAGTTTGGGTATTTGGTGGCAGGTCTGCGTGAAGCTTTTCCATTGTTTATTGCATCAGCTCTGTATTTTTTCTACAGTCAGTCCGACATCATCATAATGTCACACTTGCGTGATGATACCGAGGTGGGTGTATATTCAGCCGCAATACGACTGGTGCCATTGGCAGGATTTATTGGTTTTTCATTGTTGGCAACGTTTTACCGCCAAATGGAGGTGAGATTGGCGAAAAGCAGAGAAGAGCTTGACAGCTTTGTTCGGCAGATACTGGCTGTCCACTTTGTAGCAGGTTTATTCATGGCCGCAACAGTTACATTGTGCGCGGACCTATTGGTGGAATTGCTATACGGCGAGCGCTTTGCTCAAAGTGCCATGATTCTAAAAATTGGATGCTGGGCGTGGGTGTTCATGATGCCTGCTGCAATTTATTCCCGCTTGTTGGTGATGCTGGGTATGACCAAGTATGAACTGATTAAGATGATCTTGGTGGCGCCTATGGTGGTGGGTTTGAATTATCTGGCCATCGCTCACATTGGTATCGTGGCCGCTGCTGCGATGACAGTTCTAGCCTATTTGGCCGTTGATTTTTTGGTCTATGCCTTGTTCAAAGATACTAGGCAGTTTTTCATGCTGGGTGTGGGGGCACTCGCTGACATATTGCTGCATCCAATAAAAACATTCCGCACTAGCTTCACACTTTTGAAAGCGAAGTATTAATATGCAACTTTCTGTAGTTATTCCTGTTTATAACGGCGAACGCTATATTGCAGAATGCTTGGAGTCTTTGCTGTGTCAATGGGTTCCGGGTGTCGAGGTCATTGTTGTCAATGATGGTTCTACTGATGGAACCGGGGGTATCGTCGATATCCAATTTGAAAAATACTTAAAAACTGGGGTGCTAAGGCATATACGAACGCCCAATGGTGGTGTAAGTGCAGCGAGAAATCTGGGTATTGAATATGCTAAAGGGGAGTACGTCGCCCTTGTGGATGCCGACGACAGGGTAACATTCAATTACTTGGAGGTCGTTCTCGCCAGTTTTAGTTGTAAACCAGACTTGGTGGAATTGAGTTGGCGAACCATCACGCCAGATGGTGATGTACTTCAAAATGAAATGCATCTGCATAAAAAATTCGGCTTGCATAAAGCCGAGAAAATTAATGAGACTACATTTTCTAGAGGAGTGTGGTATCCGGTGTTGCGTGTGGTTCGGCGTTCAATTTATTCTATGGTGAGATTTCCAGTAGGTGTTCGATTTTGCGAGGATTTGATGGCGATTTCAAAGATTTACCCTTTGGCCACGAGCATTTGTACATTGCCCGATGTTGTGTATGAATACCGGATAAGCCCTGCTGGTGCCACAGTTAATATTCGACCAGATTACGCAGAAAATCTGATTGAGTTTTATCGGTCAATAATTGGTGATCACACCTATTTGAGCCAGGCACTGAAGGTGAGCGTCGCTTATTCTGCTAGGCGATGCTTGATTGGGGATTCAAATAAATTCGGCCGATTGCCGCCCGATCTTGAAGCTGATTTGCGCATATTGTGGATACGAAATCTGCGCTTGCTGTTCAATATTCGTCCCCGTTTTTTAGCCTATGCTGTAGCAGGCCCGTGGCTGTACCGCATCAAGTACTGCTTGTCGCGGATGAGCATCCGAAACATTCGGCCCAAAGAAGCTTCCTCTGAGCGGTGAAAACATGAGTAATGCGCAGCGTGGACACCGGGAGACTAGTTTGCCATATGTTGAGACAAAGACAGCTTCTCAACGGGCGCGACTGTGGCACTGGGTGCTGGCGTGCACTTTCTTGATGATGTTGCTGGGCAACAACATTTTCAGGAAACCCACGCTTGCAGCGTTGTTGTTGATATCTGTGCCATTTGCGGTAGCAAACTCTTACTTTATTGGCAATGTGCTGCGGCGGTCTTACAGCATGCTGGCCTTTTGGATAGTCATGGTCGGTAGTATTTTTTGGTCTGTTGTTTACCAAAAGTCATTGGATTTAATATTGACACAATCGGCTTTCATACTGCTGGCTTTGTTAATTGCGTGCCGCCATTCCGAAGAAGGTTTTTCGAGTGCGATGAGAGATGCCGCTTTCGCATTCATTGCATTGGTTATTATTTACGTCATGGTTTACCCGAGTTTTTCATTAACAAGTCAAGGTCTGAAAGCATTTTTTCCTCACAAAAACACCTTGGGTGCGATGTTGGGGCTGTCCTTTCTCGTGCTGATGTTCGCTCCAGGTCGCAAGCGCTGGCATATCGGTGTGGCGCTGCCAGTATTTGCGCTGCTGCTTTTATCTGCCTCCAAAACCTCGATTTCTTTAGTGTTAATCTGTGCTTCTACATCGGTATTGGCCGCTTGGTGGGCGCGCAACATGTACCCTCAGAGCTCACATGTTTTGGTCGTCGATGTGGTCCGGGCATTCATTTTTGGTTCGGTAATCGCTGGATTGGTGTTGTTGGTTGTGTATCAAGATGAAGTGGTGGCGTTCTTGTGGACGCATCTACCAAAAACAATCTTCACTGGAAGAGGCACGCTCTGGTTGTTGGTGCTTCAGCAACTTCGCGGCAACAGCTTGTTGGGCATTGGGCCTGGTGCATTCTGGCAGGCGGAGGGCGCTTCTGAAATAGCCAGAACAACCTTGTATCAACTGGACCCCCATTGGGTTCAGCGAATGGGCTCTGCCGATGGCAGCTACATCGACCTGATTGCCTCATTCGGTATGCTGGGCCTAGCGCTGTTTCTGTTCACGGCGGTTGATCTGTACCGGCGTCTGTTGCGTCAATGGTCATATCCCGATTCGCCACTTATCTTTGTATTGGTGACATTTGTAATGCTGCACGCCGTCACAGAATCAACCCTTGCTTACTCAACGAATATTTTGTGGTTGATCTACTTGATCTCCTATTTTCGATTGCTAACCCGTCCAAATTCGATTTCAGCATAGGAGTAGGAAATTGAAAATCGTGTTCAGATTGTCTGACTTGGCATATGGTGGCACCGAGCGGGTTTTTCTTTCGGTGGCCGACTATCTGAGTCGTGCCCATGGCTGGCAAGTGATGTTTGTTGTGGACCAAATTCGAGGTCATGCGACTGAAAAAGTGGCCCGTGATAAAGGATATGCAGTAGTTGGCTTGGGGGCTAGTAGGACCTGGCGATCCATATGGCCATTTTTTCGCTTCTTAAACCGAGAGAAGCCCAGTGTGGTTATATCCGCTTATACAGAAACCAATGGTGCGGCGCTTCTTTCCAATGCAATGCAGTTTTTTCGAACGCCTGTCATTGTGTCCGAACATGCTGCACTGGATGAGCACTGGGGCCAGCGCTCACACGGGAAAAAAAGGCAACTTGAAATTATCGTACGTCAGCTTTACAAACTGTCGAATCGTGTTGTCTGTGTTTCTCAGGGGATGTTGCAAGGGCTAAAAAGGCGCCTGCCAAAAAAGCAAATTGATGTTGTCTATAATCCAGTGCGATTTAATCCTATTTCGAAAAACAAAGAATCTGCTCGCGATGAGTTAGGCATCAATCCCGCATCCAGTGTTTTGATAGCTGTAGGGCGTATCAGTAAGCAAAAAAATTACTCAATGCTGCTGCGCTCGCTTGTGCTTTTAAAAAGCAATGATGTTGAGTTGTATATTATTGGAGGCGTCTCGGAAGTTGATGAAAAGTCGTTCTTAGAGAAAATGGTTGTTGATCTTGATTTGTCCGATCGCGTACACTTCATTGATTATACAAATGAAATACAAAAATACTACGAAGCTGCAGACTTGCTGGTCATGAGCTCTGCATGGGAAGGTTTCGGCAATGTCTTGGTGGAAGCGCTAAATTTTGGACTCCCAATTGTGAGTACAAGATGCAATTATGGTCCCGCAGAGATATTGGGCAACGGACGATACGGAGTTCTGGTGGATGTAGACGACGTAAGCTCCATGGCACAGGCTATAGAGCGTTTACTTCAATCTTCATCATTTGATCCGGCGGATTTGATTGGTAGGGCTCAAGACTTTACAGAGGAGAAAATTGGTAAAGCCTATCATGATCTAATTCTTGAAATTTCCGGTGCACGCAGATGGTCAGTGTGTTAAGTTCGACCTTTCAATTGGGGTTTTTTATAGCGGCTATTGCGTCTTGCCGTCAACCGTGGAAATTCAACAGGATGGCAGCTGCTCTGGATGCTCTTCATTTTCGAGTTCTATCTCTTCTATTTGTTGTCATAACTGTTTGCTATTTTCCTTTCGATGCGCTTGCACAAAATAATGGTTGCTCATTGATTGATGAGCGGAAGGTCGCAATGGCCTTGGGTATGGATGAAGATTTGATACCCATGATGGGGTTGGAAATTCCTTCGTGCGCCAACGTTATTTTCAATCAGGATGGCTTGGGCTTTGTGCTGAATGAATTTAACCTCAAGTTACACAATGGCATAAGATCGGAAATATCGGTGAATTACCCATATTCAGAAGGTGATACTGTTGAATATATCTGGTTGGCGATGTTTCCTTCCTCCGCCCCCCCGGGTGGACGTTCAGATCAGTGGTGGAGTATTGCTCAATGGCACGATCAACCTGACTTGCGAATTGGTGAAACGTGGGCGAACTTCAAAGTCAATTCGCCTCCATTGGCTATTTTTGTGGAGAATAGAAATGGGGCGTTGGGTATTGGATTAAATGGCTTGAAAGGTCGCAGAGTAAACTGGAGGCCCGTTCCTTTAGATGTTTGGTTGGAGATGCGGGTGACGGTGCGATGGAGCACAAAAGATGATGGATACGCGAGGCTGCGAGTGCTGGGTAGTGATGAATTGGACATGATCACGTTGGGGCGTAACATGCTGAACAGTTACCAACACTACTTTAAATTGGGACAATACCGTGCACCGACGGTAAAAAATTTATCGGTGGTTTACTACAAAGATCTGAAGTTCAAAAATCTTAGTAAAAAAACTAAAACCCAGGCCCTTACTCAATAACTCTGATGAAAGGTGATTTTTTGAAACTCGATACTGTCAAGGAAGTTCCGAATTCACGAGTCGTCATGATTTGTACCGCCGCGCGCGGAGGTATGCGTGCCGTGGTGGACGGATACCGTGCCGATGGATTATTCGACCAGTGGAATGTTGAGCTCCTCGAAACTCATGCAGAGGGTAGTGTTGGTGTTCGCGTAAAAATGGCCTCCTTGGCGATTTTTCGGTTCATTGGTTTACTGATGCGGCGTCAGGTTACTCTTGTGCATTGTCATGCGGCCATGCGAGGCAGTTTTTGGCGAAAGTCGATATTTTCCATTCTGGCCAGTTTCGGTGGAGTCCCGGTGGCGTTCCATCTTCATGGTTCTGAAATGAAGGTTTTTGTTAATAGCCAGCCAAAGCCATTGCGTTGGATAATATCTTGGATTTTAACCAGGCAGTCGATTGTTATTGTATTGTCTGAAAGTTGGTGCAAGTATGTGCTTTCAATTGCGCCACAGGCGCGGATTCAGGTTTTGCACAACTATGTTGCTTTGCCAGATATTGGCGATAAAGTCTACGGCGTAAACGGTAAAGTAAATTTGTTATTTCTTGGGCTGGTTGGCGATAGGAAAGGTGTTTTCGACTTGTTGCCTGCCTTGAAGGTGGCACTGGATCAGCTTCCTAACTTGCATCTCGTCATAGGGGGGAATGGTGAAGTGGAGCGAGCGCGTCAAGAGGCGCGGCGTCTTGGGATAGAGAGGAATGTGACATTTGCTGGCTGGGTAGGGGGCCAAGAGAAACTGAAATTGCTAAGTGAGGCCGATATTTTTGTGCTTCCCTCGCACAATGAGGGTTTGCCGGTCAGCCTGATTGAGGCGATGAGCTGGTCGGTGCCCGTGGTTTCCACCCGAGTGGGTGGTATACCTGAATTGGTAAGGGATGGTGAGGACGGGTTGTTGTTTCAAGCAGGTGATCGAACAGCTTTGGCTGCTGCCATACTGAAGTTGGCCGGTAACCGTGCTGCACGGAATAGTATCGGTCTTTCTGCCCGGGAGCGAATTGAAAAGCATTTCTCTAAGGATGTGGTGTTTCCTCAGCTCGAAGGGATTTATGCACGGCTGATGAGTGTAGGTTCTTGAATTGTCTATGAATCATTTATTGAGAGGGGGTGCTATGAAAAGCAATCAAAAGCGATCAAAGAAAGTCTTGGCAATAGCTTCCGGTGGCGGGCATTGGGTTCAGTTATTGCGCATTCGACCAGCTCTTGCCGGGCATCGAGTTGAATATATTAGTACTTCTCAAGGTTTTCAGGCCGATGTTGAAGAGCCTTTGCACGTCGTGACAGATGCCAATATGTGGAAAAAATTTAAGCTGTTGAGGATGTTTATGGAGGTTGCTTGGATTGTGTTGCGCTATAGACCAGATGTCGTCGTTACAACCGGTGCAGCCCCGGGTTTCGCTGCAATTGTTTTCGGTAAGTTGACGGGTGCCCGCACAATTTGGCTTGACAGTATTGCCAATTCCGAGGAGCTTTCTGGTTCAGGAAAAAAAGCCAAACGCTGGGCAGATGCTTGGTTAACCCAATGGCCCCATCTCGCAGAGCCAGATGGTCCTTCTCACTGGGGGGCGGTATTGTGATCTTCTTGACTGTTGGAACCCAGTTGGCGTTTGATCGTCTCGTCTCTGCCGTTGACGATTGGGCTGCAAGTCGCATCGGGGCCGAGGTTTTTGGTCAGATTGGGCCAAGCGGCTATTCTCCAAAGAATATAAAGTTTTCTGATTTTTTGAATCCAAGTGAAGTCGATGTGCTTTTCCGACAGGCGACTCTCATCGTTGCGCACGCCGGAATGGGCTCCATATTGACCGCATTGCGCTACAAAAAGCCGATAGTCATCATGCCACGCCGGGCCGATCTTGGAGAGCACCGGAACGACCACCAGTTGGCGACTGCCAAGTGGCTTGGGCGACAAGCTGGATTGGCTGTGGCTTGGGATGAGCAGGAACTCGTTCATCTGCTCAACAACAACGAAGGGATTGCCGCAGGTGCAGGTATGAGTGAATACGCATCGGCTGAATTGTTGGGCAACATTCGATCTTTTATAGATCGTTAAGAAGGGCTGTGTCATGCCAATGCAGACCTCTTTGTTAACCGAAGTCGCAGGGTGCATAGGCTATAGCCCAGTACCGGCGTTGTTGAAGGTTGTAAAACAAGTGGTGGTGTTGGGTTGTGCTTGATTTTTTTAATTGTATGTGCGTGATGCGCGGGGTGGTGCTCGATGAGTGTTTTTCCATATATTAAAAGCGATCTGATTAGATATGCTGGAAAGTTTTCTATACCCCTGTTTCTATCTAATTTTATTTTCAATAGGTCTTTCAAGTATTCCTTTTGGCTTAGGTTGACGAGACATCGAAGTCGATTGATAAATGTTATTGCAATTATCATGCACAAAAAGTTATCCAATAAGTATTTCCTTCAAATACCAAGGCAGGCCGAAATTGGGTTTGGCTTGTATATTGGTCATCATATGTGCATAGTTGTTAATCCAACTGCAAAAATCGGGCATAACGTCAATCTTAGTCAATTTACTACCATCGGAAGCAATCATGGCAAAGCGGCAACCATCGGAAACAATGTTTATATTGGGCCTAATGTCTGTATCGTTGAGGATGTGGTGATTGGGGATGGCGTATCTATAGGTGCTGGAAGCGTTGTTACGCGCGACATACCCGAGAATGCAACGGTGGCGGGAGTGCCGGCGAAGGTGCTTAATTACAAAAATCCCGGAAGGTATATCAATAACCGCTGCAGCATTGATTGAATTTTTCGATTTCATCAAATTTTATTCGACGTATGAATACGCTTGAATTTATAAAGTCTGATTTGTACAGATACCATGGCCGCAACGATTGGCCTCATTTAGTAAAGCAGTATTTTACAAATAAAGGCTTTCATTTTAGCTTTTGGTTTCGGCTGGCAAACGCTTACCACCGGATACCAATAATTGGTTGGTTGCTGCGTTTCCAATTTTCGAGGTTGAAGAGAAGGTATGTGACGGATATGAGTTTCCGCCCGAGCATTGGTCCTGGTTTTTGCATCTATCATTTGTACACATCCAGTATTCATCCTGATGCCTTGTTGGGTAAAAATTTTGTTCTGATGCACAACGTAACGATAGGGTCGGGGCATTCAGGGACGCCCATTATTGGTGACAACGTTTTTGTTGGTCCTGGATCAGTGGTGTTCGGTGGTGTAAAAATTGGAAACAATGTGGCCATTGGTCCTAATTCTGTTGTTATTAAGGATGTTCCTGATGATTGCGTAGTGGCTGGTAATCCAGCTAAAATCATATCTCAGAATGGCTCTAGTCATTATTGTCGAAACCGAATTTGATTTTCATGTGTGTTGTCTTTTTAAAATCGGCTGCTTCTGACATCGAAATTTACCTTGGTGTGTGGTCTTTGTCAGGGTTTTATTCGCTGTGTGTTTTTTAATTTTGCTTGCTTTGAGGTTGAATAAATGAGAGTCGCTATTGCGGGCACGGGCTACGTAGGGCTGTCCAACGCCGTGTTACTGGCCCGTCACCACGAAGTGGTGGCGCTGGACATTTCGGCCGACAAAGTGGCCATGCTGCAAAACGGCCGCTCGACCATTGCCGACGCGGACATTGAACATGCCTTGGCCCACGAGCCGTTGAACCTGGTGGCCACGCTGGACAAGGCGCTGGCTTACCAGCGTGCCGACGTGGTGATCGTGGCCACCCCCACCGACTACGACCCCGAAACCAACTACTTCAACACCCGTTCGGTGGAAGCGGTGGTGGCCGACGTGGTGGACATGAACCCCCAGGCGCTGATCGTCATCAAGTCCACCGTGCCGGTGGGCTTTACCGCCAAGTTGCGGGCTTACCTGGGCAGCGACAACATTGTGTTTTCGCCCGAGTTTTTGCGCGAGGGCAAGGCCCTGCACGACAACCTGTACCCCAGCCGCATTGTGGTGGGCGAACGCAGCGAACGCGCCCAGCAGTTTGCCGAAACCTTGCGCCAGGCCAGCCACAAGCCCGACGCGCCCATTCTGCTGTGCGACAGCACCGAGGCCGAAGCCATCAAGCTGTTTGCCAACACCTACCTGGCCATGCGGGTGGCCTACTTCAACGAGCTGGACACCTACGCCGCCACCCACGGGCTGGACACGCGCCAGATCATTGAAGGGGTGTGCCTGGACCCGCGCATTGGCAGCCACTACAACAACCCCAGTTTTGGTTACGGTGGCTATTGCCTGCCCAAAGACACCAAGCAACTGCTGGCCAATTACCGCGATGTGCCGCAGAACCTGATCAACGCCATTGTGGACGCCAACACCACCCGCAAAGACTTTGTGGCCGCCGAGGTGGTGCGCCGCAACCCGCGCGTGGTGGGGGTGTACCGGCTGATCATGAAAGCGGGCAGCGACAACTTCCGTGCCAGCAGCATCCAGGGCATTATGAAGCGCATCAAGGCCAAAGGCATTGAGGTGATCGTGCACGAACCGGTGCTGGACGAACCCGAGTTCTACCGTTCGCGCGTGGTGAACGACCTGGCCGCCTTCAAGCAGCAGGCCGACATCATCATTGCCAACCGGCTGACGCCGGATTTGCAAGACGTGGTGGACAAGGTGTACACCCGCGATTTGTTTGGTGGGGACGCGTGATGTGCTGGTGTGCCTTGCTGTAATATGACGTTGTCATATTCAACCGGGGGCGCTGCCATGTCCATTACAGCCAAAGTTTTCATGAGTGGGCGCAGCCAGGCCATTCGTTTGCCCGCGCGTTTGCAAATGCGGTCCAAGGAAGTGCGCATTGAGCAGGTGGGTTCTGCACTGTGGGTGCAACCCGTCACTGAGCCTGAAAGCCTGGGCCCATGGTTACAGGCCTTTTATGCGGCTACGCCACCGCTGCCCGACGATTTTTTGGCGGACCGCGATGACCCACCACCGCAAGAGCGGGACTGGGGTTGAGGAAAGCCGAGCCTGTGATACGAACACTGGACACCAACATTTGCAGCTACATCTTGCGGCGGCATCCCGCCAGCATGTTGGAGCGTTTTGCGCGCCTGCACCCTTCGCAGGTGTGGCTTTCGGCCATGGTGGCGGCCGAGCTGCGCTTTGGCGCGAGCAAACTGGGCTCACCCCGCTTCAGCGCTGCGGTGGAGGGCTGGCTGGCGGGCTTCACCATCAAGCCCTGGCCTGTGGAGGCCACGCACCATTACGCCCGTTTGCGGGCCGATCTGCAAAAGGCAGGCCAGCTCATAGGCGGCATGGACATGTTGATTGCAGCGCACGCCTTGGCGGAGGACTGTGCTTTGGTCACGAACAACGCCCGAGAGTTTCACCGTGTGCCCGGGCTGGCGGTAGAGGAGTGGGCTGATTGAATTTGGGAGTGGTATGAACAATGATTGTGTATTGGTGACGGGCGGGGCGGGCTTCATAGGCTCGCACACCGCCGTGGCTTTGGCCCAGGCCGGTGTGCCGTACGTGCTGCTGGACGATTTCAGCAACGCCCGGCCCGAGGTGCTGGAGCGCATGGCGCGCATCACCGGCGAGCGCCCGCGCTGTGTGGAGGCCAACGTGGCCGACGTGCCCACGGTGACGCGCGTGCTGCAGCAGTACGGCGTGACGGCGGTGATTCACTTTGCCGCCTTCAAGGCGGTGGGCGAGTCGGTGGCGCAGCCGCTGCGCTACTACCAGAACAACGTGGCAGGCAGCCTGGCCTTGCTGCAGGCCATGCGGGCGGCGGGCGTGGGCACGGTGGTGTTTTCGTCGTCGGCCACGGTGTACGGCAACCAGCCCGTGGTGCCGTACCGCGAGGATTTTCCGCTGTCGGCCACCAACCCCTATGGTTGGAGCAAGTTGATGACCGAGCAGGTGCTGGCCGACGCCGTGACCAGCGAGCCCGAGTTTTGGCGCGTGGCGCGGTTGCGCTACTTCAACCCCGTGGGTGCCCACGAAAGCGGGCTGATTGGCGAAGACCCGCAGGGCGTGCCCAACAACTTGATGCCTTACGTTGCCCAGGTGGCCACCGGGCAGCGGCCTTACCTGAACGTGTGGGGCAACGACTACCCCACGCCCGACGGCACCGGCGTGCGCGACTACATCCACGTGATGGACCTGGCCGAAGGCCATTTGGCCGCCTTGCGCTACCTGCAGCACACCCCAGGCTTGCTGACGGTGAACCTGGGCACGGGGCAGGGCGCCTCGGTGCTGGAGATGGTGCGCGCGTTTGAACAGGCCAGCGGCCGCCCAGTGCCGTACCAGGTGGGGCCGCGCCGCGCGGGCGACGTGGCCCAGTACTGGGCCGACCCCACCTTGGCCGAACAACTGCTGGGCTGGCGGGCGACACGCCCATTGGCACAGATGTGTGCAGATGCATGGCGTTGGCAGGCCTTTGCTGCGGGCAATAACTTGCAGTCGCAAACCAACTAGGTTAGTATTTGAGCGATGGAGAAGCTGACGCCGCATTCTTTGACAATGAAATGCCCTGTCTGCGGTGCGGCTGAATTGATCCACGACACCCGCGACCTGACGTACACCTACAAGGGTGAATCAACAGTCATTCCCGTGGTGCAGGCGGACTTCTGCCCTGCATGCGATGAGTCCATCACGGACATGGCAGAGACTGAGCGCGTCATGCGTGAAATGCAGGCCTTTAACAAGCAGGTCAACGCCGCCATCGTGGATCCTGCCTTCATCGTCAATGTGCGCAAGAAACTCAACCTTGGCCAGCGCGAAGCCGCCGAGATGTTTGGTGGGGGCATCAATGCATTCTCGCGCTACGAGAGCGGCAAGACCAAACCGCCGCTGGCCTTGGTCAAGCTGTTCAAACTCCTCGATCGCCACCCCGATCTGCTTAACGAGCTTAGAGCCGCTTGACCTTTTCGAATCTCCGTGCTCTGAGCATTGGGAGACCTGACTCCTTGACGTGATGCATTTGGGCCATGGCGCCCCAGTCGTTTCACTACTACCATTTCAAGGGAGAACCCTTAGAACAACCGGTAGCAGGGAGCGTGCGCTTGACCCAGAAAAACACCCCAACTTTTGCCATGGCCAACGATTGGCCCGATGTGGAGGATTTCTCCGGCACCTTGAGCCCCGAAGGGCCCTGGCCGGAGCCCTCCGACGACGCAACGAAGGCAGACGGTTTGGCATGGGCTGCTGTAGGCGGGCAGGTGCTGGCGCTGCCCCGTAGCGCGCCCGCTTTGTACCTGAGCCCACTGGACCCGCCCGTGCCGGGTGGGCCCAAGCGCGGTGGCGTGCCCGTGTTGTTTCCGCAGTTTGCCCAGCACGGCCACTTGCCCAAGCACGGTTGGGCCCGCCAGGCACTGTGGCACTGCCAGGCCACCCGGGCCGGTTCGCATTCAGAAGACGGGCTGCTGCATTGGGTGGCCGAGTGGGATTGCCCGCCCGACACGCACCCCGCCTGGCCCCACGAGGCCCAGTTGCGCCACGAACTGACGGTGCAGGGCGCCAGCTTGCATAGCCGGCTGGAGGTGCGCAACACCGGAACCACCACTTTCAGCTGGACTGGGGGCTTGCACCCCTATTGGCAGGTGCCGAATGTGGTGGATTGCCTGCTAGAAGGCCTGCCCCAAGGCCCATTGCGATGGGATGGCGCCGAATGCGAGCAACTGCACCCCAACGCAGCGGCGCTGACGCTGCACTTGGGCGGCGGCAGCACCCTGGCGCTGCGCAGCCAAGGCTTCACCGAATGGATGGTGTGGAACCCGGGCGCCGAAGGCGCACAGGCCTTGCGCGATCTGCCCCCGGGCGACTGGCGGCACTTCGTGTGCATTGAGCCGGTGTGCGTTTCAACTCCCGTGACGCTGGCGCCCGGCGAGTCGTTTGTGGGGCATTTGTGGGTGGAGCGGGCCTGACGTTCAACGCACGCCGCTGCGCAACCCTTCGATTTTGGCCACCGCCTGAGCGCGGTTGACCACGTCGAGCTTTTTGAAAATGCGCTGCACATGGTTTTTGACCGTGAAGGCGCTGATGTCCAGGATGAGCCCAATTTCCTGGTTGGTCTTGCCTTTGCGGATCCATTCCATGATGTCCAGCTCGCGCGCGCTCAAGCCCGTGTCGGCCGGGCTGGGGCCTGCCGACGAGTTCGGGGCCAGTTCGGGAGGGCGTTGCGGCTCGGGCACCAGGTATTGGTCGGGCAGGTGAGACACCTGGCGGAACGCGGTGTCGATGTACGGTAACAAATAACGCAGCGTTTCACGCGCCCGCTCGTCGCCAAGGGCGTTCGGGCCCATGAACAGGTACAGGCAATCGTGCCGGCCGCGTTCGTCCTTGATGCCGTGGATCAACGCCGCCGGCATGTCGCTCATGATCGCGGTGGCGGCCGAGTCGCGCAGGGCATTGAGCTCAAAGCCTTGCGCCGACGTCATGGAGTAAGGCGCGTGGTCGCAGTGCATCCAGCGCTGGAACAGGCTGACGAAGAAGGGCTGGATGGAGCGGTCGTCGAACGATTCGGTGCGCAGGCCCGGCAGCGGTGACACCACGTCGTAACACACCAGGCCCATGGAAAAATCGCCCCAGGCCGCGATCACCAGATCGTGAGGAATGAAGTGCTGAACATCGGTTTGCAACCAGTTGAATAGCTGATAATGGCTGCGAATCTGCAGAGATTCTTGGATGATTTTCAGCGTTTTGACGATTTCTGAAAACGTCAAATCGGCAGGGTACGACATTGGACCTTGTGAGTGTGCGTGACAGCGTTTTTGATACTACCAGAGTCTGCTGACGGCGCGGTTTCGCCCGTCTGAATGGACCATTCCCAGGGGCGGGAACATTTTGTAACATCTGAAGCTTATGGACGTGAGCCCCCACCCTTTGTTGCCCGAAGCCTGCGAGTGCTTGGGTTCGGCGTTGCAGTTTGCGGACGACATTCACGTCATCCTGAGCCGCACGCCCTTGCTGGAGGCATTGGACGAGAACGACACCCATTTGCTGTGCGCGCACATGACGTGTTTTTCGGCCCCGCGCGACTGCGTGTTGCTGCGCGAAGGGGACGACTCCAGCTTCATGCTGATTTTGATGACCGGGCGCGTGGAGTTGCGGATGAAGGACGAGGCCGGTCAGGTGCACCGGCTGGCGTCGCTGGGGCCCGGACGCACGATCGGTGAAATGTCCATGATTGACCAGACCCCGCGCAGCCAGACCTGCGTGACGGTGGAGCCGGTGGACGTGGTGCTGCTGACCCGCCAGGCCTTCCGCGACATTTTGTTGACCACCCCGCGTTTGGGCAACAAATTGCTGCTGGCGGTGATGCACTCGCTGGCCGAGCGGCTGCACAGCGCCCAGGCTGAACTGGCGCAACAGTGGCCGGCGGCCGAACAGCCTTGGAGCGCGACCCGATCTGGCGGGCTGTGAGCGGGGCATGCACGGGCGGCGCTTGGTCATAACGGACTAACGCGCCCAAAGTTTGCCCGTATCATCCTCGCCAATATTCGCCCTGCGTAGGGCATGGCAACGGGAGGAAGCGCAATGGCAAAAGGCATGATTCTGGCGGCGGGGCAGGGCACCCGGGTGCGTCCACTTACCAAGGATTTGCCCAAACCGATGGTGCCCATTCTGGGCAAGCCGGTGATGGAGTACCTGATCGAGCACCTGGCGCGCCACGGCATCACCCAGATCATGGTGAACGTGGCCTACAACCACCGCAAGATCGAGGAATACTTCCGCGACGGCCACCGCTGGGGGGTGGAAATTGGCTATTCCTACGAAGGGGTGTACGACCACGGCGACATCATTCCGCGCCCGCGTGGCTCGGCCGGGGGCATGCGCCACATTCAGGACAACAGCGGCTTTTTTGACGAAACCACGCTGGTGCTGTGCGGCGACGCGTTGATTGACCTGGACATTGGTGCCGCGCTGTTTGAGCACAAAAACAAAGGCGCGCTGGCCAGCGTGGTGACGCTGGACGTGCCGCGCGACCAGGTGAGCAACTACGGCATTGTGGTGGCCGACAAAGAAGGCCGGGTGCAGTCGTTCCAGGAAAAGCCCAAGCCGGCCGAGGCCAAGTCCACCCTGGCCAGCACGGGCATTTACATTTTCGAGCCCGCCGCGATCGACCTGATTCCCCCGGGCCAGGTGTTTGACATTGGCAGCGAGCTGTTCCCGATGCTGGTGGAGCAGGGCTTGCCGTTTTACGCGCAAGACCGGTTTTTCAACTGGATCGACATTGGCCGCGTGAGCGATTACTGGTCGGTGTTGCAGCGGGTGCTGCGCGGCGAAATTGCCGAAATGCGCATGCCCGGCACCGAGGTGAAGCCCGGCGTGTGGGTGGGCCTGAACACCAAGGTGGACTGGAACACGGTGCACGTGCAGGGGCCGGTGTATTTGGGTTCCAGCGTGAAGCTGGAGCCGGGCTGCAGCATCATCGGCCCGGCCTGGGTGGGGCATGGCAGCCATGTGCGCGCCGGCTCGCGGGTGGAGCGCAGCATTTTGTTCGAGTACACCCGCATTGGCGCGGGTATGTTGTTCCAGGACATGATCGTGTCGCCCAGCTACTGCGTGGATCGCCTGGGCAACGCCACCTACGTGGGTGACGACCGTTTCCCGCTGCGCTGGGGCGACGCGCGAGCGTGAACACGCACGGCGGCGGTTGGGGGGATCGGGTACAGTCTTGGGCCTGCGTTTGATTTGATCCCTACATGACCTTGTTTGCCATTTTGATGGGCACCGTGCTGGCCGGCGTGGGCAGCGTTTGGCTGGCCGCCGCGTTGAGCTTGGGCATTTTGGCCCGGTTCACCCAGCACATGCTGAGTTTGGCGGCGGGCGCGTTGCTGGCCACCGCTTTCATGCACCTGCTGCCCGAGGCGTTTGAAAGCGCGGCGGGCGCCCACGAGCTGTTTTCGCTGCTGCTGGTGGGGCTGGTGTTCTTTTTCCTGCTGGACAAGGCAGAGTTGTGGCACCACGGCCACGAACACCACCACGGTGGCACACACGTCCACGGGCACAGCCATGCGCATGCCCACAGTCCGGCACATCACCACCACCACGCACCGCTGCGCAGTGGGGGCTGGTCGGTGTTGGCGGGCGACAGCGTGCACGCCTTTGGCGACGGGATTCTGATTGCCTCGGCTTTCATGGCCGACATCCGCCTGGGCGTGGTGGCTTCGCTGGCGGTGCTGGCGCACGAAGTGCCGCACCACATGGGCGATTTGGTGGTGCTGCGCCAAACCTCGGGCACGCGCCGCGCGGCGCTGATCAAGGTGTCGCTGGCCGGCACCGTGACGGCGCTGGGTGGCGTGGTGGGCTACGCACTGGTGACGCGGCTGGAGGATTACCTGCCGTACTTTTTGGTGGCTGCGTCCAGCAGTTTTGTGTATGTGGCGCTGGCCGACCTGATTCCGCAGTTGCAGAAAAAGCTGAACCTGCGCGAAACGACCGCGCAGGTGCTGTGGTTGCTGGTGGGGATTGGGCTGGTGACGCTGGTCAGCGGCGTGGCGCACAGCCACTGACCGAAGAACCCGGCATCAGCCTTTGGCGCAGGGCGCCCCCGGTGTGTGGCACCACTCGCTCCAGCTGCCGGGGAACAAGGTGGTGCGGCCCAAGCCCGCCACTTCCATGGCCAACAGATTGGGCACGGCGCTCACGCCACTGCCGCACTGGTGCACCACGGTGCTGGCTGGCCGGCCGGCCAGCAGCGCATCGAAAGCGGCGCGCAATTCGGACGCGGGGCGAAAACGCCCATCGGGCAAAAAATTCTCAGTGAACGGGCGGTTCAGTGCGCCTGGAATGTGACCGGCCACCGGGTCCAGCGGTTCCACTTCGCCCTTGAAGCGCGGTGTGGCGCGGGCATCCACCACGGTCTGGCGGGCGTTGCCCAGGGCTTGCAGCACGTCTTGCGCCGACGCCACGGGCACGCGCGATGAGCTCAACACGAAGTTACCCGGCGCGCGTGTGGCAGCGGGTGGTGGCACGCCGGCCTCCACCGCGCCACCTGCGGCTTGCCAGGCCGCCAAGCCACCGTCCAGCACCGCCACGGCTTCGTGGCCGCACCACTTCAGCATCCACCACAGGCGGCCACAGAAGTTGGCGCCTTGGCGCTCGTACACCACCGCTTGCATGCCCGCTTGAAAGCCCCGATCGCGCAAGCGCTGGGCGAACGCTTCCCGGCTGGGCAGCGGGTGGCGCCCGCCGGAGGCGGCCTGCCCCTGGCCCGATTTGTCGCTCAGGTCGTGGTCCAGGTGCATGTACACCGCACCGGGGATGTGCGCCTCGGCGAACTGGGCAGGGCCAGTGGCGGGGTTCATCAGGTCGAAGCTGCAGTCAAACACCATGAACGGTGTGCCGCTGGCCTGCAGGGCTTGCAATTCGGTGGCGCTGATGAGGGTGGTGTAGGTGAAGGGGGTCATGCGTGTTCCTCGGCCGGCATTTTGGGGACGGCGCGTTCGCGCAGCACGGTGGCGGCCAAACCGCTGGCCACGATGAGCGCCATGCCCAGCCAGCCGATGAGGGGCAGGTGGTCACCGAACACCACAATGCTGTAAATGCCCGCGAATGCAATGCCGAAGTATTGCAGGTTGGCCACCACCAGAGTGGCACCGCTGGCGTAGGCGCGGGTCATGCACAACTGGCCCAACACCGCGAGCAAGCCAATGGGCAGCAGCCACAGGGCGTGCCACGTCCAGGCCGAAGCGCCGACCACCGCCATGCCCGCAAAGCCGAGCAGGCTGGCTGCAATGGAAAAGTAGAACACGGTGCGGCTTTCGGGCTCGCCCACCCGGGACAGCGCCGCCACTTGCAGGTAGGCCAGTGCCGACACCAGGCCCGACATCAACCCGGACAAACCGCCCAGCACCTGATCGCTGCCGAAGGTGGGGCGCAGCACCATGGCCACGCCCGCAAACCCGGTGAGCACGGTGATGAAGAGGGGCCCTTGGTGGCGCAGATCGGCAGAGCCCTTTTGCAGCAACAAGGAGCCACCCAGCAGAAACGCGGCGATCCAGATGCTGCTCATGTAGTTCAGCGTCATGGAGGTGGCCAGCGGCAATGTGCCGATGGCGTAAAACCAGCTGACCAGCGCCACCACGCCCACAATGCTGCGCCAGAAATGCATCATGGGCACCTGGGTGCGCAGCGAAACCCCGCGCGCCCGGGTGAAGAACACCAGGAACACGACACCGATCAGCCCCCGGTAGCCGACGATTTCGAAGGTGTTGAAGTGCTCGGACGCGTACTTGATGCACACGCCCATGCTGGCGAAGAAGAACGACGCCAGCACCATCCACAGCGCCTGAACGCTGCGGACGGGCCGGTCGGTGGTGGTTGTGGCGATGGTGGCTTACCCCTGCAGGTGTTCGCCCAGCTTGGTGCGATACCACTCGTGGAAGTGCTGCATGCCGTCTTCCATCGGACTCTGGTAGGGGCCGACCT
>JACCDQ011184669.1_pt1 | contig 43963 bp, 39 predicted proteins | sample 7446031 | NCBI WGS metagenome assembly JACCDQ01 (sample SAMN15323442, study PRJNA562643) | freshwater metagenome | isolation source: river surface water | place: USA:Blue River Watershed | collected 2017-08-17 | reverse complement strand
TAAATAGAAGTAGCATACAAACGGAAACGATCAAGCTTGTGGTCGAATACTAATACAGAGGTAAGCAATGGCTATTGTAACAGATCTTAACGCTGAACCGTACTTTGACGATTTTGATGAAACCAAAAACTTTCATCGAATTCTGTTCAAGCCATCAACAGCTGTTCAGGCAAGAGAACTGACTCAACTTCAAACGATTCTTCAAAATCAAATTGAAAGATTCGGTGATAACATTCTGCGTGAAGGTACTATCATCAAAGGTGGTAACTTCGTAGAAGAATCACCTCTGCCTTATGTAAAGCTTCTTGATGCTGCGGCTAATACTTCTGGCTCGTACGTAGCGACTGATGTTAATTCATACATTGGTATGAAGTTGATTGGTGCTACAACAGGTATTGAAGCAATCGTAGTTGATGCGGTTCCTGGTCTTGAAACACAGAATCCAGACCTAAGCACACTATACGTTCGCTACACCAAAAATGCTCAGAACGCTAACAACGAAAACGTTGGTGTATTCTCGACGACCGAGCAACTTCAAGTTCAACAGCTTGATGTAAATAACGTATGGCAAAACTACCATTTGGTTACTATTGCCGGGTCATTGCCTTCGGTTGGTTCTGCTGCAATTGGTAATGGCTACGGTGTTCGTTGTGGCGATGGTATCATCTACCAAAAAGGACACTTCGTTCGCTTTGCTGATGATCTGACAATCGTTTCAAAATACGACACCCAACCAAATAACGTAGTGGTTGGATTCCTCACTGAGGAAGAACTGATCACTTCAAACCAAGATGAGTCATTGCTTGACAATGCAAATGGCTTCAACAACTATCAAGCTCCTGGCGCTGATCGTCTGAAGCTAACTCCGGTTCTTACTGTTAAGACTACTGCTCTTGCAAAGGCAGATGAAAACTTCTTCTCACTGCAAGAATACGTCAACGGTAAAGTTGTTCGCCGTAACCTGTCAACTCAGTATAGCTCTATCGGCGCAATGATGGAGAAGCGTACCGCAGAAGAATCTGGTGACTACACCGTATCTGACTTCCCAATTCGAATTGAACAATCTACGTCGAACACAAGCAATCTATCGGTTGTTGTTGGCGCAGGTATTGCATATGTGAATGGTAAGCGTACAGAGCTTAACAACGATATCTACATCGAAACTCCTGAAACGCTCGGTTCACCTTCAACTCAGTATAATCAGGATGTGATCACGAACTATGGCCATTACGTTGTAGCAAATACTTCAGCTACTCCGATTGGCCTATTCAATAACTTCACAGCAGTTTCATTGCGCAACGGTGCTGGTGCAAATACCGGTACTGCATACGTACGCGTTGCTACGAGAGAAAGCTCAGCAAACACCTCGAACGTTCGTCTGTATCTGTTCGGTGTAGCAATGGCAAGCGGTGCATCTTTTGAAGATGTTCGCAAAGTTGTTTCAACAGCAAACACTGAAGCTACTCTGGTTCTTGAAAGTGGTAGTGCAGCTATCAAAGACTACTCATTCAAGACTGCAATCTTCCCGATTGGCCGTAATAACATCAAATCGCTTTCGGCAAATACCGATTACATCTACCGCAAATACGAGAACATCACTACTTCTGGTAACAGCACAATCAGCACGATTACTGTTACGCTTGGTTCCGATACCTTCCCTTATTCTGTAGGTGCACTCAACAGCGATCAAACTGCAGAATTCTTGATCACTTCAGCGTCAAGCAATCAGATCATTAACCCTACAAGCATCACAGTATCATCGCCAACTCAGTTGGTGATCCAAACCACTGTGCCAACCGGAACTTCGGCTAACGTACTGTTCAATGCTAAAAAGGTAATCACCAATTCAAACATCACCAAAAAGACTCTTGAAACAGTCTATGTTAAAGTTGACTGCGCTAACAACGTAGCTAACACGACTGGTAATTACGTGCTTGGTCTACCAGACGTATACGAGCTTGTCGGCGTTTGGAAAGGTACAACTTACGCTGAAAGCAACGCAGATGTTACGTCTTACTTCAAACTAGTAACAGGTCAGAATGATAACTACTACGGTCATTCTAAAGTCGTCCTTAAGAAAAACCTTACTCTGACGTCTTCTGATAAACTGCTAGTCAAGGTCAAAACATTCAGACGTGATGCTACAAACATCAACGCGTTCTTCACAGTCGATAGTTACCCTGTAGATGATACTTCATCAGTTCTTGGTTCTGATCGTATTCGCACTGAAAACATTCCAGCTTACACAATGGAGAATGGCAAAGAAGTTTATCTCCGTGATGTAATTGATATGCGACCTTACATTGAGCCAACCACTCAATATGCAACGACCATTGCCGGTGCGACTCAAATCAACCCACCTGAAACTGTTTCATTCAACGGTTCAAGTATTGCCTTTGCGACACCAAACCAGTCAATCGAAACAACTTACGATTACTACGTCGGCCGTAAAGACACTCTGATCATCAACGAAACTGGTGACTTCCAGGTTGTAAACGGTGTACCAAGTGAAAACCCATCATTCCCATTCACTCCACAAAAGTCAATGGTGTTGGCTCATATCACAATTCCTCCGTTCCCATCTCTCCCAGCTGCTATTGCTAACAGAGCAGGAAAGCCTTCGTATGGTGTTTCGGTAAATAAGACCGACAACAAGCGTTACACAATGCGAGACGTTGGTGGAATTGACCGTCGTCTGAAGAACCTTGAATACTACACAAGCCTTAACCTGCTTGAAAAATCAGCAACCGATCTTGTAATCACTGATGGTAATGGTCTTGACCGTTTCAAGAATGGTATTCTGGTTGACAACTTCGAAAACCTAGCAATCGCTGACGTGAAGAACACTGAGTTTGCTGCAAGTATCGATCCTTCGTACAAGGAAATCAACCCACGATTCCGTTCATACCCAATTGATCTGAAAGTTTCGTCGACGTCAAATACAACTGACTACGGAACTGCACTGACTTTGTCAAAGACTGACATCTCAGTTATCGATCAGTCATACGCAACGGATATCAGAAGCTGCACTACAAGTTTCTACAAATACACTGGTGCGATGCAGTTGGTTCCAGCATACGACAGTGCACCTGACTACACTCAGGCGCCTGATGTAAATATCAACATCGATCTTGCTACACCATTCGTAGAATTCACCGAAGCACTTCAAGAGTTTGTTCCACTACGTTCGGTGAATAGCTCAGTTGTCGATAGCAACACTCGTACAAGCGGTGGCTTCCTAGGTCTATTCAGAAACCGTATCACAACAGATACGATCAAGACAGTTACACGTGAACTTTCAGTAACTGAAGGTCTTACTCAGACTGTTGACATCGGTGACTTTGTTTCAAACGTCGACTTCCTTCCATACATGCGTACGAAAGAAGTAAAGGTCTACATCACTGGTCTTCGCCCATCAACCAGATTCTACTTCTTCTTTGATGGTAAAGACGTAAATGCTCATATTGCAACCGGTGTTTACACAAACGGAAGTGTTGTAAGATCGTCTGAATTCAGTGCGACAAACGTAGTTCTATCCGATGCATCCGGCATTCTTTCAGCTGTGTTCCGTATTCCAGCAAATACTTTCTTTGTTGGCGACCGTACCCTTGAAGTAATGGACGTTCCTCTCTATACGAGCAAGGACTCATCGTCATCGTATGCATCAAAGGTCTATAGTGGCTTCAACTTCCAAGCAACTAAAACTGGTCTTGCAACATCGACGCGTACTGCAGAAATTGACATCGTCAAAACAACCACCTTCACTCAGCGCCAGCGCCGTGGTGGTGGATCTGACCCGATTGCTCAAACATTCATTGTCGACACCGATCTATCAACAGATGACTCAGTAATGCTCACTAAGCTCGATCTGTTCTTTGCAAAGAAGAGCACGGTCGGTAACGGTATTACGGTACAATTGCGTGAAACTGAAAACGGTTATCCTTCAGGTACGATCGTCCCATTGTCAACAGTCCATCTGACTGCTGCTGAAGTTACTGCAAATGCTGAAAATGCTTCTGCAGTAACAACGGTAACCTTCACAGCTCCTATTGCAGTGAAGACTGGAACAGAGTACGCGATTGTTGTAGCGCCAGACGCGAATGACCCAGATTACTTCATGTGGATTGCAAAGACTGGTGGAACAGATGTTGACACTGGAACTTCAATTACACAAGACACGAACGCTGGTGTTCTATTCACTTCTACAAACAACAAGGCATGGACACCATACCAAAACGAAAACCTGAAGTTTGTTCTATATCGTGCAAACTTCACGTCAAGTGCTGGATTCGTTACATTCACAAACAATGACAACGAATTCCTACGTGTAAGCAACGTGGTTTCTGGTTCGGTTGGAACATACTTCATCAATGACGAATATGTCTTCAATGCTAACTCATCAACCGCAGTCTCAGGTACTATTAGCATCGTCGCTGGTAACACTACAGTTACCGGAACAGGTACGCAATTCGGTACGTCAGAGATCAGCATCGGTGAACACGTTGTTGTAAAGAACGGAACGAACTATCAGGTTCTGAAAGTTGCATCTATTGCTAACACCACACAAATGACGGTGTCTGACATTCCAACGGCAAGTGCTAGCGTTACGACTTACTGGAAATCACCAGTTGGTAAAGTGAGTTACTTCAATATCGGCGAACCTCCAATGCTGATCCTTGAAAACTCTACGGCTAAAACTGGTCTGGTATTCACTGCAGCTAATACCTTCATTATGGGTCAGCAATCAAAAACTGTTGCACAAGTAACAGAAGTACGTGATCTACCTGTAAGCTACTTGCAGTCTGATATTGCTCGAAGCAGCTTCAATACGACTCGTGTTGACCTTGTTGCAAACAAGCTGTACAATATCTCTGGTCCTACATATGCTGCAGACCTTGAATTTGGTGATAACAACTACTTCACAAGCAACGCTACCTACATCAGAAGTAAGAGTAATGCTCCAACGACCACAACATTCGAACTACAAGTTAACCTTGCAAACGTATCGACTGGTTCAAAGGATGTATCTCCTCTTGTTGACCACGAAATCTCTGGTGTAACTGCATACGAGTTCTTCGTCAACAACGACTCGACAAACGAAAACACTTCAACTGGTAGTGCTTCTTCGAAGTACGTCTCGAAGAGAGTCGAACTTGCTGATGGTCTCGATGCAGCAGATGTTAGAACATACCTCACCGCTTACAAGCCGCTTGGTACAGATCTTAAAGTCTATGTGAAGTTCCAGTCTGCAACCGATCCACGTGGTTTCAATGAAATCGAATGGTCAGAATTGGTAGCAAAGACTGAGACCAACTCGACATCATCTTCTGCAAACCGTTTTGACTTCCGTGAAATCGTATACGATCTTGGAACAACTGCTAAGACTGCTGGTCAAGGTGCTTGGCTGAATGGTGGAGTCATCCGCTACATTGCGCCAAATGGAGCAGTCTACAACAGCTATAAATACTTTGCAGTTAAGATTGTGATGCTCTCATCGAGCCACAATGCAATTCCACGTATTCTAGACATGAGAACGATTGCACTATCATGATCCAAACCGAGAACAAAGACTTTTCGCGTGACATATCAACCAAGGCTCTTCTGAATACAAACAGAACAGCCTTGGCTGAGCACAAATTCAGACTTGAACAGATGCGAATGATGCAATCTATGTGGGCTGACATTGAAATGCTTAAGTTCGAGTTCGAAGAAATCAAGAAAATATTTGAGAACTACAAGGTAAAAAATGACTAAGACATACACAACAGTCGATACCGCAAGTGATTCGTTTGGATCGTGGGTAACCAAAACAAACAACATCATCACGGATATGAATCAAGTCATTGTCACAAGCGACTTTGACGGTAATGCTGGTTCAACATCCGGAAACGTTGCAGTAGTTGGAATCTTGAGCGCAAACGTTGGAGCATTTGAATCGCTTCGCGGTGGTACAAGAACTCTTTCTGCAGCTTTGCCGATTACGTCAGATGTAGTCTTCACTGGCTCTACACTTACTGCTTCAGCAAACGTAGTCATCTCTGGCAACACGACAATCAATAGTGGTCGTACTCTATCGGTGCACGGTTTCACACTTCTTGGAAACACTGTTTCAGTAAGCACCGGGTCGACGTTTAGCGTTAGTGCTGCAAATACTACAATTACATCTGCTGATGGTAAGATCACTCTGAATGGTGCTACAATCACTCTAAACGGTAATACGGCAATTACAAACGGCAGTCTGCTTACAGCAAACGGTACTAACCTGACGTCGCTGAATGCTACTCAACTTACGTCGGGAACAGTTCCCGATGCTCGTATTGCAGCAACTATTGCTCGCTCAAATATCACTATCACTTCTCCCGCAAGCGCAGGTCTTACAGGTGGTGGTGATCTTACGGCAAACAGAACATTCGTTGTCGATGGAACGGTTATTCCATATCTGGCAAACACTCAGTCATGGAGTGGCACGAACACTTTCTTGAACCTGAGAAACAGCGGTAACATTCTTCCTTCTGCAAACAATACTTTGAACATCGGTTCTGCTACAATGCTATATGCAAACATGTTTGCAACGTTGTTCAACGGTACCGCTACGTCAGCTCGTTACGCTGACCTTGCAGAAAAATACTTGGCTGATGCTGTATACGACATTGGAACGGTTATGGCAATTGGTGGTGTAGCCGAAGTCACTGCAGCAGATGCTACAAGTGCTCACTCAGTCATTGGTGTTGTATCAGAGTTTCCTGCATACCTCATGAACAGTGGTCTTGAAGGTGGTACTGCAATTGCACTCAAGGGTCGTGTTCCGGTTAAAGTCGTTGGTGAAGTCGTCAAAGGTGACAGACTTGTTCCATCAGGAACTGCTGGGTGTGCAACAGTCGATAACAATGACAGCGGAAGAGCTTTTGCAATTGCACTCACAAGTGGTGTTGACGTTGTAGAGGCAGTAATCCTGTAAGGAGTGATATGAACGTCGTTTATGTGAACTACACTATAAGAGACAATGTTCTAGATTATGCTTGGCTTTCATTCAAATCATATGTCGAAGACAACTACAAAGGATCAGTAAAGTGGAATTGGCTTTATCCGATCAATAGTTCAATTGCTTTATCTCCAGAACATCTCGCTAATGAAATCTTAAGCCTACAACCAAAAGTTGTAGGTTTTTCAGTCTATGTTTGGAACGTCGGCTTATCTCGCGAAGTTGCAAGAATAGTCAAAGAAAAGAATCCTTCTGTCTATATCGTATTTGGTGGTCCTTATTCCGAATACAAAGAAGATGCTGATTATTTCAGAAAGAACTCATACATTGACTTTACTTGTCAGACTGACGGTTACGGCGAACCATTTATGAATGAGTTGCTCTATCAAATTGAAACTGATCAAGACTGGTTGAGTGTGCCATTCATGGTCAAGCCAAATGAAAATGGCGACGTAGTATTTGGAATCCCGTATGCAAAGAGATCTTTCGAATGGCCACAGAAGATCTTTGAACGCAACAAGTCATACATCGATTATGTTCATCAAATCAAGAATCCAAATGTTACAGTCATGGCTACTTATGAGACACACCGTGGATGTCCATATGGATGTGTGTTCTGTGAATGGAGTGGTGGAATCAACTCAAAGGTTTCGTTCAAATCAACAGACCTTATCCTTGAAGACATTCGGTGGTTGATTGAAACCGGATCAATCGACGCATTGCAATTCGTTGAAGCAAACTATGGACAGATCGATCGTGACGTTGAAGTCATGGAAGAGATTTGCAGACTCAAAGCTATTCATGGCCGACCATACGATGTCGCATTCAATGGTCTCAGCAAATCAAAGAAGACAAACGTCTATAAGATCAACCGTCTTCTCGCTGAATCGAACATGCTGACTGATGTTAAAATTTCTATTCAGAACATTGATCCTCTTGTGCTGAAGAATATTGATCGGTATGATGAGTCATGGGAAAAGCAAATCCCTGAACACAAAATGCTACAGAAAGACTTTGGTCTCAAGATCAGAGCTGAATGCATCCGTGGTCTTCCAGGCGTAACACTTGATTCGTACTATCATGAAGCAGGTGAATTCGCAAAGCAAAACATGTTCTGGGAAAAATATCCGTGGCATCTGTTACCTACATCGCCTGCTTCGAATCCAGCTTACCTGAGCAAGTACAAGATCAAAACCATCGAACAGTTCTCTGACGACTCAAAGGCAGCAATTATTAAAGCCTCAACGTTTGAGACTGAAGAAATGGCAATAGTGAATGGACTCGTAAATCATCCTGCATATGCACAAAAATCAGAAATCGTAGTTGAAACCTATTCATACACACGTGACGACTACGCTGAAATGCTTGTCTCAGACGGCATAGTGTTTGTTATGGAGACTGAAGGATACCTTCGTAGATTGACTCAGTACCTGTCTACGACAGGTGTACCACACTCAGTATTCTATAAGAGATTCTACAATGAATTCATACATGGTGGATACTTAACTGATATTCAATTTTCTGTGCTTAAAAGCATTATACTACAGGCTCAGGACAAAGTAAAGGAAAAAAGCACTCACAACTTCGAATATTTCAAACTCGAAGGGATGCCTTGGCAGCTGTATGGAAAGATTCAGGCTATCATCAACGTCATGGTCAACATCAATCGCGAAGCATTCTTCCAGGCAGTACATAGATGGATTGTCGATGCTTTTGGTCCAGATGAGAAGCTAGAAGATTTGATCAAATGGTGCACAAACACAGTTCTGTGGATCGATCATGATCCGACAAATCCAGCCTCGTTCACTACACAGTATGACTGGACTACCGATACGCCTACAGCAGGGCCAGTCATAAATACTCCACTGGACACAACCTATTCGAATAAGTCATTCGAAATTGATTGGCATACTATGTCTATGCAGGATCGAATTGCTAAGTACTTCCTAAGACTCTGTGCAATTCATGGTGATGACAAAGTCTTTAAGAATCTCGAGGTAAAATATGTTGACTAAAATCGTGCTCGTAATGAATATTGAAGTCGATGAAATCTATACGTTACGTAATACACTAAATAGCAGACTAAATGATGATTTTGTACAATACTGCACAGAAGATTCAATCGTCTTCAACAGAATGATTGCTAACCTCAAATCAAAGTATTCAAAGCCTTTGGTGGATTTGTTTGCTTCTCATAATTACAATGATGTGATTACACAATTTAACGATGAAGAACTTATCACATTCTTTGAAGTAGCATTTGACAAAACCAACGATCTAGTGTATTATAGGTTTGAAGCCAATACGTATTCTCAGTATGAGCTTTCAGGTACGATTGTTTTGCCGACTGCGTACGACGGGCTGCGTCCGAAGAATGCTAAGTACATTGGATGGGTTACGCCCCACAACATCAAGCATTTGGTTGAGCACGAAGGACTAACTGAAGAAAACGCAAGTCGAGTTCAGAATGCTTTGTCCTATATTTTGAGAAAACACAAAGACGAGTTTGACATATTCTTCGATGGTTCGTCCGTAGAAGAAGTGATGGAGTACATTCGAAATGCTTGATTGGGTCTTTATGTGGGCGTCTAGACGCCCATTCCTATGGGACAATGTCACAAACAACATGAACCTTGCTCTCACAGAAGAGCATTCTATTCCATCGCAGTACTTTCCAGCAAACATCAAAAGTGTTTCGCCTTCTCATTTAGAACGTGTGCCGAACCCTGAATCGCTCAATGGACAAATCCTTGATCAGTTTGAAGCTGAGAGTTTCAAATACATCATCGAATCGACCGATGATCGAAAGCTTTTGATCAAAGAAAACTTACAACTTCAAATCATGACAAATGAATCAAACAGCCGTAAGATCGATTTAGACGAAGTCGGTGGCTATTTAGAGAAGTACAAATGGGTTGCATTAGGAGTTATTCTAAGCAACATTGAAATCTCTGATAAGACGATTGTAGCCAAATCATTCTATTACACTCGTGATCCAAAGACGTTACAAATAATCAATGTGAGTGGTGACAATCAACCATTAGAACATGAACATTTGCCAGTAATTACCTACGTTGTATTTAAGCGAACAAGTGATTCAACTGTCTATACTGCAGTAGTGAACCCAAATTTAGTATCGGTCGCAAATATCGAAACAGGCATACTTGGTAATCACCGAGTATCAGCACTGAATACCTTTGAAGATGGTATTGCTTCTTTCTTTGTTAAGCCAAAGGTTGTCGGTGCTCGACTCATTGCTGATAACATCATATTCGCTGAGAATGATTTTGAAATCCACGAGTATGCTGGCAGTGGATTCTATATTCGATTAGGTGAACATCCGGACTTTCATCGTAAGTTAGACTCAAACTTCTATATTCGAGAAGAAGACGCTGTGCTAAAAGTTGCAGTCAACCAAGCAATTGGATTCATTTCGCTCGAATACGACATTGACGCAATGATAAATACCTATGACGACCGTACTACTGCCGGCAAACATAAAGTCGACTTTCTAGTCGTAAGAGGATAACATGGTAATAAGCTCAGACACAACCGCTGCATTCACATCACCATCTCCAAGCGTAGCAAATACCGCCGCTGGCAGTGTAATTACCGCCGCAACGTTTAGACAGATGGTTGACATTCTCGATACTCTTGTCCAGCATAATCATACTTTCACTGATGATTACACTTCAAACTGCCAATGCAATTGCGGTAGAGGTTCTTTGTAATCATGTCAGATTATGTGAATGTGAAGAGAGTACTCAACGATGCTCAAAAACAACGTCTGTCGAATCATACTCCATCGGTAATCGATCAAGACGGTAAGCTGATTACAACTGTCGAAGAGATCAATATTTCAGGTAAAGGTAAGAAGAGCAATAAGCTCATCTCTGTGTTGCCTAAGGATCAAGAAGCGGCTGTTCCGTTTACTGAAGCTGAAGAGTTGTTCAAAGATTTGATTCAGGTAAACGCAATGCTTACAAATGCATGTAACCTGTCATGCTCTTATTGCTATGAGCAGCACAACAAAGACTTTGGAAGATTCACAAAAGAATCACTGAAGCAAGTCTACGATTGGCTGAATGCTCGTAATAACGGACAAAAGAAAGTCTTTCAGTTCTTTGGTGGTGAACCACTCATTCATAAACCTCTCATCAGAGAGTTCATGGAAACGTATGACGCAGAACTTAGAGCAAATTATGAAGACTATCGTGGTACGTATATTTCGATGTGTACAAATGGTCTACTTCTGAATGATGAATTCACTGAGTTCTATTTTGGTAAACCATACACTCACATGATGATTAGTCTCGATACGTTCAATTCTACAATTGACCACCGTGAGATCACACCGACTCAAATGAACAAACTTCGTAAGGTGATCAAGAAGGCGATCGATACAGTCGATGATCCAATGCGAGTTGTTGTTCGTGCCACGTTGTCAGAAGAAACCAGCAGAGACATGGGCAACTTCATCGATGAATTGTACGGTCTTGGTGTTCGCAATATGGTTGTTCATCCCCTTGTGCTTGACTCGAAGCATGGCTACATCTCATGGAAAGATGAGAATTGGCATTTGATGCGTTCAAAAATCTTTACCGCACTTGAGAAGTATGACGATCTATTCATTAAGTTCTCTGAAGGTGTCGGTCAAAAAGAAGACTCAAACTGCTTGGTTGGATCACACATGGTCGCAATCGATGCATCAGGTGACTTCTCGGGTTGTTACTTCTTCACGAACCAGAAATCCAATGGGGCTGATATCGCAGTTCTCGGCAACGTGATTCAAGACAAAGTCTATGTGGATCGCTATAAGACGTTTCAAGGCGCTTACAAAGAAATGTTTGAAACTGAAGAGCAATGCAAGACTTGTAATTACCAAAATGCTTGCTATCAGTGCCCAGCAGGCAATCTTGATACTGGTACACGTTTGTTCCGTCCGGATGATATGTGCCAGAAGATTGTGAAGCTCTATGTTGACTTTCAGTCCGACGTTAGCAAAAAGATCTTCATGCGTCATGTGAAGAAGCGTGCTGCTCGCCTACAAGAGCTTGGCCCACAAATTATGTCGGCTGAACTTAAGTTCTTCAGAGAAGTATTTGAAGGGCGTACAGTCGATCACGGCATGTTCAAACATTACGTTGATGTCCGTGATACTCTTGAGACCCCTGAAGAAATCATGAAAGACTGGTTCAACGTAAGTGACTTACGAGAGTTGTACAACACACTAGCGAAATATTTCGGTTACCCGGAAATTACGTTCCATCCTGACTCTGACATAGTGAAGTGCTATTACATCCAATGCATATCGACAATCATCTTCAGACACGAACAAGACCAGATCAACAAGACGAGTCTTTCGACTTTACTGGAATAAAAGCAATCACAATATACCTCGGAGACTTTTGTAACTTCGATTGTGTGTATTGTGATAGAGCTTACATTCGTGATGAAATCGGTTCGCAGAATCTACTTAAGCGCGACTTTGACGACATCGTAAAGTTTATGACTCTTGCAAAAGAGCATGCAAAAGAACTCAAGGCCATCTCCTTTCATGGAGGTGAGCCTTTTCTTTATGTGAAGCGTATTGACCAATTGATGGAATTGCTTCATCCAATGTTTGGTGATACTATTGAGTATTACATCACAACAAACGGATCATTGATTGTAGAGAATGAATGGTTCTTTCAGAAATGGAACAACACTCATATCACTCTAAGTTACGACTTCAACTATCAAGAAATCAATCGTGCGCCAATTGATCTAAAGGGTTTATCGGAAGTTCTCTATCGTAACAATTGCTACCTAATGTTTCAGTTTGTTATTCCTCCTGACGGATTCAATGAAGACACTCTCGCAGCAGTAATTCGATCGTGCAAGTTAGCTCGATGTGATACAATCAATATCATTCCGCTTCGTCATCATAGAGGCAAACAAAAGTTCAAAGTGTTGATTGATGATGTCGACATGAAGTGGTATAGTGTCAATATGATGCGCTTCATTCATTCTCTGTATGTGCAGGGAATTGTCATAAACATTGATGGTAACTACGATAAGATTGATAAGCAGTACCTAAACAATCATGGCAAACTCATTCTTAGTCCGGACGGTTTCCTCTATCCCGAATTCGATTACCTTGAATATAAGCGCAAAGAATTCCGAGTCGGTCGATGGAGAGGACAACAATATCTCGATCGAGTAAAGAGTGAAGAAGACTTCATTCGCCCAGATTGCCAAGTTTGTCCAATGAGAGATTTGTGTGGGCTGAAATACCTCTACAAAATGTTTGATGAAGAACCTGCTGGAAAATGCAAAGAGTTCTATGCTACAATCAGCCTTATGGTTTCACACCTACATAAATTGAAACAGAAACCTACGTTATTGCATTGGATTGGGTATGAGTAGTTATCAAGGTGAAGACTTCCGTAGCTTCAAAGATCACTCGACGTATTTCTTAACTGAAGATGCTTTGGCTTCAATCACACACGACTTAACGTTTAGTCCAACTCGAAAGTATTACTGCGGTGCAAACTGCCAGGTATGCTACATCAAACAAAAATTGAACGAGCATCTTCCATTCTACTCTCAATCAGTTCCTGACAAAATTACTGATAAGCAGACTCAACTTTGGTATGATGTCTTTGATTACTTCTATGTGATCCGTGTCGTGGATGATCTTCGACTATTGAAGAGTCAGTATCCGCATGTGTATGACTGGTACCGAGAGCATGCATCGACCTTCGAATTCGGCATGACTGACAATGCTGTGATTCTTCAGCATGATGCTCTTATGGAATTGGATTTGAAAGGCATCTCCGAAATTGCATTGAGTGAAGACTTTCTAAATAAGATCAACTCAAAGAAGAACTACAATAAGGTAATGGAGATTCTTCAGCGATACATCGACAAATATCGATTGCATAAGATCAAGATCATCAAGACAACAAACAATGAATTTGAGTATCATGCCACCGAATTAGTTGAATGGTTACATGACAAAGGTGTAGTTGCATCTCTTCATAATGACTTTCGTAAGACTGCTGAACACAATCGCAATGAAGGTAATACTGACTACGACTTGAAGCATATATTCGATTACCAGAACACTCATGTTCTTTGCTACAATGATAGGACATACCAAATCTATCGTGGATCATTGCACTTCTATGGTGATAGATTCTTCTACAGCATTGATGATGCTACCGACATTAACTGGAGTCCTTTCCATACTGTTGGTGATTCATTTCAATACAACGAGTTTATGACCGATATGGTGCAAGGCAAATTGAATCTGTATTCAGACTTTGTCAAAGAACTATCAAATGTGAAAGACCCAGCTGCAATCAAATTTAGAGACTACTATATAAATACAATTGACAACTTCGAGGTCGATCGTGAATTCAATTTTGTTCCTGATGCTATGTTGAATGAAACAAGTGTGTTTTACTCAAAATTGATCGATCGAGGGTTTAAGAAAACACCGGTAGGCTTGTACAAACCAGGCGAACAGCCAAAGCCTATTGTCAAGTTTAAGTAAGGACCTATCATGGCAACGCAAGTAGTTTCAACTGATCTTGGTGTAGCAGCTTCTCTGCGAACCACCTATACAACTCCTTTATTGGCTGATATTCATGTCGGACACACTGTAATGTCTTGGCATCTTACAGAACTCGCTGCATTTATGAACGCAATTGCAGCGCATACTCATACACTCAATGACTATAGTGTAATCCATGAATATGGTAACACTCAAACAGGTTCTACAGCATTTGTTACACGTACAACTGCTGCTGCAAATATCACTGCTGTAACTCTAAGCGGAGTAGCCGTAGGTTCAACGATTACTGCAGCGCATCACAACGTTCTTGCTACAGGTGCAAATGATGCAATATCACATACACATACATTCAGCGATAATGACGGGGCATAATGACCGCACAATTTGAATTGGCTTCAGGCCAAACGTTTTACTATGACGCTCACACAAACAAAATCTATAACCCAGAGGCGGAACAACTTAATCTTCCGCCTTTGCAGTCTCTCGAATGGTATGAGGCTGAAGAAAAGAATCATGGTGTTACTCATAAGGTAAACAACCCAATTGCGATTCGAATCCTTCTTGGACATGCATGCAATTACAACTGCACCTACTGTATGCAAAAAGACATTGGCAATCCAAATGAACGGCCGCAATCGATTTACACTGAGTCGTTCATTGCTGCTATCAAACAAAACTTGAATCTTGAACGGCTTCATCGTATTGAACTTTGGGGTGGTGAACCTTTCCTGTATTGGAAAGACATGGTTGAAATCATGTCGTTTTTTGATTCTCCTGATCGTGAGTTCTTTATCTCTACGAATGGTTCACCCTTTGTTCAAAAGCACGTTGACTTCTTTCGATCGCTGAAAGCGAATGTTTTGATTAGCCTGAGTCACGATGCAGTCGGACAAGAGAAACTACGTGGTGATGACATCCTTAAGAATCAAAAGAAGGTTGACATCATCAAACAGTTGTTGAATGTTCCAAACGTAAAGCTTGGTTTCTCTACCGTTGTCAGCAATGAGAATCACGACCTGTATCGCATCAATGGATACTTCAGAGACTTCTGTGACAATCATGAAATCGACTTCAGATCGATGAAGATTACTTTCATTCCAGCAAAGAACTACGATGTCCATGATTCCGAAATGGCTTCGTCGAACTACATCCTACGCGGAGAGGCCCTAAAGAGGTTCGCAGAGCACCTCTATGAATTCACTGATGATTGCCTACAACACCCTGAGAACTTCCTACGGAATAACCTGCTGTATTCTGAAGAAGGCATCATCGAGTATGCAAAGTTCCTGACTCGAGCAACTCCTATCACAACAAAGTCTGGATGTGGCGCAGATTCAAATGACATTTTGTCGGTTGACATCCAAGGCAACGTTCGCCTATGCCCTCACACAGATGGCAGCTTCATTGCTGGCCGTCTTGACGATGTAACTAAAGTCGAAATCAAAGGCATGGACATAGCTCGGAAAAAGACTCACTGCATGAAGTGTCCAGTGAAGCGCTTGTGCAGATCGTCTTGCCCTATCAAGTTTCCTGATCACGTCTTCTATTCTAACTGTGCGCTTGAAAAAGTCTGGTGGGGAAACATTCAACTACATGCATTCAAATTACTATTTGGACAAACTGTGTCTATGAAAGAGGTACGTCATGAAACTCAATAAATCGCTCATCGAAGAACATACAGCAATGTTACGTAGCCACTCATTACTTGTGACAAACAACATTCAAAGCAAAGACGATCTTCGTATCTTTATGGAACATCATGTGTTTGCGGTATGGGACTTCATGTCTCTATTGAAGACGTTACAACACGAAATCGTTCCAAGCAAAACTCCGTGGATGCCCACACGCGGAAATAGATCAAGTGTTGCTCGAATGATCAACGAGATTGTAATGTGTGAAGAAACAGATGTTGCGCCAGGTGGTGGATCGATCAGTCACTTTGATCTTTATCTTCAGGCAATGCTAGAAGTAAATGCCAACACTGGGCCTATTGTATCGTTTCTGAATCGCTTAGAAATGAACGGAAGCATTCCTTATCATCTTGCTTCAAAGCCTGCCGAAAAGTTTATGCGAAATACATTTGGCACTATTAAGCGCGGGCCGCATTGTGCTGCAGCGTCATTTGCATATGGTAGAGAGACAATCATTCCAGATATGTTCACACGGCTTCTCAGCCAATTGAATATAAGCAAACTTGACGCGCCAAAGTTTCATTACTACCTTCAAAGACACATTGAAGTCGATGGTGATGAACATGGCCCAATGTCTGAGCACCTTGTAGAATTCTTCTGTGATGATGATCCAATTAAGATTCATGAAGCAGAGCAAGCAGCAATTTCTGCCATCAAGGCACGCATCGAGTTCTTCAGCGATATCGAAAAACTTCTGTAAGCACTTCTTATAAATAGTCATAGAATTTAAGGAGATTTTCTATGGCTATTAAAGCAAATCTTGTAGTAGATCAAGGCACTGATTTTTCAGCTGTCATCGATCTTATTGATGCTGATGGTGCTGTATACAACCTTACCGGCTTTAGTGTATCAGCACAAATGCGTAAGAATTACCTATCGTCGGCTGCGGTGACGTTTGTTACTTCTCATAATGGCATCGGCGGCAAAATCACTCTTATACTTGCAAACACTACCACCACACTGATCGAACCCGGTCGGTATCTTTATGATGTCGAAATTACGTCAAGCGGTGGTGTAATTACTCGAGTCGTTGAAGGAATTGTAACAGTAACTCCTGGCATGACGAGAATCTAATATGGCGATAAAAGCAACAGTTACCCAAAACGGGTTGACTACTGCAAAGGTCACACCACAGCAGAATGTCCTCGTTACAAATTACAGGGTCAATTCAAACAGTCTAAATCTTGAAGATCTAGGCAACATTGCAGCAACATCTCCACTCGACGGTGCAATGTTAGTATACAACTCATCAACACAAGTTTGGGAAGCTCGTAGTGTGATCGATAGCCCGAATACAGAGCTTAACGGAGGCTTCTACTAATGTCACTCATCAGAATTAAAAGATCTGGCGCATCAGGATCACCGGCGGCACTTGCACAAGGTGAAATGGCGTACTCATTCCTCGGTGGTACTCAGTCAAACGGTGGTGATCGTCTTTACATCGGTACTGGCACTGAAACCGGTGGGATTGCTGCAAACATCGAAGTCATCGGTGGTAAGTATTTCACTAACATGCTCGACCATGTTCCAGGTGTTCTTACTCCAACCAGTGCTCTAATCGTTGATTCATCGGGTAAGATTGACATCCTCAATGTCGACAACATTACGCTCGATGGAAATACAATCTCTACGACCAACTTGAATGGTAACCTTGTTCTTTCACCGAATGGAACAGGCATCATTGATGCTGGTGGTAAGCGTATCACAAACGGTGCTGCACCTTCTGGAAATACTGACTTTGTAACTCTCGGTTACCTGAACACTGCATTCACTTCTAACCTGAATCTTGCGGGTGATACTGGGTCTGATACGGTATCGCTGCTCACTGATACTCTTACAGTAACCGGCGGAACTGGTCTTTCAAGTGTTGTAACAAATAACACAATCACGCTGAATCTTGATAACACAACAGTATCTGCTGCTTCTTATGGATCGGCAACCGGTGTTGCTGCATTCACCGTTGATGCTCAAGGCCGTTTGACTGCTGCCAGCACAACTGCAATTGCGATTCCATCGACTCAAGTCACAGACTTTACTGAAGCTGCTCAAGATGCAGTTGCTGCTGCTTTTGCCGGCGGTACACAATCGGGTCTGACGGTTACATACAACGATGCAACCAACTCGCTTAGCCTAAATGTTAACGATCCAACTATCACTTTGAGTGGTGACGTTAACGGTTCGGCAACGATGACCGACCTTGGAAACGTTACTATCACTACGACGATTCAGCCAAACTCGGTTGTTCTTGGTACTGACACAACTGGTAACTATGTTGCAACGGTTGGCGTTACTGCTGGTACGGGTCTAAGCGTATCTGGTTCTGGAACTGAAAACGCAGCGGTTACGATCGCCGGTGTTGATGCTACCACATCAGTAAAAGGCGTTGCATCGTACAGCAGCACTAACTTCAACGTTACATCAGGCGTTGTTACCACTAAGGCTTTCACTATCGGTAACACCGCAATCAACAACGGTGGTACGACGACTTCTCTTCCAGGTCTGACTGACATCACTGCCGGTAACCTGTTTATCAATGCAAACGAAATCTCAGCTTCAAATACGAATGGCAACATCTCTCTGAAGCCAAACGGTACCGGAACAATTGCTGTGAATAGCAAGCGGATCACCGGACTTGCTGAGCCTATTGATCCAACCGACGCAGTCACTAAGCAGTATGCTGACGGCATTGCAACAGGCCTTCACGTAAAAGAAGGTGTTGATGCCGCTACGACAACCACTCTTGCTATTCACACTGGTGGATCGGTAACGTACAATAATGGTACTGCAGGTGTTGGTGCGACTCTTACTCTTGGTGTTGCTCTTACTACGCTTGACGGTCATACTCTTATCAACGGCGATCGTATTCTGATCAAGAATGAAGCGAACGCGATTCATAACGGTATCTATGTACGTACGAGTTCGACTGTTCTTACTCGTGACACACTATTCGACTCTGACGAAGAGATCGAAGGCGGTGACTTTGTATTCGTTGTTGAAGGTACTGTAAACGCTGGAACCGGTTGGGTTCAAACCGCAACGGTTAACATCATTGGAACTGATGCGATTGTCTTCCAGCAGTTCTCTGGTTCTGGTACATATGAAGCAGGTGCAGGTCTTTCTCTCACAAGCGGTGTGTTTGATGTAAACGTTGATTCGAGCTCAATCGAAATCAGTGCTGACACTCTTCGAGTAAAAGCTGCTGGTATCACGAATGCAATGCTTGCTGGATCGATCAGCAATGATAAGCTAACCAACTCGACAATCTCTGGCGTTGCACTCGGAAGCACGCTTTATGGATTGACATTTAACAACGGTCTGGTATCTGGTTCATACAACGGTTCGACTCCAGTTACGATATCGGTTGATTCGGCTACAGCAGCAACTGCTTCAAAGATCGTCATGCGTGACTCGTTTGCTAACTTCTCGGCAAACACGATAACTGCTGCTCTTGCTGGTAATGCTACTACTGCTACAACGCTTCAAACTGCTCGCACGATCAACGGTGTATCGTTTGACGGTTCAGCTAACATTACTGTTACGTCTAACACTACAAACGCTCTGACATTCAACAATAGCGGTACTGGTGCTACGTCAGGTACTACGTTCAATGGCGGTACTGCTCAGACAATCTCGTACAACACTCTTGGTGCATCGCCTCTTGCTGGTTCGACATCACTGACCACTCTTGGAACTGTAACCACTGGTACGTGGAACGCAGGTGTTATCAGTAGCACGTACGGCGGAACAGGTGTAAACAACGGTGGACGTACTCTTACGATCAACACCGGTAACCTTACAATTGCTTCACAGGCTGCAGGTTCAACGATCAGCCTTGGTGGAAACATCACCACCGCAAACTCAGTCACTACATCAGGTAACTTCGCTCTTACACTGACCACGACTGCTGCAACCAGTGTTACGCTTCCAACAACCGGTACTCTTGCTACTCTTGCTGGAACAGAAACGTTTACGAACAAAACTTTGACTCTGCCAACAATTGGCGGAACCGGTGCAACGTTCAATGGCTCGACTTCGGGTACGACTGTACTCAAAGCTTCGGCTACTGCTGGTACGACCACGATCACTATGCCGGCGACAACCGGTACAGTTATTACGTCTGGTGATACCGGAACCGTTACGAACACAATGCTGGCTGGATCGATTGCAATCACTAAACTGGCTGCATCGACAATCTCTGGTGTATCACTTGGTAACAACCTGAATGCTTTGACTATCGGTACAGGTCTATCAGGATCAAGCTACAATGGTTCATCAGCAGTCACTATTGCTGCAAATATTGCTACAACTACCACTCTTGGTATTGCTAGCTTTGACTCAACTAACTTCACAGTATCATCTGGAGCAGTATCAGTATCTGCAATAGATGGAGGAACATATTGATCTTTACTGCTATATAGCAATTATACTCAGTATTTCCAGACTGTCAACTACTATTTGGCTACATAGCCACAAAAAGGAGGCCATATGGCATCGTCAGTTCTGCTTAAACGCAGTGCAGTCGCAAGTAAGGTTCCACTTACAACCGACCTTGCACTCGGTGAAATCGCCATCAATACGTACGATGGTAAGTTGTTCATCAAAAAGGATAACGGCACTACATCCATCGTAGAGATTGGTGCAGGAGGTGGAGGTGGGGCGACTGACCTCAGCTTCTCAGCAAACGGTTCGTCAGTAAGTATTAACTCAAGCACTGGTGCAGACATCGTCGTCCTCGGCGCAAACTCAACTGTTGCAGGCTTTCTTACCGCTGAAGATCAAGCAATTGGCGGCACAAAAACATTCAGCAGTATTGTCACCAATTCTTTTACAGCAATTACCGCAACGGCTAATACGCTTAATATAGCAAGTAGCTCAGCGTCGACTCAACTAAATTTCAATAATAATCTCGGTGGACAAAGAGCTTATCAAGTTGCTAACAACAGCTCATGGAGTGCTGTTGTTGTAGCTGGCGCAAATAGTTCAACATACCCAAATATAAGTGTTCGCGGTGATGTAAACGGCCTTATCTATAACGCAGGTAAAGGTGGCGGTGATCAGCAAATATGGCATGCTGGAAATGATGGTGCTAGTTCTGGTCTTGATGCCGATCTTCTCGATGGTCAGCACGGGTCGTTTTATTCACCAGCTGCGGGTTCTGCTTCTATTACAACACTGGGTACTATCACAACTGGTACTTGGAATGGATCTGTAATTTCAAGCACGTACGGTGGCACCGGTGTTAACAATGGTGGTCGAACTCTTACAATCAACACCGGTAACCTGACTGTAGCATCTCAATCTGCCGGTTCTTCTATCACTCTTGGTGGAAATATATCGACAGCAAACTCAGTAACAACGTCTGGCAACTTTGCTCTTACTCTTACCACAACTGCCGCAACGAACGTCACACTTCCGACCACTGGAACTCTAGCAACTCTTGCTGGATCCGAAACACTTACGAATAAAACACTATCAGCTGGAATTCTCACTGGCACCTTGACTGCTAATGGGGCTGTTGGCACATCAGGTCAAGTTCTGACTTCGACCGGAACTGGTATCTATTGGGCTAATGCTGCTACTGGCGGCGGTGGTGTAGTATCAATTTCTGATACAGCTCCAGTATCACCAACTGCCGGTGATCTTTGGTTTGATTCGACTGACGCGTCTTTCAACATCTATTACAGCGATGGTACTAGTTCGCAATGGGTAAATGCGGTCAACAACCAAAACGACCCAGTTTTCAGAGTCAAGACTGCAAACTATACTGCATCTAATCGTGATCAAATCATCGCCGATACGAGTGCAGGAAGTTTCACTATCACTCTTCCAGCATCTCCAATTTCTGGTACTGCCGTTACGATATTCGACAATGCAAGTTGGGGTGTGAATAACCTAACAATTGCAAGAAACGGTAGCACAATTGAAGGTATTGCAGATGATTTTGTTCTAGACGTATCGTCGATCAAAGTAGAGTTTATATATAATGGTAGCACGTGGCAAGTCTATTCGTCGATCGGACAAAGCGGAGCAGCCACCCCAACAGTGTCGACATCAGACGTCATCGCACTTGCAATTGCACTAGGATAATGAGGAAATAATGGGAAAGAAGCTTATTACAGATTATGTGTTTACTCCTGGCGCTGCTGGTATTAGCACTATCAAAATTCCGGGTCGAATCTCTCTTGAGAACTTCCTGATTGTTACAAACGTAACTCGTAACAAAGTCCTATACAACTTTGCGAGTACTGATTACCTCGGTACGACTGCAACATTTACTGCAGCAGATGATCCTGTTAACTTCCCGACGATCACTGATCGTCATGATGGTTACACGACACTGACTCTTGCAGTTAGCACCGCTACATATAGTTCCACTGACAGAATTCAAATCTTCGTTGAAGAAACTTCTAAGCACACTCAAATTAAGCCTTGGGACTTTGGTACCGATGCTATTGAAAGAATGCGTGTATCGAATCCAGAATCACTGATCGACGCTGACTTTGAATACGGTCTGCAGCCAACCAAGTGGGCGGGTTATGGTTCGGTGCGTGGTTATCCTTCTGCATACGACCTTCCAGGTATCGACCTTGTTGTTACAGCGATGACTACCGATTATCAAACAACAAGCACTACAAACAGTTTGATCACTGTTACTACTTCTGCTGCTCACGGTCTGGTTGCAGGGGGTGTTGTTAACATCTCCGGTCTCAGTTCAGCAATTGCTGGTTTCAGCCGCGCAGACGGTACATTTGTAATCAATACTGCGCCGACTACCACAACTCTTACATACTTTGCTCGGGGTGTTGTTGGTACTGCATCTGGTCAGTCTTTGTTTACAGATGCTACACTATTGAAGCGCGGTTCACTTTATACTGGTGCTGCAATTCCGGTTGCTTCAGCTACAAGTAACGGCGCAAGCCCATCAACAATTACTTTAAACTTCACTAACCCTCATGGTTTGATTCCTGGAACAGCTATTCAAACGACTGTTGCTTCTGGTACTAACGCGGCATTGGCAAGTGGCCCGTTTGTGATCACCAGCGTTCCAAGTTTGACTTCGCTTACATACTTGGCACGAGGCGGCGGTGCTGTTACTACTCCAGCGACTGTTACTTTGTACGCATTCAGCAACGCTACGATTGTGCACAGACCTCAAGATGGCGGTGTGATTCTATCAACAAAGACTCCAACCTACGGAGCAACTGTTGCTCGTCAGAGTAAGAAGTATTTCCGTTATCAGTCTGGTAAAGGCTTTCTGTGGTCAACTGGTACTCTGTTTAAACCAAACTATGATGTACGCAGTGTAACAGCATCTGGTACGACTATTGGTTCTACAATTACTATTACAACTGACGATATCGATCACGGCTTGCAAGTCGGTGCTCTGGTTGAATTAGCCGGCGTTTTGACATCCGGCTATAATGGTGAATATGTTGTTAACTCAATTTTGAGCGACTATCAGTTTACAGTCCTTGCAACAAATGCTCTTGGAGCAACAACTGCGGTGCTTGACATTACATCAAAGGCATACGTAAAAGGTTGGGATGGTGCGGCTGTCCGGGCTGGATTGTTTGACGAGCAAAACGGTCTTTTCTGGGAATTTGATGGATCAAAGCTTTCTGTTGTAAAAAGAAATGCTACTACTCAATTGAGTGGTGTGTTAACTACTACACAAAACTCAAACGCTATTACTGGAACAAACACACGATTCACACAACAGTTGAAAGCTGGTGACAGAATTGTTATTCGCGGTATGACTCATAACGTGATTCAAGTTGTTAACGACACATCAATTTATATCACGCCCGATTATCGTGGTGTAAATGCTACTGGTGTAAAAGGCAACTTGATCCAAGAGCATCGTGTTTCTCAAGACGAATTTAACCTTGATCCAATTGACGGAACCGGTCCTTCCGGCTATAACATCAATTTGAACAAAATGCAAATGGTCGGTCTTCAGTACTCGTGGTACGGTGCAGGTTTCGTCGACTTCATGGTTCGCGGTAGTGAAGGCAACTGGGTTTTCGTCCATCGCATGCGTAACAATAACGTGAACGACGAAGCATACATGCGTTCAGGTAACCTTCCAGTTCGTTACTCAATTGAAAACGACAGTCCAGTTACATCTCTTACTGCTACAATTGACAGCACACAGACTACAATCCCTGTTGCAGACCTTAAGTACTTCCCTACTGCTGGAACACTTTACATTGACAACGAGATGATTAGTTATACTGGCAAGTCTGCTGCGAGTGGACCTGGAAACTTTACTGGATGCACACGGGCAGTTTCATTGTCTCAATGGCAAGCTGGTACAACAACCGCGTTTACTGCTGGTGCTGGGGCGACTCATAGTGTCAAAACTGGTATTCTTTTGATCAGTAACACTTGTTCTCCAACTCTCAGTCACTGGGGTTCTGCACTGATCATGGACGGTGGTTTTACCCAAGACCGCGGTTACATCTTCAACTATCAGCGCATTGGTCTTGCTCTTACTACAACTAACCAAACAGCGTTCTTGATTCGTCTTGCTCCATCTGTTTCAAACAGCCAAATTGGTGCACTTGGCGTAAAAGACTTGCTTAACAGATCACAATTGCTATTGCAATCAGTGGGTGTGACTATGAGTGCTGGTACGAGCTCTGGTGCAGTCATTGTTGAAGGTGTTCTGAATCCTAAGAACTTCTCTTCAGCAACATGGCTACCACTTAACGTTGAAAGCGTTGGTGGTCAACCAAGTCTTGCTCAGGTTGCACAAGCCGTAACATGGTCGTCAGGCACATTTGCTTTGCCGGGTGAACAGGTATTCGCGTATGCAGGACCTTCGGTTACAGCAGGTGCAGTCGGCGAAAGACTTGACTTGTCCGAACTGAAAGAATTGACTGGTGCTCCACTTGGAGGCGACTTCAAGTATCCGGATGGTTCAGACGTTCTTGCAATCAACGTCCGTTTGACTTCTGGTACTGGTTCGGGTCACATTCTTCTCCGTTGGTCAGAAGCACAAGCATAAGGCGGCAACATGGTTACTAAACTAAGCACATTCATCACGAGTACTTCGCCAATTGGCGGAGCGCTCGGCGGTGGTAACGATAGAGTGTTCTTTGAGAACGATAAAGTCGTCACTGCCGATTATGCAATCACTACGAATAAGAATGCTATGACTGCTGGTCCGATTACGGTCAATAATGGCATCACTGTAACTGTACCAGCCGGCTCGGCATGGACTATTGTTTAAGGAGATGACTCATGCCAATTAAGATCGAATCAAATACATCAGGCACGGGTATTTTTACCATAACCAACCCAAACAGTTCTACATCAAGAGGTATCACTCTTCCTGATGCTAGCACCGAATTGGTTGGAACCGATACTTCACAGACGCTGACAAACAAGACTATTACGAACAGTCTTATTCAAGGTGGTGTGCTAACTCAAATGGCGACTGTTAGCGCAGGGTCAACTTCTGTTGATTTTGTTGGAATTCCATCATGGGCAAAACGAATTACCCTTGTGTTAAGTGGTGTAAGTATTAACGCCACTACTACTGTCTTGGTGCAAGTGGGAACATCTTCAGGATTCGTGACTACCGGCTACTTAGGCGTAGCCGGAGGAACAAACTACACAATAGGTTTTGGCATATTTAACGGAGCTGCTACAACTGTAGCACATGGAACTATGACAATAATTGGTATAGCTGGCAACACTTGGGTGGCTACAACTAAAGGCGGGTTTTCTTCATCTGTGAACGATTTTACTGGTGGTGGGTCTGTTACTGCGCCTACGACAGTCGACAGAGTGCGTTTAACAACCCTATCTGGTACGGCATTGTTTGATGCTGGTGTAGTCAATGTAATGTACGAGGGATAAGATGTCAACCTTAAAAGTAAACTCAATTACTGATACTGCCGGCGGAAATACTGCTACACTCAATGGTGTGAATCTTCGTCCAGGTATGATTGACTCTGATAACAGAATCATCAATGGCGCCTTTGATTTTTGGCAACGTGGGACCAGTTTTTCTACTGCTGCATATGGAGCAGATAGATGGTACAATTCGTTCAGCGAAGGTTCATGTACACAGTCACGACAGGAGTTTAGTGTAGGCGAAACACTTGGTGACAATAACCCGAAATACTTTCTTCGTCAAAGCATAAGCGGTCAAACTACAGCTGGTTCGATCGGGCTCATCAGACACTCAATTGAAGGCGTAAGATCTTATGCTGGTCAAACTGTCACGATTCTCGGATGGGCAAAGCGTTCATCTGGTTCCGGTAATATGACCGTTGAACTTTCGCAATTATTTGGCACCGGTGGATCGCCGAGCACATTTGCGCCTGTCCCAGGATCGGTCACCGTTGGGTTAACTACGTCATGGGCACCATTTGCCGCAACTATTTCTGTACCAAGTATCACTGGTAAAACAATTGGAACTGATGGTAATGATGTACTCAACATGAATATATGGATTAGTGCCGGTTCAGATTTTAACGCTAGAACAAATTCACTTGGACTACAAACCATTGGCGTCGATTTATGGGGACTCCACATCAAAGTTGGTACTCATACCGCCGAATCTACTAGTCTTTATCGTATGCCAGAAGTTGGCCCAGAATTAGCGAGATGTCAACGTTACTATACCAAGCTTGGTGGTGCTGGATTGTACGATATTCTGGTTCAAGGTGCAATGTCAACTACAGCGGCAATGTCGCTTACCATGACTCTACCAGTTACAATGCGAACAAGTCCAACTGTTATAAAGGTTGGAACTTGGGGTGTTCTTACCGCAGTTCAACCATCAGTAGTTGTTTCTTCTCCTTCAACTGTAGTAATCAACTCAGCCGGGACACAAGCATCGCTCGTTGGTTCTGGTTATTGGACTATTGATTCTACAACATACTTAACAGCAGAAGCGGAGCTATAATGAATATCACTTCGGTATATTACCTGCGTATTGCCGGAAACATTTCTGGTATCAAAGCGACTATTGATGGAAATGACTCATTTGTTCCAATGGTTCCTGGAAACAGACATTATGATGAAATTATGAGACTTGTTGAAGTCGGTGAGCTAGTCATTCAAGAAGAGGTAACAGTATGACTGTAACAATAAACGGAACAACTGGCATAATTGACGCAGATGGTGGATCAGTATTATCGTCTGCTGATATTGCATCTTTGGGCGAAGCTCAAGCTAAAACTGACAACACTAAAGTCATGACCCCACTTAGAGTGGCTCAAGCAATCAATCTGGTTTCATTAGGTTCAACTTCAACCAATGGCGTAACAACGCGAACAATCAGTGGTCTAGATCTAACAGGCTATGTTGCAATTTTTGTGCTTGTTTCTGGAGTATCGCATAATGCGGGTACCGGTCAACAGCTGATTATGGGAACTGGCCAAATCAGCACCAACGCAAGAGCAGCGGGTGATTTGCTTTCCGGTGTGTCATTCTTATCACTTGGATCAGGCAGTACATACGGATCTGTTAATATTGACGGATCTACTCCTACACCAAGGCACAGTGCTACAGGTATAACTAATGCTTCAACGTCTATCTCATTTACTTGGGATGCAGGAGGTTCATTTGATGCCGGTACGATTACCATTTGGGGTATTCGGGCTTAACGGCCATAAATACTTAAAAGTAGGAGTACATCATGGCAATTAACTTTCCAGACAGTCCAGCAACAAACGACACATACCTCGCAGCAAACGGGATTGAATACATCTACACTGGTACAAAGTGGAGACCATTCAAACCTGTCGAGCCGACTGTTGGTGCTATCACTGCGACGTCAGCGATCAACATCTCAGCTGGTGGATCGAACCAAAACATCACACTGACTCCATCAGGATCAGGTTCGGTTATAACACCAAGCCCGTTGCTTGTCAATAACTCAGAAACAATTACAGGCTCAAGTTCTGTTCTGACGATTGATAAGACGACTGGTAACTATGGTGATGCAATTCGAATTAAGTCGGGTGCAGAAGGTGCCGGTAATCCGTTCATGTTCATCAAGAAAGAGACTGCGACCAGTTTCACAATTGGTGGATATGGCACAGCGCTTGAAGGTTCGTTGCTTCTCTCATTTCCATCAGGTGTAACTACATCTGGTAGCGTCACAGTGACCGGTACTCTATCAGCGACAAGCAAAAGCTTTGTGATCGATCACCCAACCAAAGACGGATACAAACTTCGATACGGTTCTCTTGAAGGACCGGAAAATGGTGTGTATGTACGCGGTCGACTCAAAGGCAAGAATGTCATTCAACTACCCGGTCATTGGGTTGGTTTAGTTGATGAAGACTCAATCACAGTCAATTTGACTCCTATTGGAAACATCCAAAGACTTTGTGTGCAATCAGTTTCGAGTGCTGAAGTCATTGTCGCCGAAGACTATGGACTTGGCATCGATTGCTTCTACGTGGTATTCGCAGAAAGAAAAGACGTCGACAAACTGGTCGTAGAATATGAAGGTGAGTAATGGCTACTACTTACTCACCACAATTTACACTCTACAACTCTTGTAAGTTCTTTTTTGATCCAGCAAATGTTAGATCATACCCCGGATCAGGATCCGCACTGAATTCACTATTGAAAGTTGTGCCTTGCACGATAACAGGGTCTTCATTCTCTACTGAATCCATGGGCGTGCTTGTATTAAACGGTACTACAACATCTGGGAATGCGGTTCAGTCTGGTTCTTTTCCGTCTAGTTCTGTGTTTCAACACACGCTTGAAATGGTAATACAGCCAACCGGTACACCTGCGACTGATCAATACATCTTTCATTTTGGTCTCAGCATTGACAATAATCACACGATATTGAGAACGGCAAGTAACGTATTGCAAGTGGCAGTATATGGTACGGCTGGTAATACCGTAATACATACGTATCAAATGTCTGTCGATACTTGGTATCATGTGGTGTCAACGTATGACGGGGTTACGTCTAAATTGTATATCAATGGAGTTCTTATTTCTTCAGCCGCTGCGACATTTACGGTTCCATCAAAGGTTATAACGATGTTTGGTAGACTTGATGCAACGTTAAAATATGTTGGAAAAGCCGGAATCATTCGTGGCTACGATATTATGCTAAGTGAAGAAGAAGTTCGCATGGTATTCAATAGCATTAGAGGGAGATATGGCCTATGACTATTGATGTCAGTCCAGCTATTGCAGCAAACGGTCTTGTTTTTTACTTCGATGAAAAGAATCGATATCGTAGTTACCTTGGCATGCCAAAAGTAAATGTATTCGGTGAACCGAATAACTTCAGTGGTGCGTCGTGGACTAAAACCAACACCACCGCATCTTTTATAACTAACATTCCGTCATTTACTACCCCGTCTCGTTTTGGCGCAGGCGCGCTTGATGCAGTGCATTATTTAGTCGAAACTTCTGCAACTGGCCAACACTATGCTGCTCAATCGTTGTCACTTGGTTCTGGTTTGCAATACACAATTAGTGTGTATGCTAAAGCTGGAGAACGATCGGTGTTATGGCTGAATATTCAAAATGAGCCTATCAGCTCTTTTAACCTTGCGAATGGCACATTTACTGCGAATGGTAACGTCTGTGAGATGACATACATTGACAACGGTTGGTATCGTTGTAGTGCTAAAATAACCAGCACTGCGACTTCTACTCGTCTGGTCTATATTGGAATTGCCAGTGGAGGTGTAATTTCTTACACTGGCACAGCTGGTTATGGCATCTACTTACGCCAAGCTCAATTTGAACTCGGTGGTCTCACACAACACGTAACCGGTACTCGCACTGCAACAAATAATTGCTATGATCTTATTAGCACGGCTGCATTGACCGCAAACAATATGTCTTTTGATGAAACCGGAGCAATCTTTACTGGCGCACAATACGCTGCAATTGATACCACCTTTGATGTGTTTGGTAACGACTTCACGCTTGATACTTGGTCTAAGAAAACATCGACGATCAAGCCTATGATGATTGCTGGAAGAGCTTCGCCATTTATTGCATATCAGAACGATAACTCAATACAGTTTGCGTCATTTCAATTGAATGGTGGTTACGTAGATTTGCGTTCTACATCAACAGTGACCAATGACGAATATCACCACATCTCATGCACTAATTCTTATAACACCGATTCTAAAATAACAACCATGACGATCTACATTGATGGCAAAGCTGATGCATCAACAACTTTCAATGGAACGTTTTATAACATTCATTCTGGATTCGACTTTGCAATTGGCTCGTATTATACTGGGTCGTCTGAAGGTTATAATCTTGAAGGTAGCATTCCAAATGTTAAAATCTACAACAGAGCATTAAGTGCTGAAGAAGTGTATCAAAACTATTTGGCTCATAGAGAGGTATACACATAATGGGTGTTAATTCAGGTATAAGCAAAGAATGGAAAGTCGATACCGAAGTTGGCCGTGAACATGTTCGTACAAAGGTCGTACATCAATCAGGGTTGATTGCGTCATTTGATGCTGCTGTAAAGAAGTCTTACAAAGGTGATGGCATCTGGCATGATCTATCCGGTAAAGATAACCACATTCTGTTAACAAACGTTAGTCACACATCTGATAAACGCGGTGGACTAAGCTTTGCAAGTGGATCAATTGGCACATCAATCAAGCCATTCACCGATAAACTTACCGATGGATATACAATATCAGCATGGATTAAACACACAGGTGTGGTGTCTACGGCAAGAACACAACGGTATGTTACAATTGGGACAGAAGTGGCTAGCATACGTCATGCTACGTCGACCGCAGCAAGTCTACAAGCATATGCGTACAACACTGCAAGTGCGATTTATTCTATTGATGTAGCTAACCAAATACTCACTGATACGTATTATCACATAGCTTATTCTTATAATCGTAATTCTGGTTCAAACAATTTGAACCTGTATAAGAACAGTGTATTACTACAGAGTGCTACATTGGTCGGCACATTGCGAGACAACACTGATATTACTTTAAGCAGTAGCCCAGAGTATTTCGAAGGTAACATATACGCTATGTCGATATATAATAGAGCATTGACTCAACAAGAGATTAAGAAAAATTACCTATCAACATACGATAGATTCTTCTAAGGAGAAACATAATGGCAAACAGTGATAAGAATATTGTAATCACACCAAACGTTGGTTCTTCAACAGATGAACCGACAATCGTTTTTAGCGGTGCAAACACCTCGATTGGTGCACAAAGCGTTTCATTGAAAACTTATCCGACCTTTGGCGGAACACTATCCGTTGAAGGCTCATCTGGACAGCTGTTTTCGATCAACAACGACTTGAGCGGTTATGTTTATTCGGTAAACGACCCTTCCGGTATTCCGTTGATTGATGCTCATGCAAGCGGCAACGTAAGATTCACTCCGATTTACGGTAACATCTCTGTTGGTGCACCAACGTTGTTTACACGAGACAACACTACAACCGGTAGTTCCGAGTATCTTCCAGATTGGGTGTATCGTCTTGCTGCTAACGGTACTGCGATTGGTCCGACAATCAACAACTTCTTTGGTGCTAGCTCAGCGGCAAACTTAGAAGCATCGTCTGTATATGAAATCAAAGCTTACTGTACGTTCTTAAAAACGACTGCGGGTACTGCAACGTGGACTTTAACAGCTTCATCTGCTCCGACAAGAATAGTAGGCACATATCTAGCATCACCTATCACTGGTATCGCTGCTGGTGCTATGACATCCGGTTTCACTGGTGCTCAAGCAGCGGTAGCAGCAGCTTTTGGCGCAACTGGTTCGTTGAGCACTGGTGTTAACCATGCATTCCAAATTTCTTTTCAGGTGCAAACAAACACTGCATGCAACATTCGACTTAACTTGACTCAATCTGCAGGAACTGCAACTCCTCTTGCGGGATCGTACTATCGTGTTAAGAAGATTCCGGCATCGGTTGGAACGTTTGTAGCTTAACAACTACTATAAATACTCCTAAAGCAGGAGGCTTATTATGGCACAACCGACTACCAGAGCAGAATTCAAAGAATGGTGCCTACGCAAATTGGGTAAGCCAGTCATTGAAATCAACGTGGACCAAGATCAAGTCGACGACCGAGTTGACGAAGCATTGTCATACTATTGGGACTATCACTTTGATGGCACTGAAAAGATGTATATGAAGCATCAAATGACTCAGACCGATCTTGACAACGGATATGTAGTCGTACCCGAGAACGTTATCGGCGTAGTGAATCTGTTTCCAATTGCTGGTAACCTTACGGGTTCGGGTATGTTCAGTGCTCAGTACCAGTTTGTTCTAAACAACCTCCATGACTTTGTCAACTACGATCTTGTCAACTACTACATGTCATTCCAGCATCTCGCTTTCATGCAAGAGCTGTTGTCCGGCCGTCAGCCTATTCGTTACAATCGTCATATGGACCGTCTCTACATCGACATGAATAAAGACAAAGTGAACGTCGGAGATTATGTGATCTACGAATGCTATCAAATTGTCGATCCAGAAGTCTACACTGATGTTTGGAAAGACCGTTGGCTACAAAACTACGCTACAGCAAAGATCAAGTACCAGTGGGGTTCAAACCTGACTAAGTTCACTGGTATGAGTCTGCCCGGTAACGTACAGTTCAATGGCGAAAGAATCTTGCAAGATGCTCAAGACGAAATCGCTAAAATGGAACAAGAAATGATCGTCAGTTACAGTCTTCCTGTACACGATTTGATTGGATGATAACGTGGCAACTAATTTCTACTTCAGCAACTTTACGAACTCGGGTGAGCAACGTCTAATTGAAGACCTAATCATTGAGAGTATCCGTGTGTACGGTCTCGATGTCTGGTACATGCCAAGAGTCTTTGGTGCTCTTGATGATCTGCTCAATGAAGACGACTTGCCGATCTTTGATTCAGCATACATGGTTGAAATGTATGTAAAGAACGTTGAAGGGTTCCAAGGCGATGGTGACTTCCTTTCAAAGTTTGGTCTGCAGATTCGCGACTCGATGACTCTGACTATTGCTATGAGAAAGTTCACTGAAGAAGTTGGAGCATACGACGAATCGATTCGACCAAAAGAAGGCGATCTGGTTTACTTCCCGTTGAACCGCAAAATCTTTGAAGTCAAACACGTTGAGCATGAAGCTATCTTCTATCAAATGGGTTCACTCCAGACATACGATCTACGAGTCGAACTGTTTGAATACTCGAATGAACGATTCGTTACAGGTAATGAAGAGATCGATTCGTGGCTTGACAAGTATAAGACAACCGCAAACAACACCATTGCCGGCATTGAGTCGATCGATTCTCTTGCTGACAACTTTACAATTGAAACTGAAGCTGACAGTATTCTCGACTTTACAGAAGAGAATCCGTTCGGTGAGGAGAACTATTAATGTTCGGTCATTCATTCTATCACCAAACGACACGTCGATATGTAGCGATATTTGGTACGCTATTCAATGACATCTCTATCTCTCGTGCTGACAGTACTAACACCACGATTCAGACGATGAAAGTGCCATTGAACTACGGTCCAATGGATAAGTTCCTTGCTCGCACACAACAAGACCCTGACTTCACAGCTCCAGCGATCACATTGCCACGCATGTCGTTTGAACTGATATCGATGACATATGATGGTGAACGTAAACTGACCAATATGACTCGTAATATCAAAGGCATCACCAGCGCTAATGATCGAGTGAAGACTCAGTTTACGCCTACACCGTACAACCTTGAGTTCGAACTGAACATTATGACGAAGTACACTGAAGACGGTTCAAAGATCCTTGAACAGATCCTGCCTTTCTTCAAACCTGAATTCACTGTGACTGCAAAGCTTATCGATGGCATGGATATGCTGACCGATATTCCGATCATACTAAATTCGGTTCGTAGTGAAGATACATATGAAGGATCATATGAGGAGCGCCGTTCACTTACATGGACTCTAAGCTTCACACTCAAGGGTTACTTCTACGGACCTGTGACAGAGAAGAAGGTGATCAAATTCATTGATGTGAATCTGTACTCTTCTATCGAAGCAACTCAGCCAGTTTCTCAAATCAATATACAGCCAGGCTTGACTGCAAATGGTCAACCTACAACCGACATTACCCAGACTGTCCCATATGCTGACATCAATATTGACGACAATTGGGCTTACATTGTGAGGATTGAAGATTTATGAGTGATAAACTTGGAAAATACCTTGGGCTTCCGCCAATTGGTGCAGTTGAAGATGCTGAGATTGTAGAAGACGCTCCTGTTCCAAAGAAGATGTCTGCCGATGCAAGTCATCTGTCAAAGAAGCTTTCTTCACACTTACCAAAGGAACCCGAAGTTCCTATGACTCGGCTAGAAGAAGCTGAGAACGATTACGACTATGCTCGAAAGAACATGTATGACGTCATTGAAAAGGGTGCTCGTGCCCTTGAAGAGATACTTGATGTAGCTACATCGTCTCAACACCCACGCGCATTCGAAGTGTTGGCCACTACGATGAAAACCCTTGTCGATGCCAACAAAGAACTCGTTCAACTTTCAAAGAAAAAGGTTGAAGAGGAAAAACTTAGTAATGACCCTCAGAATGGATCTGGTGGTACTGTGACAAATAACAATCTGTTCGTTGGTACTACCCATGATCTGCTGAAGGTTCTAGCAGACATGAGGAAAAATGGAAACTCCCAGTAATCAACCCGAGAAGCCAAAGGGTTACTTAGGTAACAATCTTCTCAAAAGAATCGGTCAGCAACAAAACTGGACTCCTGAGCAACTTAGTGAAATGGCTAAGTGTATGATGGACCCGATTTACTTTGCCGAACATTACATCAAAATCGTTCACGTTGATAGAGGTCTTATTCCTCTGCAGATGTATGATTACCAAAAAGATGTTGCGTTAAAGATCTTCAATAACCGTCGTGTCGCTGTTCTGACTGCTCGTCAGGCTGGTAAAACAACAACGGCTGTTGCTATCATTCTACACTATATCATCTTCAATGAACACAAGAGTGTTGGTATTCTTTCAAACAAAGGTGAAGGCTCAAAAGAAGTTCTTGAACGTGTAAAGTTGGCATATGAAAACCTGCCAAAGTGGATGCAACACGGTATTCTCGAATGGAACAAAAACTCCATTGAACTTGAGAATGGTTGCAAAATCTATGCAGGTACAACAACTTCAAGCTCGATTCGTGGTAAGTCGATTGCGTTCCTTTACATCGACGAATGTGCGTTCGTTGAAGGCTATGATGAATTCTTTGCTTCGGTTTATCCTACCATTTCGTCAGGTACTGAAACCAAATTGCTTATGACTTCTACTCCAAACGGATTGAATCACTTCTTCAAAATCTGTGAAGGTGCTAAGCAGGGTACGAATGGTTACCAATACACCGAAGTTACTTGGGACCTTGTTCCAGGTCGTGGTGATGCATGGAAGCAAGAAACGCTCGAGGCTCTTAACTTCGACCAAGAGAAGTTCTCTCAGGAATACGAATGCCAATTCCTTGGTTCGTCTGGTACGCTTATCGATGGTGCAACTCTTAAGATGCTGCAGACTTCGTATCGTGAACCATTACATGAATCACAGGGTCTTGCTGTTTATGAACGACCTGCACCCGGAAAGACGTATGTTTGTATCGTCGACGTGTCACGTGGTAAGGGATTGGACTACTCTGCATTCCATATCATTGATGTTTCACAGATGCCATATAAACAAGTTCTGACATATCGAAACAACTTCATCACTCCTGTTGACTACGCAGATATGATTTTTAGAACGACAAAGTCTTATAATGAGGCATATGTCTTAGTTGAAATCAACGATATTGGTGGTCAGGTTTCTGACACATTACACTTCGACTTTGAAGTTGAAACACTGCTCTATACAGAATCTGCTGGCCGAGCCGGTAAGAGAATCTCAGGTGGCTTTGGTTCAAACGTCGATAAAGGTATTCGAACTACAAAGCAAGTCAAAGGTATTGGATGTTCGGTCCTTAAACTCCTTTGCGAACAGAAACAACTTCAACTTTGTGACTTCAATACGATCAACGAGCTGTCGACATTCTCTCGTAAGGGTGCTTCATATGAGGCAGAATCTGGATGTCATGACGACTTAGTAATGGGTCTTGTTCTTTTTGCATGGCTTACTACTCAACCATTCTTCAAAGAAATTACTGACATCAACACTATGATGAGACTTCGTGAAAAGACTGAAGAACAAATTATGGACGATTTGCTACCATTTGGTTTTACTTATGACGACATTGAACCAGAAGAGCCAGTCATGATCCCTCGCCGTGACGAGTGGTTCGGTGATTGGTAATCATCTTTCTTATAAATAAAGAGAAGACTCTATGGATTTAATTCTCGCAAAAGGAGACAAAATATGGCATTTCAATTAAGCGCAGGAATCAATGTCAGTGAAATTGACTTGACAACTGTCGTCCCTACAGTGTCAACTACGACCGGTGCTTTTGCCGGTGTGTTCGCTTGGGGCCCAGTGAATGAACCTATTCTAGTTTCGTCTGAAGTCGATGTCGTTAAGCGTTTTGGTAAGCCAGTTACTGGTTTTAACATTGAAACTTTCTACACTGCTGCAGACTTTCTAGCATACGGTAACTCACTCTACATCGTTCGTGCTAATGGTAACGGTGCTGTAACAGCTAATACTGGTGCGGCTCTCACGACTGCTAACACTACAACTGGCGTTAATGCTGGCTTTTCAACTATGGGTCTGACTAAAATCGACTCAAAGTATCCTGGTGAACTCGGCAGCGTACTAAAAGTCATCATGGTTGGTAAGACCGCATTCGCTGCAAATACGGTAATTGCTCCGTACGTACAGCGTGCTCCAACGACAGACAGAAGCGTACACGTAGCTGTTATCGATACGACTGGTCAGTTCACCGGTGTAGCAAACACTGTTCTTGAAGTATTCGAAGACCTAAACGTTTTCCAATTCTCGAAAACTGAAAATGGCACCAACAACTACATCGTTGACGCAATCAATAGCCGTTCGAACTACATCAAACTTGCAGCAAATACTACGTTCACAGCTAACGCTGACGTTACTGCAACTGCGATCTCGAACTCGGCTGTTACATTCACCCTTGCAGGTGGTACAAACGGTTCTGATGAAACTACTGCTTCGGCAGCATCGCTTCAAGCTGCTTACGACCTTTACAAGTCGCCAGAAGACATCGACGTATCGTTGATTATTGCTGGTCGTTCTTCCGGTGATGTTGCAAACACCACGATGGCAAACTACCTGATCAACATTGCAGAATTCAGAAAAGACGCAATGGTATTTGTTTCGCCTCCAAAGTCGACTGTTCTTCTGTCGGGTGATCTTCCAAACTCGAACGCACAAGCAAACGTAGTCACTTGGTCGAACTCGGTTACCTCGTCTTCGTACGCTGTTATCGACTCTGGCTATAAGTACCGTTACGACCGTTACAATGACCGTTATGTCTACACTCCACTGAATGGTGACATTGCAGGTCTGTGTGTTCGTACTGATGAAAGCCGTGACCCATGGTTCTCACCAGCTGGTTACAACCGTGGTACGGTGAAGAATGTAATCAAACTTGCTTACAATCCTAACAAGACCGACCGTGATCAACTGTACAAGAACAACATCAACCCAGTTGTTACTCAGCCAGGTCAAGGTACGATTCTGTTCGGTGATAAGACTCACCTTATGCGTCCATCGGCATTCGACCGTATCAACGTACGTCGCCTGTTCATTGTTCTCGAGAAGGCAATCTCTCGTGCATCACAATCGACTCTCTTCGAATTCAATGACGAGTTCACTCGTGCACAGTTCAAGAACTTGATTGAACCATTCCTACGTGATGTACAAGGTCGTCGTGGCATCTATGACTTCAAAGTCGTATGTGACGAAACAAACAACACCGCAGAGATCATTGACCGTAACGAGTTTGTCGGCGATATCTACATCAAGCCTGCTCGTGCAATCAACTTCATCCAACTTAACTTTGTGGCTGTCCGCACTGGTATCGAGTTCGATGAAATCATTGGTCAGCGCTAAGGTATAAATATTAGAAAGGTAAGGGAGAATCCATCATGGCTTTCAATATCAATGACCTTAGAAGTCAACTAACATTCGGAGGAGCGAAATCATCGCTCTTCCAAGTACAAATCACTAACCCAGTCAATGGTCTTGCCGACATCAAGGTACCTTTCATGGTTAAGGCTGCAACGCTTCCTGCTAGTAGCCTTTCAACTATTGAAGTCCCATACTTTGGTCGTCGTATCAAGATTGCTGGTGACAGAACATTCGCCGAATGGCAAGTAACGATCATGAATGATGAAGACTTTGCAATTCGCAATGCAATGGAATCTTGGATGTCGTCGATCAACTCGCACCAAGGTAACATCACCAACCTGTCTTCGGCATCACCTTTGCAGTATAAAGCACAAGCTCAGATCACTCAGTATTCAAAGACTGGTGCTCCTCTTCGTGTGTACAACTTCAACGGGCTGTTCCCGACTGAAATTGGTGCTATCGACATGAACTGGGAAAACGGTAACATTGAAGAATTTACTGTAACCTTCCAATACGACTGGTGGGACATCTCTGGCGGTATCACTGGTGACGCGAATACTCGCGCTTAATCATATCCGTAGGAGACTAAACAGTGCAATTATTTGGCTTTGAAATAAAGCGAAAGGAAGAAGCAAAGGGGCAGATTCGCTCCTTTGCTGAACCAATTAACGATGAAGGTGCCATATCAGTTGCTACTGGCGGTGCTCAGTCTACGTTTGTGGACCTTGACGGTACTGCAAAAACCGAAGCTGAGCTTGTTAATCGTTATCGCTCCATGCTACAACAACCGGAAGTCAATGCTGCAGTAGATGATATTGTCAATGAGGCAATCAATATTGCAGATGATAAGAGTCCAATCGAATGTGTAACTGACGACCTTGAACTTCCGGATTCAATCAAAAAGAAGATTCGTGACGAGTTTGACAACATCCTTAAGTTGCTTGACTTCTCGAATCAAGGCTATGAAATCTTTACTCGTTGGTACGTTGATGGCCGTCTCTATTATCATATTCTAATTGACGAGACTGCTCCTAAAAAAGGCATTCAAGAACTTCGTTACGTTGATCCTCGTAAGATCCGTAAGATCCGTGAGTTCGAAAAAGAAAAGATTGCTCCTGGCGTTCAGTTTGCAATGAAGCGTCTGAAGTCTGAGTACTACATTTACACCGAACGTGGATATGACACAAACAGTCAGAATGTTCTTGGCTCGATTGACTCTATTCAAGGTCTGCGTATTGCTAAAGACTCGGTGATCAACTGTAACTCTGGTGTTCTCAACGAAAAGAACACCACGATTCTGTCTCACCTGCATAAAGCATACAAGCCGCTTAACCAACTACGTATGATGGAAGACGCTGCAGTCATCTATCGTATATCACGGGCACCTGAACGTCGTATCTTCTACATTGACGTTGGCAACCTACCAAAGGTGAAAGCAGAACAATATCTTCGTGAGATGATGGTCAACCACAAAAACAAACTTGTGTATGATGCATCTACTGGTGAGATGCGTGATGACCGTAAGTTCATGACTGTGACTGACGACTTCTGGCTCCCACGTCGTGAAGGCGGTAAAGGCACTGAGATTACTTCTCTTCCAGGTGGTCAAAACCTCGGTGAAATGGAAGACATCGAGTATTTCCAGAAGAAGCTTTACAAGGCGCTTAATGTTCCTGTATCGCGTTTGCAATCAGAAACTGGATTCTCGCTTGGTCGTTCATCTGAAATCTCTCGTGATGAAGTCAAGTTTGCTAAATTCATTCGCCGTCTTCGTGCTCGTTTCTCAACGTTGTTTGACAAAGCACTTGAAAAGCAGCTCATTCTAAAAGGCATAATTAAGCCAGAAGAGTGGGAAGCAATTCGCGATAGACTTCGTTATAACTTCATGGTTGATAACCATTTTGATGAACTACAACAAGCTGAAATCCTTCGTGATCGTATGAGTCTTATGGATGAAGTTGCTAACTATGTTGGCGTGTACTATTCAAAAGAATGGGTTCGTAAGAACGTTCTTCATATGACTGAAGACGAGATTGAAGAAATCAAAAAGCAAATCGATGATGAGGCCGAGGAAGAGCCAGAGGAAACTCCGCCAGGACAACCTCCGCAGCCACTCGATTCAAATCCTCCTCCAGCTACACCACAACCAAATACACCTAACTAAGGAGACCTATGATGTCACTAAAAGATCTTATTGCAGCAGCATTCAACAAGGACGCATCTTCGTTCGAGTCTGCATTTAGCTCAGTAATGCAAGAAAAAGTAGCGGCTGGTCTCCAGTCTCGTTTCTCAGCAGTTGCTGAAGAAGTCGACCTTGACGAAGCTAAGAAGGACGACGAGGAAGATGACGAAGACGAAGATGACGAAGATGAGATGTGCGAAGACGTAGATCAAATCGACGAGCTTTCAAAAGCAACACTTGGTCGTTACATCAACAAAGCATCGGCAAACAAAGGTATGCACGATAGAACAGTCGGAAGAACATCTGACAAAGATTCCAAAGAGAAATCTAATCGTAGAGCAGGCGGTATTACTGTAGCTGCAGGAAAACTTTCTGGCGCGCCATATGTAGGTATTCATGCTAAAGAAGAAGTAGAAGCTCTTGACGAGCTTTCAAAGAATACTCTTGGTTCCTATGTAAAGAAGGCATCGCAGCATTCAGCTGAGGTTGCTCATGCTATGGGTAAGCAAAAAGCTGATCGTGATGATGTAGCACGCTTCACCAACCGTAACGGTATGGCAAATAAGCAAAAAGTGCGAGATGATCTCGAGAAGTCACTCGGCGCAGACTATGAAACAGAACGCAAAAATCGTAAGACTTTCAACAAGCGTTCAACTGGTATCGACCGTGCTGTTGACAAGCTTTCAAAGTAATAGGTGATCAAATGATCAATTTCAAAAAACTATTAGAGACCGTCTACGAGCCGAAGGCTGGTGACGAGAAGAACTTTAAAGACAAACACATCATTGCAAAGCACAAGACTCCGTTTGAATCGGAGTCTCAGTTTACGTCAAATGCTAAGAAAGCTAAGCGTCCTGCTGATCATGATACCGGCGAGGACGAAGCTGTTTACGAAGCTGCAAACGTACACACAAAGCGCGCTGACAAAGAAGCTGTGATTGTTCGTGCGGTTGACCCAAAGACTGGTCAAAGCAAAGCAAAGGTTGTACAGCGGCGTGCTGGCGAGATTAAGATTGGCGAAGAAGTTGAACTCGATGAGAAAGTCAAGAACCCATATGCTATTGGAATGGCTGCAGCTATGAAATCAACCGGTGATACTCCTCCTTTGAAAAAGTCGACGATCAACAAAAGCCATGAAATTGCTAGAAGCATCAAGAAAGAAGCTCTTGATCCAGTTGGTAAGCATGATGCAGACATTGACAACGACGGTGATAAGGACAAGTCTGACAAGTATTTGATCAATCGCCGTAAGGCAATTGGTAAGGCTCTTCGCAAAGAAGAAGTTGAACTTGATGAAGCAGCTGAGTACTCCATGAAGCAGCTCAAGAAGAAATTCGATGATGGCACCCATGAAGCGATGAATGATCCAGTTCCAGGACGTCATGTTGAGCTTCGTAACACCAAAACCGGTAAGCGTACAACTCACTATGTGAAAGAAGATACTCAACTTGACGAGCTTTCACCAAACACTCTGCATTCTTATATAAAGAAAGCAACCCCTGATATTGTAGGTCGTACTATGTCGGCGGTATCTTCTAATCAGTCAGCTGAAACAAAGAAGCATGCTTCAAAGCTTGGTAACCGCATTAAGGGTATCACAGGCGCTTCTGGTCGTCTTTCAGATAAAGCAAATGCTGTTAATGAAGAAGCCGAGCAAATCGACGAGCTTTCTGACGATAAACTACGTGACTATCATGCAAAAGCTGGTACCGATCGCCAAAAGGCAAAAGGTGAAGTCGAAAAAGGTATGGCTGCTAAGAAGTTCACTCCTGCAAGTGTTCAAAAGACTACTGACTCTTACAAGCGTTTCATCAAGCGTGGCAAAGGCATGACTACTGCTGCAAATAAGATGTCAGAAGAAGTTGATAGTGGCGAGAATACGGCTGAAGCTGATAACACCACGTTCAAAGCATACGTCAAAGGTAACAAGCCGGTTAAAATCAAAGACGTGACTGAAGAAGATGCAAAGACAAACTCTGAAGCATCACACAAGAAGTATGTGAAGAGCAATGTAAAAGCTCCTCATCAGTCATTCAAAGAAGAAGTTGAACAGATTGATGAACTGTCAAAGAAGACTCTTGGTTCGTATATCAACAAGTCTGCTGCAGACGTAGGTTACATCCAACGTGATATTTCTGACGAAGGTACTAAATCGGCTAACTACAAAAATCTTAGCAGACTGCGCAAAAATCGTAAAGCCGGTATTGCAAATGCTGTAAAGAGCCTTACAAAAGAGGAAGCTGAAAACCTCAAAGAGCTTTCAAAGAAGACTCTTGGTTCGTACGTAAGGAAAGCTTCTGATCGTGTAGCAAGTAATTCTGCAGAATACAGATCAGTTCATAGCGGCGAAGACAGTAACCGCGGAACATTTGCAGACCGTCTGAAGTACAAAAAAGAGCTTTCGCGTGATACAAATAAGCGCAAATCCGGTATGGATACTGCTCTCAATAAACTGACTAAAGAAGACCTCGACGAAGCTTTCAAAGTCGGTTCAATGAAACTACATGACGGTTCAGCAGTAACTCTTACTCGTGAATCTGTAGACTCATTGAATGGTTTGTTTCATCAGTTGAATGGTGCTAACAAAGCAAAGATGGAAGAGCGCATGATGTCAGGCAAAAAAGGATTCCAAGAAATCCTTAGCTTTGCGGAGAACGTCTAATGTCCGACTATATCAAAGTCAAAGGAACAGAAATCAGCGTCACGACGGCTAATACCGTCGGCGGCGCTGGTGTCGTCCGAGTCTATGCACCGAACCTTGCGGTTCTAACATTTGCAAATACATCAGGAACAATTGGCACCTACACTATGATTGCTGGTTCCGAACAGTCTTTCATTAAAGAAATGACTGATACAATCGCAGCAACTGCGGCTGTTAATTGTGTTGCCATAGCTTATAAATAACTCAAAGGAGCTTAACATGGCACTACTAATTAAAGACATTGTCGAAGAGGTTCATTACCTTACTGAATCGACCGAGAAGGGTGAAAAGAACTATTTCATCGAAGGTATCATCATGCAAGGTGATATTAAGAACAGAAATGGCCGTATCTATCCTTCAAACGTTTTGATGCGGGAAATGAATCGCTATAACGATAACTACGTTTCTAAAAATCGCGCGTTCGGAGAATTGGGTCACCCACAGGGTCCAACCATTAACCTCGATCGTGTTTCTCATTTGTTTACTGAACTAAAAGCCGATGGCGCTAATGTAGTAGGTAAAGCAAAGATCACCAAGACTCCTATGGGTGATGTCGTAAAAGGCCTCATCGATAGTGGTGCACAACTTGGTATTTCTTCACGCGGCATGGGTTCCGTAAAGCCTAATAAAATGGGTATCATGGAAGTCCAAAATGACTTTATGCTTGCAACAGCAGGTGATATTGTCGCTGACCCTTCTGCTCCGGACGCCTTTGTGAAAGGTATTATGGAAGGTGTTGAATGGATCTACGACGTTGCTTCATCTAATTGGGTCGCAGCCAAT
>JACCDQ010478783.1_pt1 | contig 43981 bp, 51 predicted proteins | sample 7446031 | NCBI WGS metagenome assembly JACCDQ01 (sample SAMN15323442, study PRJNA562643) | freshwater metagenome | isolation source: river surface water | place: USA:Blue River Watershed | collected 2017-08-17 | reverse complement strand
CGCGGCGTTGAGGGCCAACGCAATTCAGCGCTTGATGGACTACTTTCCCCCCACCGTTGTCGCCGAGCTGCTCGGCCGCGAGCTGAGCAGCAGCTCAGACCCCCAATGAAAAACACCGCCAATGGCGGTGTTGTGAGAGAGAGTGCTCAGAGCTGGTCGAGCAGCTTCTGACGGTCAGCCATGTTGGCCTTGATGGTGGTTGCCGTCTTGTTGACCGCGCCGGACTGCGACTTCATGGCGAAGAGGCCGAAACCGAGGGCGAGCAGGACGACGATGACGTAGACGAGACTGGATTTCATGGGATGTTTCCTTTCAACGTGTCCGGAGACACAGGGTTTGTTCACATCCCGTATAGCGCCTAAAAGCGCATGATTACTCGTCCTGTTACAGGCCCAAGCCGTGCCTCACTTTCTCCTCCAGTTCCTGCCGATATTGCGCATCGTCGTCTTGGTCCGGGCTGAAGGTCGGACCAAAGGGACCGCGTTGGACGGTGCTGGTCGCGAGCTTCGATTGGATGTAACGCAGAGCACCTTTGGGCAGCCGGTCGAGCTTGGCGGAGTGGGATACCGGGGCCATGGCGTTGCCTGCTACCTGCTGCACTGAGCCATCGTGCAGGTTGCTGGTGCGCTCAGCCAACCGGGCCCGCAGGCTGTCTGCCGTGGTTTTGGCCAAGCCTGCTTCCTGGAAGCGGTCTAGGACGTAAGGCATGGCCAGTGCACCGGTGAGCTTGTAGTAGGCGCTGTCAGGAAGTCTGGCGCACCTGGGGCGCTCTGCCTCAACCGGGCTGTCTTCGTCCGGGCCGTCGAGCGTGATGGTCTCAATAGGAGACCCCTCGGGCAGGTTCTGGCAGCCCGAGCCGACGTCACTCAGGCCGACCCGATTGGTCCACACCACCGCAGGCACCATCTTCACATCGAACATGTCGAACATGTTCGGGTTGATGTCGATGCCGGCCATCGACATGCCGTCGAGGCTGTTGAAAGTTTCCATCGCTTCGGTGATGTATTCCTTCAGGGTGTCGCCCTTGCGCAGGCCTTTGACCACCAACTGGGCGCCCATGTAGAAGGCGTCCACGGCGTACGCGCGCAACAGCGCCTGAGGCATCGACCGAGACACGAAGATGTACACCTCGCCTAGCCCCTCCCGAGTTCCATCACCCAGCAGAACGCTGGCGCCCAGTGGGCGGTCTCGCGGGGGCAGCGCCGCGACGTAGGCTTCGCGCGCCATGCGGTCCCAGTTGGCCGCCTGGTCGACAGCAAAGTCCACGGTCTTCGCGTCCATGCGGTTGGTGTCCGCGGCCGCGGTTCCCGAGCGAAGGCCTGTCTCGACTGCTTGGCGCTCCGGGGCCGGCAGGCTTCCGACGGAGCCGTTCTTGACCGCGTCCATGATGCTCTTCATTCGCGCAAAGCCATTCGACGTGGGAGACACCGCCGGCGCATCAGAAGAGGATGTTTGTGCGGTGGCCTGGGTGCACCACAGCGCCATACAGAGGACAGAGAGCTTGAACCGATTCATGAGTTGGTTGGGCCGTGACGGCCTCAAGAGGTGCCCGGGGTTTTCCCAGGCTTAACCGCCACCGCCCTTGCCGCCGGTGGAGACGCCAATGGATTCAGAGATTCCGCTGGTGATGCTGCCCAGAGTCCCAGACAGGCCGACTGCGTCTGCGAGCTCTCCGATACCCTGGGCCATGAAATCACCCACCATGCCCAAGGCTGCCCCGATGGGGTCCTTGATGACCTGATAGGCCGTGTTTGCCATGTTGTAGTACTCGTACATCTGGGCGATGATGCCGCCACCCATGGTGGCCAGGTTTTCGACAACCATCTTCACGATGTTCTGAATCGTGAAGACCATCATGCAGCACTGCCGAGCTTCCCAGACTTGCATGTAGCCCGCTTCCCGCGAGGGGTAGTTCAGCGGCTTGGGCAGACTCTTGACCAGCGCCTGGGCCCGGTCAAGGGCATTTGTGCTGGGGGCGGTGGTGCCCGCAGCGGCCGTGGTGCCCCCAAGTTGCACGGCGCTCACACCGGTGAGTTGCGCAGTCTGCGCGCTCAGCTGAAGCATGCCCGTTTGACCCGCGTCCTTGATGAACATGCCCCACTTGAGGACGTCGACGTTGTAGCGCGTCGAGACCTTTCCCGGGTAGGACCACTGGTATCGGTGCTGGAACGGGTCGTAGAACGGCGAGTAGACGGGCTTGCACGTCGCATCCTTACCCATCGTGCGCATCGTTGTACCCAGCAGTGATGAGCGCGACAGGTACTTGACGGTGATGTCCATGTTGGACACTTGTGCCGAGTCCTTAGCGATGGCGGAGCCGCTGTAGGGAAGCCGGCTGCCCTTCCAGGCGCAAACTCCCCAGTCCTGCCACCCGCCCAGCGTGTTGGCGATGGACTCAAAACCGCAGGTCATCTGTGACAGGATGGGGGCAGCCGCCAGGATGGAGGCTTGAGGCGTCATCACCACCGAGTACACATCGTTCTGGAAGATGAAGTCCGGCTCGGTCATGTAGGCGACCTTCATGCCGCCACTCACGGCGTCGCATTTCTCGAACAGGCTTTTCCCCGCGATGGCGGTGACGTCAGCGTAGGCCCAGTGGACCTGCATGTTCGTCACACCATCCTTGGTAGGGCTGTGAAAGTTGTACTCCTGCCCGGATGACAGCGAGACGAAGCCGGGCAGGATATTGGTGCCACCCAAGAACCCCATGCAACCCGCTTGGCGCGCCATGTCGTTGATGTACGACGGCATCCAGAAGGTCATGCCAACCCCGAAGCCCGTTTTCAGTCCGTTCTTGCAGAAGCAGACCGACTCCGCAGCGTGCTTTGGCGGCTCCTTCAACTGGTCAGGGGCTTCCATCATGGTGATGCCCGCCACCTTGATGCCGCCCATCAAGCGAAAGTCTAGGTCCGCCATCGGGTTCCACACCTTGCCCACACAGCCCGGGGTGGCAGCCAAGGCGGGAGTAGATGCGCCGAGCACGAGCAGTGTGCCGGCAATGAGAGCGCGAATTTTGGAGGTCAGCTTGGGCATGGTGTTTTACCGCTTTGGAGTTCCGGGCTGCCGCTTGCGGGTGACGTTGCTCAGAATTTGCTGGGCCTCTTCGTGGGCCGGCACCCCCGACAGTTCAGTGGGTGCAGCCTCCGGAATGACGTCCGCAATCGACTCAGGGTCGTAGCCGGCATGCGGCAAGCCAAACCAGGCTCGCTTCACCGTTGTCGCGTCCGACGGGAGCTTCATCGCGGTCACGGCCATGTGCCCCTGGTGCATCCCGCGGCCAAAACCGATGAGCGTCGGAACCGCCTTGATGTGGAACTTCTCCAGCATCGTGGGGGTGGGGTGGTAGACCGGTCGGTTCATCTCGGCAGAGAGCTCGCCCAGGTCACCTGCGACGAGCATGAAGCTCAGTTGCGGAATGTTCTGGGCCATCAGAATCTTGGCGAAGGCCAGCTGGTCAGGGTCCGTTGCATCGAAGATGAACAGCCGCTCGATGCCCGCAGAAGGAATCTTGGCAATTGGGTTGAGGTACGAGCCTTTGGCGACCGCGAGTCGCTGCTGAGGCTCAAACACAGACCCCGTCTCCCAATCCACCCACGGCAGGTAGATGTCCTCCGTCACCACGATGCCCACGTCCTTCCAGGTCGTTTGCGTTTCTTCGGCGCGTGGCAGGAGGTAGGCAGGCAGGTTCTTGGTATAGCTCTTGGCCGAGTCTTCCAAGTCCGAGAGACTTTCACGCCAGTCATGCCGGGCAATCAGGCGCATCAACATGATGCGCATATCTTCTTCGATGGGCTCGAAGACTTGACCTTCAACGCCCAAATCGCGTGCGTGGACAGGCACGGCCGCGCCCAAGGACAGGACGGTGCACAGCGCCGCCAGCGCACGACGGACGTGGGCTCGCACGGTCATGCCAAAGCGACTTTCTTGGTGGCCTTGCGACCCCGAGAAGCTGGCTTCTTGGCGTCGGCGCGAGGCCGGCCTTTGGCCGGCGCGGCGGGGGTCGACGGCTTGCGCGGCTTGCGCGCAGGCTTGGCCAACTCCTCACCGTCATCTTTGGCCAGGAGCTTCTGGGTGACCTGGTTGAGCAGGCGCTCAACATACATCAGGTCCATGCCCAGCTCTTCAGCGATGTCGTCAGCCGCCTTGCGCTCGATGAGCGCCTTGCGAGCCACGAGCTCTTGCTTGGATGAGAGTTGCAGGTCGCCGAGCCGCTCAGCAAAGAATCCGTCGCTCACCCGAGACATCTGCAGGTCTTCGAGCGGCTCGACCGACAGCTCGATGGAGTCGCGATAGTCGTCGACGTCCTTGGGGTTCACGGCGGCGCCGATGGCTTCCATGAAGGCCGTATCCCGGCCAGTGCGGAACAGGGCGCCAGGGATGGCCACGACCGCACCGATGGTGCGACGCAGCTTGAGCGCTGCATGTTGGCCCGAGATGTAGGCGTAGCGCGCCAGCTGGTTGCGCTGGAATTCCGGCTTGGCCATGAGCGTGGCCCAAGTCGCATGTACTTCTTGCGTGGCATCCGCGCGCAGGTGCCAGGGGATGGCTACCTTAGCCATCACGATGTCGGTAATCTTGCGCAGCAGGCCGTAGTCGACCAGGCGCTGGTAGACAGACAGAGGCGCTCCATCCGCGTCAACGGTGGACGGCGGCGGCTGGACAGACCCACCCTTCGGACGCCCACGCTTGGCGGGAGTCGACGGCGTGACCGGAACATCATCCTCGGAGACGTCAGCGAAGCCGTCGACATCCAGCTCAAGGTCTGGCGCCTCGAAGTTGGGCTCGTGGTCATCATCCGCAGCAGAGTCAGCGTGCGGAAGGTCTGAGGCGAGCAGGTAGTCGAGCTCGACAGGGTCGCCGTTCTGGTTGAAATCTGTCTCGGCCTTGGTGAGGGGCGTGGCGCGCATAAGAGTCAAGTCATTGCCGCACGGTCGCCCATACCTTTGATGGGTGCCACACGGAAGTTGGTAAGTTGCGGATTCCCCGCAATACGCTTGCACGCCACTTCGCGTGCCAATTGACCTGATGCCGATGACGAACTACACGGCTAACTATTTCCTTGTGCTGGCCCTACGGCGACCAACGGCCACTACAAAGTGCACCAACTCTGCAGCCCTTCCCTTGCCTCCCTCGACAAGGGAGCGCCTCGACTCAATCGAGGCGCTTCACTAGCGCAATGCGCTGGCTGGACACCTTCCAGCCTGTATGTTCCTGGTGCCGGCTTAGGCGCCGGCGGAGTCGCTCGCTTGAGCGCTCAGAGCATCGGTTGCCGGGGCAACTTGGACGACCGGCTTGCCGGTGGCTTCCTGCTTCTGGCGAAGCAGGCCCTTCTGGAAGGCCTTGTCGTCGGCCATGAAGTCCAGCAGCATTTGCTCGACGACGTCCTTCAGGGACACGTCGATGCCCGTGTGGGCGGCGTACATCTGTTGGTACTGGAGCAGGAGTTCGGCGGTCGATTGCTTGAAGGCGAACGAGTGCTTCACCGTAGACTCATGCCCGGGGAGTCGCGTAAGTTTCATGACAGTCCTTAGGTAGTTTGCGTGAACCCGTGGCTGAGCTTGATACTGCTCAACAACTGGATGTTAGTATAAGACTAAACACCCAATGTGTCAAGTGTTTCGACGCGACTCCGCACCCAGCCAGGATTGGCCGCTTACTCGAGGTCAGCGATATGTCGCCTCAGCGAATGGGGCGGATTCGACCTTCGGAAATCATCTTCTCCAGGCGGGCCTTTTCAGCCGCCTCTTCCTGCGGGGTCATGCGCACGTACTGCTCCGTGCGTTGGCCGCCGGCGAAGCTGAGCACCAGGGTCTTGCCCTCGATGCGGAAGGTGGACTCACTGACCTGGTTCGCCGCGTTCGTCATGCGCAGCGTGCCGAGGATGGCCTTATCCTTCGACGGCGAGACGGTCAGGGTGTAGGAGGCCTCCATCGGTGCGGCCCCGACGGGGGTGAGCGTCACGCTTTTCTTCGTGCTGTTGAAGACGATGGTGCCAGGCCAGCTGCTGTTCACGGCATGCCAGACATCGCCGGCCAAGGGGTCCTTCGACGACTTCAGCGCCACCACCGAAGGGACAGCTTCCTTGGCTGTCACTGGCAGGCTGCCCGCGCCCAGGGCCAGAACGGCCACCAGAAGTAGTGAACGTCGAGCCAGCGAGCTCTTGTTCACCTTCACTTCGCGCTGTGCAGCTGCTGCGGCGGTATCATTGACGGACTTGCTGGAGTGAAGATTGCAAATGCGAGCCATGGTGCTTTTCGAGTTGGAAGGTTTGTTGAGGGCGGGAAACGTCAGCAAGAGCCTTGAGGTCATGCGTAATTGGCTGGCGGCGGCAGAGCCAGGTGAGCCTGAATTGATGCTTTCTGAAGCAGTTGAGTCCGCTCGACCGAAGCTGGCGTTGTTGATGCGAGATTTGCTGTCACGCTATCCCTCGACCATCGTGGGCGCCCCGATGCTTCTGTACGCGCAGCCGGACTACGAAGCGACGGGCCTGTGGGGCGGGAGTCTGAAGCTGCCTTTCCCAGAACCGAAGTACGCGCAGCCCTGTTCGGACCTTCACTTTCTCGGCTGGCTGCCTTCGAGCACCCAGCTTCCGGTGGCCATGCCGTTCCGCCCGGAACACCATGAGGTGAGCGTTGCGTGGGGAAAGCCAACTTGTGTCGTCGCCCTGTTTCGCAGCCATCCTGAGCTGTTCGACTTGGACAGCATCGAGATGCCGAACCATTGGTGGGGGCATTTGTTTCAGTCGACCCAGGCCAACATCCACCTGACGGCTCGCGCCATCCTGCCCTACCCTGATGCGCTCGAAGCCACTCAGGTGATGGCTGAGTACTGTCGCGGCAACCCGGTGCCCAACCGAGGCCGGTTCCTTTCGGATACAGCCTGGACCATGGCCTGTGACGAAGCGGCACTCTTCAAGGAGTCGTGCCGCCACGCGTTCAAGCCTCACTGAGCCCGCGAAGCCGCCTTCGCTCAGCGCAGGAAGCGCGCCAGGGCGGGGTCCGCCTTCAGCTTGTCGGTCTGGCCGCTGATACCCAGGCGGGAGAACAGTTCGTTCATCGCCGGCACACCGTTGGCCACGAAGACGGTGTCTTCACCCTTGACCTTGGCGCGGTACAGCACAACCGGGGTTCCACCGAAGCCGTTCTTCTTCATCAGAGCCGTGTTGCTCTTGACCTTCTCGAGCAGCGCAGCGTCGGTCGAGGTGGACATGCGACCAGCGACGGCGCCTTCTACGGCTTCGCGCGGGTCCTTGGCAGCCAAGATGCCGGCGCCCTTGACGTCGGAGTCGGCGCCCAGGATGGCCACCGGCACGTAGCGCACGCGCAGCTCGCCGGCGTCGACCGACGGCGCAACCAGCTTGTGCATGACCTTGCAGTAACCGCAATTGGCGTCGAACACGACGAGCAGCTCCGCCTTGGCCTTGGCGCTGCCAACAACCACACTCGCCGAGTCCTTCAGGAACTCGTCCAGAACAGCCGAGTAGTCCGGCGCCGGGATGTGTTCTTCAGCGTAGACCTGGGACAGGTTTTTGCCAGCGCGGTCCAGCATCATGCCGGCGAGCACCGTTTCACCATCCTTGGTGGAGTAGACGATGATGTGCTTGCCAGACGCGCGGTCTTGCACGACCCAGCCGTCCATGCCGCCGGCGGCGGAGAACTTCTTGAAGACTTCCAGGCCGCCAGCAGTTTTGGCGTACTGGAGCGCGGCAGGCAGCGTGCCCGCGTAAGGCTTCAGCGGCTCAGCCTTGGCGTGGGCCCCGAATGCGGCAACGCTCAGAGCGACGACGGACAGCAGATTGCGGTAGAACATGAGAAAATGGCTCCAGGGTTACAGATTCAGGTCGAACAACTTGATTGGAACTCAGTATATCAAAGAAGTTCCACTTCGTCAAGTTTGGGTTGACAACGTCTCTTCCGGGGAGGATGTACAGTGAAGCAGGACCTCAGAGAGTTGGGTTTCAGGCAGATACCGCACTACTGCACCCATGCCATCGAGTTCATGCACGAGATTGCGGGGCTATTGCCGGAACGAACGGGAATACCAGCGGACCTGGAGCTGCTCTTGGCGTCACTGATGCAGGAGTCAGTGAAGTTCTTGCTGCCGGACAACGGGTATCTATTTGCGGACCATGACTACAAGCCGGCGATGTTCGACTTGCTGCGGCTGCCATTTCCGGTCTGCGCCCTCGAGTTCACGGCGACCAAGGAGTTGCATGCGGTGGACAGCGGCTTGATGCACGCGGCGAAGCGCATTGCCTTGTGCTTCGACCCCTGGCTGCTGCCCAAGCAGCAGCTGGGCTACTTGGACCGTTTGTGTGGCCGCTCGTTCTTGGCCTCGGTGCCAAAGCAATGCCTGGCCATCATGGGGGTCTACGAGGCCAACGGAACTTGGGGAGCGGCCGTCGGTGTTGTTTTGGTCGACCTGGAGCGAGACAAGCCCCTCGTCCTGAAAGGCCTCAACCCAGGCGACATCGGGGACATCACCCAGCGCGTTGAGACGCGCCTCGGTCAGGTTGGCAAGACTGCGCATGGCCTGCCGGTGACGTTCCTGACCTTCCCCTTCCGCGCGCGAGTCAGCGGCCAGACAGCTGATGAAGCCGTCGAGTGCCTCTACATCGACACCATTGATGAGGTGCGAGTGGTGTACGAGTTTCTAGCGGCCATCAACTGCGCGAATGTGGGCACCCAGGAGATAGCTGCTCCGAGGCTTCTCAACGACCGCCGCAGGAAAAAGGGTAAGCCCCTCTTCTACCCGTACAAGGTCCTGGACCTATCACCGTCGAGCGTGGGGTCTGGCGAGCCCGGTGTCGGGGGCCATGCCTCGCCGCGAACCCATCTTCGGCGGGGGCACCTTCGCCACCTGGGCGAACGGTTCGGCTACAAGACGCTCTGGATTAACGCGACGATGGTGAATGCCGCCCGCGGCGACGCGCCAGCTCAGGTGTACCGGGTGCGGACCTAGCGCTCAGCGCTTCTTCGATTTTTGCCGAGCAAGGAGCTCGTCGATGAGCTCCACCATCATGTCTTGCATCGACTTGCCCGTCGTGGCGCTCAAGGTCTTCAGCGCAGTGTGCCGCCGCCGGTTGAGCTTGATGTTCAACATGCGGTAGATGAGGTGCTCTTGGTCCTGCTCGGCAGCCTGGCGGGCGGCCGCTTCTGCGTCTACCGCATCTCGGCTCACGAGGGCACTACCCTCCAGGAACGCGGTCTTGCCCTTGGGGTTTACGGGAGGGGATGGACGGAAGGTTTCAATGGCCATGTCTGCGCCCTTTGGGTTAGCCGAAGATGTCCTTGTAGAGCCGCTTCAGCTCCATCGTGGACCTCTTCATCGGGTCTCGCTCATACTCGACAACCGACATGCCGGACTGCCCCGCGCGCTTGAATGCAACGCGCTTGCGCAGGGGTTCGGTCGCGAGCGAGATGCCCTGGTAGCCCTTGATGAACTCCTGCGCGGCCAGGTAGTCGGTCGTGGTCAGGTTGGTTTCCGCCTGGTTGATGACGGCCAGCACCTTGAGACTGGGGTTGTAGGCGCTCGCGCTTTCCAGCATCTCGTACATCTTCTCAACGGTCCACAGGTCGAACTGGCTGGGCTGGAAAGGAAGAATCGCCAAGTCACAGACGGTGAGAGCCGCTCGCATCTCGAACGTGTCGCGCCCGCCGGTGTCGATTACCAGGTCGTCGTAGCGCTTGGTAAGGTTCAGGAGCTCCTTGGCCGTGCTTTTTCCGAACACGCTCACACAACTCACGCGCGGCAGAGCCTCATTTTCTGCACGGATGGCTTGCCACTTGGATGCCGTGAGCTGGGTGTCGGAGTCGACCAAGAGCACGTCCCGGCCGGCGGCGGACAACTGGGCAGCAAGGCTAGTCGCCAAGGTGCTCTTCCCCGTGCCGCCTTTGACCCCCACACAACATAGCCGCATCGCGTGCCTCTTTTCGTCCCAGGCGGACCTGGGCCCGCTTAACCCAGTGTACCGTCAAAAGCCCCTTGATTAGATAGGAATGTATCTAACTAGAAAGCTAGTTTTTGACGCCTGCCCTGGCGCTCGAGAGCGCCGGCACGAGGCCAGCGGAGCTCAGTTTCACCGGCTGAGACCTTGCCGCTAGACACCTAGCTAGATAGCTGCAAATCTAGTTTTGGGTTCGTCTTGCGCTTGTTCAGAGGGGCTTCGGCTTCCGGGCTGCACTTGCCGTCCGAGCCAAGTCTCGCTTGGCCTCCACGTCGCGCATGAACATGAAGACGCTCAGGCTTCGGCGGAGCGTAGGGTGGTCAAGGTGGTCGGCGATGGCATCTGCGGGAATCTTGTTGACCTTGGCCAGCAGCCGGGCTCCACGCGACCCGCAGTAGCTTGCAACGACTTCAGCCCGCTCCGGTTCACTGAGCGCCTCATAGAGGGCCCACCCTTTGGCCGCCGTCTCAGCGTCTTTCTCGCGCACTTGCTCGTCGTACCGTTGCTGCAGCTCCTGGGCGGTCACGACCGGTGCGGCTGGTTCAGCGGTGAAGGCCAAGGCTCCTTGATGGATGCGCTTGTCCAGCTCGCCCACCAGGTAACCTTCGCGGAGCGCCTTCATGAAGTAGCCGCCGGCCCGCAGTCGAACCTTACCCAACGCCACCTGGTGGCGGGTGTAGTCCATCGCCTGATGGATGCGTTCGTCGGTGTACTGCTGCCGGCTGGCGAGGATTTCGTTGAATTCGTTCTGGGTGAGGGCGAACTCGGTGCGCAGGGTCTCGTAGAGCGTTTTCAAGACCAGCAAGGTCAGCTTCTGGTCATCCGGCTGCGTCGACTGCGAGACCCGAAAGCGAACCTGGGCCACCCGTTTGGAGCCAGGAACATTCATGGTGACCATCTCGATTCGCAGGCCGGTGACCTCACGCACCTCTGCGATGGCCGCATCGAGAACCTTCGACCTGAAGTGCTTCCAAGCGTCGTAGGTCTTCTTTTCGCAGTCGAGCCAGACGCGCAGGGCCGCAAGGTCCAGCCAAGGGGTCAAGCCGCTGGGCACGTAGGGCTGCAGCCGGTCGTACAACACCTTTGAGTGGATGGACTTGAAGATGAAGCGCAGGCTGAGGAAGTGGGAGGCTGTCGGGTTCTTGATGGCGGCCTGCAGCCGCTCGGTGAGTTCGAAGGAGAACTCGCCGTTGGCGATGTAGGCGGCCCCAAGAAGGGGAACTGCCCCCCAGCGGTCTTTGGAGGAGTCCTCCAGGTCGACTTCGTTGAGCTCGATAGCCGCCTTCTGGGCCTCCCGGATGAGCTTGGCAACGTGTCGTCGGTTGTTGCTCGTCGTGCCCATCAGCCACTTGAAGAGCTGGTAGTCGACCCGGTATTCCTTGCGCAGCTCCGAGTCTTCGGCGACCAGGAAGTACACAACGTCGACCAGCCGGCGGGCAGCCAGGCTTAGGTCAACAATCTTGATGAAGTCGTTGTTGCGCCGAAAGCCTAGGTCCACAGGCGCTTTGTCGACGCCATCCCCTTGAGCCCCCAAGTCCTCGAACAGCGCAAGCGCAAGTTGTTTCGACGCCGATTCCATGTACACCACTCTCCCGGACAGGAGAGTGGCAGGTCAAAGTCGAAGTGTCAAAACAAAGAAGGTGACTTTGCCGTCAGCGAACTCTGGCAAGGCCGGCGGCCGCGGGGGTACTCGCCTTCGGGGCCGCCGGCTGAGCGGCCGGCGCGGCCGTAGAGCCGGTCGCATCCCCCCGAGCTTTCATGGAAGTCTGGTTGATGCGGCTCACCTCTCTGCTGACATCCGCCACCGTGGTGGTAGTTGGGTTCAACTGGCCCAGGTGGTTGGTGATTTCCAGCGCACGGGAACGCGCAGCAGGGTTGGTGCTGCGAAGGTTTTCAGCCAGCCCCTGAGCCAGGCGCAACAGCCGACTTTGATTTTCGGTCGGCGGCTCGGTCTTTGCCGCGGCAGCGAAGTCCTGCAGCGATTTATTGCCGTGCTTCTCGGTCAGATTCTGCTTCAGGTCGTGGTTCGCGGCGGCGTAAAGCGCGCGGAAGGCCTTCATGGCTTCAGGATGCTGAACTGCGAGTTTGGCGAGTTGCGAAGTAACCTCATTGGGCTGTTCGCGCGTGACATTATCTTTCGCCTTGCTGGAATTCTCCGGGGTAACTCGGTCCAGGCTGTTTAGGACATCCACGAGTTTGTCGACTTTTGGCCCGCCGGAATAGTAGAAACTTTCCTGAGGACGAGCCGGAATTCCGTGGCTTCGAGCAGGCACACCTGCTTCATAGAAGCTCGCTTTGATGAACCGCTCGAGGGCTTCGGTCTGACTCACGAAGCTTCGGTGACCCCCAATCGTGACGCCTGCCAGCGAGGCCAGGTTCTCTACGTGAGGACGAATGGCACGCTCGACGTCACGGACACTGTAGGAGGTCACGGACTCACCGCGAAGGTGGTCGGCCAGCCGAGCGGCAGGATAGAAGCGCGTGGTGTCCCGGTCGACCGGATACGTGCTGATGTACGTGCCCTGCTTGTCCCAGCCATGGGTATACCCGGCCGCAACCTGCGGCAGAAGGTAGGCGCGAATCTGTTCATCGCCGCCATGGGAACCCCCATCGGCAAAGCGTGAGCCTCGAAACAACACCGCGCCATCGAGAAGAGGCTTATCTTCCCGGTAGTTTTTCAACATGAGCGCGACTACATCGAGGTATTCGTACTTCGGCTTGTCCATTTCGTCTTCTTTGGTATACTTGATTTGGTATCAATCCGTATAGCCGGCGTGGGTTGGCATCCAACTTCCAAACTCCTTTCTTCAAAAAATGTCTGTATTGCTTACTAATTTGGGCTACGAGGTTGCCCGGCTTGGTAGCGGTGTGTACAAGCTCAGCGTTCCGTCATCCGACGGCGCCGGCCTGACTTTGGTCGGCATGCTGTTGACGTCTTATCCGCCCCAACACCCCCGACTTCCGGTGCGCCTGGTGGTGCAGGAAGTTGAGACGGAGGAGCAGGTCCACGAGGTGGCGCTGCATTGGGCGCAGCTGGATGCGCGGGCGCTGTCGGGCTCTGGCCTGGTCGAGATTGACCTCGAGGTTGAGGTCGGTGAGTCGGTGAGCTTGGAGCCCCAGGTCTTCCAGAAGCCACATGACGCGGGTCTGAGATTCGCCATCGACGTGGCGCCTGGCGGCCTCATTTGCTTCAACTGAGCGGCTTGGCGTTGGATTGACGCTTTTCAGTTGTCCACAGGCTGTTTGTTTGTAGTCTTAAGAACTTACTTAACCCACATACAGGCGCTGCCCGCCTCTATAGAAATCAATGACTTAGCCGGGCAAAGTCACGGCGGGCTGACGCAAGGTGACTTTGATTGTTCAGCAAGGTCACCTGTCCTGAGCCCAAAGTCACCAAGTGTGTTCATGCTTCGAAGGTGACCTTTCCTAAGGTCACTGAACGTGTGCTCAAGGTCACTGGGATTGGCCTCGAAGGTCACCATGGTTGTCCGAGCGGCCTGCGGACCCTGACCAAGGCCAGCGAACGGGTTCGGAGGCCACCTAAGGTCACCCGATATGTTCGGTTCCTGGTTGGTCTTGGGCTTTGAGCCCGTCCGGGGGCGAGGCCGCTCTACGCTAGGCGACTAGATGGCGCCAAACCGTTGAATTGGGGCCGAAGGATGAGCCCTTGGCCGGACAATTTCGGTTGCTTTGCTGCGGCCGAAGCCTGAGGGCGTACAAATCTTGTGACCTTGCGTGCGCAACCCTCGGGCTTCGGCGGGCAGGCCAACGCTAGTCAACAATTGCTGTGACCTTGGCCCGCGGGCCAATCGTCGTACAGGTGCCCCATTCCCTCCTGGGCCACGTCGAGTAGCGTCGAGCGCAACAAATTCAGTGACTTTGCTGGCGGTCGAGGTCAGCCAGGCTGGTGGGGGCGTTGGGCCTGTCGTCCATTCGAGGGGACTTTGCTTGCTGGCGCCAGACCCAGGGTCGATTCGGCCAGCATTGAGCGCAGTCGGCCAACCTCGGTGACCTTGGGTCAATAGGCGCAGGTTGGCAGGACCTCTGCCTGCAGTGGTTGGCGACTGGCGCGCCTGGAGAAGCATCGCATCCAACAAACACGGTGACTTTTCAGGCGAGGCCAGCATGTTCCCTTGCGAGAGAACTGGCACTGCGTGACCCACGGATGCCCGTTGGTCAACAAACTAGGTGACTTTGCCTTGGTCTCTGCCGGCGCCAGAGACTCAGGTCTCGTTTTTTCGCATGCCGCGGCGGGGGCCTGCGAACAGGACAAACGCAGTGACTTTACTGCTGCGTCAAGGACTTACGTGCGGAGTCTTGGCGTCCGAGGCCTCGTTAACCGCCTGATTTGGCGACGCTCTACCAGGACGACCCTCACTGAAGCGAGATTTTCTTGAATCCGTTGTATTCTACGATTTAGTGAGATTTCAATCAGGAGCGTAGAACGTGGTGTCGTCAAGCAAGCTTCCAGCCATCGACCGAACGGTTCACTTGAGGGCGCTGGGCTCGTTCGCCCACCGGTTGTCCAAGGTGACCGATGAGCTGCGGGAGCAGATTCTGGCTCCCCGGCCGCGCAAGAACCCACCGACCTTCACCTCCAGCCAGGTTGCCGACATGTGCGGCATTGACCGCGCTCGCCTGGCCTACTTGGCCAATCGAGAGGGCAGCACGTTGCCTTCGGGAACGCTTCACGGCAACGGGCGAAGCCGACAGTTCACCTTGGCGGAGGCTCGGCAGTGGGTACAACAGACCTCAGAAATTGTGCCGTCGCCCTTACTGGCGGGCAAAAAAGGCCAGGCGGCGGTAGTTGTTTCTGCGAACTTTAAGGGCGGGTCTACCAAGACGACCACAGCTCTTTGTGTGGCCCAAGGCTTGTCGCTGAGGGGACGGAAAGTTCTCATCATCGACCTTGACCCCCAGGCCTCGATGACCGAGATGTGTGGCCTCTACGCGGAGAAGGAGGTCGACGAAGAACAGACAGTCCTGCCACTGGTCTATGCGACTTCCCCCGATGACTTCAAGCTCGAGAGTGTGGTGCAGGAGACCTACTGGGATGGCATCCACATCATCCCCGCGCACCCTTCGTTGTTTGCAGCGGAGTTCCACCTGCCGGCCACCACCAACAACACCCCGGGCTATCAGTTCTGGACCATCCTGCGTGAAGGCCTGAAGCCTCTCCGCGAGCAGTACGACTTCATCATTGTGGATACCGCCCCCAGCCTGTCCTACCTGACCATCAACGGGCTGATGGCAGCGGACGCGATGATGATTCCACTCGTTCCAGAGAGCCTGGACTTCATCAGCTCTGTGTCGTTCTGGTCGCTGTTCGCCGACCTGTCAGAGACGTTCTTGAAGTACGAACCCGAAAAGGCTTTCGACTTTGTCAGCGTGCTACTCAGCAAGGTTGACTATGGCCAGACGTCTTCGGCGCCGGTTGTTCGTGCTTGGGCTCAGAGAGCCTACGGTGATTGGCTCAGCGTCATCGAGATTCCATCCAGCTCAGCCATGAGCAACGGGGCCCTCGCCCTGGCGACGGTCTTCGACATCGGGCGAAACGATGTTGGAGCGAAGACTCTGCAGCGCGTGAGGCAACCTCTCGAGGACTACTGCAAGTGGCTTGATGACCAGTACACCGTGAAGTGGGGGGCTACCCAATGAGCTTGCGTGACCGCGTGCGCAGTCAAACTGCGGGACTGAGGTCCACCGACCAGGTGGCTGAAGCGGAGATTCCTGCAGGCGATAAGCCCAAGACGGCGTTGGGCTTCAACGCCGCGCTCAGCGAGACCAAGTTGGAACTGTCGCAGGCCAACTTGTCGTTGAAGGCCGCAAACGAACGCATTCGTGAGTTGGAGGCGAAGGGCCCCGCAGCTGACCTGCCAGTAGACCGCGTGAGCCCTAATCCTTGGCAGCCGCGGCTCTTGTTCAAGCCGGAGCCCTTTGCGGCTTTGGTTCAGAGCATTTCCGAGGTCGGACAGGAGGTTCCGGCGGTTGTCCGGCAGGACCCCAGCGACGGCTCCCGCTACCAGCTCGTGTCGGGTGAACGTCGATGGCGGGCACTGAAGCAGCTGGGCAAAGAGACCATCAAAGCTGTTGTGGTGGTCGCCGGCGACGAAGACATGGCGGTCCGGGCTTTGCTCGAGAACGTCGTCCGCGATGACCTGTGCGACTTCGAGATTGCGCGTTCAGTCAAGGCTACCGAGAGTGCGTTCCCTAGCCGCAAGCGTCTTGCGGAAGCACTTGGCCAGTCTCGGGCCAGCCTTTATCGCTTCTTCGCGTACGACAAGCTTCCACCCTTTGTGTTGGCCGACCTGGAGCGACAGCCCTCTGTTTTGTCGGCCAACGCGGCGTATGCGTTGTCCACTGTCTTGAGCCGCCTACCTGACACAGGAGAGCGGGCACTGCGAGACTTGTGGCCCGACCTACTGGCCGGCCGCGTGCAGCAGACGAAGCTCGCAGAGCTCGTGGAGTCCCTGGCAACCCGGCGAGAAGGGCAATCTGGGCGCGCGGTCAAGGACAGCCTTCGCTTGTTTGCGGGCAAAGAGCAGGTTGGCAGCATCACGAAGGACAGCCGCAATTTCGCCTTGAAAATCAAGGCAACGGCGCTGACGGAGGCCCAGGAGGTCCAGCTGAGGGAACTTGTGACCAACTTCTTCCGAGGGGCTTCCGAGTAGCCGGAGCAATTCGTCTACGAGACAGGCCGCCGAGGGCGGCCTTTTTCATGCCCGCGGCGTCGTCGAAGTGTCCTACTAGGACACCACATTCACAGATATGCCCGACGAGCTTCGGTCGGGCGCGGGTCCGGCAGGCTTACTGCTCGCGTCAGGGGCGGGGCCCTATTCATGGGTGAAAGTGTCCTAGTAGGACACCCCATTCGCGCGGCGATGGCGGGCGGGAGTTCGGCCGGAGCCGTGTCCTACTAGGACACCCAATTCCGAAGTGATGCCCACCGCAGAGGTGCGGCCTGGCAAGGTCCCCTCAGGCTTCGGGTTCACGGCAGGGGGCAGAGCGCTGGACCCCTGGAGGTGAAGTGTCCTAGTAGGACACCCCATTCACGCGCGTCAACACAAGACTCACCAGCTTGAGCAGTCACTTCTCGAAGAACTTCGCAGTCTCTTCGATGCTCCGAGTACGCTCGGCCTGAACGTAGATGGACGTGATGGTGGGGGATGAGTGCCCCAGGAGCCGCTGAAGCACATCCAGGGGTACATCGTTCCCTGAGGCTCGGGTAGCGAAGGTGTGTCGCAGCGCATGAGGCGCGGCCCGCCGCAACAAGACGCGGATGTCATCGGGCAGCGCCAACTCTGGGTCATCCGCCAGCCGAACAAGCGTCTCCTTCACGACGCGGTAGAGACCATCTGCCGTGAAGCCGCTCCCTGCCAGCTCTCGAGTGGGCGAATCCGTCAGGATGTGCTTTCTTTCTGTCAGCTGCTTGGGCATGACGACCACTGGAGACAGCAGGGCCATGGCCGAGTCACTGGCGGAGAAATCGTGTGCACGGTCCGCCCAATGCAGTTTGAGGGCCTCGACCACCGCGGTCGGCATGAAGACTGTGCGCCACTTTTTGCGCTTGCCGATGACCTGCAGCTCCCACATCCCCTGGCCGGCGGCTTCCCGAACGGGCTTCAGCCGATTACGGAGGGCGCCGGCGGCTTCCTCTCTTCGAATCCCGGTGTGCCCCATCAGAAGGATTGCGGCCGTGGCGAGACGATACTGAGCACCGCGTGCGTCCTTGTCATTGGGCGAAAGCGCCCCGACCGCCGGTGTCTCTCGCGCATATCGGTTGCTTGCTCGCGCCAGCCAACCATCCGCAGCGACCAGGTCTTCCCACAACCGTTCTGGCAGTGCCTTGTCGATGGCTAACGCCAGCTCCTTGCCTTCAACCACCGGGTCGGCGACCGTGACCCAAGGATTGCCTCCGAGGTAGCGCACCCGAACCAGCCATTCGAAGAAGCTGCGTAGCGCCTGGACGGCGTAACGCTGAGACGCCGGCGAGAGCTTGCCTTCAAAAGGACGCCACCGAGTTGAAGTCCTTGGCGCCTTAGGCCCCACCCAATCCAGGGCTGGCTGCGCCAGAAAGTCCTTGAAGGCCTCGCACTCGTCCGTGAGGACGTCCGACATTGGCATTCGACGCACGCAGACGCACCACAACAAAAACCGCTCCAACTCCTTCTGGTAGGCCCTCAGGGTCTTGTCCCGCCCCCTGAAGCGATAGAGATAGGCCTGAATAGCCGCCAGGTCGTTTTTGGCTGAGATGAGGCAGTAAGCTTGATTCCGGTTGCGGCCCTGGCTGCCGTCAAGCGGCCGAGATACAGCGCCAACGCGCTCCAAGGGAACGAATCGGTTTCCCGTCTCAGGGCCCAGCTCCACCAGGCCAGTGGGAGCCACCTCCAGTGGCTTGTTCAGGGCACCCAGGGATTGCTGATTGGCGAGCACCCATCGTTCGAGAGCCGTAGCCTTCCCTGCGCCGATGCGTGGGATGGGCCGATACCATCCTGTGCCGCGTTGCTCGATGGTGCGCTTCAGGTCCTCGACGGTACGGATTCCGTCTTGAAGCAGGACCTTAGAGACGACTGGCTTGAACCACACGGACACTGCGTCCGCCAATCGTGGCTTGGCGCGGTCAGACTCCCCGGCCTTGATGATGAAGTCGACGACGCTCTTGGACCAGCTGTTGGACCGCCGGGCGTCCTCAAGGGTTCGGGAGACCTGCGGATTGGAGATTCGAGCCCGCTCGACCAGATGGTCGCGCAGGTCGTCCAGCCAATTCATGAGTTGCGCTGGCGTGTTGATGCCTCGCTCGTCGAGGTCGTCCTCGTTGTAGAGGTTCAGAATGACAGCGGGCGCGAGGCGATTGAGTTTGTACCGCAGGGCGGTGAAGTCGACTCGGGTGTAATGCCGCAGCTGTTCCGCGATGTTGTTGTGCTGTGCCATGGCTCGAGACCCGTGAAGGATTCTCATCATACGTACCCCTTGGCCGGCGTACTCGAATACCACTAGCTATCTAGCTTTCTAGCTAGATATGTTTCTATCAGGCCGAAAGAAAGCCCCCTCGAGGGGGGCTTTGAGTGCTGGAGCGGAGCCAGTCTGGTGACTTACTGGCTAGATTTCTCCGCGGGAGACGCAACGTCCTTCGGACGCAGTCCCGACGAACGAAGGTCTGCCAGGAATGCTTTCGCGCCTTCGTCTGTTGCAGCCACCTTCTCGATTCGCTGCATGACCTGGCCGTACCACTTGGGCACCTCATCGGCGCGCATCTCGGTGACGTCGTAGGCGGGGAAGTAGTTCTGGAAGAGCACCGTGCCGCTGGTCTTGAAGAGCATGCCTGTGCGCAAGATGGGTTCCACCTTGTCACCGCAAACCTTGCGGGTGACGATGAACGCGTGGCCAGCAGTGACGTCAGGCGCAGGGGGCAGTCGAACTTCCGAGCCCTCGCCACCCCGGGTCACTTCTTCCCAGTCACGGACGAAGGGGACCAGGACGCCTTGGAACTTGCACTTGCCCTTGCCCTCATCGCGCCACCACTCGCGGTGTAGCTCCACGGAGACAACACTGTCACGGGCAGTGGGTATGGGGTATTCGTGGGTCGGGTAGAGCGTGATGTTGGAGACGAGCGTCGCCACCAGGATGACGGCGTTGAAAAAGTCGAACATAAGAGTTTCCTGTCAGGTTGATAGTTGCCTAGCTGCGGCGGTTGCCTACCCCGGTATAGGCTGCCCGCCGCCCTATACGGAGACGGCGATTTCGCCTTTTCGAAGGACAAACTCATGACGACACCCAATACCCAAGAGCCGAGCTACCTGCTCATCCAAGAGGGCGGCTCTACCGGCGAGCTCTATGTGCATGCGCACGACACGCGCGAGGCTGCTGAGGCCGACCGCGTGAGCTGTGCTGACGAGGGCAGCTACCGCACGTCGGAAATCGTGGAGGTGCCGGCCGACCTGGCCAATCACCCGAAGTTCTACGACGTGGTGGAGCAGCTGGTTCGCGCCGCGGCCCGCCTCGACTACCCGCAGGAGGCCTGACATGGCTGGCGACACCCCCGTGACTCCGGAACCGAAGGTCGGAGACACCTGGTTCCGCTTCGAAGACCGGCGCTACGCCTCGGTCAACGAGTGGGACGAGGTGACCGCGGTGACAGTCCAGCTGCAGGAAACGACCTACACGGTGGTCAAGGTCACCCCGAAAGGTGTGTGGCTGCAGAACTCGTGGACCCCACGTCGGTTCGTGCTGCGTGACTCGACCAAGCGCTTCGCCTGGTCGACGAAGCAGGAGGCCCTGCTGTCGCTGAAGGCTCGCAAGAGTCGACAGATGCAGATTCTCTCGAAGCAGCTGGACTACGCGGAACGCGCCGCTAACCTGGCTGACCACGAGCTGAAGAAGCTGGACAAGACCCCCAAACCGGCCAGCAACGAGCTCGAGCCGCTGTACTTCTGAAGGAAATACCTCATGTCACTGAGCCAAGCATTCGGCATCACCGAAGAAGACCTTGCAGCAGTTCTGCGCCAGAACTCACTCCAGGTGGCCAACACCAACGGAGTCAGCTTCGACGCGATGGCCGAGACCATCTTCAACGACTGGTCCGACGTGGAGTTCGACCGCGTTGCATCGGCTGCGCTCGATGGCGGCGTTGAGATGGATGACCAGATTTCCGCGGCTTACGCGGAAATCAGGAGCATCTTCGTGGAACAAGGCGTTCTCAAGCGCTGACTCCGGCCCGCACATGTGCGGGCCTTTTTGTTGGAGGCGGGCCCTGCGGCGCGCGGAAAGCTTGCCCCATGAAAAAAGCTGCACCAAGGTGCAGCTTTGAGGGAGGCCGGTCAGGTCAACGGCCGAGGCGCGTGAACCAACCTACGGCCAACTCGAAAGTCTCGAATGGCCCCGTGCCGGATGTGACCGTGTCATCGTTCGCATCGCCGTAGACCAGGATGAAGCGGGGTCCTTCCTGAGGAAGTTCCACCACCCGAACCTTGGCGTAGTGGCCTTCTTCTTCAGCGCGAGCTTCAAGGCGCCGGCGTTCCACATCGTCCGACGTGGACGGCTTGTGCGTCCAGTTCTTGGAGGCTGAGCCGCTCTCCACGTCGCGGAGGTACTGGGCCGTCAGGTCCAGAGCTATCTGGGTCTGGTGCTGGCTATGGCCGTCGATGTCCGCCAGCTTGCGCGCAACGGCATCGGCCACTACGGCGGGGTCAATGCTGTGTCGAATGTTCTTGGTAAGCATGGCTACGTTCTACCTTTGGCTTGAGTTCAGAGGATGCGGGACTCTTGCGGGTATCAGCACCGTGCCCGATAGGTCCGCGCGCTGGCCGCCTTGGCATGGGCGCGTGAGCAAATCAGGTGGGTAGTGCCAGCGTGTGCCGAGAAGCGCAGAGCTTCCTTCTTCTCCTCGCTGAATTCCTCGCAGCCGATGGCGGAGATACGGTAGTCGGTGACCCGGAAGGGGCGCCCGAAAGTCTCCATCGCCGCGGCATCGAGCAGCTGAGCGTGCTTCTCACGCTCCAGGCTAGAACGCTCAGCATGCTGCTGTGCAAGCTGGAGATGGTCCTCCTTCGACCAGTCAGGGTTGTTGCGTCGCAGGAGCCGAGCCGCATCGGCCGGGCAGGTCGCCTGGAAGATGTTGACCCGACAGTTGTACTTGGGCAGCTTCACCTGCTGGTGATAGGCCGCGTGGTCCAGGTCGGTGTGGATAGCTTGATTCATGATGTCCTCGGTGTTGATTGCCTGAGCTCGGTATAGGCAAGTCATCCAAGCGGGTTGCTGAGGACAATGAAAAACACCAACCCGAAGGTTGGTGTTGAGAGAAAGTGGAGTTGCGAGAAAGTGGGAATGACCGCGTCATTCGCTCGAGAGGCGAACGCTTCCCTGCGGAGCGACAGTTGCCAGGACCTTGCCATCCTGAGCCAGAACCTGGCCCAGCAGAAAGTTCTTGGCCGTGTTGGCCAAGTTCTTCGCATGCTCGAGGGCGTCGATGAAGGCGCCTTCAAACACCACTTCCACGAAGTTGACACCCTTATCGGCGTCGTTCTTTTCGGTGTAGACGATGTTGTGCTTGCTCATGATGTTTCCTCAAAAAGTGTGATTCACGATTCCGTATAGGCACACTTGAGGGGGATGCCGGCTTTAGCCGGCCTGGCCTAAATGCCGCAAGAATCTTTTGGCATTTATCGAAAAGCAGGGAGTCGTGCCAGGCGAGATGGGTAGCCTGGAGTTGGCCCGAGCCAAGATTTACGGCTTGTCGGTATCGGGTAGCTACTTTGGCGGTGGGCGACTGCCGGGCTTCGGGGCTAGCGACCTTCATGAACCACTGCCGGCCGCGCGGGCCATGGGCCCCTTGGTCGCAGCTGGATGCGCGCGCACTCGCTGGTTCGGGCTTGGTCGAGATTGACCTCGCGGTCGGCGTTGTCGCGTCCGTGCGCTTGGTGCCGCCGGTATTCCGGAGCCGCACGACGCTGTATCGAGGTTCGCCATCGACGTGCCGCCGGCGGGCTCATCTGCTTCAACTGACCGGGTCAGCGTCGATTCGTCACTTTCCGTTGAACCGGGCTTCAACCATCACACTGGCAGCCCTCCGTGAAGTTGGCTCGAGCCAAGAAGGACTGCCACGCGTGGGCCCCGCCGCTCTCAGCTTCCTGGCGCGGGGGGTGTGGGCCGGCCCAAGAGTTGGCTCGGGCCAAGATGCGACAGCCTGGTTAGCGCTGGGCAACAAGCGTCGACTCGACCGAAGACGTTAGCCAGGTTGGCTCGAGCCAAGATGGGTCGCGGGCAGCAGCTCGTTCGGCCACACTGCAATAGCAGCCCCCAATCGGAGGTCAGCCGTGCTCGGCCTCCTGTCGCCCAGGACCGTGCCAACCCGCAAGAGTTGGCTCGAGCCAAGATGGACTGCCAAGCGTAGTCCCCGCGCACTCAACTTCCTGGCGCTGCGCGCGTGTGTCGGACCAAGAGTTGTCTCGGGCCAAGATGCGGCCACCTGATGAGCGCTGGGCGACGAGTGCCGCCTCAACCGAAGACGTTGGTCATCTTGGCTCGAGCCAAGATGGACCACCAAGCGTAGGGCGAGACGTCATCGAATTCCAGACGCCGTGAAACGGCACCAGCCCAGGAGTTGGCTCGGGCCAAGATTTGAGACCGAGACCCTCGGTTTGACATTGCGCCGACCTGTAGGCTTTGCTGAAGGTTCTTGTGCCGGCCAGATGACGGCCTCAGAGCTCGTGGCTTGCGCTCTTCTGGCGTCTGGCACTGTGCCGAGAGAGTTGGCTCGAGCCAAGTAGAGCGACGGGTGGCGCAGTGAGCTGCTATCTGACGGCGGGGCTCTACCGTGGAGCCCGGTCGGGCAGCGAGCAAGTTGGCTCGAGCCAACCTCCAGGGCTGCGCGGGCTAACTTTTTGCGAAGAATAGCGCCTTATCTATTGGCACATTTCTGTGATTCATTCAGAATTGCACCAACCAAATTAGGAGAAAGAATGGTCATCACCATCGGGGCTGAGAAGGGCGGAGTTGCAAAGACTCGGCTTGCAACTCACATCGCAGCTCTGGCAGCAAGCCAGGGCGTCGACGTTGTTTTGCTGGACACGGACAAGCAAGGGTCAGCGATGAGCTGGGCCTCCATTCGGAGCAGCGAGGACGTGAAGCCCGACATTCCTGTACTTGCGTTGCCCCCTCATCCGGCGAAGGAGCTCTCCAACCTTTCGCGCAAGTACAGCCTTGTCGTAGTCGACATCGGAGCGCAGAACTACCGCACGATGCTGGAATGTGCGCTGTTGAGCGATTTGGTGTTGGTGCCTTGCGGCGCCGACCAGCAAGAAGTGGAGTCCACGCTGACCGTGTTCCGAACACTGAAGGACATGGGTCCTCGGCATGAAAAGGGCGAGATTCCTGCTTGTGTGGTGCTCACTCGGGTGTCGCCTCTTGATGGCGCAAAGGCAACTCAGGACTTGCGCGAGTTCTTCAGCCAGGATGGCATCCCCGTCTTCGATTCTCAGATTGCGTACCGTGCGGCCTGGCTGCACACCGGCAAGAGCGGGCGCGCGGTGCATGAACTGAAAGGCAAGGAGCGGTCGCAGAAGGCGGTCGATGAGATGCAGGCTGTCTACGATGAAATCATTCGTCGCGTGACCGAGATGGAGAGCGTCTGATGTCGACTTTCAAGCGTCGCACCATCACCCCCGAGCAAGTTGCAGCTGCTGAGGCGGTGACGGCGGATGTGCCGCTAGTCGGCGACCCGAGAATGCAGCCGCCGACGGCGGTGCCGCCTCAACAGCCCACGGTGGTTTCGTTGCGGCCCACCAATCTTGGCTCGAGCCAAGATGGCGGCTACACGGAGGGAGAGTTCGAGATTGGGCGCGTGTACGCGGTGCCGCTCAAGCGAATTCGGTCGAACCCGATGAACCCTCGGGCCATCTACACGGCCTCGGCCGTCGATGACATGGCCACGTCGCTGTCAACCCATGGGCAGCGTGTCTCCTGCACCGCATTCATGGACGCAGATGGAGACCTGGTGCTCATCGAAGGGGAGACCAGACTCCGCGGCGCCACCGCGGCAGGCCTCCCAACGCTGCGCATCGAGGTCAAGGCTCGCCCTGAGTCTGACCAGGCGCTTTACGAAGAAGCCCGTGCGGCGAACGTCGAGCGCCGAGACCAGACGCCGCTGGATGACGCCCTGAAGTGGCGCGAGTTGCTGACCAAGAAGGTCTACCCTACTCAAGTGGCACTGGCGAAAGCGTTGAACTTGCGCGAAGACCACGTCTCTCGGGTCCTGTCGTTGGCCGACTTGCCAAGGCGCATCACCGACGCGCTGGCTGATGAGCCCGACCTGCTGACGCTGAAGATGCTCAATGCGCTTCGAGAGTACTGGACCGTGAAGGGCGACGACGCGACGCTTGAGCTCATTCTGGACGCGGCACGCAACGGCATGGGCTTCCGAGAAGTGACTGCCAGGCGCAAGGCAGCTGAGCGCGGGCCTACCAAGCGCCCTCGCTCGGTGTGTGAGGCGATTCAGTTCCGAGGTGCCAAGGGGGAGCTCAAGTCGTTCGAAGAAGACGGTCGCATCGAGCTGACGCTCAAGGGCCTGACGCTGGAGACGGCTGAGGAATTGAACGCCAAGCTCCGTACGCTGCTCAGCGCCTGATGCTGTTTCTCTATACAGCCATGTCAAGTCAACCAGGAAACAGGCTGTATGAGCATTTCTCTTTTTTTGTGCGTGTTGGGCGCCGGCTGGCTTTGCGGCTGGATTTCTGCCCACAAAACCGTGGCACAGGAGTGCGAGGCGCGAGGTTGGTTCTTCGTCGGCCGCAAGACCTACCGCTGTGTGGAAGTCACCGTCCGCCCACCCAAGGCTGACAACACTCTCAAGTCTGACGACCCTCCTCGTTGAGGCCCAGACCTCAGCCCCTTCTGCTCAGGAGGGGTTTTTCAATGAGAAAGCCCCTCTAAGAGGGGCTGAGGCCTATTCAGGCTTGGGTTGATTCAGGACGTGGTTTGCCTGGGTCAGCAGTGCCACGGACGTGCTGCCCAAGCCTTCTGCCGCGACGCCTCGGGATGAGGCCTCATGGGCCAGGGGGTAGCACACGTCCTGCACCGCTTCGGTCATCCAGGCGGCGCATTCGCGCAGGGAAGTCTCCAGCAGCTCGACACGGTCCGAAAGCAAGTAGCTTCGGCGCTCGAACTGCTCGAAGCCTGCGTTCGCGGTGGCCAGGGCCGCCGTCAGCCGCGCGACTTCGGCCTCCAGGGTCCGGCAGAGCCTCAGGGCGTCGCCGTAGGCCGGGGTTCGTTCCTGGCCCAGCTCTTTGCGAAGGGTTTCCAGTTGCCCACTGCGGGGCAGGGCGGTGGTCTCGGTCATGTTTTTCCTCGGTTGACAGCAAGGTGGCTGCCCTCGGTATAGCTAGAGAAATAGATAGCTATCTAGTTTTCTAGCTCAAATGGCCAAGCTTCGGCCGCTCAACCCAGTAGTCGCCACGCCATCGAGAGTACGCCGGCCAGCGCGAGGGCTGGTCCGAAGGGCAGGGCAGAGCGCGCCACGCCGGCCAGGCGCAGCCCGAGGGCCACAACGGAATGCGCGACCGCGGCGCCAATCAGGATAGCGGGGAGGGCGCCGAAACCCAGCCAAGCCCCCAGTGCCGCCGTCAGCTTCAGGTCCCCGTAGCCAAACGGCTCTTGTCCTGTCCCCAACCTTGTGGCCCAATACAAGCTCCACAAGGCTAGGTATCCCCCCACGGCGCCATTCAAGGCGGCTTGGAGCGGGATGAAGGAGCCGTAAGAATTCGCCAACAGGCCGACCCACAAAAGGGGGAGCGTCACATCGTCCGGCAGCAGCTGGAGGTTGGCGTCTACCCGCGCGGCGAAGACCAGCGCCAGAACGAAGGCGACCACCAAGGCCGCTTGAGCTGGGCTGTGGGCCAGCCAAGCGCCGCCGGCGGCCAGCAGGATTCCCGCCACGGCCGCAGGGCGCCAGCCTATCAAGCCATCCTGCCGGCAATCGGGGCACCCGCGACGCCACGGCGCTTGGGGCGCCATTTCGGCGCCGCACAGGCTGCAGAAGGCTTGGTCGAGGCCAGGGTTGGCCTGGTCAATGGGATGGTCGGGCATGGCTCGGTTTCTGGACGTAGCTTCGGTATAGCGCGCGCCCTATACCGCTCGATAGCTCGCTCCGACTTCATGGCCGCCAACCACCACATCGACTCCGAACAAGAGCACCTGCAGGTGCTCTTCGCGCTCGGGCTTCTCGACGACATGGACAACTGGCAGATGTTCCAGGCCCAGGAAGCCCGCTTCAACGCGGTCGACGACTCGATTTCTGTCGCGCAATGGCGCCGGTACGTTCGGCCGACCCCGGGAACCACGGGCACCGACCCCGCTGACTTGCGCGAGGCGCCCAGCGCCCGTCACTGTATGGGCATACAGGAAATGCGCCTGAAAGCACCGACTCAACGGCCAAAACCCTGTATCTATCCCAAAAATCCAAGCCTGATAATAACAATTATCAGGCTTGAAGCCTCAGGCAGGGCGGTCGAGTCGGGCCGCCTTTCCTCTGAAAAGCAGCCCAGCGGAAAGGCACCGGGTCGGTGGCACTGGCGGATGTTCTCTGGTGCCGGCTAGACGGCGGGGTGCGCATGTTGGATGCGCATGTAGAATGCTCAAGCAGGCTTCGCGAGACCGAGACCCGGCCCCAGCCCGCCACACCAGGAGTGCTCTTGAGCCAGGTCGCCCGTCTTCCCCATGATGTTCGTCCGCCGCTGGAGGGCGCCGCCCCTCCGCCCGCACGGAAGGCGACCAACGTCACCTTGGCCGCCGCGTTGGTGGCCGAAGCCAAGGCGCTGGGCGTGAACGTCTCGCAAGCGGCGGAGGCCGGACTGGCAGCGGCCGTGGCGCAGCGCCGGCAGGAGCGTTGGCTTCAAGAGAATGCGGCCGCGCTGGCCAGCTCGAACGCCTACGTCGAGCAGCACGGCCTGCCTCTGGACAAGCACCGGGCCTTCTGACCGTGGCGCGCTTTCGGGTGTACCGCTACGCGGAGGGCCGCAGCCTTTTGTTGGACGTCCAGGCGAACCTGATGAGCCAGCTCAGCACCTGCGTGGTGGTGCCTCTGCTGCCGACGGACGGGGCACCCCTCCCTGCCAAGGGGCTGAATCCGGTGTTTCGCCTGGCCGACGAGGACTACGTGATGGCGACGCAGTTCATCGCGTCAGTGCCCCGCGCCGTGCTGCGGGAGGAGGTTCACGACCTCGAGGACCAGGCGGCCGTCGTTGTCAGTGCGCTGGACGTGCTCTTCCAGGGCGTCTGACACCTCTTAGAGCAGGGCAGAGGGGGCCTCAAACGTCGCTAGAGCACGGCTGCGGCAATGTTCAATGCTTAGTGCACAGGAACAGTCGTGAGGCGCGCTAGACGGCCCTCACCTTTCTCGCGGGCAGCTTTCCGTGCCGCCATGTCCCTCGAAAAGAAGAAGCCCGCACGCAGCGGGCTTCAGTGACAGCACCTGGAAGGCTCAGCCGCCGCAGGCGTTGGTGCTGATGTCCCACTCCCAGTTCTGGGTCATTGAGTTGTACACCCTGGGCGCCTGCCAGCGTTCCTGGCGGCCATTGTCGAAGGTACGCAGGCAGTTGCCGTTCGAGCACTGGTTGGAGCATCGCACGACGTTCTTGGACTTGGAGTTGGCGACGGTTCGCTCTGCCCTTTGTTGTGCGTCGTAGCGCGCCACAGCGGCCTTCAAGGCTTTCTCTGTTGGATAGGTCATCCCTTTTTCGGTGATTAACGAAAGGTACTGCAGGTCACTTTCGTAGTTGTCTCGAAGTGAGCGAGCCGCAGTGGCAAGTAGTTCACTAGAACACGCTGGCTTGGTTGTAGGCGCCCCCGGGGAGAGCACCTGGATGAAACTGTGGTCCGTAGGCGGCACATGCACAGCTAGCCCGTCTGGGGCAACTGCGGTTAAGCCGACCTCCGCCAGACAGAAGCGTCTACCTTCGGAGGTTTTACCGTCGAGCAACAAAGCTTGAACTCCGAACTTTCGATGGTCTAGCACTGTGGTAAAGCGGTCGCCCAACGCATCTCCCAAGGTCTGGACTCCTTGGTCATTCACAGTTCCCAGTGTGTAGTGCCGCATCGTGGTTGAGCTGGCGGGCTGCTTCATCGTTGGGAAAGTTGGGCTGACGGGCTCCTTGTAGATGGCCCCCATCTCTCTCAAGTGAGACTCGGTCAGCCAACCTTCTTTGTGGGTGGCCAAACGCTCAAATGCGTCACTCAGGGCGCGACTGCAGGCGGCCATCTTCGGCTCATTGGCTCGGACGAGACTCCCTGACCACGTAATCTGCATAGGCATTCGAGGCCAGACCTTGTCACTTCCCGTGAACCCGGTGGCGCCGACATAGGCGATGCACACGTCATCAAACCTGCGGATGGCAGGAAACAGCGCCATGCTCGTCTTTCGCAAGCTGGCTGCTATTTGGCCGGCCAGGGGGTGCTTGCCCACAATCGCCTGGACATCCAGTTCAGCTGTCTCCGCAAGGGGGTGCACCGCGATGACTCCCTCAGACCCAAGGGAGTCAGGCTGCGCGGTAGCGGGGCTGGATAGCAGCGCGCCGGCGCAAAGGGCAAGAGCGGCGAGTGAGTGAAGTTTCCTCAGATGGACGTTCAAGATGTGGCCACGGTAGGCAGCGCAACGAAGGTTGCTGGCTCTGCTGTCCGACACATCGGCCAGTTCACGACTTTCTGTAGGCCCCTAGAGCATCGTGCACAAAAAACCCCACGCGGCGGCGGGAGTCGCAACGCTACTCACTCCGCTGTCACTTCGAGTTGGCGGCCAGACGGCGGTACTGAGCTGACCGTTCCACGTTCACGAGGTCCGTGCGCGGGTCGATAGTTGCAGAGACGAGGAATCCCCGCTCGACAAGCGTCATGAGGGCTTGCTTGAGCTTGTACCGAAACTTGCGCAGCTCCGTGATTTCAGACCCCGTCAACCGGTGCAGCGACTCCACTTTGTAGGCAAAGGGCGCTGCGTGGGTCACATAGAAGGAGTGCAGCCACTTCGCCAGCGGGGGCAGTGAGAGCCGGAGTTCCCAGTCGATGCGCGAGTACGAGTCAGGCCCGAATAGAGCGATGATTTCGCGCTCCAGCAGAATCTGCCAGTTGCGCAACGGCGCCTTGTCGTCCGACTCCTTCCAGCGAAATGACCGGATGAGAGAGCCGGTGTAGTTCGTGCGCTCGCCCCCAGGCAGCTGTACCGTCACCGCGACAGAGGACGCTTTCAGCCTGTCCAAGCAGTCGATGAGCCTCTTGTAGCTGTTCGAGTTGCGCGTCCAGCCCAGCTCCACCAGCATTCCGTGCGCGGTGAACTGGACATGCGTCCCCAATGGGTGCATCCGGCCAATGTGAAGAATCTGTAAAAAGACATCCTCATCGTCTTGGCGCAGCTCTTCGCCCGTATACGTGATGACGGTGCCTTGCAGCGAGGCAACGGCCACCCGTTTCAAGTTGGCCCGCGCTCCCTTTCGGATGTTGGCGACGTTGAAGAGTGCTGAACGCGCCAGCGCGTTGGACATGCCACGCACGTTCTGAGGCCAGATGGGCAACTGCTCGCCCATGATGATGGCCGACGTCACGGTTGGACTAGGGGCGGTTAACGGCATACTTCGAAGGTATTTTTGAGTCGTCTTGCGGTACGCGAAGCGGGTTTCGGGCGGAAGTGTCGTCGGAAATCGCTGCTTTGCTCTAGTTCAAGGGTGACGTCGGCTAGTCCAACGGTGACGCCAACCTCCGCCGCCGTTCTCCCGGAGGCTGGAAGCTAGTTCAACCGTGACGTTTACGCGCCTCGTGGCCTCACGAGCCAGGCTCACGGCCGCTCGAGGCCTCTAAATCGCCCCTGGACCAAGCGTAGTAGCAGGGGGACACCTAGTGCAGTGGTGACGCTAGCCCACGCCAAGGGCCTCTTTGGGCCGCACTGGCTGGCTGCAGCGTGGAGCCAGCTAGTTCAAGCGTGACATCGGCCTATCGAGAGCCGGTCTCGCCATTCCTGACTCAGCTAGTCCAAGCGTGACGCGGGTCTGCTCCCGCTGCCCGCGACCCAAGATGTCACTCATCCACTATGCCCAGAGCGCATGACCCCATAGTTCAACCGTGACGGCAAGGCCACTGCTCATGCCCACCTAGTTCAAGCGTGACGCCTTCGGGGCGTGCGGGCCGGTGCAGTTGGCCGGCATAGTTCAACCGTGACAGTTGTCGCAGCCCCGTCAGCGCGTGACGCGAAAGCGCTTCTGACGCGAGGGCGGGCATAGTGCAACCGTGACATCGCCCTCGCCGCTCACTCAGGGGCCGGGGTGACGCCCAGTGACGCAGGCCCTCAGCGCGGGCGGTGCCACCTAGTCTAAGCGTGACGCCGGTTCGTCGGAGCCCTGCTGGACCTGGCCGACCTAGTTTGACGGTGACACTGTCGTGCCCGGCTCGGCTTGAGCGTCGCGCATTTCGGTTGCGGCCGGTGCGTAGAGTTATCCACAGCCCGGGGCCCTGCGAGCTAGTTCAACGGTGGCAAAGTTATCCCATTTTTATAGATAGCTAAGAAAGAATTAGCTCCCCCGGCTTAGGCTACAAGTCCTTGTCGCTGTTGGTTTTTTTATGTCGCGCCGTCTCTCTTGAACTACGCGACCGTCACCGTTGAGCGGGTCATTGTCACCGTTGAAAACGCTCTCGTCACCGACGAACTATGCCAAACCGTCACGGTTGAACTATGAGCGTCTGCAGAAGGCTGGCCGCGCACTGCCTGGTGACTCACGCAAGTTCGCAACCAAAGAAAAAGCCCGCACGCGGCGGGCTTGAGGCGGCTGGCGTCAAGCCGGGATGGCTTCCTGCAAGCGGGTCTTACGTTGGAGCGCCTGCTCCTTCTCGAACTTCAGGTCGGGGTCACGCGTCCAGTCCTTGGAGTCGAAGTGCACGAACAGCACACCTTCGGCATCCGCGAACTGCTTCGCCTTGCTTCCGTCGCACCAGACTTCTTCCATCGCGGTGGCCGAGAAGTAGGTTCCCATGCCGAAGCCCGAGTAGAGGAACAGTCCGGCGAAGACGTTGATGCGGGCGTGCGCATCGCGGCCGACGGTGCGGGTGTCTCCTTGCTTCCAGAACTTGCGACGGGGGTCCACCGGGTCCTTGCGCACGACCGGCATTTCCAGAACGGCATCTTCATCGGACAGCAGTTGGACGCACTCGTTGCTCGTCACGGGAACGAGCGTGCCGCGGGGGTACAGCTGGTTGTCCATCCAGATGCTTTCGAGGACCATCGCCTGGTTGAGCGAGGAGGTCTTCATCAGCTTCAAGCCCGAATGCTCCGGGTGCTCGAACATGGCGCCGACGGTCAGCTTGGAAAAAGGAAGGTAGTTCATGGGGTCTGTCCTATGTGAGTGCGGAGGTCCGCGGGTTGGTCTCACTCGGTATAGGCAGGTAGCCCTGGAGCATGGGCTATACGTCAGTGGACAAACCAACCACTACTGAGGAACTCATGAACCAGGACAAGACCATCTCCACCGGACTCGCCTTCATCCAAGCAGCGGCGCAAGCCATGCCCAAGACCCTTGGCGACCGTGAGCGCATCTTTGGCATGTGCGCACTGATGCGCCAGGCCATCCGCCTGCGCTTCGCCTTCGACAAGAACGACGGCGCCGAGCTGCGCAAGTTGGACATCCACACCTGTGTGGGCGTCTTCCGTGCGCTGGACTACTACCGTGACGCGGTCGAAGTCGGCGGCACCTACGCGCGCATGTGGGAAACCTTCCACAACCAGAAGGCCTGGGTAGCCAGCCGTGCCATGGTCAAGCGTCCCTACTACGGGGACCGCGACCGTGACCTGGAACTGGTTGAGAACCATCGCATCGCCGAAGGCATCCCGGTCCTGTTGCCGGCGCCGGATGGCGTGGACGACGGACTAGCCATGTTCCAGGGCTACCAGGTCTGGCACTGCACTTCGATGAGCGACACCGCGGTGACCCTGTGCCGCTACAGCATCCCGGAAGACACGCAGCGATTCGTCGGCTGGCAATTCCGCCGGATTGCGACGCCGGCCAAACGCCTCACGCTGACGCGTGAGGCCTGGGCTGAGCTGAATCCGAAGGTCACAGCTGAACTGAAGGCCGCCTGACGCCTTCTCTCTACAGCCCCCTCTGGGGCTGTTTTTCATGCAGCGAGATTGCTGCCGGGTCACTTCACCGGGATGCGCAAAGCCGCAGGCACCGGCACCGCAGTGATGCTGTTCTTCGGGCTGCCATCCAGAAGGCGGTCCGAGTAGACCAGGTAGACCAGCGAGTTTCGCTTCGGGTCCACCATGCGCACCACTCGCAGGTGCTTGAAGAGAATTGACGCTTTCTCACTGAAGACCTCCTCTTTCAGTGGCAGCGGCCCGGTGAAGCGGATGTCGCCCACCTGGCGGCAGGCCACAGATGCTTCAGCCTTGTCTTCAGCGATGCCCAAGGCACCGCCGATACCGCCAGTCTTGGCTCGAGACAAGAAGCAGCTGACGCCCTGCACGCGAGCGTCGTCGAAAACCTCGACCACGATTTTGTGGTCCGGGCCGATGAGCTTGAAGGCCGTGTCGACCTCGCCAATCTTCTCGGCTTGGGCAGTGCCCGCCAACAGCGCCAACGCTGCCATCGCGATGTATTTCATGAACCTTCCAAGGTGGTTGAATGCGCACAGTATAGCACATTGATGAAAAAACTGGTATACTGACAGTTAACTTTAACCTTCTGGTTTCGGCTCAGGAGGCGTACTGATTCAATCTGGGCACATCATGGGCTGGAAAGACATTCAATCGCTGACTCCCCTGCCCGGCCGACAGCCGGACTTCCAGGCGTGCCTGGAGGCCTTCCCGCCGCTTGAGCTTGCCAAAGGCGTGATGCAGGGGCCCTATCACCTGGAAGGTGACGTCTGGGTCCACACACAGATGGTCGTGGAGAGCCTTCTCGCGTTGAAGGGCTACCAGGCGCTGACGCGGGCGGAGCAAGAGCAGGTGTTTCTGGCGGCTTTGCTGCACGACGTCGCCAAGTGCCGCACGACGGTCATCAACCCGGAGACGGGGCACATTCAGCACCCCGGCCACTCACGCAAGGGTGCCATCGACGCACGCTTGATGCTGTGGGACGCCGGCGCGTCGTTCGCTGCGCGGGAGTCGGTGTGTCGGATGATTTCTCAGCACCAGACGCCCTTTTGGGCCCTTGGCGGCTCCAAGCGGCAGATTGCGCCTGAGTTCATTGCTCGCGAGCTGTCGTGGCAGCTGGACATCCGACTGCTCTGCTTGCTGGCAGAGGCCGACATCCGCGGCCGCATTTGCGGCGACACCTCCCGCATCCTCGACAACATCGAGCTGTTCCAGGAGCTGGCGCGCGAGGAAGACTGTCTCGGCAAGCCGAGAGCCTTTGCTGATGCGCACACTGCGGTGTCGTACTTCCGAGGCGCGTCTGTGCACCCGGACTACCCTCTCTATCAGGAGCCTGGGTCCAAGGTGGTTCTGATGTCGGGCCCGCCGGCCGCCGGCAAGAGCACGTGGATTGCAGCCAACCGCCCTAACCTGCCGGTGGTCGGATTCGACGAGGCCCGCGAGGCCTTGGACCTGGCGCACGGCAAGAACGAGGGCATGGTGGTCCACCTGACGCACGACCGCGCCAAGGAGCTGCTCCGCACAAAGTCACCGTTCGTGTTCAACGCGACGCACCTCAGTGACCAGGCCCGCCAGCGCAGTCTGGACCTGCTGTACGCCTACAACGCCGAGGTCGAAGTCGTCCATCTCGAGCGGCCGCGGGCGGAGCTGCTGTCCAGGAACAACAAGCGGGACACCTCCCTGGACAACAAGTCGCTGCAGGCGATGCTGCTCAAGTGGGAGCCCCCGTTGCCGCACGAGGCGCACCAGGTCACCTACATCGCAGATTGAAGAAGCCCTCCGGTGATGGAGGGCTGAGGGTTACGCTGCGGTGCGCAGAAGCCGCGCAGCGTAGGTTTGCGCAACGGTTGCGTCCATGTCAGCCATGAAGCGGCTCACGATGTGGGCGACCTGCTCAGGCGTAGCGGTGTGCGGGATGAGCTTCAGGCACGCTGCCGTGGCATCGCGTCCTTCGCTGTAGTACTGGCCAGACAGCGTCCGGTTGTACTCATCACCGCGCGACAGGTAGACCTGCGCTTGGCGAGGGCCCACGTAGGTGTCGTAGAACTTGCTGGCGATGGCCGTCCCGGGTTCGGGCTTCCATCCTGCGGCTGCGAGCAGGGCGGTCACCTGAACCTTCAGTTCGTCGGTGTTCTGGGTCATTTCTATGTCCTCGTGTTGCGGTACCCCGTATAGGTCGGGCGTCGGCACCGGGGCGCGCTGCTAGGCTAGGCACATGAGTCTCGCACCCCCTGATGAAGCAGTTGCCGCCGACGTTGCAAGCCTCAAGGCCTGGTTGGTCGAGCTGGAAGCGCAGCTGCGCGGGAGGGCCGGGCTACCCCTCTCGCGCTGGTACTACGGCGCCACCTTCCGCGTCTATGCCAGGGTCGGGCCCGCCTTCGCCCACTTGGCGAAGCGGCCTGTGGTGTGCCTTGCGAACATTGAGGCAGAGCAACCTGGCCGCGGGGTCATGCGCGCAATCCTGGCCATGCTGGAGGGCTCAAAGGAGCTGGCTGCGGAGCACGTGGTCGTGCAGAACGTGCACAACCTCCGCTTGGCGGAGTTCCTGGCTGCCGAGGGCTTCCACCGCTGGGAGTTGTTCGACGGGGACTCCCCCAGCTTCTCGCGCGCGCTGCCCAAGCTGCAGCATCAAGCGCGGATGCCGTTGAGCGGAAGCTCGTCAGGCGACTATAGAGGACTATAATCGACTGTATTCGCTTCCGAAGGTGCTTATGGCCGTCTTCCATCGAGCCGAACTAGCGGCCAACCTGGGCGCGCGCCTCCTGGCGGAGCCGACGACCTCCGCTTCGGGCTCAGGTTTGTTTCTGGCGGCCCCCAGGCGCACGGGGAAGAGCACCTTCCTGCGGGAGGACTTGCGGCCGCAACTGGAGGCGCTTGGCGCCGTGGTCATCTACGCCGACCTCTGGGCGGACAAGACGGCCGACCCGGGGGACGTCATCGTGGCGGCCATCCGGGAGGCTTTGGCGCCTCGCGAGGGTGTCATCACGCGCCTTGCTCGCAGCAGCGGACTTGAGAAGGTTTCCGTGGGGGGCCTGGCGTTCTCTCTCGACAAGGTTGGCTTGTCTCAGGGAGTTTCGCTGAGCGCGGCGCTAGCCGCCTTGTCGGACGAAACCGGGGCAATGACCGTGCTCATCGTCGACGAGGCTCAGCACGCCATCACCAGCGAGTCAGGCAGCAACGCGCTGTTCGCCTTGAAGGCGGCGCGCGACGAGCTCAACTCGAGCACCCACCACGGCCTGCGCATCGTGGCGACCGGGTCCAATCGGGACAAGTTGGCGATGCTGCGCAACAGCAAGGACCAGGCATTCTTTGGTGCGCCACTGGTGAACTTCCCGCCGCTGGGTCAGGACTACATCGAGTGGTTCATCAGCCATCTGCCGTTCAAGGACGAGCTGTCCGCGGAGCAGGTCTACCAGTGGTTCTCAGAGGCGGCCTACCGCCCTGAAATCTTGGGCGGGGCGGTTGACGCCCTGCTCTACGACCTGGAAGTTCGCCCTGGCCAGTACGCAGCCCGGCTGAGCAACCTCATCCAGGAGCAGGTCCAAGCCAGCAACGCAGAGGTGCTGCGCGTGGTCCATAGCTTGACCCCGTTGCAGTCAACGGTGTTGCGCGTGCTGGCGAAGGCTGGCGCCGACTACGCCCCGTTCGAGGCCCAGACCATGGCGCGCTACCGGGCGACGCTTGCCGCTCTCGCACCAGACGCGAAAGTCGAACCAGAGACGAACAACGTCCAACAGGCCCTCGCCGCACTGCAGGAAAAGGCCCTGGTCTGGAAGGCGGCCCGCGGGGTGTATGCCCTGGAAGACACGTTACTAGCGGACCTCATGCGCCAGGCCGGCCTGTTGTTCGATTGAGCACGTCCATGAAAAAGCCCCTCCAGGAGGGGCATGAGCATGGCTAGCGACTGACGTCGCCAGACACCGTCCGAACATTGCCTTGGACTCGTTGGCACGAGACATCGCCGGAGACTGTGGTCACCGACCCGGTGACATCGCCGCACTGAACATCGCCAGACGTGGTTCGCAGGTTTCCAACCGAGCCGGCCACGCGAATCGAGTGGCAGGCGTCGACATCCAACTGCACCAGGTCGCCATGAACGACGACCTCGATGCGTTGACGGCCTTCAGGAGTCACTTCCCGACCGTCGACGAACACCTGGCCATTCACGATGGCGACGCAGTCACCTTGGTAGGTCTGCCCGTTCACGCTGACGGTCCGAGACGAACCTGCGGTTCGTCTGCCGTTCGGCCGACCCAGCAGGCGCTTCAACAGCTGACGCAGCGCGTTCATCGCGCACCGTCCTTGAGGCGCTCAGCCGCTTCCGCATCCGCCTTGCCAGCGTAAGCGCCGCGGTCGACCCCGTCGAGCAAGCTCACGCAGACCCAGACCCGGCTGTCTCGACTCCAGACGACCTTGCGCGGCGTAGCCTTGGTCACTCCCCAGGCACCGAGGTTGTTCAGGACGTGCTCCTCCCCATAGGTCAGGGTGTGGAACAGCTGGCTGGCCAGCATCCTGGCCTTGGTCGCGTTCTCGGCTACGAACTGGCCACTGAGCCCGCAAATCTGTCGCGGCGTGGCCTGCTTGGCGGTTCCCCATTCAACGATGGCTTTCATGAATTGTCCTTGGTTGGATGCGCGGGCGCGCGTTGGATTGCCTGACTCCGTATAGCTAGTAACTCAAAAGTGCACCAGGACTTGGCCTTCATAGCCAACAGCTATTGATGGTATGTATTGATTTACGTTGGACGATAGCTTTCTTCTACATATACTTCCATGCAACACAAACGCATCCGCGTTCGCCTCAACCCAGTTTCACGGAGCCCTCATGCCTCTCATCAACACCCAAGTCCAGCCTTTCAAGAGCCAGGCTTTCCACAACGGCAAGTTCATCGAAGTCACCGAAGAAAGCCTGAAGGGCAAGTGGTCGGTGCTCATCTTCATGCCCGCCGCCTTCACCTTCAACTGCCCCACGGAAGTCGAAGACGCCGCGGACAGCTATGCCGCATTCCAAGCCGCCGGCGCCGAGGTCTACATCGTCACGACGGACACGCATTTCGCGCACAAGGTCTGGCACGAAACCAGCCCGGCGGTGGGCAAGGCCAAGTTCCCGCTGGTGGGCGACCCGACCCACACGCTGACCAACGCCTTCGGCGTGCACATCGCTGAAGAAGGCCTGGCCCTGCGCGGCACCTTCGTGGTGAACCCGGACGGCGTCATCAAGACCGCTGAAGTCCACTCCAACGAAATCGCCCGCGACGTGTCGGAGACCCTGCGCAAGCTGAAGGCGGCCCAGTACACCGCCGCCAACCCTGGTCAGGTTTGCCCGGCCAAGTGGAAGGATGGCGCCAAGACCATCGCGCCATCGCTCGACCTAGTCGGCAAGATTTGACGCGGCCTGGCCACTGAAGGACCCTCATGCTCGACGCCAACATCAAGCAACAACTGACGGCCTACCTCGCCCGCCTGGTGAGCCCCATCGAACTGCATGCCAGCGTGGACGGCAGCCCCGCCAGCCAAGACATGCGTGCGCTGCTGGATGACATCGCGACCGCGAGCCCTTTGGTGTCCGTGCGGCCGTGGCAGGGTGCTCGCACCCCTTCCTTCGGTGTGTCTCGCTCGGGGGAAGCTCCGCGCGTGGTGTTCGCCGGCTTGCCGTTGGGGCATGAGTTCACATCGCTCGTGCTGGCGCTGCTGTGGGCCGGCGGGCACCCGCCCAAGGAGGAGCCAGAACTCATCGAGCAGGCCCGCGCCCTGCCCGGTCCACACGACTTTGACGCCTACATCTCGCTGTCATGCCACAACTGCCCGGACGTCGTCCAGGCGCTCATCCTCATGGCCACCGTCAACCCAAAGGTGCGTGTGGCTGTGGTTGATGGCGCTGCGTTCCAGGCGGAAGTGGAAGAGCGCGGGGTCATGGCGGTGCCGACGGTGCTTCTCAACGGCAAGCCGTTCGCCTCGGGTCGCATGAGCCTTGCCGAGCTTCTGGCCAAGGTCGATGCGGGGGCAGCCATGCGCGAGGCCGCCACGCTGAGCGAAAAGGAACCCTTCGACGTGCTGGTGGTGGGTGGCGGCCCGGCAGGCGCAGCTGCGGCCATCTATGCCGCGCGAAAAGGCATCCGCACGGGGGTGGTGGCTGAACGCTTCGGCGGGCAAGTGATGGACACGCTGGCCATCGAGAATTTCGTCTCAGTGAAAGAGACGGAGGGACCGAAGCTCGCGAGGGCCCTCGAGGAGCATGTGAAGTCCTACGCCGTCGACATCATGTCCGCACAGCGCGCGGATGGCGTCACCCCGGCGGAGCGCACCCTCAGCGGGCTCATCGAGGTTCACCTTGCCAGTGGCGCCACCTTGAAGGCGCGGTCGGTCATCGCGGCCTCCGGCGCGCGGTGGCGGGAGATGAACATCCCCGGCGAAGCCGACTACAAGGCCAAGGGGGTGTGCTTCTGCCCGCACTGCGACGGCCCGCTCTTCAAGAACAAGCGTGTCGCGGTCATCGGCGGCGGTAACTCGGGCGTCGAGGCGGCCATCGACCTCGCGGGCATCGTCGACCACGTAACTCTGCTGGAGTACAACGACGGCTTGCGTGCCGACGCGGTTTTGCAGGCCAAGCTGCACAGCTTGTCCAACGTGACCGTGATGCTGCAAACCCAGCCCACCGAAGTGAAAGGGGATGGCCAGAAAGTCACGGGACTGGCATTCCGCGACCGCACGACAGGCCAGGCGGGCGAAATCGCGCTCGAAGGCATCTTTGTGCAGATTGGTCTTCTGCCCAACACCGACTGGCTCAAAGGGGTCCCCAGCCTATCCAGTCGCGGTGAAGTGGAGATTGACGCCCGCGGGCACAGCTCAGTGCCTGGTCTGTTTGCGGCCGGCGATTGCGCAACCTCGCCGCACAAACAAATCATCATCGCCATGGGCTCGGGCGCTACCGCCGCCTTGTCGGCGTTCGACCATCTCCTCCGCAGCTGAACTGCCGGAGACTTGCACAATGCCTTGAGCGGAATGTTCAAGGCATTGCTGTTAGTTTTCAAATCTGTTACCGTGACGCCGCATACATGCAAGGAGTATGTTGTGAAGCGTGACGAAGCAGAGAAGTTGGTTGGGCAGTCGGTTCAAGTATGGCTGGGTGCGGACGGCGAGTATGTCGGCAGGCTACTGTCCGTGAGTGACGATGCGCCGTGGGCTGTGCGCATCAAGGTCACCGGCGTTGTTGAGCCGGCGCGCCATTTTGACCAGGGCGTGCTGTCTCGCCGGGGTTGGCGTGAAGGAGAGGTCTGCTCGACCCGCGGCTTCCCCCAGTTTCGGCTGAGCCCAGCGGCTTCGCCGCACGGCACCAGCTACCTGGCTGCCCTCCAGCAGCAACTGAGCCGCCAGGTGAGCACGCATGCAGGAATCTTGGGTGCGTCGTGCACCTGGCTGCAAGAAGCGATGGCCAACGCCGCTCGAGCTGTGCTGATGGCAGAAGAGCGACGCATCCGCACGGGCGTCTGGCTGCTCATACCGGAGGAAGGTGCGCCAGCGTTTTGAGCTTGCGCACCCGAGATTCACCAGGCCCAGCGGGCTTGCGCTGCGACTACTGCCACACCGTTACGGGCGGCCGGCGGGGCATACACAGCCGCCACTTCCCAGCCTCGGTAAGTGACGACCAACTCAGGGAGAAGCAGCGGCTGCACTGACGCCTGCTTATAGCCGGACACAGCGCCGGCCAAAACGCCAAGGTGGAGGTGCTTCACCAACTGCCATTGCGCTTCATAGGCGACATAGAAGCTATCCCTGTACTCGCTGTTTTTGTAGTAGCCCACCAGTATGTCGGCACGACCGAAGCGGTACCCTACCCCCGCATTTGATTCATTGAACTTGAGCTTGGTGTCTATGTGGTGGGACACAAACCCGCTGACAACGGCGGGCTTCAGGTCGACACGGTCGAGGAACTCGGCATGCGCCGAGCCGCAAAGGCACAGCAAACCGAAGACGGCGTAGGAGACGGAGTTCATGTGGGCAGCCAAAAGTGAATGCCGTATAGCGTTAAACGCGATGATGATTTGCGTGCGGCGAACTTCTCCTGCACAGCGAGTCCAAAGAAAGCGCCACCTATACTGAACAAGCGCCCTTGCGCGGCGCCCGCCGAAAGGCTCAACCCTTTCTGAAAGGCTCCTCATGGACGCAATTTCCCTTTCCCACGGGCCAGATTTGCGCTTCACGCGCGCCGTTCTTGACGGAAAGCTGTGGCTTTCGGCTGGGCTTGAAGCCAGCCTTCCAGCTGGAAGCTTCAAGGTCTGTGGCTACGTCGATGAGTCGCTGTTGGCCACGCAAGCGCAGTGGCGAAAGCTGACCGTGCCGGAGCGGGAGATGGTGGAGGCCGCTCGAACCGCGCAGTGCCGCGCGAAGCTGGAGGCGGCGGTTGTCGCTGCCGTGGTGGAGGCCTCCGAGTTTCTGACGGTCTGTTCGGCGGAGGGGCTCCGGCCTAACCTGAAGAGCCTGCGCGAACAGTGGGCCAGCGGGGAATTGAACCTCTCGACCCTGGAGCCCTTGCTGGCGCAGTCCTTGTCAGAGTTGCGCTCCGCCAAGCGCCAGCTCGACCTGGCTCAGCAGATTTCGGAGACGGTGAAGCTGTCTGACTACCCCGAGACCTTCCCGGCTTTTGGTCGTTCGCGCAAGTTGATTGCGGTCCTGGGGCCCACGAACTCCGGCAAGACCTACGATGCTTTCAAACGGCTGGCCAGTGCACGCGCCGGCGTCTACCTCGGTCCGCTGCGGCTGCTGGCGCTGGAAGCGTTCACGCGGCTGAACGATGAGTTTGGGGTCGTGGCCTCGCTCATCACCGGTGAAGAGCGGCGCATCGTGGAGGGAAGCTGGGTCACCGCGTCGACCATCGAGATGCTGGACACCAACCGGGAGCTCGAGGTCGCCGTCATCGACGAGATTCAGATGCTCACGGACCCAGACCGTGGCTGGGCTTGGACTCAGGCCGTCATCGGCGCGAACGCCGGCGAGGTCTGGTTGCTGGGCGCCTTGTCGGCGGAGCCGGCCATCCGGGCGCTGGCCGAGCGTCTGGGCCTGCCGCTGGAGGTGCGCAAGAAGGAGCGCAAGCACCCGTTGGCCGTCGCCGACCAGGCGCTTTCTGCGCATCCTGCGGGGGCTTTGCGCCTGGCCAAGGCGGGTGACGCCTTCGTGGTGTTCTCGCGCAGAGACGCCCTCAACCTGCGGGACGATTTGCTCGCCCAGAAGCGCAATGTGGCCTGCATCTACGGCGCCCTGTCACCTGAAGTCCGCGAGCGCGAGGCCCGCCGCTTTGCCTCCGGCGAGGCTGACATCCTGGTGGCCACCGACGCCATCGGCATGGGGCTCAACCTTCCCATCCAAAGGGTGGTGTTCACCTCTGTGCAGAAGTTCGACGGCACGAACCGAGCTGAGTTGCCGGTGCCGCTGCTGCAGCAGATTGGCGGACGCGCGGGCCGGTATGGCCACCAGGCCGCCGACGAAGGCGTGGTCGTTGGCCTGACGCCGACTGAGCACCAGGTTGTTGAGCGTCTGATGAAGGCCAAGCAAGAGGACCTGCCCATCACGGGCTTTATGGTGACTCCGGGGGCGCAGTACCTTGAGCAGCTGGCGCAGATGTCCGGTGACAACCGCCTGGCCGTGCTGCTGTCGTTGTTCATGATGCATTGCGACCGCGGGGACCGGTTCTTCATCCCGCATGTACCTGAAGAGCAGGTTTCTCGGGCCACCCAGCTGGACCGCTTGGGCAACCTGCCTTTGCGAGTGAAGCACACGTTCTCGATGGCTCCGATGGCCTCCAATCACGAGCACATCGACCAGGTCTGGCGCATGTGGGCGCGCCTGGCCAACCAAGGAAAGACCATTCCCCTGAACTTCCTGGGCGAAGACCCCGAGAAGGCGACGCTCGAGGAGGCAGAAACCATCGTTCGCCTGTTGGCGGCGTACCGTTGGTTCGGCCATCGGCTCCCGGAAGTCTTCGTCGACCATGAGGCGGCCGACGTGGTGCTGAGCCCATGGATTTCTGCGGTGGATGCCCACCTCAAGAGCCGCATGAAGCAAGGCGTGGGCGGCGGTCGGCAAGGCTTGCCCAGCTGGTACTGGGACACGAAGGGCGCGCCGCGGACGACGTCAGCCTCGACGGGCCACCAGGTGGTCGCCAAGCGGGCGAAGCGCAGGTTCTGACCCAGGTCCTCCGGGTGCCTATACCGGATGCACCCGGAGGACATCTATGCATACCCGATACATCCCGAACCCGAAGGCTTCAGGCGTTTGCCTGCACAACACCCAGAACTGGCAAGTCACCGAGCATCTCGGCGGACTGGGCTGCGAGCTTCTTGCCAAGGAGCGCGTCATCTCTGTGCCGGATGGGCGTCGACTGGGGCTGTCGCTTCACGACTGCTACCCGTCAGCGTTCATGCAAGGCGATGAAGCCCTCGAGTTTCTGGGCACCCTCGCCACCGCGCAAGGGACCTGCAGCGACAAGGAAATCGACGCGCTGCTGCTGGAGGGCTATCGCCCTGCCCTCATCTAGGACCGCACCCACCTCAAGCCTGGCTATGCCAGGCTTTTTTCTGGCCATAAAGAAAGCTCGACACCAAAGTGTCGAGCTTGGAGAGCTTCAGGCTGAAGCGGCAGCGAGCGGCTTCCGCTTACAGGGCGCCGTCCTTTTCGAGAACGAGCGCCAGGTCACTTTGCAGGGCAACCGTGGCGACGCCGGAAGAGATGGCCTTGCGCGCGAGGGCTTGAACGCCCTTGGCTTTTTGAGCCCACAGACCTCCGTGCACGCGGTGGAACTGGCGTTCAGTCGAGTCCTTGTACTCGGCGACCGCTTCCTCACGGGTCATCTGGCGGGCACCGAACAAGCGCGTGAAGCGGTTCGGCTTGGACTCCTGCACGCGGCGGTCAATCGACTCATCAGCCCACTGCTGCAGCAGCGTTTCGCGGGCGGCGAGATAGCGCTCGACCGAGGCGAGGACGACGGTTGCGGGGAGCATGGCATACGACATGATGTTTCCTTTCAATGTGGGTTGGTCACCCTCGGTATAGCGCTCGCTCTGCAAAGAAAAAGCCGCCCGTTCAGGCGGCCGTGATGGAAAGCGTACTCCTGTTATCGGCGCGGGAACGCGTCGGTCGGCACCGAGAAGCCTGCATTGCTGTAGCGCGCAGTGCCTGCCGTGAACCGGGCTTCGTCCACGCAAACAGTGCTGCCGCTGCTTCCCAGCCCGTTGTTGTCGTTCAATCCGTTGAAAACGATTCGGTTGCCCGTCTTACCCGGACCGGCATAGGTGCCCGACGCAGCCAGACTACCGTTCACGAACAGCCGGGCCGTCCCACTGCTTCGGGTGACTGCGACGTGGTACCACTGCCCCGTCGGGTAGCTGGCGGCAGTCGTAGCCGCAAATGCACTGCTGCTCGCGG
>JACCDQ011453371.1_pt1 | contig 44198 bp, 28 predicted proteins | sample 7446031 | NCBI WGS metagenome assembly JACCDQ01 (sample SAMN15323442, study PRJNA562643) | freshwater metagenome | isolation source: river surface water | place: USA:Blue River Watershed | collected 2017-08-17 | reverse complement strand
TTATATTGAAAAAAAACCTTTCGATTGGGTTAGGGGATATCAAACCGGAGGAAAATCTTTGATGTGGGGACGACACAGCTACAGATGGAATAAAGAAGATTTTGAAGCTAATGCTAAAGACGGTCATGGTGTTGACTGGCCTATCCGATATGAAGATTTGGAATCCTGGTATACCTATGTAGAGAAATTCGTAGGGATTAGTGGTCTTAAAGAAGGCTATGATGCTTTGCCTGACGGAGATTTTTTAAAACCCATGCCTTTTTTACAACCCGAACAGTATTTTAGAGAACAAGTCAAATCGAAATTTGGGAGACTTGTAACCATAGGTCGAACTGCAAATCTTACTGAAGCAAAAGAGTGCCATACAGCTGTAGGCAGAACCGCTTGTCAGTACAGAAGTTTATGTATTCGAGGCTGTCCTTTTGGAGGTTATTTTAGTACTCAATCGGCAACATTGCCAGCAGCGATGAAAACGCAACGATTGACTTTGGTTAATGATGCTATAGTTACCGAAATTATTTATGATGAACAACTCAATAAAGCCAAAGGTGTAAGAGTGATGAATCAGCATACCCATGAAGTCACAGAATATTTTGCCAAGATTATTTTCATGAACGCTGGTACCATTCCTACGGCATCTATATTATTGAATTCGAAATCAAATAGATTTCAAAATGGATTTGGGAATGATAGCGATCAGGTAGGGCGTAATCTAATGGATCATAATGGTGGTGCAGGAGCTATGGCTACTATTGACGGGTTTGAGGATGATTATTATCGTGGTCGTCGCCCAACAGGTTTGTATGTTCCCCGATTTAGAAATTGGGGCGATGATAAGCAGAATTATTTGAGAGGCTTTGGATATCAGGGAGGAGCAAGCCGTGGAAACTGGAATCGAGGTGTTAATATGAACGGATTTGGAGCTGATTTTAAAGACCAATTGGGAACTCCGGGAGAATGGGGAATAATGCTTATAGGAATTGGTGAAATGTTGCCTAATGAAAAAAACCGAATGTATCTTGATACGGAGAAAAAAGACAAATGGGGTATGCCTTTGGTCACTTTTGATGTAGAACGTGGGGAGAATGAGTTGCTCATGCGAAAAGCAATGTCACAAGATATGGCCGAAATGTATGAAGCAGTAGGTTTTAAAAATATTCGTCCTTTTGATTTTCCTAATAATCCGGGAATGGGAATACATGAAATGGGAACCGCCCGTATGGGGAAAGACCCTAAAACATCTGTGTTGAATAAAAACAATCAGGTGCATGACTGTAAAAATGTGTTTATAACCGATGGTTCGGCAATGGCTTCATCATCCTGTGTAAATCCTTCGCTAACGTATATGGCACTGACGGCCAGAGCAGCTGATTTTGCAGTTAATGAATTAAAAAAGAAAAATTTGTAATTCAATACAAAGAAAATCAAATAACAGTTAAAACGATTTAATAGTAAAAACATAAATTAATAGATAATGGGTCCTTTAGACAATTTTATATTATCGGAAGATGCACTTAAAGCTACCCAATCGGGTTTTGAGTTACAATTTCGTTCCCATTGGTATCGCTCTTTACCAATGTCTTGCATGAATATCAAGGCAAAAATTAACGGCAAAGAAATAGCTGAACATGCGATTACTGTAGAAGTAAATGGAAATAAATTTCCGTTTTCCGAGATTCCCAATTTAGAGAGGGAATGGCTTTTTATAACTGAAGCAGCTACATTGCACGTTAAGAATGAAGAAACTTTAATTAAAGGGAATACGTATGAAGTAGAACTCGATTTAGGGATTTTTATTCCCTATGTTTTAGTAGGAGCAGAAGGGAATCCACTATTGGCTTCCAGTACAGTAACCAAAAAACTTATATGCCAATAATTATGAACACTTCACCTATAAAATTATCTACTTCTTTATTTTCATTGGCTCTCGAATGGCAATCCAGAAATTATACCCTGGAGCAACTGTTAGCTAAACTTAAAGAACTTCATTTGGGACCAGGACTTGAAATAGTTGGTTTTCAAAGTTTGAAAAATTTTCCGTTTTTAGCCGATGATCAGATTACTGATTTAAAAAAAATAATAGAAAAATATGAGTTTGAACCATCCTGTTTGGATGCCAATGTAGATATTGGTATTCGCAGGGGAAGTAAACTTTCTATAGAGGAAACAGTAAAGTATCTAGTCCCTCAGATCTGGGCTGCCAGTGCGTTAGGTTTTCCAGTGGTACGTATCCAAATGATGGCCAAACCGGAAGTAATGGAAAGATTAGTACCCGTTGCCGAAAAGGCAAATGTGAAATTAGGAATGGAATTGCATACACCTTATGCTATTAACCATCCTGGTGTAATGGAATTGAGAGAATTATATGCTAAGATAGATTCTCCTTATTTGGGGTTTATTCCTGACTTTGGAACCTCTATGAGAGCCATTCCGGAAGCTTTATTATACAGTTTCAGATCGGTTGGAGTTACCGATGAATTGATTGCTGTTACCAAAGAAATTTGGGCTAAAGATGTGCCTATGCCGCACAAATTCGGAGAGTTACAAGAACGTGCCTCGGCATTAGGGGCAACTCCAGCCCAGATAGGAAGATTGAATATGGCATTTAGTATGAATGGCCGTCAGCCTGTTGAGATGTGGAAAGAAATTGTTCCACAAACCGTTCATATTCATGGTAAGTTCTATGGTTTTGACGAAAACGGTGACGAGCCTTCGATAGACTATGCTTCTCTCTTAAAAGTATTTCATGACGGAGGATATCAAGGATATATTTCCAGTGAATATGAGGGAACCGCATTTACTGATGAATTTTCTGGGTTTGAAATGGTCGAGAAACATCAGGCACTGTGTCGAAAAATATTAAATTCGCTTTAGACTGATAAATACATTAGAATCAAGTAGGATTCAAAGCAATATAACTATTTAAAAAAATCAAACATGAATTTCAAATTATTTATATCGATAACCTTTTTAGTTGCTTTTTTTAATTTGCAATCTGATTTGTTTGGACAGAGTAAATCAATTCCTCGTCTACAAAAAAAAGATAATGTTAAAGAGCTTATTGTTAATGAAAAACCTTTTTTGATTTTAGGTGGAGAGTTACATAATTCTTCTGCTTCAAATGCAGATTATATGCGTCCAATTTGGGGGGAATTGAAAAAGAAAAATCTTAATACAGTTCTTGCACCTGTTTATTGGGAATTAATCGAACCTGAGGAAGGAAAATTTGATTTTAGTTTGGTAGATAGCTTAATTCTAGGTGTACGCAAACAAAATATGAAGTTAGTTGTTTTATGGTTTGGCAGTTGGAAAAATGGCTATTCAACTTATGCACCAAGCTATGTAAAGAATAACCCTAATAAATATCCACTTGCAAAAGATGCAAATGGTAAAAAACTGCAAATTTTGTCCGCTTTAGGTGAGGAAACAATGAAAGCGGATGCTCGTGCTTTTAAAGCATTAATGAAACACATTAGAGCTTTTGATGAAAAAGAGCAAACCGTGATAATGGTGCAAATAGAAAATGAAGTAGGGTTGTTTTATACTCCCCGTGATTACGTTGGAGACAAGTTATATCAATCAGAAGTGCCGGCCGATGTTATCCATTATCTAAAAAATAATAGACTTCAACCCGAGCTAGCAAAAGTATGGAAAGCTAATGGTAGTAAAACAAGTGGAAATTGGGAAGCTGTTTTTGGTAAAAGTGATACAACAACAACTGATTGGAAAAATTTAGCTTATCTGACTGAAGAATTATTTACAGTATATCATTATGCAAATTTTATTGGAAAAGTTGCTAAGGCTGGAAAATCAGAATATCCGATTCCGATGTATGTAAATGCTTGGATAAAACAACCTCGTTTAAGTTATCCGGGTAAATATCCAAGCGGTGGTCCAATTGCACATACTTTAGATATTTGGAGAGCCGCTGCTCCTGATATTGATTTGATTGCACCAGATATATATATTCCCGATGCTATTTCTGTAATCGAAACTTACCGAAGAGATGGTAATCCTGTTTTTGTTCCTGAAATAAGGCATGATGCTCAGTCATCATTTGAAGCTATGTATGCTTTTGGTCAGCAAGATATATTAGGGTTTTCTCCTTTTGGAATTGATGGTGGTTCAGTAGAAGATGCTCCAATTAAACCAGCTTATGCAGCTTTGTCAAAAGTGAAAGATGCTATTTTGAAGTATCGAGGAACAGGAAAGATGGCAGGTATATTGCTCGACAAAACAAAAACATTTCAAAAAATTAATTTAGGAGGGTATACAATTCAGGCGAATCTTGGAAAGACTATGGTAGATTTTTCTTTGATTTTCGCAGGAATTCCATCAAAAGAATCCAAACCTGAAGTTGCAGGCGGAATTATTATCAACATTGGACCAGATGAATTTATTTTGGTTGGAAAAAACTTTAATATTGAATTAAAACCACTTGTGTCAAATCCTACTGAGTTTTTATTAGACATAGAATTCATGGAAGAAGGTTATTTTAGTAATGGAGACTGGAAGCCAACACGAAGACTCAATGGAGATGAAGCCTTTAGTAGTATTGGTGGAGATGCAGGTTTTGGTTTTAAAGATTCAACTATTGCAACAGTTTCTTTTCCTCCTTCTGATGAATTTAGTGTAATACGATTTAAGGTTTTGAAAACTAAATAGCTTGTAATTTTTATTTGAGAGTTGCATTATAAAATAAAAAATATGAAAACAACATTAGCTGATGTATTAATAGTGGGAAGTGGACCAATAGGTGCCACTTTCGCTCGTTTACTTTCTGAACAAGTTCCAGAGGCTAAAATTATTATGGTCGATTTAGGACCAAGATTATCTAAGAAATCGGGACAGCATATAAAAAATATTTTAGATGAGAAGCAACGGGAGGAAGCACAAATTAAATCGCAAGGACCTCATCAGGAAGCTTATCCTTTAATTACTGTGGCAGAAAGAGCCAATGCAGCTCAAAAAGGACATTTGAGTTTAGAAATGTTGGCTCGGGCGGGAACGCATTTAGTGACGGATAATTTGGAAGATTTAGCCAAAAATCAAATGCCTGCCGCATCGCTTTCAAGTAATTTGGGTGGTATGGGGGCACACTGGACATGTGCTTGTCCACGTCCTGGGAATGCTGAACGCATTCCGTTTATCCCAGAAGAAGAACATGATAAAGCCTTTGCTAAAGCTGAAGAATTACTTTGTGTTTCGCAAAATACTTTTGCTGATTCTCCAGAAGGATTGGCAATTATGAAAATTTTAGGTGGGGTTTTTAATGAAAAATTAGCTCCGGATAGGCAAGTACAGCGTATGCCATTGGCATGTAAAACGGACGAAAATGGTGGGCAGTATTGGGTAGGATCGGATGTGATTTTAGGGGAATTGGCAGAAGCCGGTTCACAAAGTAATTTTGAAATTCGTTCGGAAACACTTTGCCGTAAACTGATTCATGAAAACGGAACCATAACAGGAGCTGTATTAGAACATTTACCAACAGGCGAACAGGAAGAAATTAAGGCTAAAATTGTAATTGTAGCTGCAGATGCGTTGCGTACTCCTCAACTTTTGTGGGCATCTGGCATTCGTCCCAGAGCATTAGGGCATTATCTGAATGAACATCCGTTTATTTTTACTTTTGTCGAACTCAGAGAGGATTTGGTAGATACATCCGTAGCTAAAATGTATGACAAAAATAACCGAACTGAACCAACTATCGGGGTATTTTGGGTTCCTTTTGATGCCCCAAACCACCCTTTTCACGGTCAGATTATGCACATGGATGTTTCGCCTTTGAAAATTGAAACCCATGGCAATCCAAAACATATTGTAGGCTTGGGTTGGGGCTGTTTGAAGGAATCTCGTTATGAGGATCATATTGTTTTTTCGGAAGATAAAAATGATTATCTTGGAATGCCAAAAATGAACTTCAAGTTTTCGTTGACAGCCAAAGATAAAGAAACAATTGCAGAAGCTATGGAGATACAATCACAGGCAGCTGCTGCTTTTGGAAAAGTAATCAAAGAGGGCGAACAAACATTGATGCCACCAGGAACCTCATTGCATTATGAAGGGACAACCCGTATGGGGGAAAAGAATGATGGCACTTCGGTTTGTGATTCTTTTTCACAAGTGTGGGAGTTTGATAATTTATTTGTTGGCGGTAATGGAGTGATTCCTGTGGCAACGACTTCTAATCCTACATTAACCAGTGTAGCAATGGCAGTAAGAGCCTGTGAGAAAATCGTAAATAAGTTAAAACGTTAATTTATTCAAAGCATTATGAAGAAAGAAAAAGTTATACCAACATTTAATCCGTATGAATTGGAATCTGATTTATATGAGTCTGCTGCGCCTATGTCTTCTTTTACCACCACAGCTCATCATATTTTTCATATTAATCGCATTGAGGATTACCTAAAAATAATTCAGTTTCCTTTGGAATCGGATTTGCAACCACGCCGGATTACGGTATTTAATTTTTTCTTTTTAACCAAAGGGACAAGTACCAGAAGTAAAGGCTTAGATACGTTTACTTTTGGTGAAAACACTTTCTTTTTTGTGCCTGCACATCAGATTACTACACACGAATTCATAAGTCCCGATGTAGAGGGGTTTTATTGCCATTTTAATCTCGAATTGTTGACTACGGATTACCGATTGAAAGAATTACTGAATGATTTTCCTTTTTTAGATTTTAACAGCTATCCATTGTTGAAGATAGATGATCAAACCAAAAATTTTGTAATTCCTTTGTTGGAACGATTGTTAACAGAATATCAATCAGATACTAAATGCCGTAATAGTATTTTAAGAACCTATCTTATTGCTTTATTTACGGAGCTTAAACCTTTTGTAGAACAGTCTAAAACTGTTTCTACAAATGCAGCTACAGCCATAGCAGAGCAATATAAAAAAGCACTTTCGGAGCATATCTACCAGAAGCAAAAGATTACTGATTATGCTGAATTATTATCTGTATCGCCCAATCATTTGAATAAATGTGTAAAAAAAGCCATGGGGAAATCGGCTCATGATGTCTTGAACGATATGTTATTACTGGAAGCGAAGGTTTTATTAAAACAAACGAATCTAACAGTTTCTGAAATTGCTTATAAAATTGGTAAAAATGAAATCAGTGACTTTGCCCGTTTTTTTAAATCACAAACAAATATGAAACCCAGTGAGTATAGAAATATGAGTTGATGATTATAATTTTAAGATATAAATTTTGGATACTACTTTTTAAGCACCCGTTGGTTGTAATTTATAACTAACGGGTTTTATTTTAAACTAAATCGCTATAAACTAAAAAGACATAGATTTTAGAGATCGACTAAAATTGAGGATAACTGCACAAATAAATAGTAGCCACGGATTTAAGAATTCAGACGGATTGATTTTTTTAAATTTAGTGAAATCATGGCGTTTTTTTTAAAATTTAAAGAAGTTACATTATATTTTTTGACTAATAATGAAAAACCCTTCTACTGAAATTCAAGTAAAAGGGGTTTGTGAAAATAAACTAAACTAAATAAATACAACTAAACTACTTTGTTTTTAAGGATTCCAATTCCTTCAATCTCAAGTTCAACCTCGTCACCAGGTTCTAATGGGCGGTGCACTGAAAAATTATTTTCTATCAAACTTCCCCAACCAAGAGTTCCGGAACCTAAAATATCTCCAGGCATTAGCGTTACATTGTTTTCTGAAGCGCGTTCTATCATTTGAGGGAAAGTCCAATGAACGGTTAAATAATTACCCTCACAAATGGTTTTTCCATTGATTTTTGAGCTCATTTTAATATCAAAACGGTCTCCTGTGCTTTCAGGCATAGCTAAATGTTCTGGATGCGATTCTCTTGAAATAGTACAACGGTATTTTTCAAATTCATCTTTGGTAACAATACAAGGACCAATGGCATTTGCAAAGTCTTTTCCTTTGTGCGGGCCTAGTGGTACTGTCATTTCGTGTTTTTGAATGGCACGGGCACTCCAGTCGTTAAAAATGGTATACCCAAAGATATAATCGTCGGCATTTTCGGCTTTTATGTCTTTTCCTTTTTTCCCAATTATGGCAGCAATTTCCAGTTCGATATCTAATTTTTCTTCTCCCACAGGACGCTTAATCTCATCTTCTGGGCCATAAATTCCGTGGTGATTGGTAAAGTAAAAAATAGGTATTTCGTACCAGGAATCACTTACGGTATGACCAAATGATTTGGAAGCATTCAACATGTGTTGTTCAAAACCGATATAATCCCTAAAACTACGCGGATTAGGCAAAGGAGCCAAAAGTTTTACTTCGTTTAAGGCATAATGTGGTTTTATAGCATCAAGTTCATTGATAATTTTGAAATTAGCTTCGTGGTTATCTATAAAAGTGAGCATGTCAATTGGTAATCTGGAATCAGCCAAATTCATGTCTACAACAGCATCTTCCTGTAACCATCCTGTACGAGTTTCGCCAACTTTATTTTCGAATGTTATTAATTTCATAACTTATTTTATATTAAATAGGCTGGGCGAGTGCCATAAGTGTTTTTCCCATAACAGCAGGAATATTAGCATCTTCAGGTAAAGGTTTGCCTTCAAATTGTAAAAGTTCCCATTCTCCCAGTTTTTCAGAAGCTTCAACTACCACTTTACATCTTTCTAAACGACGCGCCATAAAACGCGAAAGAATGGCCTGTGTATCGTCTTGTTTTGCAATTTCTTCAGCAAGTACAACGGCATCTTCTATGGCTAAAGCGGCTCCTGAACCTAATTGAGGGATGGTAGCATGCGCGCCGTCACCTATGATTAAAACGTTGCCTTTATACCAAGGTTCTGGTAAATGCATAGTTTCCAGTGGACGGTAATTGACTAATTTAGGGTCTGTAATCTGTTCGATTAAATCTTGTACCATTGGCACAGGATATTCTTCTAAATACGATTTTAGTTTAGGTATCATTTGGTCTTCTGTAATGAATGGGTTATCAGCTCCTTCTGCCGAAACGACAAACATGTATATGGTGTCTTCAGTCATCGGAATGAGTCCCACTTTACTGTTTTTTCCAAAATACATATAACCGGTTTCTAAATTTTTAGGTCTCTTAAAAGCATAACGCCAAACCGATAGTCCTACATATTTTGGGAAATAATCCCCAAAAACTAATTTTCGTACTTTAGAGTTCACACCATCGGCACCAATTAAAATATCGTAACTTCCTGTTGTTCCATCAGAAAAAACGACATCAACACCATTTTCTTTATCAATGATCTGATCCACAGTTAATCCCATTCGATAATCAACTCCTAGTGCTTCGCCTCTTTCTTTTAACACTTCATGAAGAATCCTTCTTGAAATACCATTGTGGGAAGGGAAACGTCCCATAGGAGGGGTACCGATTTCGTTAAATTGATGTCCTGTTGGGGTACACATTTTAACTTTGGCGTAAGGGCAGCCTCTTTTTAGTGCTTCGTCAGCCACACCTAAGGCGTCTAATGCTCTTAATGCATTTGACATTTGGATAATACCTACACCATATACATCATATTGGGGTAGTATTTCAACAATTTCTACTGAAATTCCTATTTGTCTTAAAGCGATAGCTGCAGATTGTCCGCCAATACCTCCACCAACTATTAAAACGCTATTTATATTTGCCATGTTTAGATACTTTTTTAATTAATATACTATAAGTTTCTAGCGATCCAATCGTACATTCGGAATGTTTTTGTAAAGTCATCTACCTGACAATGTGCAGAGCCGCTGCTTTCCTTAGGAATCACCTCCAATATATGTTTAACAGTCAGGGCTTCGTCTAATTTATAGGCGTTTTCCACAAAATTTTGCTTGTCATCTTCACCATGAAGGATATAAGTAGGCATTGATATCTTTTCGGCAATACCACCCTCTAAGGTAAATCCTTTAAGGAGTTCACGGGTTTCTTGCATATCTTTTCCTCCAACAATGTGTTGAACGATAGCTGCCAAAGGATGATTGTCCGGACGGTTTTTCCAGATTTCATGATACGACCATACAGCACCATAAACAACACAGATTTTAAAACGAGGTTCGAATGCAGCGCAACGAGCTGCCATATAGCCTCCCATAGAAACTGCCATAATACCAATTCGCGAAGTGTCGATACGGTCTTTAAGGTTTTCCAATGACCAATCTAAAACTGCCGTTCCTGCCACATTATAATCATAACGGGAATGAATATGGTTTAAGCGTAGTGCTGCTCCCTGACCTGGACCATCAATTGCTAAGAGCGCAATGCCTCTTTCGTTGAGATGTTGGGAAATACCAAAGTACAGTTCTTCGGCCAAGCTGTCTAAACCTCCAAACATAATCATCATCGGTGGGTTTTCTACATGATCTGGAGCAAACAAATAACCTGGTAAAAAAGAACCTTCAAAAGGTACTTCAACCTGTAATGGTTTTTTATCAAAGTATTGAATCGCCCTTACGAATGCTTCCCTTGTTTTTAGATACGTCGGTATTTTTCGATCATCTTCTAAGCCCATGAAGAACTCCGCAGTACGCAGGTAGTTAAATGCTCTAAGATAGGTACGACGGGCTGAAATAAAGTTTTGTTCTGTTTCAAAAGTCTCAGCAAGGTCATAAACATTATTCCCCATTTTTAGCCAAGCTTTGTTGAAGCTCTCTCTGTTAGACGGGTCAATTTCACTTGCTACTTCAAGTATTTCAGCAAACTCTCCACCGCCATAATGTGCTTGGGTAAGCGCGCGATTTACTTGATAGGAAGGCATGTATTGCCCAGGAAAATAGTGCCACATAATTTTTATAGTAAAAAAGTTATCATTTTAGTCAATACTACCTATACAAAAAGGAACTTCTTTATAAGTGGTAAACTTGTTTTTTAGATTATATGTCGGCTGGTTTTACCACACCATCTGTTAATCCTAATTTTTTTCCTTTTCCCATTTCTGCAAATGGATTGACTGATCCCCAGGCATCGTTTGGATTGTCTTTTAGATAATGAACATCTAAATGATCTGGTGCGAAAACCAATCTGGCACAGGCATAGTATTCAAACAAAACACCACTTCCCGGGTCAACAATATAAATAAAGAATCCTTCGTCGGCTTTGTGACGGGTAGGAGCTCCCATGACACTTTTGTATCCTTTTTCGATAAAATAATCCAAAGCCAATAAAACTTCTTCACGACTGTCTACATTCCAGCAGATATGATTTAATACCGCTTCGTTTTCGTTAATATTTGGATCGGTGAAAATGGCGATATCGTGAGAAAGATTTGCTGTAGTCCATAAACCACCAATAGGAGGAATATCATCTGCAATTCGGATTTCATCAGGGTTTCTTAGACCTAAACCTTTCCAGAATTCTTTTTCTTCGGCGTATTTACCTTTAGAAACCATATAGGTCACATGATCAAATCGACGTGGGTTAGCCCCTTTAAGACGATTGCTGGAATAACGATCTGCATAAATACTTTTGGTTTCTCCTTCAGCACGCAACCAAACTACATCCCAAAATACTTCATGAATATGTCCTTCAGGAGATTTAAAACGATAGGCTTTTCCATGGCCTAAATCGCCATTGTCCCAACCAAGACCAGCACCTATACTTTCTAAATAAGTTACCGCTTCTTCTAAAGCCTCAGGGCTATCGGCACGCCAGCCTAAATGTCCTAAACCAGATTTCTCACTTTGAGTGAGTTTTAGGGTGTGATGAAAATAGTCTCCCCAAGCTCTTAAATAAACAGAGCCATATTCTCTTCCTGTTTCATCCATGCCCACTACATCTCGGAAAAATTCAACGGATTTATTTAAATCTGTAGTTAAAATTTCTACGTGAGCTAATTGTGAAAAATAATGTGGATTTTTTGCCATTTTTATTCTTATTTATTTTTGTTTTTATATTAAGTGTAATTTATTTCACAAAAATAAAGTGAATTATCAAAATCAATAAAGACAATTTTATTCAATTGTTGTGCAAAATCAATCCATTGTGCATAAAAATCAATATTTTAAAGAATATGAATTTAGATTAAAACTTCATTTCCGGAATTTCTCCTTCAACAATTAATTTCCCTTCTGTTGCATTTTTTATTTCTTCAATGCTTACACCCGGCGCTCTTTCTAATAATTTAAAACCTCCTGTAGACATAATTTCTAAAACGGCTAACTCGGTTACAATTTTCTTTACGCAATTGATTCCGGTAATAGGCAAACTGCATTTTTTTAGCAGTTTTGATTTTCCGTCTTTACTGACATGCTGCATGGCGACAATGATATTTTTGGCTGAGGCGACCAAATCCATTGCGCCGCCCATACCTTTGACCATTTTTCCGGGGATTTTCCAATTGGCAATATCTCCGTTTTCAGAGACTTCCATCGCACCTAGAATAGTCAGGTTTACATGTTCTCCCCGAATCATGGCAAAACTTTCAGCCGAACTGAATAGGGAAGAACCTGCCTGCATGGTAACGGTTTGCTTGCCGGCATTAATCATATCGGCATCTACATGTTCAAGGGTTGGAAAGGGACCAATGCCTAATAAACCATTTTCAGATTGTAACATTACAGTAATGTCTGAAGGGATGTAGTTTGCCACTAGAGTTGGGATCCCGATCCCCAGATTTACATAATAGCCATCTTTTACTTCCTGAGCGATTCGTTGGGCAATTAGATTTTTATCAAGAGGTCCTTGATGGGCTGTTTTTTGAATAGCATTATTTTCAACTGTTTCGTCTTTTGGAACAGATATCGTTTTTTGCTCTATTCTTTTTTCGTAATTTTTTCCTTTGAAAATACGTTGTACATAAATGCCAGGAACGTGAATAGCATTTGGATCTAATTCGCCAGACTCAACCAATTCTTCCACTTCGGCAATGCAGATTTTTCCGGCTGCAGCCATCATTGGACTAAAATTTCTGGTGGTACCTTTGAAGATTAAATTCCCTGAAGTATCGCCTTTCCAGGCTTTGATGATACTAAAATCAGCTTTTAGCCAAGACTCCATTAAATATTTTTTGTCATCGAATGTTCTTACTTCTTTACCTTCTGCTACTTCAGTACCTACACCAGCCGGTGTGAAAAAAGCGGGGATTCCTGCTCCTCCGGCACGAATGCGTTCCGCCAAGGTTCCTTGCGGAATCAATTCGACTTCTAATTCACCGCTTAGCAATTGTCTTTCAAATTCTTTATTCTCACCAACATAGGAGGAAATCATTTTTTTTACCTGACGATTTTGCAGCATTAAACCGATTCCAAAATCATCAACTCCGGCATTGTTGGAAATACAAGTCAGCTTATTTACCTTTTTGTTTACAAGTTCAGCAATGCAGTTTTCGGGAATACCGCAAAGACCAAATCCTCCTAACATTATAGTTGCTCCGTTAGGAATATCGGCTACTGCCTGCTTAGCATCTTTTATTACTTTATTGATCATGATAGATTTTCGATTATAATTGCACTCGCTCCACCACCACCGTTACAAATGGTAGCCAGACCATAGCGTGCTTTTTTTATGGATAAAATATTGAGTAAAGTCACAATGATTCTGCTTCCGGAACTGCCCAGAGGATGTCCCAGAGCTACGGCACCACCAAAGACATTTACTTTTTCATGTGGGATATAGAGCTCTTTCATCAAGGCCATCGGTACTACGGCAAAAGCTTCGTTGACTTCATAAAAATCGATATCTTCGATTGTTAAGTTGGCTTTTTGTAATACTTTTTGAGTTGCTAAAACTGGGGTAGTAGTGAAGAAAGTGGGATCCTGTTCAGCTTCGGCGTAGGCTATAATTCTTGCTTTAGGCGTAATTTGATGTTGGTTTACAAAATCTTCTCCTGCTAAAACCAAAGCGCTGGCTCCATCATTCATCGGGCTGGCGTTTGCGGCAGTTACGGTACCATTGGGTGAGAAAGCGGGTTTCAACTGACGCATTTTTTCAAAATTGGCTTTTTTATAGGTTTCATCTTCTGTAATTACTAAAGCTTCTCCTTTTCTTTGTGGTACATTTACTGAAGCTACTTCGTTTGCAAAACTGCCATCTGTCCAAGCTTCAGTACTTCTACGATAGGATTGTTCTGCAAAATCATCTTGTTCTTCACGGCTTATGTTGTATTTCTCGGCCGTAAGATCTCCTGAGACTCCCATTGATGTTTTGTTGTATACATCGGTTAGGCCGTCTTTAGCTAATCCGTCAACACAGACCGTATTTCCATATCCCATCCCAAATCGGGCATTGGGTAAATAATGAGGAACTTGTGACATGTTTTCCATTCCACCGGCAATTCCTACTGAAATATTCCCAACATAAATATCATTGTAAATCATGCTGGTTGCTTTCATTCCAGAGGCACATACTTTATTGACAGTTGTAGCACAAACTGCATCAGGCAATCCTGCCAGCTTAGAAACCTGTCGAGCCGGAGCCTGTCCGATATTGGCTGATAATACGTTACCCATAACAACGCTTTCGACTGCTTCGGGAGCTATATTTGCTTTTTTTAATGCATCCTCAATGGCGATGGCTCCTAATTCAGTTGCCGAAATAGTTGAAAACTGACCGCTATAGGCTCCCATAGGAGTACGGGATCCGGATAGGATATAGATGTTTTTAGACATATTTTGTTAGTTATAATTTTTATGTAATTTACTTTATCGTTTTTTATTTATTGGATTGAATACGTTTCATATCCTTTTTTGTTTTAAAAAGTATTGCATGGTCAGACTAATGCTATTCAATAAGATCATTGTAAGTACCATAGGAATTGCTGTGCCATCCTGAAAATGACTAACAATTCCGGTAACCAAAGCACTTAATAACATGCAGATTACTCCCATTAGCGCATTGGCGCTGCCAATGTTTTCTGTGAATGGTTTGAGTATTATAGCCATAATATTGGGTGAAATCAAGGATAAAAAGAACATGAATAAACACATTCCTACCAATAGATTGATTACTGTAAAGGCACAAATAGCGGTATACAGTAAGAAACAGCAAATCAATAATTGCACTCCAATAGCCCCAAAGGCGATTGTTTCACTATCCAATTTTATCAACAGAATTCGATTAAACTGGCTTCCAAGAATCATACTTGAAGCTGTACAGGCAAAAATCCATCCGAACTCTTGTTTGCTTACTCCTAAGCTACCAATAAATAGAATGGATGAACTCGAAATCCAACTGAATAAAACTGACAGTGATAGCGCGGATACAATGGTATAGCCTACAAATCCGTTAGTTTTAATTACTTTTATATAGTTTACTAATATCGCTTTCGGTTTTAAGGAATAATTCAAGTCTGCTTCACTCGAATGGGGTAGAAAGAAATATAGAGCTCCAAACAGAATTAAAGCCATTAGTGCCAAAAAAATAAAAATACCCCGCCAATCAAAGATTAACAGAATTAGTCCTCCTAATGTTGGAGCTATTATAGGAGCAATTCCCATAACAAGAGCTAACATAGAAAAAATGGATGCCATTCTTTCAATCGGGAATACGTCCCTGACCATAGCCCGACTACCTACATTACACACACTGATAGCGATGGCTTGAAAAAAGCGATAGATGCAAAGTATTATAATGTTGCTTGCAAAAGCACAGCCCAAAGAGGTCAGAAAAAAAAGAACTAAGGCAATCAGCATAGGATTTTTACGTCCATATCTATCCAAGATTGGACCGTTAAAAAACTGACCCACTCCAGCCCCAGCAATATAAGTACTCATGGAAAGAGTAATCATTCCGGCATTAGTACCTAAACTTTCTGCCATAGCAGGAAAAGCCGGTAAGTATAAATCAGTAGAAAAAGGCATCAGTCCATTTAAACAACCCAATACAATAATTAGGGATTTGGTATTGATTTCTTTTGTTTTAATCATCTTAGTTTGTTTTCAACAGATTTTTTTTTCTGCTTATAGACAGCAGGTATGGAATGGTAGTTCCTATTTAAACTTATGAGAGTTATAAAAAAATTATGATTCAATTATTGCCACCGCCCTTGTCCAACCGGCACTTGCTCCTTTAATTTTTGCAGGAAAACAAGCTACTTTAAATCCAAAAGGAGGTAAGGCTTCCAGATTAGCTAATTTTTCAATTTGGCAATATTCTTTTTCAATTCCAACATAATGGGCTTGCCAGATTACTCCTGGACGAGGGTTTTTTCTGAAATCTTCTGCTTGAAGATGTAATGGAATATCCCAACCCCAGCCATCAGTTCCCATTACTTTTATGCCCTGGTCGATGAGCCAGTGTGTTGCTTTCGCGGAAGCTCCTACGTGGATACGAACAAAATCGTCTTCATAGATGCGTTTGTCGGCATCACAACGAATCAGTACAATATCGTATGGTTTTAAGGTATAGTTTATGGCGGCTAATTTTTCGATTAAATCTTCCGGTTCAAACATATAACCGTCAGGCTTGTCTGTAAAATCTAAAACTACTCCATCATGAAAAAACCAATCCAATGGCATTTCGTCAATGGTACGGGAAGGTTTGCCTTCACAGGTTGGGTAATAATGATAGGGCGCGTCAACATGGGTTCCGCAGTGGCTTGTAACCGTCAGAAATTCTCCAGCAGGTCCATTTCCATTAATGAATACTTCTCCTGTAATGCCATCAAATAGTTTTCCACCCATTTTTTTAGCTCCTTCTTTATGATCTTCATAAACGATTTTGGTAGGTAGTGGTTCCTTGATTTCTTCTGAAATGGTTACAGATAGATCGATTATTTTCATGTTGTGTTTTTTTAATTTTATAATGAAATGGATAAAAAAGGAATTGCAATGAAACCGGAGTATCAAACTTGTAATTAATGAATTTGATGTAGCATAATGTGAGGATTATGAACATCAGTATTTAGCTTATTACTGCAAAATTGATAATTATTTTAAGGTAATAAGGTATCATTTAAAAGCAATAAGTTGTCAAAATCAATCAATATGATTCTTTTGTTTTTATTTTGGATTATAACAGAATGTTTCTTTAGGACAAGAAGATAAATAGATAATCCAAAAATGTAACTTTAACTTTGAATAGATTTGTTTTATAGAAAATTTTCATATAGCTATTGATTTTTTTATATCTAATTTTACGGGTGTTAGTATATGACTACATTTTAAATGTAAAATCATTTTAGAGTTTTAGATGTTATAAGTTCTTATTAATTTGTTTTAAAATAGAAATTCAAACTAGAAATTGATTTACGATGTTTGATTTATAATGCTCGTATTGAATTTGATCTCTCCATCGATATTAGTCTATATAATTGTGAAAATTTTATTTTAGATAGACATTACGATATTAAAATACAATAACTTAATTACCCTAAACGGGTTTAATAAACTAAAAGCACTTTCTAACTAAGCGTATTATTTGTTCTTTAAATAATTTTAAAAAAAAATGAAAAAGAAATCTTTAATTATCGCCCTATTATTGAGTTTTACAATCAGTAATGCGCAAAAGGTAATTCCTCTTTATGATAGTAAAACACCAAATTCTAAAGATATATTAGGGTTGACAGATACAACGGCAGTTTATTCTATAGGAAAAACATCACGTCGTTTTGTCTTAAGAGTTGCTAGCCCTGATTTAACTGTTTTCCTGCCGGAGAAAAGTAAATCTACAGGAATCGCTGTTGTAATATGTCCAGGTGGAGCTTATGTAGGTTTATCGATAGATAATGAAGGATATGATATAGCTAAAAAATTAAATGAAAAAGGAATTGCTGGTTTTGTTTTAAAGTATAGATTACCTAAAGCGGAATATGTAAATAATAAACAAATTGTTCCTTTACAAGATGCCCAGCGCGCCATTCAACTAATTAGGGAAAATGCTGAAAAATGGGGAATCAATCCCAATAAAATTGGAATTGCAGGAAGTTCTGCAGGAGGTCATTTGGCTTCTACTGCTGGAACTCATTTTCATAAAGAATATATCGATAATCCTTTAAAGACAAGTTTACGTCCCGACTTTATGATATTAAATTATCCTGTTATCAGTATGGCTGATAGTTTAACTCATGTTGTTTCAAGGTATAGTTTGATAGGAGAAGGATTGGCACCAAAAGAATTAAATTTAATTGTTATGGACAGGAAAACTTCAGGGCAAAAATTGGCAAATTTACCAATAGATCTTGAAAAGATTAAAGAATTTTCTAATGAACTTCAAGTAAGTCCCAATACACCTCCTACATTTATTACTCATTCTGTGGATGATAATTCGGTTAAAGTGCAAAATTCAATTTTATTTATAGCTGCTTTGCAAAAAAACAAAGTGCCAGTTGAATCTTTCTTTTATGCAAGTGGAGGTCATGGTTATGGTACAGATAATCCAACAAGTGATGTTGATTGGATAGATTGCTGTGTGACTTGGGTTTTGAAAATGTTTTGATCATTAAAGAAATAAATAACATTCCATATAATCTCTTATCTGGTAGGTCTCTACATTAGTTTCTAGAGATTATTAAAACAGTACTAAATTATCGAAATCAAGCAATTGTAATTCTTTTTTTAGAATTTTGATTTGGTTCATTTTTTAGTTTTGACTAGGAAAGTATTTGTATCTATTTATTATTTTTTCCTCTAAAAGAATTAGGATAAAGTTTTCATTGCTTGTTTTGTATTAGATAAAAAAAATCTATCGAAGATAGTTAGTAAAAGTGTTCGACACTCCCGCTCACTTATTATTGGTTTTAGGTATTTAAGTGGTTTTTTGTAAGTTTTGTATGTTGTTTTATGAGGTTAACTCTTGTTGTCGAATACCTCGTTAAGTCCTGATTTTACTGAATTTTTTACATAAAAAAAATCCGAAAATCAACGATTTTCGGATTTTGTGGAGTCGCCGGGATTACAATCGAACACCTTATACCGATATTAATGTTCATTGATAGCCTCGATAAATAGTGTGTAATCCCTTTGCTTTATTGGGGTTACCGCGAATGATTTAATTTTTAAATTGTTTTTCAATATTAATAATCAGTATATCATTTTTTTAGAATTTTTACAAAAAAGGGTCATTTAAAAATGAAAAATATCACTTTTTTAATAGCTCAAAGTGTTCGACGGTCGAACACCTTTTTTGGGTTGTGATTTTGGATTGGCAAAAAAATATTATAAAAAAATGATATACTGATTTTATCATTTTGATAAAATTAAAGTTTATATAAAATGCTTCTTGGTTTATGTTTCTCTAAAATAAAAAAATGGGGTTGATGAACCCCATTTTTTAGATAATAGATTTAAAAAATCTAAAACTCGCATCTCACAAATGCTTCCATAGCAGCATAATGAGCTAATCCTAATTGATTGTATAATTGAGCAGTTTCACTATTTCTGTCTTCTGCTCTTTGCCAAAACTCCCTTGAATCGGTTCCCTGAAAAACCACACCGTCTTTTTGAGATTGATGTTTGAAAATTCCGTGTCTTTTAGACAAAACCTGATCAGGACTCATAGGTACGGCCATTTCAATCTCGTCAATTCCCCATTCTTGCCAAGCTCCTCTGTATAACCAAACCCAACAGTCCTTCATAAAATCTTTTGGTTTTAGTTGTTTAACAGCTTCAAAAATAGCATCCAAGCATACTTTGTGCGTTCCGTGTGGATCGGCTAAATCTCCGGCAGCATATATTTGGTGTGGTTTTACCTTTTCGATAAGGTCCATCGTAATTTGGATGTCGTCTTTTCCTAAAGGTTTTTTCTCAATAGTTCCTGTTTCGTAGAAAGGCAATTCCATAAAATGAATTTGAGCATCAGGTAATCCTACGAAATGACTTGTAGCACGAGCTTCTCCTTTTCGAATCAATCCTTTTATATAACGAACTTCGGGAATATCAATTTCACTCGCTTTTTTATTCTTTAAAAAAGTTAAGGCTTTTTTATAAATGTCTTCTGCTTCACTATTTTTTATTCCAAATTTTTCATTGTAATCCACTACAAAACTGGCAAAACGTAAGGCTTCATCATCAGCTACGGCAATATTTCCAGAAGTTTGATATGCCACGTGTACTTCGTGACCTTGTTCCTGTAAACGCATAAAAGTCCCTCCCATACTGATGATATCATCATCCGGATGTGGGCTAAAAAGTAATACTCTCTTTCTTGCTGGTTCGGCTCTTTCCGGTCTGTTGCTGTCATTCGCATTGGGTTTTCCGCCCGGCCATCCTGTGATTGTATTTTGTAATTTATTGAAAATTTTAATGTTGATGTCGTAGGCAGGACCCGAATCGGCTAATAAATCGCTCATCCCGTTTTCGATATAATCAGCATCAGTAAGCATTAAAATTGGTTTTTTCAAATCCAATGCTAATCCTAAAACGGCTTTACGAATTAATTTATCGGTCCAAACAATTTTTTCTACTAACCAAGGTCTGTTGATTCTGGTTAGTTTTGAAGAAGCTTCTTTATCCAAAACAAAGACAGCATTGTTGTGTTCTTGCAAAAAAGAAGCAGGAATTTGATTGGTAACTTCTCCTTCAACCGATTTTTGAATGATGTTTGATTTTCCTTCACCCCAAGCCATCAAAATTACTTGTTTGGCCTCCATTATTTTTTTTACTCCCAACGTAATCGCCGTTCTTGGTGTATTACTTAATCCGGAGAAATCGCCACTTGCGGCCACTCTGGTAATGTGATCTAGCGCCACTAATCTTGTTTTTGAATTCTGTAAAGATCCAGATTCATTAAATCCGATGTGACCGTTTCCACCAATTCCAAGAATTTGCAAATCAATTCCACCTAAAGCTTCGATTTTGGCTTCATAATTCGCACAATAATCTGCAATTTCTTCTTTTGATAAAGTCCCGTCAGGAATATGATAATTTTCGGGTAAAATATCCACCTGATCCAATAGCAATTCTTTCATAAATCGCACATAGCTATTGATAGAATCCGGTTCCATTGGATAATATTCATCTAAATTGAAAGTAATTACATTTTTAAAGCTCAATCCTTCTTCTTTGTGAAGACGAACTAATTCAGCATACAATCCTTTTGGAGAAGAACCTGTTGCTAAACCTAATATACAGGATTGGTTATTTTCTTGTTTTGATTTGATAAGTGCTGCAATTTCCTGAGCCACAGCTTTAGATGCCTCAGTTGAATTTTGGAAAACTACGGTATTGATATTTTCAAATCGTTTTTCAAATCCTGTTGCTTTGTCTATTGTACTTTTCATTGTTTTTTATTTTTATAATCTTTAATATCTTAATTTGAATTATTTTCTTGACCAGCTTCTATATTTATGTCCTTTAAAAGCATAAAAAATAATCATCAGGTAGGTGGGTAACAACATTAAATAGGCAATTTGATTACCACTCTTTGCTGTTGCAGCAACGCCATTTGCTTCGTTAGCTGTATTGATTGTTTCTACCAAAGAGCCATAAACTAGCGGGAAAATCGCTCCTCCAATGATTCCCATAATTAATATAGCACTGGCTATTTTAGTATATCCACCCAAATCTTGTAAAGCCATAGGCCAAATGGCTGGCCAACATAGCGCATTAGAAAGTCCCATAAGAGCTACTAAAATAATCACCAGTGGCAAAGCAGGAATTCCAGGCAATTGAATAGTTATACTTGGAGAAATTGTTACAATTAGCAGTACCAGAATCAAACCTAAAATACCGGAAGCTTTTAATGCCTGAACCTGAGAAACGTATTTAGGAATAAGTGTAATTCCTAAAATATATCCCACTACCATTGCAGTCATGGTAAATGAAGTTAGTTTCAAATAAAAATTACCATCTTCACCGTAAACGCCTAGTTGTTTACCAAATCCACCAATGGAATCTCCCGCCAAAACTTCGGCAGAGAGGTATAACATTAGAGTAATTATGCCTAAAACCAATTGAGGAAATTGGAACGCATTTAAAATTTGTTTAAAAATACTCATGTGTGCCACATTTCCGCCTTCGTCCAAATCTATTTCCGGTAGTGGAGAAAATTTTACTAATAAGGCTAGAATAAGAATTACAACTCCCATAAAAATATATGGAGTTTGTAATTGCAGTGCGAGTGTATCCAATGCTGCTGATTTGGCAACACTGTCAAGAGCTGCAATTTTTTCGGCAGTGTAATCCTGCATGTTTGACAATACTAAAGCTGTCAACACTAGAGGAGCTATAAAACCAGCTAATTTGTTTGCAATTCCTAACACACTAATTCTGGCAGCGGCACTTTCTCTGGGACCTATAACAACCACATAAGGATTTGCTGCAGTTTGTAAAATTGCCAAACCTGTTCCCATCATAAATAGAGCTAAAAGGAATAGAAGGAAGGTACGTGTTTCGGCAGCTGGATAAAACAGAAATGCTCCAAAGGCGATAGTAATCAAACCAAATGAAATCCCATTTTTGTAACCTATATTTTCAATTACCTTAGAAGAAGGAATAGCCATAACAAAATAGGCAATGTAAAAAGCAAATGTCACAAAATAAGCTTGTGAAGATGACAATTCGCAAGCCAGTTCAAAGAATGGAATTAGTGGTCCGTTTAACCAGGTTACGAATCCTAATATGAAAAATAAGCTGGTTAATATAACCATTGGGATTACCGCGCTCCCTTGGTTCAAAGTTATTGTACTTTCAATTTTTGACATAGTTTTTAAATAAAGTGGGTTTTAATAGAGGAGTCGTTATGCTACTATTATTCGTTAGAGGGTTTTCCTATAGTAGCTAGAATTCCTCCGTCAACATAAACAATATGTCCGTTTACAAAATCACTGGCCTTAGAACTTAAAAAGATGGCAGCTCCCTGTAAATCGTCTGGATCTCCCCAACGACCAGCTGGTGTTCTGCTCACAATAAATTCATTAAATGGATGTCCGTCAACTCTAATTGGAGCAGTCTGGCTTGTAGCAAAGTAGCCCGGACCAATTCCATTAGTTTGAATATTGAATTTAGCCCATTCGGTAGCCATATTTTTGGTTAACATTTTTAGACCTCCTTTTGCAGCAGCATAAGCACTTACGGAATCTCTTCCTAATTCACTCATCATTGAGCAGATATTGATTATTTTTCCGCCACCACGCTGAATCATTCCTTTAGCTACATTTTTAGAAACAATAAAGGGACTAATTAAATCCACATTTATTACAGCAGTAAAATCTTCCACTTCCATTTCAATGATTGGCGTTCTTTTGATAATTCCGGCGTTGTTAATCAAAATATCAATAGGGGCAACTTCAGCCTCAATTTTGTTTATCGCTGCAATTACCGCTTTCTCATCGGTTACATTAAAGACATAGCCGTAAGCCTCAATTCCTACCGATTGGTATTCGGCAACAGCTTTATCAATAGCTTCCTGCGAAAGATCGTTTACTACAATTTTTGCTCCCGCGTGTCCTAATCCCTTAGCCATAGCCATTCCTAAACCATGAACTCCTCCTGTAATCAGTGCTGTTTTTCCAGTTAAATCAAATAAGTTAATCGACATTTTTTAATTGTTTTAGTTAATATTTATATGTTTTTTAAGAAAGCTCTAAAGTCAAAAGTTCTTGGCTTATCGTTGTTTAATCTTTTATGTTTCTGAATTTCTTTGTTTCATTGCTTTGATATTGCGAAGTTATATTTGAATTCGGAGACGGTATTTCAATATTTACCATTATACTTTCAAATTTGAGTAAATCTGCTGTTTTGTGTTTGAAAACTAATGTGTAAGTGTTTGATTTTAAGTTGTTAGCTGCTTTTTGGTTTGAGATGTGATTTGCCTTTTAGAAATTGTAAAAATAAAAGGCGATTAAACTCAATAGATTTAATCGCCTTTTAATGAAATGGAATAAGAGTTATTTTACACTCACAACTAAAGGATTCTTCATTCCGTGATAAAAATTATTCAAGTAATCAAACCATTTTTTAGCATCAGTAATTTTACCTGCTTTATCCCAGGCTGCACCAGTGTAGTAAACAATAGCTTCGTTATTTTTGACTGTTGTTTTAGCTAATAGCTGAGTTGTATCAACCCACATAGTAGTAACAGGAGTAGTCAATATAGCACCAACTCCTGTAGTACCATCTTTTCCAAGAGTAGGTTCCCAATAGCCCATAATACCTTGTTGTTCGTTCAATGAGATGAATCCAGCTTCAGGTCTTCTGATGATTCCTACCACAACTGGCAAAGATTTGTTATCATCAAACGTATATTTGTTTTCTATGCGGTTGAGTTGTGAACCAGCATCTAATGAAATGGTTTTTGTAGCATTTATTTTTATTCCGCCTGCATCCCAGGTATCATAAAATAATTGAAAAGTAGAGCGTAAAGGCCCTTTATCTAATACTTTCCATTGACTATAATTTCCTGAATAACGAACAGAGTCGTTTACATAAGGAGCCATATTTCCTGCGCCTAACGAAAAACCAACATGATAATAGTCTAATCCATCGCCATGATCTACGTGATAATCAGCTAGTTTATAGCGTTCGTTAAGAATCATTTTTTCAGTTCGTTTTACCCAAACATCAAATCCATAAGCATCACCTACTTTTTTCTCTAAGGCTTTACCATAGGTACGAAAAGCAATTTTATCATTTTCCCAGGCAAAATCATCCTTGCGTTCCGGTACATAACGAGCGTAGGTTTTTATAACAAATTTTTCTGGTTTTCCTTTTTGTACCAAAAGAGTAAGCGTTGATTTTGCTTTGACATCAACTTGCACCAATAAGTTTTGAATTGATGTTTTTCCAAGATGTTCTAATTGGTAAGGAACCTGCTTTTTTGTGGTCGAATTAATCACGATAAAATTTGTCGTGTCTATTTCAGGAAAATGGGATAAAACAGCATCCCATTTTACAGCCACGACAGCTTCTTTTCGATCTAAAATTGAATTATTTTGGATGGAAACAGTGGCTTTTGTTTGTGCCAAAATAGGGAAGGAGAATATAAAAGTGAGTCCCAAAAATAATTTGATGAATTTCATGAGTAAGTTGTTTTTATTTGTGTAATAGTATTGGTATATAGTGTTTTATGTCTTTTTGTTTTGTTCGAATATTTAAAATTAGACGTAATTTGGGCTACTCGTTCCTAAATAGCTATCGTTATTAGGCGAGATTTTGGCTTTTAAAAAATAAAATTTATAATTGTTTTTTAAACGTTTTAAACGATTGTTAACTTATTGTCTAAATTATAGTTTTATGTTGCTTCAAATTAAGTTCAGGATGACGATTCTTTTGCATCGTCAATTTTGTCTAAATATTCGCTTGGCATACAACCATAATGTTGTTTAAATGCCGTTGAAAAATAAGAGGGAGAATTAAAACCACACATATAGGTAATTTGTGCTATGGTATAGCGTTTGCTTTGCATCAGTTCAACCGCTTTTTTAAAGCGTATTCTTTTTATAAAATCCATTGCTGATTCGCCGGTAATTGCTTTTAATTTCAAATAAAGATTGGAACGACTCATCCCTATTTTTTTACTGAAAACATCTACTGTAAATTCAGAATCAGCTAAATGTTCTTCAACGATTGCTATAGCTTCTTTCAAAAATTCTTCATCCAGAGTATTAAAAGCAATATTTTCCGGAACCATTTCTTTTGTTGCAGAATAATATTCTTTCAGGCGTTTACGAGAGCGAAGCAGATTGGCTACTTTTACAGCTAATAACTGCGTTGAAAAGGGTTTTGTAATATAATCGTCAGCTCCCATTTCCAATCCTTTTATTTGCTGGCTGGTTTCTGTTTTAGCAGTTAAAAGCATGAAAGGAATATGGGATGTATTGATGTTTTGTTTCACCCGTTTGCAAAAATGTAGCCCATCGAGTTCAGGCATCATTACATCGCTGATAATAATGTCAAAAGGCTGTACTTCTAATAAATCCAAAGCCATTTGGCCATCATAAGCTACTGTTACTTCATACATTTTACAGAAATAATCCTGTAGATAAGCTAAAATTTCTTTGTTATCATCAACAATGAGCAGTTTGATAGCTTGTACTCCTTCGGTAATTTCGTTGATTAACTCTTCATTTTCTTCTAAGAGCAAATTATTTTCGGTAGTGTTCTCGTTTTCAGAAACTATTGATGCCTCTTGGGGACTGCTTTCGATGTGTACATCATTTTTATAAACTTCATCTGAAATAGGCAAACTCACAGTAAAAATACTTCCTTCTTCTTTGGTGCTTTCGGCAGTGATATTGCCATGATGCAATTCTACTAAACGCTTGGTAAAAGCCAGACCAACACCAGAACCCAAATTCATTTCTTTATTGTTTACCTGATAAAAACGATCAAAAACCTTAGATAAATCCTCTTCGCTAATACCCATTCCGGTATCGGCAACTCTGATTACTATTTGATCTTCTTTTTTCAATAGTTCGATGCTCACATTATTTCCTGTTTCGGTATACTTGAAGGCATTGGATAAAAGATTGAATAATATTTTTTCCATTGCATCCTTGTCAAAATAAAAGGAGAGTTCAGTTTCAGAAGAATGGTTTGTAAAATGAATTTGTTTCTTCTCTGAAAGTGGTTTGAAAGATTCGTAAACTTCCTGAACAAAACGCACAATATCATTTTTACTCACTTTGAGCTGTTGTGTTCCCATTTCGGTTTTTCTAAACTCAAATAGTTGGTCAACCAAGTTATAAAGTCTTTTTGCGTTGAGAAACATCAGTTCGTGTTTTTTTTTGGTTGCTTTATCTGTAAAAGGCAATTTCAATAATTCTTCTAAAGGCGCTAAAATCAGCGTTAACGGAGTTCGAAGCTCATGCGATACATTGGTAAAAAAATCCATTTTCACCTGATTGATGTAGCTCACTCTTTCTTTATCAATTCGTTCCAATTTTAATTGTTGTAAGGCCTTAATTCGTTCGGTAATCATTCGAAAACCAATATAAGATGTTGTACCAATAACAATTAACATTAATAAAATAAACCAAGTGGTTTTATACCATGGTGGCAGTATTATAATTTCTAAATTTCTAATGGCACTCATTTCGCCATTGGGTCCCATCGCTTTAATTTGTAGTTCGTAATTTCCTATAGGCAAGTTGCTGTAACTAATCTTTAGTTGATCCGTACGTTGCCAATCTTTGTCAATTCCGTCTAGTTTATAATAATATTGCGTACGATTAGACGATATATAATTGAACGTATTAAAAAAGATACTGAATTGTTTGTATTCATGTCCAATTTCGATGCTTTTAGTCTGGTCAATATGTTCTTCCAGAATGTTTGTTTCATCACCTACGGCAACGGTTTTATTTAAAACTTCCAATCCCGTAAAACTAAGTTTTAACGGAAGTGGTCTTTGTTTCACCATTGATGGATAAAAATAGGAGAGTCCCTTGATTCCCCCAAAAAGAAGCATACCATCTTTAGCCTTATAAAAAGAATATTCGTTAAATTGTTTGTTTTGCAAACCATCACTTTCGTCAAAAGTTTGAACGGAACCTTGGTCTGGGTTGAATTTTATCAGACCTCTGTTGGTTGAAATCCATAGGTTTCCATCATCATCTGGGATTATACCGTAAATTGTTTCTTTTACAAAATCTATTGAGGTTTTAAAATTGATAAAAGACTCCTGAGCTTCATCGTACAATCGTAATCCTTCTCGGGTTCCAATCCAGATTCGATGCTTTTTATCTTCAGTAATGCAATTGACAATATCATCACTTAATTTTCCATGCCCGAGGTTTCCAAATAAAAGATTATCAGGATAAAATAGCGTAACTCCGTTAGTAGTTCCAATCCAAATTCGATGCTTACTATCTTCAAAAAGATAAGTAATATCATCAGAAGACGGACGTTTTCCTGCTTTGTCTAAGTGGATATGTATGAAAGATTTGGTTTCGGGATGAAACTGATCCAATCCTGATCGAGTACCTACCCAAATACGATTTTTATAATCTTTTAGAATGCTATAGACCAAGTCGCCGGCAATAGAACTTGGATTATTTTCATCATGAAGAAATCGCTGTACACTACCACTGTTGGGATTGAGCAAATTTAAACCTCCATTATGAGTACCAATTAATACATTTCCACTAGTATCAAAAGCAATAGCTTTGATATTGTTTGAACTTAGGCTGTTTGGATTATTTTCGCTATTTGAATAATAACTAATGGTATTGGCATTTTTATTCCAATAATTGACTCCTTTATCATTGCTTCCAATCCAAAAATTACCTTTTGCATCTTGTTTGATTACCCCAATAACTTCGTCATTTAACGAAGGTTTTCCTGAGTTTTGGCTCAGCAAATTAAACTTGATGTCGTTTTTATGGTAATAGTTAAGTCCGCCATAATAAGTTCCTAACCAAATGCCATTTTGTTTGTCTCTAAAGAAACAACGCACCGAATTTTGACTAATAGTATAAGGCTGTGCTATTTGATGGTAATAGTTAGTAAAAGAATTATTTTTTGAATCATAAATGGAAAGTCCTTTAAAAGTACCAAGCCAGATATTTCCTTCTGTATCTTTTCCTACACATCTAATATTGTTATCGGCTATACTATTTGTTGTTGCGCTATGTAGTAGAGAACTAATTTTTCCATTTTCGGCATTGTATTGAATTAGACCCAATCCTTCGGTTGCAACCCATAATTTTTTGCCATCTATAAAAACATCATTGATATAAGGCTTTTTTGCTCCTAAATTAAATTTGATTAATTGATGCGAGTTGGGTTTTAATTTAAAGAGACCAACATCAGTTCCTAAAATAATTTGTTGTTGCCAAAGTCCGATATAAGCAATTTTCTTAATTTCATGGGAAGAAGCATTGAATTTGACTGCGGTAAAATTTCCCTCTTTTAGATTAAGTACAAATACTTCTCCAGTGATGGATGTAGCCCAGATTTGGTGATTGTTATCTTCCGTAATAGAAGAGATATACCATTCTCCCAAAGTGCGGGGAAGCTTATAGTTTATAAAACTATCGGTATCATAATTATAAAGACTGATTCCCTGATTTCCACCTATCCATAATTGACCATTATGATCGGTAAATAAGCTTCGAATGTAGTAGGATTGCAGGCTGTTTTTGACATTTTTTATTGGACGATATACTTTAAATCCTTTACTGTCATAACGATTCAAGCCGTCTTGAGTACCAATCCAAATAAACCCCAGAGCATCTTGTCGGATAGCAAAAACAGAGCTTTGTGATAAGCCCTTATCGACAGAAATATTACGGAAATAGCGATCCTGTATTTGAGCATGACTCTCATTTGCAAAAAGAGCAATACAAAACAGTGCAATAAAAGCAATCTTTTTTCTCATGGCAGTGTGAATTATACTTGTTTTTTCTACGCTTATTTTTCCTTTGTGAAACATTTCTTTATAACAACAAGATAGGCAATTTGGGACAAAAAGGCAACGATGTTATAATTTAGGAGATTTTGTCTGTTTTAATTTTGGTCATATTTGGCCACATCTGGTAATTCGTCTACAACTTCTTGTTGATTTAATTTTTTACCCTCCATTTCTAACAAAATTGAACTTCCTGTAATTTTAGGTTGGAAAGTCTTACCTTGAAAAAGAATAGATAAGTTCCCATAGTTAAATAGAGAATTAGCTTCTTTATCAAAAACCTGAAGTGCGGCAGCTTTTTCACCATCTAATTGTACCTGAATATCCCAATCTCCAACTTGCAAATGAGTTAAACCATTAATGTTAGATAGCGTTTTAATCACTTCGGTTTTGCCGTCTTTAACTTGAATAATGGTTAAATATCTGAACTTTTGTTTTGCTTCCGAAGTGATTCCGGCATGCCATTGATCCTTAAATTCTTTAATCTGACCTTCATCATTGGTAACATTATTCCAGTTAACAGCTGCTTCAAAGAATTTGTTGTGAACATTTAATTTTAAAGGATTATTTGCAAAAACACTGGCCGTTACATTACCCAAATCAGTTTTTACCCTAAAGTTTTGTTGGTTGGCATTATTGGTATTTTGTGCTTCAATAGTGTAATAAGGGCAGTGGAACTGTGTTGTCCATTTTATAGGTTTATTCGCTTCCAATTCATCGTACAAAACAATATAACCACCAGTCAGTTGCAACATATGTCTGCGATATAAGGTTACCCCACTTTCGCCATAGCCGTTAGCTTTGCTTGGTGTCACGTTGATTTGTTTGAATCGGTCCAACCAGAATTCACTTTTAATTTCGCCATAGGCATTGCTGGCATCACCTAAAGCATATTGAATGCGATTCCCGCTGATGGCACGAGGTATCCAGCCATAACCTTCTTCTCCTATTTTTTGGTTCAGGCTATCGGCCAAAATGGTATTATAAGCTTTTGAGGAACGATAATATAAAAGGTTGTGCTTGTCGCTAAAATTGCTGTAATAACCTGTTCCGCCAAAGAGCACTTTGCCTTTAAAGTTGATAGTGAATGCATTTTGTGAAGCATGACCATGACCCGAAGAACCAAATGGGCTGCTGAACAAATAACTGCTTAAACTTTTATCCGCATGGGCTAAATCTTCATGCATCGCTACCACACCTACATCAGCAAACTTGCGGGTTTTAGGCAATTGTACAGGGGATGTAATGGTTGATTTTTTATCGGGATTAGCGTTTAACAAGCGAAACAACAAATAATCATCGGTTCCATTAAAATAATTTGGATTAGTTTTTTTGATTTCGTTTACATACCAATTTAAATATGGATTGTTAATCCTGTACGTCAATGCATCCACATAAATAGCCTCACCTTTTACTACCGTGGGGATGTTCTCCCACATATCGCCTATGGCAGTTGATGCTGAGTTTACAGGATGTGTGTACAACATATATAGAGGCGTGTTCTGCATCCATGGCAGTTTAAAATAATCTACCCCGGTAAAATCTCCAAATAACTGAGAGAGGTAAACATTGGATTTAAAATTGACTCTAAAATAACCGTTTCCTTCGTGCCAGCCTCCATCGGTGGTACCCAAAACCGGGAAACGTGCCGACCAAACCTCGTACATATAGGTAAGCCATTCTTTGGCTTCAGGTATTTCATTAACGGTTGCAATACTGGCAATGGCCAAATTACGCAGGGTAAACTGCCAAACGTGATTATCGCTGACATGCAATTCAAAGCGATTAGGTAAGTGGTTGTAAATGCGTTTAGCTCTAAAAGTAATCACTTTTTTGAATTGTTCTTTTTCTTCTGAGGACAAGAAATCATATCCAGCGTCGTAAAACCAGCCCAAAGCTTCTAAAACGGCACCACTGGTAAAATCATCACGAGTAGCCAATCCGTTAGGATCCATTTTAAGAATGTTGAGTGCTCTGCGTTTGGCATCCAAAATAAAACGCTTGTCTTTAGTCAATTGATAAGCAATGACCAAATTATGTACGGGTGTACCCACCATATCTCCAAAACCGTGGTACATTCTTTCTACAATTATCTTTTTTTCTAAATCGTTTTTGCCAGTGGTATCAATAATACGTCGTGGTTTTTCAATAGGCAAAGGCTCTAGCATTGATTTTTCGCAAAAGGCAATGAATTTTTTGGCCTCTGGGTTTTCTAAGTTATTGCGATAAAAATCTTCCCCAATCTTGCTCATATTCCACAGGCGAGGATGTGGACCTTCGTTGCGTTTGATGACTTCACCAACAGGTGGCGATACTTTTTCTCCAGCATATTTTGCATCAACCACAAAATCATAAATTGGTGACCAAGTCCATTGACTACTGCCTTTAAGCGCATAGCCATATTTCCAATACCAACGTCCCGGTTTTAATGCCTGATGCAATGGATAAACCGCCCAGCTTTGCAGACCACTGTTAATCAAATTGGTTTTGAAATTTTTATCGCTAGCCAATAGTACTTGATAACGTATGTTGCCAATGTTTGGGTCTTCGGGTGCCTCGCTACCAGTTTCCATTGATTTTACCATGTTTTCGCCATTGGTGGCAGGCCATAACAAAGCAGGCGCATTGGTAGGCACAGTAACACCATTAACTGGGTAAGGCCATTCACGGACACGTCCGTGCAGTTTTTCAGCCGTTAACTTAATTGTTGCGTACTTTTGTTGGCCAAAAGCATTAAGTGCTATTACGGTTAACGATAATATAATTGTATTTTTAGGTATCATGTTTTTTTCTTTTAATCTCATTTTACAATCCTGATTGAAATGTATCTCCGTTCTTTTTGCACCACTGTTTTAAATAGCTGCGCATGGCAATAAGTTTCTTTTTGTATGATTTGTTTACTGCCAGATTGGTTATTTCTTTTGGGTCTTCATTTAAATTGAAAAGTTGTTCTTTAATCTCCCCTTTATTATAAACGATGTATTTAAAATCATCTGTAATTACAGCTCGTCCGCTAATGTTTAAGAGTTCTTCGTTATCAGCAAAATCAGTTTCAATGACTAAAGTGTCTCTTAGTTTTAGTTCAGGATTAGCTATCTTTTTACTAAGATCAATTCCTTTTAAATAATTAGGTTTTGCTACACCTGTAAAACCACAAATGGTAGGGATAATATCGATACCGTTGCAAACTAACATATCGTCAGTTCGGGCAGTTATTGAACCGTCCATTTTTGAAATAATGAAAGGAATTTTAGCTGCTTCTTCGTATAAAATTTGTTTTTGGTTCCAACTATGACCAGCATAGCCATCGCCGTGATCGGCGGTGAAAATGATGATGGTATTTTTTTCGATACCGTATTTTTTTAGTGATGCCAAAACCATTTCGATATAGTTATCTACTTTTTCTACTAATCGGTTGTATGCCCATCGGTATTGACGCCATTTTTCGGGCGTGTAATTTACAGAAGGGTAGGTACGTAAACCAACTGTTTTTTGTTGGTCGCGAACAATCTTTGGTTCGTTAGCAGGAATTTTCCAATTAGCAGGCAAAGGCGGACATTGATCAGCTGGAGGTGCATCTTCTAAAACATCCATTTTCAAATCTTCGTCTCGAGCCCATTCGCAAATATCATGTGGATTTAGGAATGAAGCCACTAATAAAAATGGATTGCTTTTATTCTCTTTAATAAAACGTGCGCAAAATGAAGGTGTGGCAGCATCATTATAATCTAAAAAGTTAGTGTTTTCTATGTATTCAAAACCGTGCTGGTTTTTCTTGGTGGTTGGAACAGGTAAATGCCATTTACCCACATAGCCTGTTTTGTAACCTCCATTTTGGAAAATCTTACCCATCATCAATAAATCCTCCGGCCATTGACCGTCTTTCTCTGGAGCATTGCCAATAAAACCAGTTTCAAAAGGCATTTTTCCACTCATAATAGCGGTACGAGATGGTGTACACAAAGGTTGAGCACAATAGGCTTTGGTAAAACGAACTCCGTTTTGTGCCAACTTATCCATTGCTGGGGTATGCAAATATTTGTTGCCAGTAATACTCATCGCATCAGCCGTTTGTTGGTCGGTCATGATGAGGAGTACATTAGGACGGTTTCTGGTTTGAGCCTTACTCACAAATGGAGTAGTTATCAATCCTAACAGGCATAAAAGCACTATATTTTTTTTGAATAGCATATCTTTTAAATTTTATTTAATAGATGTTTTCTTTTTGATTTACAAACTTTCAAAACACAAAACGAATTTACTTATCAATCCCGTAAGGAGGTTTTGAATTTGTGTAAAATGATATTAAATTTAGTTAAAGTCTTTCTTTGCTTTTATTATAGCTGTGTTTATTTTTAATTTGTGTTAAATGGATTAAGAAATACAGTTTTTTTTTATCATATAATTATCTAGTAAATACATTCTAGTGTTTTAAATTTCCGAAACACATTGGCACCGCAGCCTAATAAACCAGCTTTGTTACCTAAATTGGCAGCCACAATTGTTGAATTGGCTGAGGCAACCGGTATAGCTAAGGTTTGCGTTCTACGTATTAATTCATCGATATAAAATTGACCTGCTTCGCTAATACCTCCACCAATGACGACTTTTTGTGGGCTAAATACATTGATAAAACTGGATATACCTGCGGCTAGATAATCAAAATGGCGTTGCATTGTCTTGATGGCATGCACTTCCCCCGATAGGTATTTTTCTATAATGTAGCGACCATCAATTTCTTCAAGGGGGGAGTTATTTAGCGTTTTATAATAATCAATTAATGCTGTAACAGAAGCGTAAGTTTCCAGACAGCCCTGTCCGCCACAAGTACAGGCTAAACCATTTTGCTGTATTACAATATGCCCTAGTTCGGCACCTCGATTGTTGTATCCCCCATGAAGTTTATTATTAATCATAATGGCTCCACCAATTCCAGTACCTACGGTTAGAAAAATAGCGTCACTACAATTTTTAGCCGCACCATAGATTAATTCGCCAAGTCCCATTAGGTTAGCGTCGTTATCAATTACTATATTATAGCCTGTTAGTTTCTTTAAAGTTTTACCCAGTTCTAATTGTTCAAAACTTGGGAGATTGTCGCCACCTCCAATAATTACATCATTATCAATAACACCAGGAAAACCAATTCCAACTCCAATAATAGGTTTGTTCAACTGGTCAGCACATTGTAGAATAGCGATGACAATTAGGGTTATGATTTCTTCTTCAGTTTTTGTGTTTTTAAGTGGAACTAAATACGAGAACACTATTTCACCTAATTGGTTAACCACTCCGCATTTAAGAGAAGTGCCTCCAATATCTATTCCGATAGCGAAGGATTGTGACATTTGTGTGTTATTGGAACTAATCATAATACTGGATTTAATTGGATAGTTTTTTGTGCTTTTTTATCTTTAGGAAATGATAGTTTGGTTTTGCCAATGAATATCGTTTCATTGATGAGGTATAGCATTCATACTGCTAAATAAAGATATTCGCTTGTCTATTAAATTAGATTTTAGCTAAAAGACTATTGATTTTGATTAAAATACACTCAAAAGCTGAGGATTTATAGATTTTTACGAGGTGTTGTTGGTTTAAACAAAAAATGCAGAGCTTTTGGCTCTGCATTAATGTTCAACTTTTGTTTATTATTTGATTTTATTGATAAGTATTATTGCTTCGGTTTAGTACTTAAATTTTTACCAAAATCTCTCCAAATTTGAAATTCTTCAGGAGTTAGAATTGATTTTTCTTTGACAGAAACCTCTTTTTTCCAAGCTTCCAGTTTTTCTTTTCGTTGTTCATCAGTAAGTGATGCTTCTTCTTTAATTGCTTTTTGGGCTTTACCGTTTTCTGCAATTAGTTCATGCATTCTCGATCTATTCTCATCGCTCAATTTCATCACAGTAAAAATAGAATCTCTTAATTCTTTCATGCTTTTCGGTTTGTTTTGACCAAAAGACAGGCTACTCATTAATATCAAACTGAATAATATGATTATTTTTCTCATAATTTCTGTTTTTATTATGTTAATATTGAGGGTTTTGACGTGTAATCCCTTTGTTTACATCAGTTTCATTAGTTGGGAAAGGATATAATTCGTGTTTGAATTTTGTAAAGTTGTCAAATGCAGGATAAGGATAGGTAGCTCGTATTGCTTGGACTGCTGCTTTGGTTTCTGCTATCTTCTCAGCTAAAATTCCCCAACGAATTAAATCGGCTCTACGCATTCCTTCGCCGGAAAGTTCCCAAGCTCTTTCTTGTTGTATTGCTTTAAGAAAATTCGCTTTATCTAATCCGGCAAGATTAACTTGTGCAGCTGTTGGTTTCGTTACAAGTGTAGCTGTTGCATTGGCTCCAGAACCTTTCCCGTCAGTACTTGTAATGGTTACTGTTGGGGCAGAAGTATAACCATCTCCAGGGCGCAACATCGCAATTGTACCAATAACGCCACCAGTTGTAAGTGTTACTACACCAGCAGCTGCATCAGTACCACCACCACCTGTAATATTAATTAAAACATTGGCAGCAGCTGAATATCCTGTACCTTTATTTCCGATAGTAATAGAGATGCCACTACCTGCGATATCTGTACCAAAACCTCTTCTTCTCACCTGATTGATGGCATCGTAAGCAATGGCGTTAGGACCTTCGTTTAATTCATTTTCGACTTCAGCACGCATTAATAACAAATCAGAATAACGCATAATTACCCAATTGATGTTAGTACTAATTCTCTCTTGAGGAGAATTGGTTTGGTATTCTCTGCTCCATTTGGCTGTTGTCCATGATTGGTCTTGGTTGGTAGTTATACGCGGAAGTTTGTTTCCAAGAACATCGATGATATAAGTTGCAACTGAAAAATCTCTACGTTTATCTGCGGCATTAAAACTAGTGTAGAATGGTTTAGGAACTAAACATCTGGCTGCAGTACCACCGTAGAAACTGTTAGTAGCGGTAGGTACTGCCGGAGCATTGAAATAACCAGACCAGGAAGTGTTAGCTAATGTTGTTCCTATTGCAGAATTATAAAAAGCAACCTGAAAAATATTTTCGGTAGGTTCTAAAACATGTTGACACTGGTTTTTAAATACTTTAGAGTAGGAAGGGTTTAACTTATATGGATTTTGAGCCATGATATCGTTGATTTCTTTTTGTGCCAATAAGTAATAATCCTTGTAATTATCGGGACGTTTGATGGTTCCGTCTGCTCTTAAGGAATATCCTCCAGCAAATAGAGCTACTCTGGCAAGTATGGCTTTAGCTCCCCATTTATTGATACGTTCATCAGTAGGTAGTGCTTCAGGCAATATGGCAGCTGCTTCCTGCATATCTTTTATAATTTGCGTATATATTTCATAGCGATCTACCAGACCCGATTTGAAGTTGTCACCGGCTTGTGAACTTTTGGTTTTAAAAGGAACATCTCCCCAAAGACGGACTAATTCAGAATAGTAAAAACCACGCAAAAACTTAGCTTCACCTAACATGCGGTTCAATTGCGTTTTTTGACTTTCGGTGCCATCGGTATATAGCTTCATTTCTGGTATTTTTTCAATTACCACATTTGCTCGATCTATACCATTGTACAACTTACTCCATACAGTGTAGAAAGTTACCGTTTTTGAAATGCCTTTGTAGTGCGGTATTGTTCTCCAGTCAACATCGGTATCTCCACTAATTTGGATGATATCAGTGTCAGTGTCAAAAACTTGAGAAATATTCCAGCCGTAGGTGTCTTGAGAGGACATGATTTCATATACTCCTAATGTAGCCATATAAGCTTCGTCTACATTAGAGAAAAAATTAGCTGATGTGAAATAAGAATATGGGGTTGTTTCTATCTGATTATCACAGGAGCTAAGAGGCAGCAAAAGTGAAGCTACACCAGCAGCTAAAATTGCTTTTAGGGAAAATATCTTGTTTTTCATTTTCTTTAAATTTTAAATTATAGTGAAATATTTAAACCTGTAATAAAAGATTTTGATTTTGGATAAGCACTAAAATCAACTCCTGGAGTTAAGGCATTATTGATTACACTTACTTCAGGGTCATAACCTGAATATTTAGTAAATACATACAAATTATAGGCAGTCAAATAAAATCTCATTTTTGAAATTTTCATTGAATTTAACCACTTTTTAGGTAGGCTATATCCTATACTTATGTTGTTGATGCGTAAAAAAGAACCATCTTCAATAATATCGCTATACAAACGACCTGTAGTGTTTCCGTTGTACACAGGATTTGTTTTTCCTGCGTTTAAAGCCGCTAACTCGGTAGGGTCGGTTACTCGTTGCCCGGCTGCATTAATAGTTGTCCATCTGTCTGCAAATACTGCCAATGAATTTAAGTTTTCAGTATTAAGACTTGCATTATTCAATACATTGGCATTATAAATATCATTGCCTACAGTGAAGTTTAGAAATATGCTTAAATCGATTCCTTTATAGCTAAAGGTGTTGTTTAAACCTCCAGAAAATTTAGGGTTAGCATTTCCTATTGCAGTTCGGTCTAAATCGTTTATTACTCCGTCTTCATTGATATCCTTAAATTTAATGAATCCCGGTTGTGCTGCCGCACCATTGTCTTTAACTACACCTGATTTTAAAGTATAGACACCAGATGTAGTATTGTAATCAAAATCACTTACTTGGTATAAACCATCATTAATATAACCGTACATAATACCTACTGGTTTTCCTACTTCTAATATATAGTCGTTTACTTGAGGAGCATAACTACTGGTTAATAATGAATTTTCACCTTCACTCAAACTAAGCACCTTGGTTTTGTTAAAAGCGATGTTAAAACTAGTATTCCAACTGAAATCAGTCTTTTTAATATTTACTGTATTTAAAGTAAATTCTAAACCACGGCTAGAGGTAGATCCAATATTTTGGAACTGATTTGTAAAACCGGCATTGGCAGGAATACGAGTGTTATAAAGTAAATCTTTAGAACGATTATCATACCATTCCGTAGTAAGAGTGATTCTTTGTTTGAAAAAACCTAAATCTAAACCAAGATTCGTAGATTGAGTTGATTCCCATTTCAAATTTGGATTTGGAAGATTTTTCTGGAATGCAGTAGTAACGGTTGTGTTGTTTAAAGGATATGATCCTGAGTCAAAAATACCCAATGCAGCATAATTAGCTATTCTATTATTCCCTGCCTGACCATAACTTGCTCGAAGTTTTAAATCGGAAAATGCTGTTGCGTTTTTCATAAAATCTTCGTTTATAATTTTCCACGCTGCAGATACAGCTGGGAAATAACCCCAGCGGTTGTTAGTTCCAAATTTAGAAGAACCGTCAGTTCGTAAACTTGCCGATAATAAGTATCTGTTTTTGTATGAGTAATTTGATCTTGCAAAAAAGGACATTATTTTATCATCTTCAGTAAGTGATGTTGGAATTCCAGGAACAGTTCCTAGATCTAATCTATCCCAGCCTGAATTTACAACAGGAAAAGCAGAAGCACTAACAGATAGGGCTTCAGAATAATTATAAATATATTCCTGACCAGCAGTAATGTCAAACTTATGATTTTTACCAAATGTATTACTATAAGTAAGGGTGTTGTTGTAATTAAAACGACTTGAAAGAAATTCTGAAATCCCTCCAAAAGCACCACCACTTCTGATCGCTAGAATACCTGAACTATCATTAAAATATTTACTTTTAGTGTTGTTATCAGTTAAACTCGCTAATCCTCTATAAACTAAGTTAGGGGTAAGATTGTATTGTAATTGTACACTTGCATTTAATGCTTTTTTAACTGATTCTCTTTGTTGACTGGATATAGAAACCAGTGGGCTTTGTAAGGCTAGACTGGTATCTAATGGATCCAATAATAAATTTTCAAGATCGTCATCTGAACCTAATAAGCCATTTACAGTACGATATCGCAATACATTTTGCAACATGCTTAATCTAGGATTTCCTCCTTCACCTGTATCTAGTCCGGTAATTTTTTGATTGGAATAATTCACAATACCACTAACCGAAAACTTTTTATTTACGTTATGGTTTATCGATAATTTAGCAATATTTTTTCTTGAGGCACTTCCTATCATAATACCTTCATCATCATTAAGAGAATAGAAAATATTAAATTTAGTTTCGTTTTGTCCGCCACTGATACTCAATTTATGGTATTGACTTATTACTGGGCTTCCAAAGATTTCTTTTTGCCAGTTTTTACCAGCTCTGTTTGCATAAAGTGATTCTAGCTGATCAAAAGCACCATAATTATTTGTAAATGCAGCCAGTTTTATTGGATCAGTTACTGCTCTTTCATAAGTTAATTGAGCAAATTGATATGGATTCATTACCGGGATTTCAGAAGTCACCTGTTTAATACCTGCGTAAGTATCATAATTAATGCTTACTTTTCCTGATTTTATTTTCTTTGTAGTGACTAATATTACACCGTTTCCACCCTGAGCACCATAAATAGAGGTTGACGAAGCATCTTTTAATACATCTATCGATTCAATATCCATTGGGTCTAAAAAGCCCAATCCTCCGGTTTGTGGAACTCCATCAATAACATACAGAGGTTCGTTACTTTGTGTAATTGACATTCCTCCACGTATTTTGATTGAAGGGTCAGCACCTGGTGTACCATCGTTCATATTAACTTGCATACCGGCAATGCGGCCTTGTAAAGCCTGAGCTACGTTTTGTACCGGTACTTTAGCCAGTTCTTCTCCTTTTACAGAAGAAATAGCACCAGTAAGATCTTTTCTGGATTTGGTTCCATAACCCACTACTACAACCTCATTAAGACTGTTGGTTTCATCCTGTAATTTGGTATTTATAGTTGTTCGACCGTTAAGTTTTTCTTCAATAGTTTTGGTGCCCATAAAGGAGAAAACCAATATAGCATTTGGTTTCACTTTAATTTGATAAAAACCATCTATTGAGGTTACGGTACTGTTTTGAGTTCCTTTTTCTAAAATAGTTGCTCCTGGCAATGGCATATTTTGCCCATCACTTACGACACCTTTTATGGTTATATTTTGTTGCGCAAATACAAGGCTGCAAGTGGTAAGCAACAAAAATAAGAATATAGTCCTTTTCATAATTTTGTTATTTAGTGAAATAGAGGTTAACCTATTTCTGAATTGGTAATGATTTAATTAAAATTATAGTTTTGATTTGTAGTATTTAAGAATACTCCAAAATTGTTTTTTTCATAAAGTTTGGTTTTAGCATTTGTTTAGTTATAATGTTTTTAAAATGGATTAATCAATTATTCATTGATTTTTAATTTGATACTGTTAATTAACATTTGTAAAGTTATAAATCAGTTGTTCTTTTTAGTTTTGAATATGTCCAAAATACTATTGAATTTGATTAAAAGTGTTTTTAAAAGCTTTAAAATGAGTATAAAACCGAATGAATTTTGGGGGTTGTGAGTTGCGGTATTTTAAAAAAGACTTTTTTTTGTTAGCTTTAGTACGTACAGTTTATTTAAAAAAACATTATTAAGTCTAAAATTGTTGCTGTTTTTTTTAGCTTGTCAATAGTTATTGTAAAGGAAGCTTAATAATCCTGATATTATCATGATATGCAATGCGGGTGAGAATATTATCGCTGGTAATTAAATTGCCGTTAGCATCATATCCTGCTTCGCGATATAAACCCCATTTTATATATCCGTATTGACCTGGATATATTTCGGGATTGCCAGTATAAGTGGCATAATTGTTTTTTTCTAAAGCAAGATTATAGCTAGTTTGGCCGGGAAGTTTGGTGTAAATTTTTAAGTAGCCTGTATTGGTTGTAGCCCATTTTACATCAATACGAAAGCTAATCCATTGATTAATATATGGTCTAAAGTCATTAATTAAATTATCCTGATATGAAGTGTTTCTTGTTACGATGGCATTGCGTTTAGTAAGGATACGTACAGGGACTAATGCTCCACCGGAAACTTTAAGTTGGAAGATATTATCTCCGTAAGCGGGTTTTGTAGAATCCCATTCTTGCCAGTCTTTTAATAATACCATAAACTCATATCTACGTTCATCACCAGGCAGATATTTAGCATTTGGAGCATTAACAGCATCGCTTTCACTTCGGTAAGCTTCATTAGAGTAATAGTCAGGATTACCTAATATTACTTTATGAGCTATGCGATAGGTACTGGGAGCACCAACAATATAAGCGGCATCATTTGCTGTGGCATTGGTAGGATTTATGCCTGTAATACCTGAATCTACTGTGCCTGATTCATAGTTTACATAGAGTAAGGTGTCACTTTCATTGACAGTTAAATTTAAATTACTAGGTGTGGAAGTATTTTTTTTTTCAGATGTATTATCAGAAATTTTTTGATCATTATCACATGATACGATTAAAATTCCTGTAAAAATAGACACGTATTTTTTTAGAATGTAGACTGTTTGCTTCATGATTTTTTGGTTTAATTGGTTAATAGCTTTTACATTATAGTAGGTTTGCTTTTAAATTGGTTTTCTTTCCATCAATAAATATTGAAAGATTGATGTTTCCCTTTTCAAAATCATTTCCTTTGTTTTCTTTAATTTCAATTTCAGGTGTTTTAGTACCTTCGAATGGATAAACTATAGTTGTAAAATATGCTGTTTTGTCATCATTTTTAGTTTTTTCGAAAGCAAAAGCAGGTCTTGGAATTTCTTTTGCATAAGCATAAGAAACTTTTCCTTCTTCTTCGTTAAGGGAAACTTTATCACTATTTAGTGATTGTATCAAAAGGTTGTTTCCATCAGTATAAGTAGTGTAAACACTGTTTTTTACTTTATCAAAAACGGGTTTGCTGTCTTCTTTTAATTGGAAATGAACACCTAAATTTCCAGTAGCTTTACCAATGGCTTTGTCAATAATTACAAAATATTTTTGATCGATAAAAAGAATGGTACGCTGGTGGTTTAAATCAGTATAACTAGGATTGGTATAGGTTAATACATCCAAATTTTTAGCTGTTTCCCATTTGTTTTGTTGTGCCTTGGTAATAACCATATTTTGGTTATCTAGGGTAAGGGTGGAGTGGACTTTTGTCTGGCGATACCAGTTTCTCATTTTAGTAATTTCGGCATCACCGCTATATAAATAACAACCTGTATCCGGTGTGAAATTACGTCCTTTTACCCAAAGTTCAAAAGTACCATTATCAGGCTGTGCATGAAATTCGCCAGGAGGACTGGCTTTTAATACCATAACGGTTGATTTGGTATCCCATCCGTTTCTAAAAGTGTAAAATCCAGCATTGGTCAATTCTTTGCTTAGCCAGCTAGGTTGGTTACCTTCTTTGCCATCGGTAGCAAAATATTGAAGGGTTTTATTGTTTGGGAACACCTCAAGCCATGACTGAAACTGCTTTAAACGGAAGCTTTTATCGGCAATCCATGAGTCACCAAACATCGGTTGGTTATAATCTGGAAGTGTAATATTAATGAACGCCATAATCATGTTTTCTACAGTTTGCTTATAACTTGGTGGAAACTCTTGAGTTAAATTGGCTGTTTTTGCCGAACGATAGGCTTTTAAGAAAATATCAATGGAAGCGGCGTGGTATACTGGTGATAGTTCAAACTGAACTCCGTCATCATAAACCTGTTTCTTAATTTCTGTATTTAGTATTTCTATTCCACTTTTTCGCCATGAAGGAGCATTTTTAAATTCCGGGAATGATACTCCTGCAAATAATACACGTTGTGCTTCAAACAGGCGGTGGTTACCATCTGTTGCATAGTGTGACGACAGATGATGAGTCTGTTGATTGTACGATTGCAGAAAGCGCATTAAAAATCCCGGTGTAAAACTAGGTGAGTTAACAAATAAGTTAAAGGTGGGTGCCAGACTTTGTATACGATCAGATATTTCAAGTGCTCGCCAAGCAAACCTGTCATTATCTGCTGAAAGTCCCAGAGGGTTTTTTGTTGCCCAATCGTCAAACTGTGTCATCCATTCTTTAGCGTACTGCTCGTTTTTGGTCGCTCGATAAGTTAGTCCCATAATTGCCCACCATTTTACACGATGCAGTTGCCAGCGTACCTCGTTGTCTTTTATAGGCCATAACTGCCAATTGATTGAAGTACCATAATTAAAGTACCCATAGCCTTTATGTGGCTTAAACTTATGTTGTAATGCGCTATCGGCAACGGCTTTTATTTCGGCGCTAATAGGTTTGTTAATATCAACCGATGTTTCTGCATTACTAAAATCGGGGGCTTTTGTAGCATTTTTATTTTTGTAATAGCTAAGTAGTCCAGCAGCAGCTTCATTATATTTAGCATCCTTGACTAACTGATTTACTTTTTCCAGTCCGGGATAGTCCAAATTGATTGTATTGAAGCTTTCTTTGTTGATTAACGTTTCCTGTGCATTGGTAAAACCAGTCATCATAAGAAACAACAGGCTTATCTTTTTTAGATTTTTCATTCGATACTAATTATAATATTTCTATATTTTTAAAATCCATAAGAAGCTGTCCGAATTGATTGTTGTCTATCAAAATAACAGCTTCTTATAATTTCATTCATTCATTAAGTTAGTTAAAAACTCAATTATTGTTTGATTAACTTAATGGTTTTCTTATTCTTGCCCTGGATTATTTCGGCAAGGTACATTCCTGAATTCAAATCGTTTCCTACGTTTACGGTTTGACCTGATTTTGCTTTCAAAGATTTGATTCTTCTTCCTGAAATATCAAATACACTGACAAAAACAGTTTCTACGGGGGCGCCTGTTACATTTATCTGGAATTCTGTTTTCGTTGGATTGGGAGCAACGATTACCCTGAACTCGTTTGTTTCTTCTTTTGCAATTTCAATACTATTTTTACTGTTCAAAGTACTGCAATTACCCAGGTAGCAGCCGTGTGCCAAGTGATCAGAAACGCCGCTTGCAGAGATGCAAAGACTCTTATCATGGTTTGGGCTACTACTGTGACATAGTTTTACTTTACCGTCTGCACAAAGAATATC
>JACCDQ010682678.1_pt1 | contig 44265 bp, 82 predicted proteins | sample 7446031 | NCBI WGS metagenome assembly JACCDQ01 (sample SAMN15323442, study PRJNA562643) | freshwater metagenome | isolation source: river surface water | place: USA:Blue River Watershed | collected 2017-08-17 | reverse complement strand
TAATACGTTTCGCAAAGAAACTAAGATAGTTGGATTGATAGAAGTGATGCACGAAGCATTTTTCAATCCCGCGAGTCTTGGCCAAATGAGAAACCCGTGAGATTCGGGCGGTCAAGGCTCCAAAGGCACATAGGTTATGAGACTATGCGTCCAATGGAGACAACTACACGTATGTCAGGGTTCACTTTTTGAGCCTCGTGAAGTTAACTCCCTTAATGTAATGTGATTTGAATTTTAGATCACACCAAGTGAAAGGAGGACTTATGGAAAAGTCGTTTAGGTTAGTATCCCTCTTTGTAGGGTTGTTAGTAGTAGCTCTTTTGGTCCAAGCAGTGACCCAAAAGAAATTTGCTGTCCTTAGGGAAGCACAAGCATACACATCACAGGACGTTATGTCCATCAAAGTTCGCGAACAACAATTAGATTGTCTCGCATTGAACATTTACCGCGAAGCAGGTTATGAGCCTTTCGAAGGTAAGGTCGCAGTTGCACAGGTAACAATGAACCGCGTTAACAAAGGTACATTCGGCAAGGATGTATGCGGAGTAGTTTACCAAAAAAATGTTATTATGGAAAAAGTCGTTTGCCAGTTCTCATGGGCATGTGACTCTGCTGCAAAAACAAGACCAGTTAATAAGGAGGCTTATAATGAAAGCATGGCTGTTGCAAAGAAAGTACTATTGGAAAATTTCAGATTGGACGTTCTCAAGGATGCTCTGTATTATCATGCCGCCTACGTTAACCCAAGGTGGCCACTTGAAAAGATCGGCCAAATAGGACAACACATTTTCTACAAACAGAAACCACAGAAAGGTACTGACATATGATCCAGAATATTGATGAGTTAAAAGATTTTGTTTCGACTAAACTTAGCAAGATTTCTTCTGAAACACTAGGATGGTTGGCGGCAATAGTATTACACGCTTCAACGGTTCCTAGTCTACTTGCTGTAATGGCAGGACTAACAGATCGTATGCCAGGAGTCGATATGGTGTTGCTAGTTTGGACAGGCTTAACACTTCTCTTTGTTAAAGCCGCAGTCCAAAAAGATATGCTCAACGTTGTAACTATCGGTGTTGGGTTTATTGTCCAGGCTGTATTAATGGCATTAATCTTCTTTAAGTAAATTGGTAAAATCCAATGTTGACAGGGCCTTAGGGTCCTGTTATACTATGTATGTAGTGAAAGCTATGTTCAACAAACACACAGAGGCACAAATGAAAAAGGCAATTTTAGCAACCGTAATGGCTACAGCAGTTTTGGCAACTGGTTGTAGTTCTATGAAAGATATTCCAGAGCGTAAGACTTATGCTCAACCATCTTGGTATCAGGACTGCGCTCAAGAAGGTGTTAAGGGCTGGTTTTGGTGGAAGGAAGATTATGTCTATGCTTGTGGTGCAGGTGAATCTGCATACGCACAAGCAGCCGAAGAACAAATGGATGCAATCGCAATGAACAACTTTGCGAAACGTATCAACGGCACGGTTAACTCCGAAACCGTAATTGATATCAAAGACGACCGAAAGACTACTCGTACTTTGATTAGTTACAAGGTTACAGACACCGCAATTCGCAAGCACGTTAAGAGTGAAAAAGGCCACTTCACTATGAATGGTCGTCATTACACTTACGTTCGTCTTGAAATGAAGCGTGAAGTATTTGAACAATTAATCGCCGAAGCACAAGCTAAGAAAGCACAATAATGCACCCGTATCGTGTTAAAGAATACATGTGGGCTCTAATGCTAGTTTTATTTCTAGTCGTTGCTCTCGCAGGATGTTCGTCAGCACCTAAGGTACAAGCACAAAAGCCTCAGTACTGCTATACAAGTCAAAACATTGTTACCGAAAACGGTAGCACCGTTAATAGCCGTACCGAGTTAGATTGTTCAGATGACCAAGTTAAAAGATTAGCATCTGCAAGGATCGGTATTTCTGCTAACTGCGGCGAATTTAAATATTGGACTAAACAAGGAGGTCGCGATGTACAACGTACAGGAGTTAGTTGCCAAAAGCCTGACGGTTCTTGGGAAATCGTTAATATGTTTGGTTATTAGTCTTAACGCTGTTGCCGCTGAGGCCAATGATCCTCGTTTCTTTGATTATCGATCCGGCGGTTTCACAAATAGACTAGTTGACTTAACCTTTGGTTGGTTTAAGACATTAGACGCAGATCAAAAAGATGCGTATGACTCTGCTCTAGTACATGCGTTAATGTATGCAGACAATGGCGAAGCAGTATCGTGGTATCGCCGTGATGCAAGTGGTATGGCAGTACCTGTAGCAACTTGGCCGACCGGAAATGGTTATTGTCGCCGTTTACATATTCAAGCAATTGCGTATAATGTAGAAAAGACTATGGCCGCTACCGCATGTTTTGATGAAATTAATGATAGGTGGCGTTGGGTGTAACGATAAATATTTGTTCAATGAAAATACATACAAGCGATAAAGCAATAGCCTGGCTAACATTATTCAGCGGATTAACCATATCCGCTGTAGCCATTTATTATTCCGTAGCAGGACTTACTGCTATCTTTGCGGCCGCAGTAATTCCTATTATTGTTATGGGAGTTGCTCTAGAGATTAGTAAGCTGGCCGCTACCGTTTGGTTAAAACAAAACTGGCAACGTGCCCCTAACTTTATTCGTGGCTATCTATTAGCCGCTATCCTTATTTTAATGGTCATTACCTCTATGGGTATCTTTGGCTTCTTGTCTAAAGCACATAGTGACCAAAGTCTAGTAAGTGGTGATGTTCAAAGTAAGATTGCAGTATATGACGAAAAGATCAAAACCGAAAAAGAAAATATTGAAGCAAACCGTAAGGCACTTAAACAGATGGATGACGGAGTGGACCAAGTATTGGGCCGCTCAACAGATGAAAAAGGTGCCGACAAAGCTGTGGCTCTGCGTCGCTCCCAGCAGAAAGAACGTACTCGCTTACAAAATGAAATACTTCAGTCGCAGAAGTCTATCACGGAACTTAACGATGCCCGTGCGCCTATTGCCGCCGAGGTACGCAAAGTTGAAGCCGAAGTTGGCCCGATAAAATACATTGCTAATTTTATCTACGGCGATAATCCAGATGCTAACATTTTAGAAAAAGCAGTAACCTGGGTCATTATGATTATTGTTGTAGTGTTTGACCCGTTAGCTGTTATCTTATTGTTAGCAAGCCAATATTCATTTATGTGGTTCCGCAAACAACAAGACGACGAGGAAGAAGCACCAGAACCTGTTGTTCAAGAAATTGTTGAAGAGCCAGCAGTTGTAAAGCCTGAGGCGGCTAACGATGCTGAAGTGCCAGCATCTACAAATCCTCACCCTGTAGGATGGATGTATCCTAAACATGCTAATATTCAAAATTATCATGTAGAAGATGCTGATGAAGAAGAAGCATTAAAGTGGGAAGGGTTTGATCTACAACGAACTTACGATGAAGTAGTTGAAGAAGACGACCAACAAATAATCGAAGATGCTCATGCTTCTGAAAAAGAAGCAATGGCGGCATGGAAACATGACCACCCAACTGATAGTTTAAAACGTCAGCGCCGCTTACTTGATATGGGAATTATCAACCACTTGCCTTGGGAAGATTACTTAAAACCTCAAGCTGATTTTGCTGTTGAAGAAGCAAAAAAGTGGGCTGATGAAAACCCAACAACAGAAGAAGCACAAGAAGCTAAAGAATGGGCCGACGAACATCAAGACGAGAGACCCGGAGACTACCTTCCAACAAGCTGGATGGAAAATGTTGACGGACATCAAGTAAAGAAAACCAAAGACACTTATACACAGAATGCAGAACAGAGCGAATCTACAATCTGGCAACGATTGCAAGACGCTAAAAAATGACAGATAAAATCTTAGTAGTAACACAGCCCGACGACACATTACTGCAAGGCATTCGTATAACTCATGTGCAGTTAACAGAAGAACAGAGTTCTATTGTTTCGACCGCACTACTTCAATCAACCTTACCTCACAACATTATCAACTACATATGGAAAATGGGCGACCGTGTAGATTGGTTACTAGATAAAATTGCCAAAAGCGACCTAATTATTTTTAATGCTGACTGCCCGTCAAATGGAGCCATAGAAATAATTATAGGGTGGACTGCCGCACAGCCGCAGTCTTACTATTTTGGAAATCTTAGAGATTTACATATAGCTAACGATCATGTACTATACAATAGTGATGATATCTTAAACTTACTGGAGAAGATCGCAAAACACCATGAACAGATTTAATAACAAACCAAAAGGTACCGGAGTAATTGTTAAAGAACACGAAAACATTAACCAATCACTTCGCCGCTTTAAAAAGAAAGTAGAAGAAGCAGGAGTGCTTGATACACTTCGCAAAAAAGAATTCTACGAAAAGCCAACAACAGAACGCAAACGTAAAAAGTCTGCGGCTAAAGCTCGTTGGCGTAAACAACTCCGTTCACAAACCCTACCACCAAAGTTATACTAAATGAACACATTAGAAACGGTATCCGGAAAAAAGATCAACGTATCTAATCCGGATCCTAGTACTATTGATATCACTGACATTGCCTGGGCACTAAGTCGTATGCCTAGGTTCAGTGGACACACAATTCCATACATTCCATATTCTGTAGCACAACATTGTATCAGAGTCATGAAAGACCTAGCACCTCATGGTCCTAAGATTCAAATGTACGGGTTGTTACATGACGCAGCCGAAGCATACATTAACGACTTGCCTAGTCCTGTAAAGCACATTCCAGAAATCCATGCAGTAATTAAGCGTCTGGAAGATAAGCTAATGGATGCAATCTACGAATCACTAAACATTAGTCCGCCTAATGAGGTAGAAGAAGCTATTGTTAAAGTTGCTGACAAAGAGCAACAGGCTGTTGAAGCATATAACTTCATGTACAGCCGAGGCAGTGATTGGAATCTTCCAAAAGTATCATTTAAGAAACTTCAAGAATTTGAAGAACCGATGACCAGCGTACAAGCATACGATCTGTTCCTTGAGTATTACAATTTGCTGTTAGCAGAAATGCAAAAAAATGCTTGACTTCTATAACAAACGAAAGTACAATAGTAATATGAATACAGATATTATGATTGATTTGGAAACGCTAGACGTTCTCCCCTCTGCAACTATTCTAACAATTGGCGCAGTTAAGTTTGATCCATTTGGTGATGAAATTAACGACAAGCAAATGGAAAAATTTTACGTCAGGGTTGACGTTGATAGTTGTGATCGCTTAGGCTGTACCGTTAGCAACGCTACATTAGAATGGTGGTCTAAGCAAGAACAAGCCGCACAAGACGAAGCGTTTGATCCTACTAACAGAATTGATATTAAAGACGCAATGGATCAACTTTACAAATTCTGTTGGGGTGCTAAACGTGTATGGTCGCATGGTGTAGGCTTTGACTTAATTATTATGGAAAACGTTTTCCGCAAACTAGAAAAGGCTGTTCCTTGGAGTTTCTGGGAAATGCGTGATACCCGTACATTATTTGATATTGGTATTAACCCTAATCGCCCGCCTGTTTTAAAGCATCATGCACTAGAAGATGCTTGGAATCAAGCTGTAGGCGTTCAAAACGTATATAAAACACTCCGCGGATCTACAACGATCGACGGAACTTATATTAGTCCTCTGGCTTCTCAGAGATAAATATTTCTGTTAGCACCTAATGGGCTAACATAGGGCATAGTGCCCAAAGATCTTACTTTATAAGGAGATGAGTATGTCTAAGATCATCGGTATCGATTTAGGTACTACAAATTCATGTGTATCCGTTATTGAAAACGGCAAATCCAAAGTTATTGAAAATTCAGAAGGTGCTCGCACTACTCCAAGTATTGTTGCATACACACCAGAAGAAATTATCGTTGGCGCATCAGCTAAACGTCAAGCAGTAACAAATCCAAAAAATACAATTTACGCAAGTAAGCGTTTGATCGGACGCAAGTTTAAAGAACAAGCAGTCCAGAAAGACCTTGACTTAATGCCATACGAAATCTACGAAGCCTCTAACGGCGATGCGTGGGTTCGTGCTCAAGGTAAAGGATTGGCACCCCCACAAATTTCAGCGGAAGTTCTTCGTAAGATGAAAAAGACCGCAGAGGATTATTTAGGTGAAGAAGTTACTAAAGCCGTTATCACGGTTCCCGCATATTTTAACGACAGCCAGCGTCAAGCTACAAAGGATGCTGGACAAATCGCCGGCTTGGAAGTACTCCGTATTATTAACGAGCCTACTGCTGCTGCTCTTGCGTACGGCGTTGATAAAGCTGATAGTAAAGATAGGAAAGTTGCTGTTTACGACCTTGGTGGTGGTACTTTCGACGTATCAATCATTGACATTGCGGATGTCGAAGGCGATAAACAAATTGAAGTCTTAAGCACTAACGGTGATACGTTCTTAGGCGGTGAAGACTTTGACCAACGTATCATGGATTACGTTGTTGAAGAATTTAAGAAAGAACAAGGCATCGATCTTAAGAAAGATATGCTTGCTCTACAACGTCTAAAAGAATCAGCCGAGAAAGCAAAGATTGAATTATCTAGTTCTGCAAGTACAGACGTTAACCTACCATACATCACAGCAGACGCAAGTGGTCCTAAACACTTGAACATTAAAATTACTCGTGCTAAATTTGAATCACTAGTAGATGATTTAATTCAACGCTCACTTGCACCTTGCCGCACAGCAATGAAAGATGCTGGAGTTACTGCCGCTGACATCGACGAGGTGATCTTAGTTGGCGGTCAAACACGTATGCCTAAGGTACAAGAAGAAGTTGAAAAACTATTTGGCAAAGCACCACGTAAAGATGTTAACCCAGACGAAGCAGTTGCCGTTGGCGCTGCAATTCAAGGTAGTGTGCTAGGTGGTGATCGCACAGACGTTCTATTGTTAGACGTTACTCCGTTGAGTTTAGGTATCGAAACAATGGGCGGTGTTATGTCTAAAATCATCCAGAAGAACACAACTATTCCAACTAAAGGAACACAGACATTCTCTACAGCAGAAGACAACCAACCAGCTGTAACTATTAATGTATTCCAAGGTGAACGTGAACTTGTTCAACATAACAAGCAACTAGGAATGTTTAACCTAGAAGGGATCGCTCCAGCTCGTCGTGGTATGCCGCAGATCGAAGTTACCTTTGACATTGACGCTAACGGCATTATGAACATTAGTGCTAAAGACAAAGCTACTGGCAAAGAAAACAAAATCACTATTAAGAGTGATAGCGGACTAAGCAAGGAAGAGATTGAGCGTATGGTTGCTGATGCTGAAGCAAACGCAGAATCTGATAAAAAAGCACGAACACTAATCGAAACACGTAACGGTGCTGAAGGCGCTGTTAACGAAGTAAGTCGTGAATTTACAGAATTAAAAGATCAACTTACAGACACAGAGAAATCTGATATTGAAACAGCTATCAACGGTGTTGAAGAAGCAGTTAAAGGCGATGATGTAGATGCCATTAAATCTGCTGTTGAAAAACTAGGCCCAATGATGGAAATTTTAGTTCAGAAAAAGCAAGTTAACGAAACTCAGACACCAGACGTTTCACAAGATGATGTAGTTGACGCTACCTTCACAGAGAAGAAAGCAGACTAATCATATAGGGGGTACTTTCGAGGCCCCTATTGTTCTTACTTTATAAGGAGACTATTATGAACAACCTAACTAAACTTGACGCTCTAAGCAGAGCACTTATTGGCTTTGACACAATGTTTGACCAAATGGAAAGACGTTATGCCAACAGCGTAAACAATAACTATCCCCCACACAACATTCTACGTCTAGGCGACAATGAGTACGCTATTCAAATTGCTGTAACAGGCTTTGAAAAGAACGAAATCGCTGTAACCGTAGAAAATAACACACTGATTGTTAAAGGCGAAAGTATGACTACAGATTATGCTCCTGAGCAATATCTACACCGTGGTCTTGCTACTCGTGACTTTGTTAAAGAGTTCCCTCTTGCAGAACACATTGAAGTAGTTGGCGCTGAAACTAAGAATGGCATGTTGATCGTTAAATTGATCCGTAACATTCCAGAATCAGCTAAGCCTAAAGTGATTGACGTAGTAGAAGTTAAGTAATATAATAAAGGGGAAGGGAACTTCCCCTTCTAATAAATCGGAGCAGATATGACAACAGAAACAAAAATTGATGAAAAAGTAACCGTTAGTTTGCAACCTCCTAAAATGTGGAAAGTTGTATTCTTAAACGATGACCAAACTCCGATGGAATTGGTAATTGAACTTTTAACACAAATCTTTAAACACAACGAAACCAGTGCTAAAGAAATTACTCTTGAAATCCACGAAACAGGTGCAGGTGTAGCAGGTTTGTATACATATGAGATAGCCGAACAAAAAGGTGTCGAAGCAACACAGATTGCTAGAGCCAACGGCGCTCCGTTACGTATACAGGTGGAAGAAGAATGAGTTTAAAAGAGATTACTAAAGATCTGCACCACGAGGCAGAAAAGACACAATTTGCTAAGGAACTACTTAGCGGAAAAATTGGCGGCAAGAAGTATGTAAATTATCTTTACAACATGATGGCAATTTATGATCCAATTGAGTGGTATTGTAAACGTCAAGGATTTTTAGATTCAATGCCTGACCTTCCTAGGTTAAAGGCAATTCATGCAGACTTTGTAGAACTAGACGATGGCGGGTACCTATACCTAACGCCAGCTACTCTAGAATATCAAACATACCTGCACAAATTAGGCAATGACCCCGAACGCAAACATTTAATTAAAGCACACTTGTATTGTCGACATATGGGCGACTTATTTGGTGGGCAAATTATTAAAAAGCAAGTAGCACATATTTCAAGCGGTAAGTTCTACGACTTTGAAAATGCAGACGCAATGAAAGCTGCCATTCGTACAATACTTACAGACGACCTAGGAGACGAGGCTCGTGTAGCATTTGAATATGCCATTAAGATGATGCGTGACCTGTATGACGGAAAGTAATGTTTGGAACACACTAATTGAAATTCAACATTTACTCGAAACTTCTTTTGATGCAACAGGAATTGAAATTTTCGAGCCAGGAATGGATCGCTTTAATCAGCCTGGCTGGGTCAATAGGGTTTGGTCTGGGCCAAGCTATCGCCGTGCTCACGTTGACGTTGTAGACGCTCGCGATACAAAAGGTTTGTGGATGATGCATTGTTGCATCTTTCCACATATCCACAATCCTGCTCCAATATACGGATTTGATGTTATTGCTGGTAAGAATAAAATCACAGGATGCTTCCACGATTTTAGTCCTGCGGGAGATAGCGAACATCAGTTAATTGACTGGTTTGCAGGCGAAGTGAGTAGACTCGAATGGAACAAAACTCGTAAACTTCCGGATTGGGCAGAACGTATCTTTACTCCTTGTATGGTTGCTGCCGGCAACGTACAAAAAGAAGAAGAACTAGCACAGATCATTGCTCTAGTCAAAGAAACTACTGATGTGTATCTTAAGCACGTAGGCGATACTAATAATACCGCTAAGAACACCACAGATGCGCAGAATTACTATGCTCAAAATCAAAAGCAAAACCCGCATACACCGCGTGTAATGGCTAGTTTAGGCCTAAACGAGGACGATGTAGCGGTATTCATCCAGGAATGTTTGTTCCCAGAAATACGATAAATAATTGTATGAGAGCATTTGAATTTTTAGCTGAAACAGCATCTACTAAACAATCCAAAGCTGACCTTGTCAGTTTGAATCAGAAACTTGAATATATTCAAGATAAATTATTGCAGGGCGAAGTTGACGATCCTGCAACTATTGACTACATTTACAAGATCCTAATGAAGCCGCATATCAAGCAAAGCATTGAGGGCTTAATCGGACAAGTTTCTGGCAAGGATGAAGATGTTGCTGCATTTAATAAATTAAACAACGGTATTCTTAATAAGATTATTAGAAAGATGTCCGTATCTAAAGAAGAGTTAGATGAGTTTTTAGATCAGTGGGCATCAGGCAAAGGCCTAGTAAGTACAAATCTACTTTCTCCAGGCAATGCAGGCTCTCTAAAAGACTTAATCCCTAACCCAACAGCATTTAAAGCGTTTGAGTTATTAGAACAGATTAAATCTGTTTATAAAATGCCTAAGAAAGGCACAACAGGTTACGGTGAATTTGGCCTATCGATGCTTTCAGCAGATATTAGAATGAAAGCGCCTGGTGATATTGAAGTCAACGGCAAACCAGTTGAAGTTAAAGGTAACGATGCACGTTTATATGCTGATGAACGTAGTAAACCAACTGCTGAATCACTAGCCGAAGCACCGGCGGATACACAACCGCCTGCAACAAAGCCGAAGCGCGGTTCAGAACCAGGTCTAATTAATAACGTAGTTACCAATCTACAATTAGATCCATCAGTTCCGGGAAATAAAGAAATCATTGATTCTACCACAACAGAAGTATTAGCAGCATTTAAGGCACGTGGAGTTGATGCTCAAAAGATTGTTGCTGCTGTTAAGAACAGCAGAGACCCTTCCTCTGGTCTTAACTTATTATCTGTTGAATGGTGGAAAGCAGGCTTTTCAGCATATCAAAGAACTATCAAAATGCCAATCATGGTTATTGGTTTTGGCAAGTTCTACATCAGCGACAACGCTGAAGATTTTGTAAACTGGGGTTGCTTACCTAAGTCTATATCAAACTTTGGTTATATGTTCGGCAGACAAGCAGGACAATCCAGAGAAACATACCCAAAAATCTTCGTCCCAGGACACAACAAGTAAGTTTGCTCTAGAGCAAATTAAACTATCTGTTAATCTCTTCGTTGTTCGCTCTAAATACTTAATAGTATAACCGGGAGCGAAAATGAAGAAAATCCTAGTCTTATCATGGATGTTTTTATCTAGCCTCACCATGGCTGGAGAACTAACACATGAATTCAAAAGCCCTGCATTTAGCGGCATTGGGTATAGCTCTCATGTTTTAACTATTGAGCAGTTAGAATCTAATCGTAAGCAAAAACTTAAAGATGATGCGAAAGCCGCAGAAGATAAGGCTTTAAGAGAATATCAAAGTACAAACGCTTACAAGTTTAAGAACAACTTAGAATCACGTATCTATGCACAATTGTCTAAACAGGTTAGCGATAAACTATTTGGCGAATCGGCATGTACTGGAACTGCGTGTACAGATAGTGGCGTAACTGAAACTCCATTTGGAGATACTATCACATGGCGTAGAGAAAATGACATTATATATGTTACCGTTAGAAATTCAAACGGCGACATATTAGCTGACTTTAATACACCTGTAGGGAGCTTTGCGTTCTAATGAAAAAGACGTTGATAGCACTTTCAGTTATTCTTTTGTCAGGGTGTGCAGTGATAGCACCTCCGTTAGTCACGGACGAACCGAAAGTAGTTAAAAACGAACAAAAAGAATTTAATACATTGCCAGCACCAGCCGGTGGTCCAATAGTTGCTGCAATTTATAGTTTCCAAGATAAAACAGGACAACGTAAGCCAAGTGAAAAATTAGCAAACATTAGTTTTGCTGTTACACAAGGTGCAGAAGTGTATGTAATTAAAGCTCTACAAGAAGTTGGACAAGGACGTTGGTTCAAAGTTGTTGAGCGTGTTGGGTTAGACAACCTAACAAAAGAACGTCAAATTATTCGTCAAGCTAGAGATAGCGTTGGTGACCAAAGACAATTAAAACCTATGATGTTTGCTGGAATAATGGTTGAAGGCGGCATCATTGGGTATGATTCAAACACACTCACAGGGGGCGCCGGTGCTAGATATTTAGGTATTGGGCCAAGTACGCAATATAGACAAGATGTAGTAACGGTTAACATGAGAGCAGTTTCTGTACAAACAGGAGAAGTTCTTATTAGTGTAACCGTAACAAAGTCTATTATATCTGTTGGCACAAGCCTAACTATGTTTAAATTCTTTGATCAAGGCACACAGAGCTTTGAATCAGAAATTGGGTACACAGCCAATGAACCAATTAACTATGCTGTTCGTGTAGCAATTGAACAATCAGTAGTTGAAATGGTTAAAGAAGGTGACCGTAAAGGTTACTGGGCTATAAGGAAGTTGGAAACTACATCGGCAGTTGTACAGCCTGTTGTAGTCGCTGACATTAAGCAAGAAGAGGCAAAGGAAGATGATGCAAAATCTAAGCAGGCAACTCCACCAAAGGACGAGCCAAAAGGGGAAACACCATCTAACTCATCTGCACCTGAAAAGAAAAATAAGATAGGCCATGTTATAGACTGGAGTCATGTGAGGTCCGAAAAAGATCTTAATAGCGACAAAGTTGTAAGTTTAAAACCTGGCGCACAAGTAGAGATTTTAAACTCTGCTGGTGATTTTTATTTCGTCAGGGTAGATAAGAAAGAGGGGTGGATAGTAAGAAAATTTATTAAGGTACAATAACAAAAGCAGAAACGTACCGAGGAGCGAATTAAAATGAGTTGTAAAAAAGATATTAAGTTAATGGCATTTATTTTTAGTGCCATGTTTTGGGGTTCTGGAGCGCAGGCTAATGACGTATACATTGAGCAAGCGGGTAGTAGCAGTACCTTTAACATTACGCAGAGTGGTACTGGTAGTAATCGTGTTGGTACAAGCGGTACGCCAAGTACATTCACAGGTGATGGGCAAACTATCGACATCACACAAGCAGGATCAGGTAACACCGCAGACCTTTCAGTAGATGGTGGTACTACAACTATTGACTATACAGCAACTGGTGATACCAACGACTTGCAGGTTGCAATTGATGGCGGTACTGGTAACACATTTACTATTGCTAAAACTGGTGATAGCAATAGAGTAACCGTTTGCGGAACTAACGACCTTTCTACAGCAACCTCTGCAGGAACGGTTGCGTGTACAGCAGGTGTAAGTGTAAACGACACAACTAACAATATTACAATTGCAGGTAGCTCTAACAAAGTTAACATGGCGTTAGGTTCAGCAGATGCAAGCAACACCGTTAATATTGGCCCAGCAAGTTCTAGCAACGTAGTTAATATTACGCAAACTAGCTCAGGTATTCCTACAACAAACGTTTCAGTTGAAGGAAACACCAACATTATTAACATTAAGCAACAATAATGAAATGGGCTGTTGTCTTACTAACTCTGATCACTACCACAGCATATGGTGCTGTTGGTAGTGTTACAGAACAGGTTGGTAATACAGCACAGATACAAAGAAACAAATCTAAACTAGATGTAACTAAAGGTACAGGCGTCGAAATGAATGACGTTGTTACCACAGCAAAAACAAAATTAGGTCTTACGTTTGAAGATAAGACTAAAGTTCAATTAACTGAGCAAAGTCGTTTAGTAATTGACGATTTTGTCTATGATCCAAAAAACAAAGATGCAGGTAAACTAGGCATGAAAGTTGCCTTAGGTACCGTTCGTTATGCGTCTGGACAAGTAGCTAAAAATAATCCTCAAGCCGTTGCACTAAAAACACCAACCGCAACGATTGCAGTTCGTGGAACTGATTTTACAATGACCGTAGATGAAGTAGGCAAAAGCCTTATCATCTTACTTCCTAGTTGCCCTGAAAACTCAAAAAGCGACAAGGATTGTGTCGTTGGAGAGATTGAGGTTTCTACAGACGTAGGTTCAGTAATCATGAACCAAGCATATCAAGCTACGGTAGCGGCTAGTAGATCATCACCGCCTACTCCACCAAAGATCATAGACGTTAACGAAAACAACATTAACAATATGTTAATTGTAAGCCCGCCAAAGGAAGTTAATGAAACTCGAAAAGAAGTAGTAGATCCTGCTAGAAATTATCTTGATAAAGATTTACTAGAGTATAAAGAATTAACAAAAAATTATCTTGAAGAAGATTCTTTAAAGTATAGTGAATTAGACATTAATAGATTAGACATAGATTACTTAGAAAATATGTTAGACATTATGAGCAAAGTGCTAGCTGAAGATTTCTTAGAAGCTCCAGACGGAGTTTTACCTAACATTAAAAATTACGCATGGATTCCTAAAGTCTATAACGAAGAAAATATTTTTATATACTCAGAACGTCCACCTCATGTAGCTAGTATTAAAGTTGAAAGATCCACAAACGGTATGATTAACCTAACTCAAGACAGCGTCGAAGCAAATATACAATTAAACGGTGGCGGAACGAACGTAGTCTTTAATATTAAACAATCGCAATGAAAAAACTATTTGGCCTATTTTTGTTAGTTCTTTGCTTATCGGCAAACAGCCAAGATGTTGTTGCTGGTGCATTTTCTGACCTTAAATTTGGTACTAAACAGATGGGCGATGCTCAATGGAACATCGGTGCTTGCCAAGGCTCAACGACTTGCATATCGAGTGCTCAAAACGTAGGTAGTATGCGTAACGGTGCAGGTACTAACTTTACATTGGGTGCTACCCAGTACATGAAATTCAGCCATACTAATTCTGTTGCAGGAGAGCCCTGGACTATTACGGTATATAATGCCAACGGAACGGTAGCTACGGTATTAGGAACTTATCGTATCATCAACGCAGGGCAGGGTTACTTTATGACCAGTAATCAACCATATCCTAACGCAGGGCATGGAACCTTGTGGAGTACACAATCTGGTATGGTGTCAGGTTCAAAAACCTACACTGAAATCTTACAGCCAACTCCTGAACAAATGGACTCGTTGGCGAGTAGTTATTATAGCCCAACTCCAATATACACAGCAGGGGAAACTTATACTCCGCCAATTCAACTAGCACCTATGTATGCATCAGGCATTACTACACTACAACAGGTAAGAAAAACTACAATGCAGGCATCTAATCCTAACGGACATAATGCACTAGTAGATGTTCTTGGCAGCGACAATCTTGTCTCGATACAACAGATAGGTGGTGCGGGTCATTTTGTAAATGTAGAAGTTACTGGTAATGTAAACAACGTTGAAATATTACAAACATCAACTGATGCAACAACACGACATTATTTAGAATCTAGAGTTATAGGCGGAAATAACAATGTAAACTTACAACAACGAGAAACTTCTAAAACTCAATTTGTTGAAGTAAATGGAAATTATAATTCTGTCACAACAAACCAAAAAGGTACAGGATCACATTACCTTGATTTAAAAATTAACGGTAACAACCATACAGCAGGAATAATACAAGATGGTTCTGGTAGTCACAAGGCTACGGTTGAACTAAGTGGAACACAGCCTTGGAATTTTATTTTAAATCAAAACGGATCTACCTCTCAAACCTATAGCCTACCTCATAACATGACTGACGGTAGTGTAACCAGCGGATCATGCTATACCGTTGGTGGTTGCAACTTAACGATTAATCAACAATAAACTGCAACTTTAATCTAGAGCAACTTCCCCGTAAATACATAATACAATTTAATAACCGGGAGCGAAATCGGTATGAAAATCAAAAGAAAACTTCTCGCCACTCTTGTGGCTATGGCTTTCTCAGCATCTGTATTTGCTGATACTTCAAACTACATATTGCAAAATGAATATGTAAAAGCAGGACTCAATGGTAGCACTGGCACATTAGGATCTGGTGGGAATACAAACCCTGGATTACAATATGACAATACAGGAGCAGGTTCTTTCAACTCTGCTTACGACTATCTAACACCAGGTAGCCCTTATGAGGGGTGGGCTGTTAGACTCGACAATGCAACAGGTACCAGATTACAACTATACGGTAATAATAACGCCGGGTTCCAAATGGATGGTAACACAACATTGTCTGGCGCATGGGTAGGAACTCCTACAGCAAATGGCGGCATATGGTTAAGTACTGCCGCATCTGAATTTGACATTAAGCATACATATAGCTTACCATCTGGTCAAAAATATATCGACATTACAACACGTATCGATGCTAAGGCAGCAATGGCAAACTTGTATTTTGGTCGTTACATTGATCCGGATGCTGTAGCAGCACCTGGCGATAGTTCAGCAACTGACAACGTTCGTGGCTATGGGGTTATTCCAAGAACCAACGTTGTATTCTCAGAAGCAACGGTGTCACGTTATGCTTTAGGGTTATACTCTGCTAAACCAACCGGTGTTAATACAAGTATCCAAGGTTGGACTAGTGATCCTAAGAACTACTATTTAAATACCAACGGCAACTATGATGTAGGTAACGGCGACGATACTATTGGTATTGCGTTTTATAACAGCAATATTGCAGTAGGTGATATTTTAACTTACAACTATGCTTACATTTTTGGACCAAGTGCGTTTGGTGCGGCAAGTACTGCTATCACAGGCGGCGCCGGCGGCGGAACAGCAGGTACAAGTAGCTTTGGTACATTAACAGACGTTGGTTCAGCGACTGATGCGGCAACAAGTACTCCGTCTACTCCACCAGCTCCTACGGTAGTAAGTTCATCAACAGCTACAATTACCGTTAGTGACACAACCGTGATAAATTCTAGCTTGCCTGTTATTACAGCAAGCCTAGCACACCATGTAGCTAGCGAAGGATCTGGTAAGCAGACTATTGCTCGTGAAACAACAACTAACGTAACAACACCGTACACACGTTCTGTAGTTACATTAGATCGTACAACAACTACATATAGCGACAGCACAACTACATCTAGTGATAGTGCTACAACAACTACAAATACATTAGTAAACGACGTACAAACTTCTGTTGCTAATGACAGCTTCTCTGGTCGCATTGATCAAATGTCTGAGTTGAATAATCTTAACAAGCAACTAGATCGTAGTTTAAACATGGATGCTTTCCGTCAAGATGGTCAAAGTGACGACAAGGTAACAATGTTTGTAAACGCTACTGGTGGAAACTCAGATATGTCAAATGGTTACAATGCTAAAAACCAAGTATACGGTTTAGCAGTTGAAACTAATGTTGATAACAACTGGCGTGTTGGCGCACAATATAATCGTGTGCAAACAAAGATGTCTGGAGTAGATTCTAATACTACACAAGACAAGAACCATGTTGGTTTGTATTCAGTATACGACTTAGAAGGATTTAAAGTTGTTAATAACTTAGGTTATGCTGACAACTCAATGAAAGCTAATCGTACACTTGAGAACGTATTCAACAATAACTATAATACTACTGGCAACGATTTGTGGTTAAACAACAGAGTGTACACACCAGATATGAGCGGATTCCGTCCGTTCGTTGGTGTAACATTTGGTCGTTCTACCGTTGGCGGATATAGCGAGCAAGGTAGTATTCAAAGTGCAAGAACCGTAGCAGGAACTTCTGATAGTTATACATACGGTGAAGGCGGTGTTCGTTATGAAGCTAAAGTTGATGACTTCCGTTTAGCAGGCGAGATTGGACAATCTACAGACGGAGTAACAACCGGAACAGCTTCGGTTGGATATGCTCCTAACAAAGATAGTTTAATTTCTGTTAGCGCATCTCAACAAAACAGCAATGGTGTTGGATCTACTTTAGTAAGCCTACGTGGCGTATTGAGATTTTAATATAACTGCGCACATTTAAAGCCCGCTCCGGCGGGCTTTTTTACGGTAAATATATCATGACTGACGAAGAATTTAAAAAACATCTCCATAAGCAATTATCGGAAGATAAAAAGAACCAAGGTATACTGACAACTCAGATATACAAAAATAAAAAAACATCTAAGGTTAAAAATGAAAAATATAACCAAAAAAATCCTAACTAGTCCATGGACAGCATTGCTGACATTGGCACTTATTGTAAGTATAAGAATTGCTGATCCTGTCTTTGTAGAAAGTATAAGATTACGTTATTTTGATACTCTTATCATTAGTAAAGAGTCAACAGACAATAATGTTTATACGGTAAACATAGACGAAGCAGCATTAGACAAGTATGGCCAATGGCCATTTGATCGTAGAGTCTACGCAGACTTGATTGAAAATTTATATAAGCGTGGCGCAGGCCTAGTTGTATTCAACGTACTAATGCCTGAAAAAGATCGAATGGGCGGTGACGGTGCGTTAGCTGCAACATTAAACGAGTTTCCAGTTGTTCTTCCAAACATTGTACACGATGCTGGTAGGAATACTCCTCGCCAACCTAGTACAGCAACCATAGGCAACGAACATGCAGGTTACATTGTACAAGGTGGAGGGTTAATTGCTAACCAAACAATCTTAGAACAACGTGCCGCAGGTACAGGATTTGTTAACACATTTCCAGAAGTAGACGGTGTTGTTCGTCGCATGCCTTTAGTTATTGCTATTAATGGAGTTGTATATCCTAACCTAGCAATGGAAACATTACGTATGGCTGCTGGAGATTCAACTACACAAATTAAGTTATTTGAAGGCGGCGTAGAGAAAATGCGTATTCCAAAGTTTGGGCCTATTAGTACGGACCAAGCAGGTCGTGTTTGGATTGACTGGAGTCAAAAGAGCAAAGAAGTTTCGATGACAGCGTTGCCTAAAGACTTTGGTGGTGCAGTTGTTATTGTTGGTGTTGCCGCAGCTGGGCTAGGTAATCCTGTACCTACAGCAGTTGGCAGCGTATGGCCGCAGGCAGTACAAGCCGCAGTATTGGGCACGATGTTTAATGGTGTTGTGATTGAGCGCCCTGACTATGCTGATGGAGTTGAAATTCTTTCTATAGCAATAGCAGGCATTTTACTTTTATTTTTAACAAGGTGGGTGTATGTTGGGTTGGCTACAACGTTGGTGCTGGTGTTTGGGATGGTCGGCGCTAGTTATTATTTGTTCAATAATTTTCTATGGTTATTTGACGCTACTGCCCCTGGAGTTGGCTTACTCTTGGTCGCTTTGCACGCCTACGGTGTCAAGTTCGTTTCAGAGTTCTTACAAAAGCAGGCCATAAAGAAACAATTTGCAGGTTACTGCTCTAAAGAAGTAGTAGAGATGTTACAAAAAGATCCAGATTTAATTAAGCGTGGTGTAAGGAAAGACGTGTCAGTCATGTTTAGTGACTTGCGTGGCTTTACTCCAATTGGTGAACACTACGGAGATGACGTTGCTGGATTAGGCAAGTACATGAACGGTTATATGGATGCTATCAGTCGTCCTATTATGGACAACAAAGGTATGGTTATTAAGTATGTAGGTGATGCTTCAATGCACATACATGGCGCACCTATTGAAGATCCTAACCACGCTCGTACTATTGTTGCTGTTGGCTTACAGATGTTAGACGCCGTAGATGCTTACACAAAAGAAATGGAAGCACAAGGCTTACCACCTGCGGCTATGGGTTGGGGTTGTAACACAGGTATTGGCTTTATTGGTGAGATGGGAAGTACTGACAGACATAGTTATGACATCCTAGGCGATATGGTTTCAACAGCCGCTCGTCTAGAAGCACGTTGTAAAGCATACGGCGTACTATGTATTATTGGTGCTGAAACATACAATCGTACCAAGGATGATTTCTTCTACTTGTGTATTGATAACTTACAACCTAAAGGCAAGTCAGTTGCTGATTTAATTTACACAGCATTACGTCCTAACGGTGAAGATTGGTCAAAAGACTTAGTCAAGTATAACGAAATGCAAGCACTATATAAAGCTAAGAAGTTTGATGAGGCCGCAGAGATGTGTAAGAAATTAAAAGGCACTTTTGGTGGACAAATGGACAAGTACTACAAAATTTGGATTGAACGTTGTGAGTTCATGAAACAGCAAGACCTACCAGATAACTGGAACGGCGAATTCATTGCTCACGAGAAATAATTATGATACCTCAATATGATGTTGTAGGATGGTGGTTTGACCAAAGTATTAGTGTTATGTTAAAATTATATTACTGGCCTGCATTTATCGCCGGCAATTCAGACAATATACAAGATATGTTTAATCCAAGAACATACTCTATTTGTAAAATATGAAAAAATTAATTTTAATATTGCTGTTAGCATTGTCACCTCTAGCAATGGCACAAAAGATTACCGCCACAAGTTGGTTAGTTGCCGACGGTGAAGGAAATGTAATCGATAGTCAAAATGCTGGCCAACAGCGTAGTATTGCTAGCATTACAAAACTAATGACTGCGATGGTAGTATTGGATGCAGGCCAAGACTTAGACGAATCTATTAAAGGATCTACTCGTTTAGAATTGTTACAACTAATGCTTGTTAAGAGCGACAATAAAGCTGCCGAAGTATTATGTGAAAACTATCCTACAGGACGTAGTGGGTGCATTGGTGCTATGAATTTTAAAGCGTGGAATCTAGGACTTCGTGAAACTCATTATGCTGATCCTAGCGGTCTTAATGTAATGAACGTAAGCACAGCACAAGAACTAGTAAAGATTGTTATAGCGTCTAGTGAATATCCAGTAATTGTAAAAGCATCTAATACGTCACAAGGTAAAGTTAAAAAGAAGAAACGTTATTTTGCTTTCCATAACACAAACCCCTTAGTTGCTACAAAAGATTTTATTGTAAGTAAAACAGGATACATTAGCGCATCTGGCGGGTGTATTGTTATGATGTTAGATACAAAAATAGGACGCCGTATTGTCGTCCTATTAAATTCTAAGAATACACGTACACGTATTCCTGAAGCTAATAAACTAGCTCTAGCTTATTAACTTTCTCCTGCTGCCGCAGCCTTGTCGTCTTCGGATTTTTCTTTCTTGTTATGTGACACAGCTTCTTGGAATTTCTCAGAAGCTTCGCGCTCGACTTTAACACCTTCCATTACACGCTCGGATTCGATCATCTTACCGCGTAAGTGTAAAACGGTATTAACCTTTTGATTTAACCGAATCAAGTCGTTGTCTAACATACGGATACGATCGATAAGAGCAATAAGAACGGTGTTTGCTTCGGAGATAACTGGTTTAACTTCCTTTGTTGACCATTCCCATACGTACTTAATAATGTAGCCCATACCAACTGCCATGACAATTGGGAATCCGTACTTATTAACTAAATCAACTATTTCACTCATTATTATTTCCTCCGAAATTTATACGGTATCCTTTTGTAAACGCAACAACAGGATCAACTTTAACCAACATAGCTCGTCCGTTTCTGTTAGTAACCATAAAATGGTCACCGTGTTTCCAACCTAACTTATCTATGTTTAATTCTTCATCTAAAATAATTCCATTAGGACTTAAATCCCATGTGTAATCTAGATAATACATTTTAATACCTTTTTAACAAATCGTTTAGGCGGTCAGCAACGTGACGTACATCGTCACTTAGTTGTCCTTGCCCTATGTATTTTTCAATTCGTCTTGCTATGTTGTGCAGATCAATAACATCTTGATCTAACATAGCCAATTCTATTTCCGTAGCTTTAGTCTCGTCTCGCATCGTTCTTTCCGTCCGCTCTAGCAATTCTATCAACGTCTGGTCTTAGTCCTAGTGCATTAGAAACAATAGTATCGATACGTACAACATCGTGGTTCATAGTTTTTACACGATTGTCAAGAGCTACGATGATACCAGCCATTCCTTTAATGCTACCCAAAACACCCCCTAACAATAGCTTAATAGTTAAGTATACAAAATACCCACCAGCAAAGGCCACTGCAACAGGGAATCCCAAATCGCCAATTATTTTGAAAATTTCGTTCATTGTTCGCTCCAATTTATATGTGTATTTAACTCATTGACAGGATCTTTATCTGGTGCTATAATATACACATATTTCAGAAAGTGCGAAAAATGCGTATCCAAATCGTATCAGACCTACATTTAGAGTTTTCAGACATCAACATCCAAAATATTGAAAATGCGGATGTGTTAGTTCTGAGTGGCGATATTATGGTTGCTAGTAAAGTGCTGAAAGAAAACAGCGAATACGGTATCCGATTCCGTGACTTCTTGAAGCGTGTTAGCTTCCAGTTTCCTCACGTTGTTTACGTTATGGGTAATCACGAGTTCTACAGCGATGGCAGATTTTTTGATTCTATCGAAGATATGCGTACTGCTTGTGCTGTTCACGATAACGTGTACCTGCTAGAACGTGACTGCAAAATCATCGACGATGTTGTATTTGTTGGTGGTACTTTGTGGACTGACATGAACAAGTTTGATCCGTTGACGCTTCACGCTGTGCGTGATATGATGATGGACTATCGTGCTACGGTTAATGACAAGGCTGGCTTCCGCAGACTTAAGCCTGCTGATACTTGTGAACGTCATCGTGCTACATTAGACTACATTAAACATATTGCCGACGAGCACAAGGATAAAAAGGTTGTTGTATGTACGCATCACAGCCCTTCATTCCAAAGCGTTGCCGAGCAATACAAAGGTGAGTATTTGATGAACGGTGCTTATCATAGCAGCCTAGAAGAACACATTCTAGACCGTCCACAGATTAAACTTTGGACACACGGCCATACTCATACTCCGTTTGATTATATGGTTGGCGAATGTCGTGTTGTTTGTAACCCACGTGGATACGAACAAGAATATGGTTATAGTGAAAACACAGGCTGGGATTGTGAGAAAGTAGTTGAAGTATGAAATTTACCAAATACAATCGTAACAGATTGTTGAATACATTTAAAGAATGGCACGTTGACCGTGAGTTCGCCGAGCCAATGTATAACTATCTAGTTCACGGATACAATCCTGGCAGTTGCTTTACTAGTGTGCTGGCTAATGACTTCGCTGGAGCAATCCAACGGAGTCACCCAGCTAACACCGTTACAGCATTTAAGGCACTAGCCGGTTGGATGCAAAACTATGTTCCACATTGTGCCAAAGGAAGCTACTCTAACGTAGATGGCTGGTGCTATATGGATGCAGATAAGCGTAGAAAGATCTTAGAAGACTTAGATCTTATCTATACAGAGGAAGAAGAAGTTATGCTTGTTCTTCGTAATCAATACACTCAAGAACCAATGTTGTAATATGAAAAAAATCTTTTACGAAAAGAAAGGACGTAGATATGTCCCTGTCGCGGAATACGATAACGACTTGTTGGATAGTTTTCCTCGCGGTGCTCATTTGGTTATGTGCTACCCAGGGGGTTCAAGCCGTAGGTTCAATATTGATCCGAACTATGCGGCTCTTATAGCCGCTGCTCGTGTTGCTGAAGATGCTATCTCTAAACACATTATGGAAGTCAGTGCCTTGCGTGTTCCAGAAAGTCGCAAGCCGTTAACTGAAGAACAACGTAAGGCTTGGGAAGCATTGAGCAAAACTTTCGGCGATGAACGATACGCACTTGAGTGGGCTTCTTATCGCGAAGCCGCAGAGGCAGGTGTGTCTGCTATGATCGATGAAGCAGATAAACTTATGAAACACGAAAGCGTTCGCAAAGCATTTGATCATTTTGTATTAATGTGTCAATTAGTAAAGGATAAAAGCCATGCCGATGAACTGGAGTAATCCGTTTGTAACTAAACCCATTAAAACTATTAAACCCGGCGATAAGATGTTTAATACACATAACGGGTTTATTAGCTCAGGGCGAGCTAGTATTGAAATTGATCCAAGGTGCCCTCAGCAGTATGCTAACATTATTGCACAATGTTATGATGCTGGATGGATTAAGCCAGTAGCACACGTTACAGAAAAAGAATATATGCTATTAGGATTAAATCATGGCGACCTTTGATTACAGGGACTTACAAAAGTATCCGCAGGTCATAGAAAACGCTACTATTAGCATATCCGAAACTGCTCAAAATAATATTAGTTGTTGGGCCGGCGGTGTTGAAATGTTACGTGTTGCCCAAGACGGATTCTATGTTCGTGGACAACGAGTTCCTGCGGATGACAAAGAAGCAGAAACCGTGTATAATGCTTTTAAACAATTTTTAGTTTGGTCCGAGCTTAATAGGAGATAATATGTTTAATTGGTTTGGTAAGAAAAATAAAGAAGATAGCAACGTTGTAGATTTTCCAGAGCTTAAGGCGGTTCCAAAGATGCCGGAGGTAAAACCTCCAAAAGAAAAGGACCCTGTAACATTTTACAGACTAGGACTAACTGACAATAACCGTGTTAGCTTTCAAATGGGCTACACTGAAATTACTATGAACCATGAAGGTTGTCAGCAAATGATTGACCAACTTACATTTTTCCAAAGTCAACTATACGACGAAGGCGGTCCTACTGATGATCCAGACGGTGGTTTGCCTTTGCCGGAAGAAGTAGAAAATAAGAAAGCAGCCTAATATGAAGAGTTCATTTCTAAGTGATCTGTTTAGTGACGCATTAGATTTAACCCCTAAACATGCAAACTACGGCAAACCTGTAGACATTATTCAAATGCCTTGTTGTCATTATGATGACCAAGAGCCTATGACTATTATTTGGCCTGATCTTAAACACGGTCCTTGGATTGCCGGCGGTGCTTCCCTGCGTTGGTATCAGGGAATGCCTGTAGGAGAAAGTGATATTGATATTTTTTGCCATAGTCCAAAACAAGCACAACAAGTCATCGATAGCATTAAGAGCTACGGTCGCTTCTCTACTAAACACGAAAGCGACAACGCTACTACACTAAGTTATCACGATAAAGAAGGTAAGAAGTATTGGACTTTGCAGGTTATTAAACGTAGGTACTTTAATTCCTTACAGGAAGTTATTGATAACTTTGATATTAGTGTTTGCCAAATTGGTACAGGTGGGCAAGAATGGCTAATGGGTGTGACCACTGCTCGCGACATTCGAGAACGCAATCTACGAATGAACTATCCGTTAGCACCAGATGCTGCTAAACGATTAGCCAAATACTGGACCTACGGTTATCGTCCTGTAGATAATTTAGTGCAGGAAATTATTAACAATCCAGACTCCCTCAAAGAGTTCTTAATTGATGGAGATTATGAAAATGCGTTCTGAACAAAGTTGGAGCTTATTAGATCCAAAACCAGTATTGTTGTACATTGCTCACTCGGACGAGTATATTTGCTATTGGAACGGAATAGCCATGACACACTCTATGGCGATGAATATGGCATTGGAACCTTTTGGAATCTATGCTACGCCTGAGATGAAATCAGTAATGGAAAAAGAGTATCGTAGAATCTACTATGCTAACGGATTTGCTACTCGTGCATGGGATTTGAAAGTAGCAGAAAGTCCAATCTATCCTTATGTGAAACGCATGATGTTAGAACATATGAATAAAACAATTAAAGAACCAAAACGTGATATTTCGGAAGTGTTAGGTTGGTTTGATTATAGTCGTGCAAGGAGAACAGAATGCCTTATGTAACTATTGAAGAAGAAGTTTGGGTCGATCTCGATGAATTTGACACAGAAGATCTAGAACAGGAATTGATCAAACGTAACTCGCGAGTAAGCAAGCATACTCTTCCTGCTCCTGGCGAAACTAAACTACTGCTAATGAGCATTTACGAAAAGCGTAGAACAGGTAGAGACTATCAGTCCGAATTGGATCAATATCTTTCCGATGTACTAGGGAGAATCGTATGAGTGGACGTGGATTTATTGCTCAAGAAGTAGAACAAGTATGTGAAATGTGTGGCAAGATTGCCGAGTGTAGGCCGTACGGTCCAAACGATGAACAAATTTGTTTTGATTGTGCTACAAGTACCCCAGAAATGGAAGCTGTAGCAGAAAAGAAAATGGCCGCTTATATTTTTGGAGAAACAGAATGATTAGACTTTGGTTAGTTTTTGCTGTATTTGCAGTTCTTATCCATTTTAGCATTGTTAGCTGGCGAGCATTAAGTGGAAAGGAAAAATGGTCGTTGACAAAGACGGCTTTTTATAGTATAATTGTTTCACTACTAGCAGTAGTGGCAATGAGTTTAATCGTTTTAATTTTTTAAGGACACACAAATGAAACGTTTTGTAATGATGGGTATTTTGGGCGCCGCAGTTTTGATGACTGGCTGTACCCGTATTGAAACAGGTGAAGTTGGCTTGCGAGTTGGTTTTGACAAGCAGGTTAAAAATGAGGAATTGCTTCCTGGTTCATTTAACCAAGTGCTTATCGGCGATGTGCTTACATTTCCAGTTAAGGAAGTTGCTGTTAAAATTGACGACTTGACTCCGTTGGCCAAAGATAATAGCACAATGAAAGACGTTGATGCTATCGTTATCTATAACATCAACCAGGCACAAGTGGCTGAGATTTACAACACCAAGAACCGTAGTTTCCACGCTCAACACAATGGCGACACTTACTTGATGTATAACTACATCTTCAATGCGGCTCGTAACGCTGTTTACAAGTCAGCTCGTAAATATGAAGCATTGGACATGGCAGATAATCGACCAGCAATGGAAGCCGAGATTAAAGAGTTTATTCAAAAGACTCTAGCAGACGAAAAGTTGGATGGTACCATTACTATCTCACAAGTTCTTGTTCGTAACGTAATGCCAGCAGACTCTGTTGTAGAAAGTGCTAACGCATTGGTTCGTGCTAAGAACGAATACAAGCAAAAGGAAGTCGAAGTACAGACTGCTAAGAAAGAAGCAGAACGTATGCAAGCATTGTCCAATCAAGGTAGCCAATCAATTGCTTATATGAACGCACAGGCCGCACTTAACATCTCCGAAGGTATTAAGAACGGCAAGGTCCAGACTATTGTTGTGCCAAGCAATATGACTGGCTTGATGATTAACAAGTAATATGTGGCGTCGGATATTATTCCAACGTAGTGGCGGACATTACCTCTTTTGGCTGTCCGCCATTTACTTAATTGTAGGCTTTAGTAATATTGCTTATAAGTTTACTGAGGCAGAGTATATTCAAGTAGTGTGGATCCTTTGCTTAATGATTCCACTTGTTGTTAAACCCGTAGCACGTTGGCTCAACATGCGAACACTTTGGGAGTTATAATGTTCAAACAAAAAGGCTTCACACTAATCGAGATGATAATTGCGATTGCTATCATTGGCATTATTATTGCAGGGGCTCTTCCTTTGTTATTAGGTGCTCCTCTTAGCAACGGCAACATTAGTTTTGGAGTTAACGGTATGACAGAAAGCCGTTGTATCGAAGGTTATAAATTTGTAATCGGCGAACAAGGTCAACCTCGTCAAATTTTAGACGAGTTCGGTAAGGGTGTTCGTTGTGAAACTGCTAAAAAGCCAGGAGGCTTCTAATGGAAAATATTCTAGGTTGGATTTTGGTATGTGCGTTAATTGCTCTGCCGGTGTTGTTTGTCTGGGCAGGTGTTAAGCTGTACAAGCGTACTAAACTTAAACAAGAACAACGAACTCGAGAACATGCCGAACGTAAAGTTGCTGCTGACAATTGGTGGAAAGAAAAGCAAAAAGGTGCGACCCACGTGGGCAAAACAAAATATGATTACATCACGGATACTAAAAGAACTACCGTGACTGAAAAAGAAACTGGCAAACAAATTAGCTACGTTCACGAAAGAGATGACGGTCCGGATTTACTTACTACTATGATTGTTGCAGACTTATTGTTTAACAATAAAGATTCTAGCTCTGGCAAGGTTAGTTGGAAAGGTGACACTCCTACCGTAACTGAATCTAACACCAGTAGTTGGGGGTTAGACGACAGCGATAGCCGCCGTAGTGCATCTAGCAGTTTTAGTTCAAGTGATAGCTCTGATAGTTGGGGAAGTAGCTCTAGTTCGGATAGTGGTCCAAGCTCAGATTGGTAAGGAGAAAACAATGGATAAAATGATTGAATGGTTTAAACGTAATGTATATGAAATTAATTTCTTTGTAGCAGGTTGGTGTGCGTTTGCCGCATTTGACAGCCTAATGAAAGGAAGTTATATTTTAGCGGCAGTAAACGCAGGTTTAGTATACATTAATATCAAACTAGCAAAATAAGAAAGGTAGTACAAAATGGACATGGATCAAGCGGCAGTATTTTTGGCCGGTTCAGTTTTAACAATTTTAGGGTTTTTAGTAATTCTTGGCGGTGTCCTTATTGCTAACAACTTAGTAGCAAAATATTGGAAGTCGTGGGGTTGGTCATGGATGCCAACATGGGCACATGAACCACAGCGTTTCATGACCCAAGAAGAACAAGAAAAGATTGCTCCTACTTTGAAAGAAGAAGATGGGAAATCTAAGTGATTATTTTGAAAAGAATGCCTACAAACCAAAATACCAAATAGGTGATCGTGTTTTTGGACATTGGAATAAGATTCCATTTGTAGGCACGGTTGGAAACGACACCTTAATATCCGAAACAGAAGGTCCAAGGATTAGCGTCCATTTGGACCTTCCTATCTCATTGACAGGTCGGCAACATTCTGTTATAATAGTTAAACACAAAGACATAAAGCTATTAAAGGAATTGTAATGTTACTTGCATATTTGATCCTGGGTTCTGTAATGATGTTCCAAAGTGGAATGTTTTGGAGTGCCTACAAAATCAATAAAATTGAAGACAAGCCTGCAGGCAAACTACTAGCTTGGTGCATCGGCCTTGGGTTGTTCAGTTTGTACTTTTTAATTTCAATGATAGGAAGGGCGACACACGTATGATTACTCTAAAGCAATGGATGGAAACTTGTGGGTATCGTATCACCGAAGGTAGTGATTATGAATGGAGTTGTTTTGGCCACGATGCGTATCGTTTAGATTCTTGGAACGGGTCTCAAGACGGACACACTATTAGCATTGTGTTTGACACCAAGACACAAGTTATCTATGAAGTTGATGCATTTGATTATGCTCGTGAACGTGCTTATCGTATGGTCAATCCAGAGTTTAAGACTGCGTTCATGCAGGAACACACAGACCGCGATGTAGAAGATATGGCATGGGAAAAGGATGACGGTACTCCTGTTAAGTTTTCTGATTTGGATGTTGAAGAAGATTGGTTGGAGAAAGCATACGCAATCTGCAATGATCAAGAATACGATACTCGTGTTCAAATCCAAGTAGAGTTCACAGACGAAGAATTGCTTCGTTATATGAAATTTGCACACGATCGTGATATTACTTTTAACCAGCTTGTAGAGGAAGCCATCAAGGCTGCTATTGAACAAGCACAAACACAGAAAGAATAAAATGACTGACGCACAAAAGTTTTTAAATGATTTAAAGACTGGTGTTCGATACGTTGTAATCAATGTTTGCTACGGCGGCTTTGGCCTAAGTACTCGTGCTCGTCGCGAATACTGCAAACTAGCAGGCATTGCTGAAAACGATTTCTTTGATCGTAATGTTGCTCGTGATGACCCTTATCTTGTACAAGTTGTTAAGAGCCTAGGTATGGGTGCAAACGGCGACCACGCTAATCTTAAGATTGTTGAAATCCCAGGTGATGTGTCTTGGCACATTTCAGAGTATGATGGCAATGAACACATTGCTGAAGATCACCGAACTTGGTCATGAAAGTAGAACGCACTAGCTATCCAGGTTGGGGTAATCATCCTTCTTATCTTGTTCGTAGCTTTAACGACTATATGGAAATTGGTCGTTGGATGTATCGCAACAAAGTAGAACACTTTCTACTAAGTTCCGGGCCTGAAGGCTACACATTCCAAGTTCGTGATAATAAAGAATGGTTTGCATTAAAGTGGGAATAACATGCGTCAAACGGTTATACATCATTGGAGATTTGAAAACGGTGTAGATCCTGTTAACCCAGGAAGTCAATGGCCTATGGTTGTTCCTAGAGGATGGTATTGTTGGACATATCCTGCAAATGATCGAGAGTTTGAAGAGTGGATGTCTAAAAACTGCCCTACAGCAGATTGTACACATCGGTTTAACTCCGGCGATCCTATGTACACCGTTTACATTAAAGAAGACAAAGAAGCAACATTGTTCCAACTGAAGTGGATGTAAGATGAAAGCCCTAGTATTATCTGAAAAAGAATGGATAGATGTTAGCAAGTTGATAGCTAAACAATATCCAAAGAGCGTTTTCTTGATTCGCTCTAGGATGAAAACTATTTTAGGCTTTACCCCACGCGAACACACTGATTGGCTGGGCTACTACGATAACGTTAGCAAGGAAGATCAGAAAGCCGGGCGTCACGGATACAAAAAGTCTATACACTTAGATTTTTACAGCGAACAACAACGGACAATGTTTCTACTAAAGTACAGCGAGGTAATAGGCCGTGAAGATTGCGAACGTTAAAGAAATAATGGCCACTCGTGCTAGAGCTACGTTTAGTTATAGGATTAACTTCCAAGAAGTGAGCTACGAAGCATTGCCAAAGATGAAAGAATGGTGCGAAGAAAAGTGTGAAGGGCTTTGGCGCTGTGAACAATACTACGCAATATACTTTCAGTTTGAACAGGAAAAAGATGCTACAATGTTTATGCTACGTTGGGGCACCGCAGAAGGAAATAAGTTAAAATGAGTGAACGTAAAGCATTTGCACACGATGCCAGCGGATACGTTTTAATGGGGGATGCTAGAGACATCGCAGTCCCTCATTCTCAACGACAAGCAGTCTACGAGTGGGCCGGCCTTAACAAGGTTAGTCTTCAGTACCTAGGAACACTAGCAGGTACTGACTTGTGGCGGGTTCCAGACGATCAACAACGTATGTGGTTTACAATGAGGTGGGCATGAGAGTTCTAAACAAAAGTATTTGGCCTTTTCAAACTCGTGTAAAAGGCAATAGCGACGACATCTTTAGATGGTGTGAGGAAAAGTTGTATCACGGTGGTCATTATGAACCTAATTGGTATTACAATATGGAAACTAGTACCTGGTGTTTTAAGGACGGCAAGGAGTTCACTATGTTTTGTTTAAAGTGGGCATCATGAGAGCATATTGGAATAACACTAACAAGTTTATTACCTATAAGGTATGGACTCTCTCAGCAGAGCGTGTGACTCAAAATAATCTCACCTCGATTGTTAGCAAGGGCATTGAAGCAACTATTGTATCAGGCGACCCACAAGTTGTTGATTGGAGTGGAAATAAGTATCGGTATTCTAGCGGAATAGGCAGAGTTGAGTTTCAAACCACTTGCGAAGAACAAGAGTTAGTGTTAAAATTATTATATGGAACAGACTTAATGTTGCTTATGGTTAATACCGTAGCACCGCAAAGTCAACTTTACTCAGATGCATAAATGGCAAATTGACTTATTAGAGAAGATGCAAAAATACCAAGGACGTGGCGTTATTCAGATAACAGGCCGGCAGCACGGCAAGAGTGCCTTTTCTGCCCAGGCCCTTCGCCGTATTATGGAAGATATCTATAATCGTCCTGTGGAAGATCTTATCCTTACTGAAAACAGAATCAGCGGTGCTCGATACTATTGTGTACAACCACAAGGCGGCAACTGGAAGGATATGGAAGCATGGGTTACAGCAACATTTGGTGAGCCCGGTGAAATTTGGCCTAACGAAGATTTTCTTTGGCCAGAGATGCCACGTTGGGTAATGAACAATCGTAAGTTCTGGTTTCGCAACGAATCAGACCGTACAATATTTGTAATGAAGTGGCGATGAAAAGAACATTAAAACGCAGAGTTATTATTCGCGAATACGACTATACACTTGTTGCTGAAAAAGCCACAAGTCCTTTCAATGGCGGTAATACATTGTATGATCGCAGTTCATTCATTCCGTTAAATCAAGAAGCCTTTGAAAAACTTAAAGTTTTAGATATTCTTAAAGGCAAGAAGCATACTCCTATCTTAGAAACAGAATATGATTTTGATAGGCCAACAATGCTACTGCACGACCTAAGAGATTATCTATACAACGAAAAATATTGGCAGTGGCACGTTACCGTCGACGAGGACGGCTATATGTGTGTCCAATCTCGTAGCAACACACCCAAGACTAGATTAGGGTGGGCAGAGTTTGAAAAGGATTTAAAATGTCGGCTGTAAACATCGAAGAAGAAATCATAGCAGCAATGGGTAAAGAAATCCAAAAAGAAATAGATTTTGAAATCCTGTCAGGAATGTTAAAACAAATGGGATGGACCAAGGTAGTATTAACTCCTATGACTTCTGAACAAAGTAAAGCAATTGATGATTGGATAGCAATGTATGTAAAGAATCCTGTTGAAACTATGGGGTTAGTTTGGATGTTTGAAGACAAGCGTGATGCTGTTAACTTTACATTGAAGTGGTTATGAATAAACAAGATCTAGATCAAGTGTTTAAAGATATGAACAAGGTCTTTGCACAAATGGACGATACATTTAAAAAAGTAGATAAAGACATGGATCGTGTCTTTAAACAAATGGAGAAAGTTATGGAACAGGCAGAAGAACAAGTAGCAAGGAAGATAGAAAAGATGCCCTGGAAACCTTGGTTCGCTTGGCGTCCTGTTACAATTAAAGGCAAACGTATTTGGATGAAACAAGTTTATCGCCGAAAGATTAATACCTATGTTGATCATGATGACTGGGCACGATACGAATACGGTGATATGTTCGATGTATTGAAAGAAGCAGGCAATGGTACTAAGCACTAATTTAAAGGGTTGGGAATATCCTAAAGATAATCAACCAGTGAGCTATGTAGACGAGCACGGAGTGATGTGGTATAGACTAGATTGTCGTTATTCCTTCGGCGACTGGATCGAAATGCAGGATAACAAAATGTGGAGGGCTAACGGCGCTCCTCATCGTGCCCAATATTGGGTACACGAAAAACTCTACGGTTGGATATTGTTAAAGGGTGTGTAATGGAATACTTTTACAGCGGCGGCGGCAATAACAGACCTAGTTTTACATATCGGTTTTTGATGAAAGAGATTACTGACAAGATGTACAACTGGTGTGGTGAGTATCCGTTAAACGGGCCTTTTGAACGCTGGCACATTATACACAACTATAAGGCATCCTTTACTAGTGCTTCGGCAGCAAAAGACGAGAAAGAATTGCCGTTGATTCAGTTCGAAAACAAACAGGCTGCGTTTATGTTTAGTCTTGCCTTTAGTGAATATATCCTAGAAGACAAGACATATAGTTTTGCAAAAGGTCAGTAATGGTTAGACCTACAAGACCTATACCGCGTGTTAATATAAATCGCAGTTTGGGCTGGAACTTGGATAGACAAGGTATGGAAATAACACAACGAATCTACGACGGACCAGATTGCTATCCGTGGATGGAAGTACGTGCTTGGTGGCCGGTAAAAACTATTCAGGGCAAGTATGTCTGGGGCCGTAAGATTTATAAACAGCGTTTTTGGGTAGTGTGGGGTACAGGATTTCACATGGAGCCGCACGTAGAATACGCTGAACTTTTTGATATATTAAACTATGACAAAATACTCAACTCATCCAACGGAAGCTAGTTACCAAGAATGGGATCGAGCCCAAAAGGAAAGACGCAATATATATTGGATGCGTTTACAAAAAGCGTTTCGCGACTACGAAGAACGGGAAGTGGACGCTAACATGAATAGCTTCAAGTACTATATGGAAAAGCAATACGGACTTAGAGTGAATATGGTAGGTTCTAATATAGACTCAACCTATCAAATTATTGACGAATCTAAACATACAATATTTTTATTAAAGTATGGATCTAATTGAAACTCTAAAGGAACGTTATCTTACTTGGCGTACAGGTAAGGACAAACAAGTTCGCACCTGGGAAAAGTGGCGGGACGAAACTATTGTTTTTAGGGCCAGTACCGTAGAAAATATGTTTATGAACTTTAAGCATATTATAGAAGTTGATCCAGAAAAGATGATGGAGATGTGGCATCCATTTGGTTGGCACACAACAGACGATTTCAAACGATTTGAATATCCAACTAGAGAACTCGGCGATAATACCGTTTGGTATTGGTGTCGTTGTAGCAAGAACCGATGGGATGGTCGTTGGCACTTTGACGAAATAGGCGGAGTTGATCATATGTTTGTTGCTACTAATAACGATAAGGATGCTATGATGATAGCATTAAAATATTGTGGGTAAATTAAAAAATTCTATAATGTGGCCAAATGCTAGAGATTATACCAGCACTATAAATCAAAAACTTGCTGATAGTTACTTTGAGCACCACTCTCCATACACTCATAAGCCTCCTAGGAATAAGTACAATTTAATAGGAGATCGCGTGGAAGAGTGTAAAGAAATTATTGTTCACACATTTTCAATGGGCGATGTAGATGATCCAGATTTATATGCTGCCCAACCTTTATACGAATGGGAACATAGTGAGGCAGGACAATGGGTAATGAAAAATGCCGCGGATACGCCAACGTGGCACAGGCTGGCAGATCCAATGAGTTACGGATACAAATATCAAATCCGAGCAAAGTTGATGGGACCTGCCCTAACAGAATGGCTCTTAAGACACGGAGACAAATGAGTTCAACACCATACGAGTTTAGAACATCAACCTTCATGAAAGCTATGAGGGCCGAGCATGATCTCCGTGCTGATGAAAAATTAACAGAATTGTTAAATTCGTATCACATTGTTAATATTGACAACGACATAGAATTTCCAGAAAAACTTACATGGTGCTTAGAGCATTGTCAAGGAAAGTTTAGAGATTTAAGTAACCAATATGGAAGAGCGTGGTATTTCCAAAATGAACAAGACGCAAGTATGTTTGCATTGAGGTGGGCATGAAAGTAGTTTATCTCACAGACGAAAAGATTCCTTACGAAAAAGCCCATGCCCACTTCAAAGAAGCAGCAGATTGGGCAAGACGCCAATGTTCTAGCTTTGTTGATTATCACGTACAAGACGTTTCGGACGTTTCTTATGTATACGATAACGTTGCCCAATACGGATTTGCAGATCCAAAAGACGCACTCCTCTTTGAGTTAAAGTGGAAATCGCATTGACATAACCTGCACTCGGTGCTATAATAGTATATCATTTAGAAACACAGAGAATATTATGGCACGTGGTCGAGCAAAACTAAGCGACAAGCAAGAACGCATTTTGGTTCAAGCCCAACTTATGGGTTTGACTGCCCGCGACATGCAACAAATTGGTAACCGTCTAATGGCCCTTAAAAAGGAAGCTGAAGACAAAGCCGAGATCGCAGATACTATTGCGGGCTTCAGTTGGACTCAAATCAAAGACGAAACACGCAAAGACGAAAAAGGTTGGTGCGTTGACACACCAGACGGTTATCGAATTGACGCATTTAGAATCAAGCGCGGTACTGGTGGTTGGGATTCTTACAACTGGACTTTTGACTTTCGAATCACTAAACCCGGCACACGCTTTAACACTCGTGTTATAAAAGATAAAAAATTGTATATTCCATACGATTGGAAAAAAGGCCAAATGCCCGACGAAAGCAAAGAGCTGTATGCTATTATTCGATGGACTAAAGGTATTAAGTGGGAAATTCAGAAATGAATATTGATCAAGCTACCATTGTAGAAATCCTTCCTACCGAGGTTTGGTACGAGAAGGACTTCTTTGGAACGGTCCATGTCAAGATGCAACATCAAGGTATGGAACCGTTTACATTTATTCAAATGCACTACGACTATATGTACACCAGTAACAGCCATCAACACGATATGGTTAAACGCATAGGGCAGTTACTAGGTGTAGAAGACATTCAACAACGTGAATGGATTATGCCAGAAGAATGGAAAGCCAAATGAAAACACGTGAAGATATTATTACATCAATGTGTTTTACAATGCGACACGACTTTGGCTTAGATAAACAGCCTGGTAGCCTATCATCGGGCATGACTACAGATGAACGTGATTTTTTATATCGTGAGATGTCGCAGTTATTTGATAATGACATTGCTCCGGTGTTGGAAGACTATCGCAGGTTGGTAGAGGGAGAAGCTGTTGTAGTTCCTAAGGATAAGGAACACGCAGAGTCTATGGTTAAGATGGGTATGTTCTATTTGGAAAATAATAAATGAAAATTGGATTTAGTCTAGGTCGTTGTATTCGTGATATCGTTAAAGGCGATATTAGTGAGGATGATGTTGCATTTATTATTGGCGCAACCTGCATACGTGAAAAGGAACAATTGGATCACGTTATTGAAGATTACCTGTATCGTAATGATTATCTCGAAGGTCTTGACCCAACAGAATGTAAACGTGTAGCCCACAGCCTTTGGGACACAAACAAACTAATCCAGCCACGCCGTGAAGGCATCCATCGTCACAAACAGCCCGAAGGTTCTATATGGGTAGACATGTTTCCTACCGAACTAAGTACTAACGAGTCAGTCAAGAAAGCCTGGGACGCTTATCGTTTTATGCTACATATGACTGAGAACGTTGACAACGAGTCAATGGAAATTTTTAGGTAAAGGATAGAACATGATCGTCAAAGAAGGCAGCTTATGGGTAGGCACCCCAACAACCACAGGTTGGCCAAAGTTCAGAGTAATTAGCGTAGTAGAAGTTGAAGGACATACCTGGGTTCATTATCGAGAAGAAAAGAAAATTTACCCTTGTCTAGATTGCAAAGAATATAGTTGCTACGTTGAAAGTTTTGTAGAACGTTTTAGTCCGTCACCAGAATGATTTATTTTAATATTAATATTCGTAACCCTAAGTGGTGGGATCGCTTTGAAAACATCAAATGCTGGATGGGCGCGACTCCATTCAAGCATAAGTTCTGGGAACTTCAGGTTATGAAAGGACCTGAATTATTGCGAATTGAGTTCGAAGCAACAACACAACAAGACCATGCAGGAATTAACATTGAGTTAGCATTGTTAGGCTACCATATCGGATTTACTATCTATGACAATCGTCACTGGAATCACGAAGAACATCGTTGGATGATTTACACTGAAGAGAAAGGGTTACACTAATGGACGAAATGAGCGCAATGCAGGCCGCACTATTTGTTTTCTTTGCTTTGCAGGTAAAACACTTCGTTGCTGACTTTGTACTACAGACTAATCAAATGGTACACGAAAAGGGCATTTACGGTGCTCGATACGGTATCTATCACAGCTTAATCCAGAGTGCTGGTACCTTCCTAGCTTTTGCTTGGATGCACCCTGTTTTGGGCATTATTACAGCATTTGTAGATTTTATGGCTCACTATCACATTGATTGGGCAAAGATCAACATTAACAAGAAATACAACTATACCCCGCAAGATAAGCAATTTTGGTTTTGGCTAGGTGCAGATCAGCTAGCACACCAGCTTACTTACATTGTTTTGGTTGGTTGGATATTCTTTGCTTTTTAACTTTAAAACCCACTATAATTTATAGTGATAAGTAAAGTAAAGCAAAGGAGCAATTGTGAAAAAGATCGACGATTTTAACGCCACTGATAGAATTGACGTTAAACTTCTTGAAAATTCGGTACATTTCTTAGTTGGTGAAATAACAGAGGATAACGTAAACGACTGCATCAAATGGCTTGTTTACGAAAACCTTGATTCTAAATCAAAAATCCTTACGATTTATATTAACTCTATGGGCGGCGACTTGTATTCTGCGTTTGCCCTAATCGACATCATTAATACTAGTACACACCCTGTTCGTACAATCGCAATTGGTTCCGCAATGAGCGCAGCATTCTTAATCTTCGCATCGGGAGATAAGGGCGAGCGATACGTTGGGCAGAACACTAGTTTAATGTGTCACCAATTTAGCGAAAGCACAGAAGGCAAATATCACGACATCAAGGCAACAATGAAAGACAACGAACTATCCAATCAAAAGATGGTTCAAATTTTGAAAGATGCGACCGGGCTTGCACCGAGCGTAATTAAAAAAAAGCTGCTACCTGCATCTGATGTTTACCTAACACCAGAAGAAGCAATTGAGCTAAAGATAGCAGATCAAATTTTAGGGTAATAAAAATGAGAACAGACGGCAAAGTAGTAGTCCTTGGCGGACGTGAAGAAGCAGAAGCAAAACGCAAACAAGATATGCTCGATGTCATTGACCAAATGCGCTTAATGGTACAGCGCGGAGAGATCGTTGAGTTTGTTGCTTCAAGCATCGACGAAGATGGTATCTGCCAAATTCATGTTTGTGCCCTAGACCTTCCGGGTAGTGTTGGACTATTTGAAATTGGTAAGCACTTACTAATCTCTGTAGATCAAGGTGGATTGGAACTAGATGATTAAAATGTGGCAAAAATGCCACATTATAACCCACTTTTTTAGTTGACTGCTAAATAAAAAGACAATATAATAAGTTTATTGATTGTGCAGTTCTCTACTTAAATTTTCCAGGTTTACCAAAAGAGGTTGACAGAAGGTGTAAGTGGTTGTACAATTGATACATGTGTTAGAAATTCCGCAGTGAAGTTAGGTGTTGTAAAAATACAACAAAAATAATTTCACAAAAGACTTGACAACACAACAAACAGGATATATAATTAACACATACGCTGCAAACAGCGGATGAGAAAAGGATTAAAGAGAAAGCAAAATGAAAACGACATCATTACATAGACAATGTAAATCGATAGCCCAGGTGGGAGGCTTTATGCCCTTATCTTGGTCAGCGATTAATAGTCTATCATATGATCGCACACCAGAGAATTCACCGGGGTCCGAAGGAGACGGTTACTGCTAAAAAGCAAAGTAACTAAAAGCTCAAAAGGACCCCAGGATTAAAAACCCTGGGGTTTTTGTTTTGTAGAATTTGAAATATGAATGATACAGATTTTAGAAAACAGAAAGATGTAAGGTTTTTGTCCGAACACGAACTTAACGATGATCAGCTCGAAAAGTTGATTGAAGATAAGTTTAAACGTGCTCGTGCATATCACCAAGCATTTTTACTAAAGCGAGATGAACGACTCATTGAGTCCGACTAATCGCAAAGTGTGAGTAAGAGGAAACGAGGTCCTCGCCCTGCACTTAAAACATAGGGCAAACGGGCGGCCTGTAGGATGAAGCTCCTTTTGTGGAGTGAAAAATTACAGCGTATTAAAAAGCATTCCGAGCGACGAAGGAAATGAGAGTGCTTTTTAATACACACTCTTCATTCAGCCTATGACGCTGTCTAAAAGCATAGCGGAGAGTGTTTAACAATTATGGAGTGGATGCTCTAATGGTAGGGCAAGTGGCTGTAACCCACCCGTCTCTGACAAGTAGGTTCGATTCCTACCCACTCCACCATATATGCCCTTTTATCCTTAATGGTAGAGGTCCTGTCTTGTAAGCAGGGTGTGTTGGTTCGATTCCAGCAAGGGGCACCAAAAATACTTGACAGACTTGTATATCGAAGATATAATAAGTGTGTTAGTTAGAAATATGCATCTGTGGTGAAATAGGTATACACAGCAGACTTAAAATCTGCCGTCGAAAGGCATGCCGGTTCGATTCCGGCCAGATGCACCAAAATTTGGTCTCAAAGTGTTCATGGACGCACATCAGCCTGTCACGCTGAAAGAAGGGGATCGTTACCCCTTGGGACCGCCAAGTTTTATTCCGAAGTAGCACAGCGGTAGTGCAGTTGGCTGTTAACCAATTGGTCGTAGGTTCGATCCCTACCTTCGGAGCCAGTTTTTGTATAAGTAAGTTTATTGCTCGATTCGTCTATCGGTCTAGGACACTACCCTTTCACGGTAGGAAGAGGGGTTCGATTCCCCTATCGAGTACCAAGTTAATGCGGGTATGATGTAATGGTAACCTGAAACCTTGCCAAGGTTTATTCGCGAGTTCGATTCTCGCTACCCGCTCCAGTATCTCGGTGGTGTCAACGGCAGCATGACGGTCTCCAAAACCGCTGGTGGGGGTTCGAATCCCTCCCGGGATGCCAAATTTAATATGCACAGGTGCCAGAGTGGCCCAATGGAACGGATTGCAAATCCGTAAAGCCGTGAGTTCAAATCTCACCCTGTGCTCCAATATGGAAGTGTGGCAGAGTCCGGTTTATTGCACCTGTCTTGAAAACAGACGATCAGAAATGGTCCGTGAGTTCGAATCTCACCGCTTCCGCCAGTTTTATTCCTCTATAGTTAAATGGTATAACGGTCGGCTGATAACCGGCTATTCCACGTTCAATTCGTGGTGGAGGAACCATAGCCGTGTAACTCAGAGGCAGAGTACCGTCTTGATAAGGCGGGAGTCGACATTTCGAAATTGTCCATGGCTACCAAACAAGGAGAACATTATGGCAGCATTAGTTGTGTTAGTGATAATGTTCGTTTTGTATCAAGTGTTAAAAAAATATTAAGGAGAATGACAATGAAACGTGCTAAACGTTAGTGTCATCCAGAAACCCCGTATGGTCCTGGATGGCACGTAAAATAAAATTTCTACGATCCATCCACAGCTAGCGTTAACGGTAGCGCACTTGACTCTTAATCAATGAGGTGTCAGTTCGAATCTGACGCTGTGGACCATATGGGGGTATAACTTAACGGCTAAAGTAGTAGGCTTTTAACCTATTAATCAGAGTTCGATTCTCTGTGCCCCTACCATATAAAAACACATTAGCACAACATTTTGACTTCCAGGTCTTTTTGTATGTTGTGGTCGTTCTAGTGTGTTTCTATATGGTAATGTAGCATAATGGTAGTGCACCTCCTTCATACGGAGCACCGTGAAAGTTCGACTCTTTCCATTACCACCAAGTTTCCAAGCTAGACGTAGGGATTGAGAAATCCAACGAGTCCTTAGTAGCGAATGCTAGTGAACTAGCCTTAGTTTATCGTGAATGCAAGTAGACTCTCCTATACGAGACAATCTAGTGAGTCCTCCCAGAAGGATAGTTAGGCGCTTGGAAAATCTATTTTATTGGGGGCAGCAGAGGGCTGCGGGGAATCCTTGCAAGATTCTTGACTAGAACGGTTCGATACCGTCGGCCTCCACCAAGTTTTGTAAGTGTTAGTAAGTGAAAGTCACGTTTGTAAGTAGCTGGCCAGCCAAAGCAAATGTAAACAATGAGGGGCGCAATACCCTAGCAAAAAATAGAAGCATTGGGCAAGTAACTGCAATAACGTACCGACTGCTGTCCGGACTAGTATAATCAGCTGAATGGTGTCAATAACGTGGTGACACTACTTACAAATTCATTTCTGTTGGCGTGTGGTGTAATGGTAACACAACGGACTTTGACTCCGTCGTTCCAGGTTCGAGTCCTGGCATGCCTGCCAAGTTTTGCCTCTGTAGCTTAATGGTAAAGACGCGAGCTTATACCTCGCCAAAGCACAGGCCAGATAAGCCTGAGTGTGCAGGTTCGAGTCCTGCCAGAGGCACCAGTTTATGCAGCAATGGAATGGGGTAGGCACCTTTTGGTGCCGCATACTAGTTTCCCGCAAAGGTTCGAGTCCTTTGGCTGCACCTATTATCGGCCATTAGCTCAATGGAAGAGTCCTAGTCTTCGAAACTAGATGTTGCAGGTTCGAGTCCTGTGTGGCCGGCCAAAGAATCCCACCAGCACCGAGTGTCATCGGTGTCGCAAGCCTTAGCGTCAAGGCCGGGGGCGGTAATACCGTTAAGCAAGTAATCACAATAAAGATTGCTCGAACCGCTGTGCTGAACTACAACAGGGCAGAAGCAAAAACGTAGTGACAGGGTAGACAACTCAAGTCGGGGCGAAAGTGGAACAACGTAGCCGATACAAATTTAAGGAGATTGTTATGAAAGCAACTATGCTAAAAAATCGTTTTAATAATGAGCATTTTGTTTGTGACGATATCCGTGTGACCGAAAATATTGACGGTGTCGAGTACGTTGTTGTGCATCGACCCAATGAGCATCGACCGCTTAAAATGCGTCGCGATGCGTTAGAAAAAATTGCCCCAGTAACTCAGCGGAATAAGAGTACTACGCTACGAACGTAGGAGTCGGAGGTTCGAGTCCTTCCTGGGGTGCCAAACAAAACATTCTGGGTATAGGATAATGGTAGTCGACGAGTCTTGGATACTCGAGGCGCAGGTTCGATTCCTGCTACCCAGACCAGATTACATAGCGTTCGACTTTTGGTGAGGTCAGTAGGCTTTCAACCTACGTAGGCGGGTTCGATCCCCGTACGCTATACCAACTATGGTGTTAGTAGTGTAGTGGTCGCACACCTGTCTGTGAAACAGGTAGAGAGGGTTCGATTCCCCCTTTCACCCCAAAGGATATATTATGGAGCAAATGAAAACATTTAATACACTAAAAGGGTCGGTGAGAACATTCGACGAACTTTTAGGACGTATATTGTACAAAGTTGAAGCAAGTGACGAAGAGTTAACTTTGTACTTGTCTGAAACAAACTACGTAAGATTCTATCACTATCAAGATTGTTGTGAAAGTGTTTACATAGAAAGCATCTGTGGTGACTTAGAAGATCTAGTAGGATCACCTTTGTTACTTGCAGAGGAAGTCTCCGACGATGCGTATGAAGCAGAAAATTCAGACGAGTGCGGAGAGTCGTATACATGGACATTCTACAAGTTTGCTACACGAAAAGGATATGTAGATGTTCGTTGGTATGGAACTTCAAACGGATACTACTCTGAAAGTGTTAGTGTTGACTTTGTTGACACAACCGTTTCAGAAGATTAGGATCTTTAGCTCAGTGGTAGAGTAGCAGCTCGACACGCTGTTGGTCGTAGGTTCAAATCCTACAAGATCCACCAAACATTGCCGATGTAGCTCAGTTGGTAGAGCAGCGGATTGAAAATCCGTGTGTCACTGGTTCAAACCCGGTCTTCGGCACCATTAAACGTAAATGTCTATTAATGTGCCTTTGGGACGCTTATTACGAGAGTTCCAGGCGTGTTGTAGATAAGAATACTTCATAGAGTATTTAATGCCCCTGTGGCCAAATTGGTAAAGGCAGCTCTCTCAAAAGGAGTGTTATTGATCTCGGTTCGAGTCCGAGCAGGGGTACCAGTTAGCGCACCAACCTTATGGTCGGCGATAAGAAGGAAGCCTAAGACATAGTCGGGTTTGCTTGGTCGGTGGATCGGAACGACTCACTCTTTTCACTGGTGCCTATTTGCCCTGATGGTGGAATGGTATACACGCTAGCTTGAGGTGCTAGTGCCGCAAGGATTGTGAGTTCGAGTCTCACTTAGGGCACCAAGTTTATAGTGGGTTGGCAGAGAGGCTTATTGCACCACCTTGGAAAGGTGACGGTCCGAAAGGGCCCGTGAGTTCGAATCTCACATCCACTGCCATCCGTCCGTAGTCTAGTGGATAGGCAACGCTCTTCTAAAGCGTACAACGCAGGTTCGAATCCTGCCGGGCGGACCATTGCTCTTTTAGTATAAAGGTATTACACTACATTGGTAATGTAGAAACGCTGGATCGTTACCAGCAAGGAGCACCAGAAAATATTTTTAGCTTGTTAGCCAAAATATGTTGACAAGTATTAAGAGTAGACTATATAATAGTCACATACGCTGTTAAACGTAACAGCAAACAAGTTCTTTAAAATTGTTGGATAGATTTGCCCCTGTGGTGGAATTGGTAGACACGCTGGTCTTAGAAGCCAGTGCGCAAGCGTGACGGTTCGAGTCCGTCTGGGGGCACCATATAAAAACTCTTTGTAGTAGCTACAGCGGAACAACTGAAATACTTGCCAAAGTCGACTAGTGCAAGGACCAGCCGTGAAGAGAAGGGCTACCGTGGATTCAAGCGCCGCAGAGAGTTCCTATATGGTAAAGATTTTAAGGGCAGCTTAATGTCCTGTAGGCGGTTCGCCGCTTACGAAGAATAACCGAGGTGACTCGGCCAAAGATGGGATGCCTACATAGCATCGCCCGCAAGGGTTCATTTAAGCAAGCCTGCTCACTACCGCGAGGTAGCGATCACTGATAAGACCGGTGGTTGTATATGTGAAGCAAGTGTATAGGAAAGAGTGTGTGCTTAAACGCCTGAGATAACATCAAAGGGAACGTTAGTATGCGAAGAGAAACAGGTGGTGCTGTCCTCTATACAAAACCAACTTGTCAGCAAGTATGAGAAAGGGTAGTGTATTTGTCCGAAGGGTCGCTCCTAAGGGCTCGTATGCAATGTAAATGGTTAGTGGCAACGTTGTGAAACGTTTGACACCGGTCGTGAAACATCACTGATTACTCCGCGAGAGGAAAGGTACATGGTGAGTTGTATTGGGTAATTCAAAAGATTATTCAGCAACTGAGGCAGCTCATCGTAGTAGGTTGAAATTGCTCTAAGGTAGAGCGTCTGTCTTTTAAACAGAATGCAGTTGGTTCGATTCCAACTTTCATTACAAAAATGCAAAGACTGCCTCGGTCATCAATGAAAAGCATCTAACGCTTCAGCCGCAAGGTAATGAAGTCAGACGTAGCTCGCAAGGTGAAATCTGTTTATGCTAGAAGTTTCGTAGCTCGCAAGGCTTAATGGTTCGCAAGATCAACGGGATAGAAAGCGTAGAGTAGTTGGTGATGTCAAGACTAATGCCTGTCTTTAAACGGCGATGCTGCAAGCAGACAATGGTACCGCAAGGGCTGTTGTGGATGTCGGAAGAAGCTGTGCTCGCAAGGTGCAGTATAATGTCCGAGGTGCTTGTAAGG
>JACCDQ010097365.1_pt1 | contig 44340 bp, 39 predicted proteins | sample 7446031 | NCBI WGS metagenome assembly JACCDQ01 (sample SAMN15323442, study PRJNA562643) | freshwater metagenome | isolation source: river surface water | place: USA:Blue River Watershed | collected 2017-08-17 | reverse complement strand
TAGACCTTGGAGCCGACGATCTCGGACAGGCGCACGATCTGGCGCTTCGGGTTCGGCAGTTCCAGGCCCATGTAGTTCTTGCCCGGGATGGTCTCGACCACGCGGATCGAGGTCAGCGACAGTGCACGCGCAAGGTCGCGCGCGAGGTTGACGATCTGGCTGCCCTTGACGCCCGTGGCCGGCTCGATTTCGTAGCGGGTGATGACCGGGCCCGGGTAGGCAGCCACGACCTTCACTTCGACGCCGAAGTCGCCGAGCTTTTTCTCGATCAGGCGACTGGTGAATTCCAGCGTCTCGACGCTGACGGTCTCCTGCTCGACCGGCGGCTCATCGAGCAGCGACAAGGGCGGCAGGTTGGTATCGGGCAGGTCGAGGAACAGCGATACCTGCTTTTCTTTCTGCACGCGCTCGGACTTGGGCACATTGACCACCTGCGGCACGATCTGTATCGGTGTCGCCTCGACGATCTTCTCGCGCTCCTTGACGACGATTTCTTCGCGCTTGACCACGGCCTCCTGGCCGATCTTGCGGTCCTGGCGCGCGGCGTACATCTGCATCGCCCATTGCGCAAAGCTTTCGATCGCGCCGCCCAGCTTCTCGGCCACCGCCATCCACGACACATGGAAGCACAGCGAGAAGCCGAGGCCGAACAGCGCCAGCAGCACCAGCGTGCCGCCATTGAAGCCCAACACGGCCTGCGCAAAACCGCCGAACATCTCGCCCAGCACGCCGCCCGGGTCGCGCGGCAGCTGCACCTTCATCGAGTACATGCGCACGAATTCGATACCGGAGCTGCCCAGCACGAGCAACACAAACCCACCGGCGCGGATCGCCATTTCGTAACGGTGCGGCTGGTCCGGCTGGCGCTGCAGCAGGAATCGCTGTGCCAGACGGCGGTAGCTGACCCAGACCGAGGCCACCAGCGCCACGCAGAACCACCAGGCGCTGAAGCCGAATACGTACAGCATCAGGTCGGCCAGCCAGGCGCCGGCGGTGCCGCCCCAGTTCAGGGGCTTGCCGCCCATGCCGGCTTGCGACCAGCCCGAATCGCCGGGCGCGTAGGTGTACAGCACCAGGATCAGATAGATGCCGAGCACCGCAAAAGCGACCCAGCGCGCCTCGGACAGCAAGCGGATCAGGCGATTCGGCAGCGGATCGGGGCCGTTTTCGGGGGCCGGACGGGCGAAGGGAGAACTGGCTCGGGTCATGGATGCCGGGGTCGGGGGCCGCCCTGAGACGGAACCCTACTTCCACTATAATGTCGGTTGGATTTCGTGCAGGAACAGGTGCCTGAACACTGCGCGATTCTTCAAGTCGAGATGATACCCGTTCCGGGCAACCATCCCGTCGCAGAAACATCCTTACACGTATTCCAGCGGTGGAGACAAGTGCGCATGTCCACAGGATTTGCGCTGGTTTGTCGCGCAACTCTGTTTTTTTATTGTTGATTTCAGAAGAGTCCCATGTCCAGCTCCAAACACGCACGCGTCCTGATCATTGGTTCCGGCCCCGCCGGTTATAGCGCCGCCGTCTACGCGGCCCGCGCCAACCTGAACCCGGTGCTGGTCACCGGCGTCGAGCAAGGTGGCCAGCTGATGACCACGACTGATGTGGAGAACTGGCCGGGCGACCCGATGGGCGTGCAAGGCCCCGAGCTGATGCAGCGCCTGCTGCAGCATGCGGAGCGTTTCAAGACCGAGATCATCTTCGATCACATTCACACCACGCACCTGAAGGATAAGCCGTTCCGCCTCGAGGGCGATGCCGGCACCTACACCTGCGACGCGCTGATCATCGCCACCGGCGCATCAGCCCAGTACCTGGGCCTGCCGTCGGAAGAAGCGTTCATGGGCAAGGGTGTGTCGGCCTGCGCGACCTGCGACGGTTTCTTCTACAAGAACCAGGACGTGGCCGTGGTCGGCGGCGGCAACACTGCCGTCGAAGAGGCGCTGTACCTGTCGAACATCGCCAAGAAAGTGACCGTCATCCACCGCCGTGACAAATTCCGCGCCGAGCCCATCCTGATCGACCGCCTGATGGCCAAGGTCGCCGAAGGCAAGGTCGAGATCCACTGGAATCACACGCTGGACGAGGTGACGGGCGACACCAGCGGCGTCACCGGCATCAACATCAAGTCGACCGTCGACGGCAAGGTGACCCCGGTCACGGTGCACGGTCTGTTCATCGCGATTGGGCACAAGCCGAACACCGGCATCTTCGACGGCCAGCTCGACATGAACAACGGTTACATCGTGACCAAGAGCGGCAATGAAGGCATGGCGACCATGACCTCGGTCGAGGGCGTGTTCGCTGCCGGTGACGTACAAGACCACGTATACCGCCAGGCGATCACCAGCGCCGGCACCGGCTGTATGGCCGCACTGGATGCGCAGCGCTTCCTCGAAGCGCAAGAGTAAACAGCTTCATCAGCAACACTCGGGCGGTGGCCCTCTGCCGCCGCCCGCCTGAATGAGGTAACACCCGTTGCGGCCAGTACCGCAATGTCCCACGAGGAGCCCGCGATGAAGGACCTCGCAGAACTCAAGGCGTTTCAACAGCGCCTCAAAGAAAGGGCTGCCGCCACGGCCGAGGCCGAGCGCCTGCGCCGCGAACGCGAAGCACAGCTCGCGCGCGAGGCCAACCTGTTCCGAGACAGCATCGGCCATGTGAAGCCCCTGAATGTGCCCGGCCGCGTGCATGCCGATGTGCCGAAGCCCGCGCCGGTGGCGCGCCAGCGCATCGCCGATGATGCCGCGGTGCTGCAGGAATCGCTGTCGGACGAGTTTTCCATCGACACCCTGCTCGAGACTGACGACACCCTGTCCTATGCACGCACCGGCATCGGGCCGGACGTGATGCGAAAGCTGCGCGGCGGTGGCTGGGTCACGCAAAACCAGCTCGACCTGCACGGCTTGCGAGTGGACGAAGCGCGCGAGGCGGTCGCCGAGTTCGTCCGCGATGCCATGAAGCGCGGCTTTCGCTGCGTGCGCATCATCCATGGCAAGGGGCTGGGTTCGCTGAACAAGAAGCCGGTGCTGAAGAACAAAGTCAGGAACTGGCTGGTGCAGAAGGAAGAAGTGATTGCCTTCTGTCAGGCGCGGGCGGCTGATGGTGGCAGTGGCGCGCTGATGGTGCTGCTGAAGGGATAGAAAGTCGCTGGGTCCCGGCATGCGCCGGGATGCCATATCGGAGGTCTACCGGCTCCCAAACGTCATCCCGGCGCCCGCCGGGATCCAGTGGCGTTCGATGCAGACCGGATGATCAAGTCTGAGCGAATGGAGCTTGTAAATCAGACAGCGTCGGCACCGGTTTCGCCGGTGCGGATACGGATGACCTGCTCGACGTTCTGCACGAAGATCTTGCCGTCGCCGATCTTGCCGGTACGGGCGGCCTTGACGATGGCTTCCACTGCGTGGTCCAGCACGTCTTCAGCGACCACGGCCTCGACCTTCACTTTCGGCAGGAAGTCCACCACGTACTCGGCGCCGCGGTAGAGCTCGGTGTGGCCCTTCTGGCGGCCGAAACCCTTGACTTCGGTGACGGTCAGGCCGTTGACGCCGACGGCGGCGAGCGACTCGCGCACTTCGTCGAGTTTGAACGGCTTGATGATGGCGGTGATGTGCTTCACGGGATCTCCTGTTTCGGATAATGACGATGTAGGTGGCTTATTCTCTGAACTTCGAGGTGATCGGGTAGCGCCAGTCGCGGCCAAAGGCGCGGTGCGTGATGCGCGGCCCCACCGGGGCCTGGCGGCGCTTGTACTCGTTGATCTTGATCAGCCGGGTAATGCGCTCGACATCTTCCTTACGATACCCGGCGGCCAGCAGTTCCGCAACGCCCTGCCCCTCCTCCATGTACAGCCGGAGTATGCCATCGAGCACCTCGTAGGGCGGCAGCGAGTCCTGGTCGGTCTGGTTCGGGCGCAGCTCGGCCGACGGCGCGCGGGTCAGGATGCGCTCGGGAATGACGTCGCCGATGCTATTTCGGTAATGGCAGAGCCGGTAGACCAGGGTCTTGGCGATGTCCTTGATGACCGCATAGCCGCCGGCCATGTCGCCGTACAGCGTGCAATAGCCGGTGGCCATCTCGCTCTTGTTACCCGTGGTCAGGACGATCGCGCCGGTCTTGTTGGACAGCGCCATCAGCATCGTGCCGCGGATGCGGGCCTGGATGTTTTCTTCGGTGGCGTCCTCGGGCAAGCCTTCGAATTCGAAGGCCAGCGAACGGCGGAAGGCGTCGAAGCAAGCGGCGATCGGCACCTCGTCATAGCGCACGCCAATGCGCTCGACCATGTCGCGTGAATCGATCCATGAGATTTCTGCGGTGTACGGCGACGGCATCATCACCGCCCTCACCTTGTCCGCGCCCAGCGCGTCGACGGCAATGGCCAGCGTCAGCGCCGAATCGACGCCACCGGACAGGCCGATGATGGCGCCCGGGAAGCCGTTCTTGGTGACATAGTCGCGCACGCCGGTGACCAGCGCCGCATAAACTTGCGCCTCGATGGGCAGCGGCTCGGGCAGCGGCAGCGACTGCGGCACTGCGCCATCGAAACGCACCAGCTTGAAATCTTCGTCGAAATGCTGGAGTTGCGCGCGCAGCTCGCCTGCCGCATCGAGCACGAAGGACGCGCCATCGAATACCAGCTCGTCCTGTGCGCCGTACAGGTTCGCATAGACCAGCGCCATGCTGCGGCTGCTGACGTTCTCGCGCATCACTTCGATGCGCAAGTGCTCCTTGTTCATGTGGTACGGCGAGGCATTCGGCACCAGCAGCACCTGCGCGCCAGCGGCTTTTGCCTTGGCGGGCATGTCGGGGAACCAGGTGTCTTCGCAGATATTGATCGCGAAGCGCGTCCCCTTCACATCGAAGGTGCAGGCCTCGTCGGACGGCGTGAAGTAGCGCTTCTCGTCGAACACCGTGTAGTTCGGCAGCGCATGCTTGCGGTAGGTGGCGACGATCGCGCCTTCCTTCAGCACCGAAGCGGCGTTGTAGTTCACGAACTCGCCATTGCTGCCCTCTTCGGTCAGCGGATAGCCGACAATCACATGCAAGTCCTTCAGGCCTGACAGTTCAGCAGCCAGCGCGGTCAACGCCGCCGAGGATTTTGCGTAGAATGAACGGCGCAGCAGCAAGTCTTCCGGCGGATACCCCACCAGCGAGAGTTCAGGCGTCAACACGATGTCGGCGCCCTGGTCGGCTGCACGCCTGGCGGCAGCGGCAATGCGTTCGCTGTTGCCTGCGAGGTCGCCGACGGTGCTGTTGATCTGTGCGATGGCTACGATGACGGACATGGGGTGCTGATACTCGATGCTCGATGCTGGCTGGTTCCCGGGCAAGGCCGGGCAATGAATGGCTGGAATGCCTGTACCCGACGATGGGCTCAATAAAACGGAATTATCGCACGCGCATACTCAGCTCTCTCGCCGAGGCCGGTCAGCCGGCCTGGGATGCGCTGGTGGCTGCGCAATCAGCGCCGAACCCTTTCCTCTCGTATGCGTTCCTGCATGCGCTGCATGAATCCGGCAGCGCGGCCGAGGATACCGGCTGGCAGCCGCAGTACCTGACGCTGTGGATCGAGGACGACGGGGACAGCGGGGATGGCGGCAACGCCGAACCCGATCCTGCAAGCACCGGCAGTTCAGGCAGCACTGGTAGCACAGCCAGAGCCAGCGGCGCCGGCAATGAAAGGCTTGCGGCTGCACTGCCGATGTACGCCAAATTCCATTCCTATGGCGAATACGTGTTCGACTGGGCCTGGGCCGATGCGTACAAGCGCAACGGCCTCGACTACTACCCAAAGCTGCTGTCGGCCATACCGTTCACGCCCGTGTCAGGCAACCGGCTGCTGGCCATTGACGCGCATGCGCGCGCCGCGCTCATCGATGCGCTGCAAGGCGTGCAGCAATCCAGCGGCCTGTCATCCACCCACGTCCTGTATCCCACCGAAGCGGAAGCGCGGCAACTGGCGGCGGCCGGCTTCCTGCTGCGCAAGGGCGTGCAATTCCACTGGCAGAACGAAGGCTACGACAGCTTCGAGCAGTTCCTGTCCACGCTCGAGATGAAAAAGCGCAAGAACATCCGCGCCGAGCGCCGCAAGGTGGCCGAGGCCGGCATCACGCTGCGCCAGCTGCGCGGCGAGGACGCGACCGAGGCCGACTGGCGCTTCTTCAAGCGCTGCTACGACAATACCTACAAGTCGCACTGGTCGACGCCCTACCTGAACATCGATTTCTTCCGCCGCATCGGCAAGGCGATGCCGCAGAACCTGCTGCTGGTGATCGCCGAGCGTGAAGGCAGCCCGATTGCGTCCTCGTTGCTGGTGTATGACGACAAGGCGCTGTATGGCCGCTACTGGGGCTGCATCGAGCAGCATCCCTGCCTGCACTTCGAGACCGCGTATTACCAGCCGCTGGAATTCTGCATCGCAAATCGGATCCCCGCGTTTGAGGGCGGCGCACAGGGCGAACACAAGATGGCACGCGGTTTCCTGCCACAGCAGACCTGGTCGGCGCACTGGCTGGCGCACCCTGCGTTCTCTGATGCGGTAGAGCGCTTCCTTGCACAGGAAGGCAAGGGTATCCTGTCCTACATGGACGAACTCAACGAGCGCAACCCGTTCAAGACCGGCGCGCCCTGACTGCCGCCTTCCCGGCATCGCACGACCATCGCTTGTCCCGACTTCTTCCGAGGAGGCTCCCATGGGCAATCCCGTCGCCTGGTTCGAAATCTATGTACAAGACCTGCAGCGCGCGCGACAGTTTTACGAGTGCGTCCTCGGCATCCAGCTGGCCGACATGCAATCGCCGATCGCGGGCATGAAGATGCTGTCCTTTCCTGCCGGGCAGGACCGCTACGGCGCAACCGGTGCGTTGATACAGATGACGGACGCACCGTCCGGCCCCGGCGGCACGATGGTGTATTTCAGTTGTGAAGATTGTGCGATCGAGGCTGGCCGCGTCGCCGCTGCCGGTGGCAAAGTGGAGAAGCCGAAGTTTTCCATTGCGCCGTTCGGGCATATTGCGATCGTGATCGATACCGAGGGCAATATGCTGGGGCTGCATTCGATGAACTGAGCGTGGTGCGTCCCGGCTGCGTCAAATACAACACTACCCTGTAGCAACCAGGGAATCGACCGGAATCCTGTTGTCGATTTCCTGCATTTCGCCCTGCTTCCATGAGCGCCGAGCGATGCTTCGCGGGTCAGCAAGACCCAACGACACATCGATCGGAGTCCAAAGTGGCCGACCAGTACGACAGCCCATGGAAAGAAGCCATCGAGCGGCATTTCGCCGACTTCATGCAGTTCTTCTTTCCCGCGGCCCACGCACAAGTGGACTGGTCGAAGCCAGTCATTTTTCTAGATCAGGAATTGCACGCCGTGGTGCGCGATGCCGAGCTTGGCACACGCTATGTCGACAAGCTCGTCGAGCTCACTCGACGCGACGGACAAGCTGAGAAGGTCTACGTACATCTGGAAGTACAAGGTAGCGAGCAAGCAGAATTTTCTGAACGCATGTTCGTTTATCACTACCGCCTATACGACCGTTATCGCCAACCTATTGCCAGCCTTGCCGTCTTGGCCGACGACCGTTTGAATTGGCGACCAGAGAAATTCGGCTATGAAGTTTTCGGATGCCGACTCGGATTGCAATTTCCGATCGCCAAATTGCTGGACTGGTCGGGCAGCGAGGCAAGACTCGAGGATAGCGACAACCCATTTGCCGTAGTGACCCTTGCGCATCTCGCGACTCGGTCAACACGTAACGACATGAACGAACGCTACGCGATTAAGAAATCGCTGGTCAGGCAGTTGTATCGACGCGGCCGGCAGCGGCAGCAGGTCATCGACCTGGTATGGATGCTGGACTGGATGATGAGCCTGCCCAAGACGCTGGAAACGCAGTGGCGGCACGATGTGCAATTATTGGAAGAGGAAATCAATATGCCTTACATCAGTTCATTTGAGCGTGCGGGAATCGAAAAAGGGCTGCAGCAAGGCCAGGCCCGTTTATTGGCGCGGCAGCTGGGCCGACGCTTCGGCGAGCTACCGCAGTGGGCCAAAAGCAAGCTCGATGGTGCGACCGAAGAGGAGTTGGAAGCCTGGGCGGATGCCGTGTTGGCGGCCGCGTCCATTGATGACGTATTTGGCACGCCCACCCACTGAAAAACGAGATAGACAAAAAAGCCGCCCGAGGGCGGCTTCTCTTTATCACGCAGCGCGATCAGAAGTTCGGCTTGCTCGATGCCTTCTTGTAGGCTTCGACGCCGCCCATGATCTCGGCGCGTGCGTCATCCGGGCCATACCAGCCGTCGACCTTGACCCACTTGCCCGGCTCCAGGTCCTTGTAGTGCTCGAAGAAGTGCTGGATCTGCTGCAGGCGCAGGTCGTTCATGTCTTCCGGCTTTTGCCAGTGGGTGTAGATCGGCAGCACTTTGTCGACCGGCACGGCCAGCACCTTGGCGTCGCCGCCGGATTCATCGGTCATCTTCAGCACGCCGATCGGGCGGCAACGGACGACGACGCCCGGGATCAGCGGGAACGGGGTGATGACCAGCACGTCCACCGGGTCGCCATCGTCGGCGATGGTGTGCGGCACGTAACCGTAGTTGCACGGATAGTGCATGGCGGTGCCCATGAAACGGTCCACGAACAGCGCGCCGGATTCCTTGTCGACTTCGTACTTGATCGGGTCGGCATTCATCGGGATTTCAATCACGACGTTGAAATCATTCGGCAGGTCGCGGCCGGAGGGGACGTTATTCAGGCTCATCAGAATCCTCGGGTAGATAAGGGAAGCAAAGCCCGGGATTATAGCCCGGACGGCTTTCCATTCCCTTACGGCGTCAGCGCCGGGCCGAAGGCGGCAGGGTCGCCAGCGCGCACTGGCGGAAATGGGTGGCTGCCGCGTCCGGCTGGCTGGTGGCTTCGTACATCTGCGCCAGCCGCAGGTGCGCTTCCTGCAGGATGGCGCGGTCGGTCGCGCCGAGCACCGTCTGCTCCAGATGGCGCTGCGCCTTGCCCCACAGCTTCTGCTTCAGGCACAGCGTGCCCAGCACCAGCGACAGTTCGGTATCGTTCGGGCGCTCGCGCAGCCAGTGCTCGCAACGCTCGATCTGGTCGAGCAAGGTCGCCGAACCTTCGGGCGCCGCACACTGACGGTAAGCGCGCAGCAGACGCGCATCCCATTGCAGGGCCAGTGCGCGCTGCAGGATGTCGGCCGCTTCCTGCTGCAGGCCGATCTTCATGAATGCATTCGCGGCCAGCGCGGCCACGCTCGGGCTCTGCCGATCGGTGCTGGGGACCGTGGACCACAGCTTTTTCAGCGCCTCGGCATCCTCGGCGGCCTTGGGCAGCATCGCTTCATAGGCCAGGTCGCGCAGGCGGCGCGACAAGGTCGGATGCAGCACCCCATGCTTGTCGAGCAGCTTCACCAGTCGCAGCACTTCGGGCCAGTTGCGCGCATTCTGATTGACCTTCAGCGCCAGGCGCAGCGCATGCGCATGGCGCACGCCGCTGGCGTTCAGCTCCTTCAGGACGTCGAGCGCGGCGTCGGTTGCCTTGTTGTCTTCGGCCAGCAAATCGACCATGGTCACCAGCCGTGCGGTGCGCAGTTCACTGTGCTGCCCGGCCTCGGCCAGCCAGCGGTCGCGGCGCTGCGGCTGCTGCATGCGCTGTGCAGCACGCGCCGCCAGCAGCGCTGCGAGGCCGGCGTACTCGGTGGACTCGGCGGCACGCGCGGCGGATTTCTCGGCGCGGCCGAAGCGGCCCTCGAGATAGGCCTTCAGTGCGTCCTGCAAGGCGCGGCCGGAGGACAGCAACTGGCGGCGGCTGCGGTACTCGCTGACGCGGCGCGGCATGGCGATCGTTGCGCGCACGGTGGAGATCAGCACGAACAGCAGCGCAAAACTCACGAGCAGTACCGCGAGGAAGAAATTCAGCGAAAAATCGACCCGGTACGGGGGATAGAACAGCACCACATTGCCCGGGTTGTAGCGAGCCAGCACCGCCAGGCCGATGGCCGATGCGAACAGGGAGAGCAGCCAGAGGTAGAAGCGCATGGCCGTCTGTCCTTACGGGCGGGTACGCGACTGGCGCACCGCTGCCAGGCTGGTCGACAGGGTCGGCATCTCGATGCTGAGCGGGCTCTCCTGCAATTGCTTGATCACTTCGCGGCCGGCCTGCGTGGAGCGGGCACGGGTGTCGAAGTAGCGTTGCAGCGTGCGATCAGCCTCGGCCAGGTCGCTGCGGAACGCCGCATCATTGCGCGACAACAGCGCCATGCGCGCATTCAACAGCCGCAGCTTCAGGTTTTCGCGCGCAAAGAAAGCCTGGCCCGGCGACAGCAGCAAGGCATCCGGCGTGGTGACGGTGCGCACGCGTACCAGCTGGCGAATGTCATTCCACATGTCCGCACTCCACACATTCCAGCGCTCCTGCAGCTCGACGCGCCAGTCATATGCGGACTTGGGCTCGGGCTTGGGCACCTGCACCAGTTTGGTCTTGGGCGGCGGCGGCACGACGGCCGGTTTTTCGTCGGCCAACAGGGGCATGCCATCGATCTGCGCAATCAGCGCATCGAGGCGTACCGCGACGCCGGTCAGGTCGACGCTGGGCAGGCTCTTGAGCTTGTCCATGTCCTGCGCCAGCGCGCGGCGGATGGCGATGAATTGCGGACGGTCGGCGCGTGACAGGCGCGCATCGGCATTCTGCAAGGCGATCAATGCGCCGCGCACATTGCCGGCCAGCTGCAATTGCTGGCTGGCGGTCGACAGCACTTGTTCGATCTCGGCCAGCGCCCAGTCATCACGGTTCTTGGCCAGGTCGCGGTACAGCTGTTCGAGCGCGATCTGCTGGCTCTGCGATTCAAGTTGCTTGGCTTCCAGCACCGATACCTTGCCCTGCAAGACGCGCAGGTCATCATCGACCCGGTCGGCCACCAGCTTGGTCTGGCTGTTGAGGTTCTCGCCGCTCTGCAGGCGCTGCGCAACTTCGCGGCGCAGGTCGGAGACTTCGATGCGCGAACTCCACCACTGCCAGACGAACAGGCCGGCGAACACCACCGCAGCAAATTTGAGGCGACCTTCACGGGTCTCGAACAGGCGCGGCATGCGCGGGCGCCAGGCCGGACGGCGGTAAGCGAGCCCGTCGGTATCTTCGGGAGCGTTGGCGGTGGACTTGGAAGTATCGGCAGCATCGTCGGTGCCAGTGTCGATGCCAGTGTCGATGCCAGTGTCGGTACCGGTGCTGGTACCTGAGGCAGAACCTGAGTCGGTGCCGGTGCCAGCATTGGCGGCGGATGCCGCAGCCGGTGCAGCGCCAGCCGGCGCATCGGCGGGCTGACCGGAGGCTGTCACCGGGACCGCTGCCGGTGTCGATGCAGAGGTTGCTGCGGGTGTTACGGCAGCGGTTGCTGCGGGTGTCGCCGCAGGGCCCGCTGCTTCAGCGGCACCGCCGGGCTGGTTGCCCGCGCCTTTGGGATCGTGGGTTTCGCTCATGAGCGCGATTGTATCGCTTGTATCGCGGTAATCAGCGCGTCGTCACCTGATCCGGTATGTAAAACAGTGTCAAAACCCAGGGACTGCGCCGTTTCGGCAATGCGCGGGTGCGGCACCACCAGGGTCTGGCGCTGCATGGCCAGCCACGCCGCCTCGGCGCCCGACCGCCCGCCCGGCGAATCACCGGTGACGGCACCGGCCTGCTGCACCATCGCCTGCAGATGGCGCAGTGCCTCGGAACTGGTAATCACCCATTGGGCTCCCGCGTCGACCAGGTTCAGCAACTCGACGCAACGAGCTTCATCCAGCACGGGCGCGCCGCGCCGGTAAGCGGCGACCTGCTCGACCTCGATGCCGGCTTCGCGCAAACGGTCGGCCAGCAATTCACGGCCGGTTTCGGCGCGCACGATCAGGGCCTTCTTGCCTTTCAGCGCCGGCAGGTCGAGCACCTGCAACAGGGTTTCTGAATCGGTACGCTCAGGGTCGATCGGGCTGGCGACGCTGGCATTGGCGTCGGTAACCCCATGCCGCGCCAGCGCCTGCCGGCTGCTGTCGCCGACAACAGCGGCAATCACGCCGGCCGGCCAGGCATCGATATGGGAAAACGCGGCATCAATCGCATTCGGGCTGACAAAGGCCACCAGCGCATAGTCGGGCAGATGGCCCAACGCGGACTTGAGCGCAGCCTCGCGGGCCGATCCCGCCGGCAGGGGCGCGATATCCAGCAACGGGAAGATGCGGGCATCGATACCCAGCGCGCTGAAGCGCGCCGCCAGCGGCTCGGCCTGAGCGCGCGGGCGGGTAATGACGACGGGCGGGCGGCGTTTCGGCTCGGTCATTGAAGCTCAGGCCGGAGGACGGGGCGGGCAGGCAGTCCGGCGCTTACTCGGCCGTCTTGCACTCGGCGAGGATGGACGTCGCATCCTGCGCTTCCAGTTCGCGCGCGATCTGGACCCCCATGGCCTCGGGCGCTTCGGCTGCGCCGTTGATGTCGGCCTGCGCGATACGCTTGCCATCAGGCGTGGCAACCATGGCGCGCAGGCGCATCACATTGCCGTCGACGGTTGCGAAAGCGGCGAGCGGAACCTGGCAGCTGCCGCCGAAGGTGCGCGACAGCTGGCGCTCGGCGCGCACCGCGCGCTCGGTATCGACGTGATTGAGCGGCGCGAGCAGCGCATTCAATTCAGGACGGCCGGACGGGATCTCGATCGCCATCGCGCCCTGCCCCGGTGCCGGCAGGCTGTCTTCCGGCTCGATGAAGGAGCGGATGCGTTGTGCCATGCCGAGGCGCTTGAGACCGGCTGCGGCGAGGATGATGGCGGCGTAGTCGCCACGGTCGAGCTTGCCGAGGCGGGTGTCGAGGTTGCCGCGCAGCGGCTGGATCACCAGCTGCGGGTAGCGTGCCGCGATCAGCGACTGGCGGCGCAGGCTGCTGGTGCCGACCACGGCACCGGCCGGCAGGTCGGCCAGGGAAGCGTAATCATTCGAGACGAAAGCATCGCGCGGGTCTTCGCGCTCGAGGATGGCGGCCAGCTCGAAACCTTCCGGCAGCTCCATCGGCACGTCCTTCAGCGAATGCACGGCCAGGTCGGCGCGGCCTTCTTCCATCGCGACCTCGAGCTCCTTGACGAACAGTCCCTTGCCGCCGACCTTGGAGAGCGTACGATCAAGGATCTGATCGCCGCGCGTGGTCATGCCGAGAATTTCGACGGTACTGTGAGGATATAATTCAAGCAAGCGAGCCCGAACATTTTCGGCCTGCCACATGGCGAGCCGGCTCTCGCGCGAGGCGATCACCAGTTTTCCGGTAAACGATGCGTTCAATTGGGGGACTCTCTTCAAGGGTCGCCGCAGCGCGGATCGACCGGATATGGGAAACGCCAAAAACCGGCGGATTTTATCATGCGCCCTCTGCGCAGATCGGCCGCCTGCCCCTCCTGACACTGCCATGGCCCAACAAAAGACTGCTGCAGCACGCCCCTCCCGCACTTCCGGCGGCACGACCGCCAAATCCACCCCGGCCGCCAAAGCCAGCACGACGCGCTCCAGGACGCAGGACAAGGATGCGCCGCTGAAGGAAGATATCCGCCTGCTCGGCCGTCTGCTGGGCGACGTGATCCGCCACCAGGAAGGCGAGACGGTGTACGAGATCGTCGAAACCATCCGCCAGACCGCGGTCAAATTCCGCCGAGACACCGACCCGCAAGCCGGCGCCGAGCTCGACAAGCTGCTGAAGAAGCTGACGCGCGACCAGACCAATTCGGTGGTGCGCGCATTCTCTTACTTCTCGCACCTGGCCAACATCGCCGAAGACCAGCACCACAACCGCCGCCGCCGCGCGCACCTGCTGGCTGGCTCGGCGCCGCAGGCCGGCAGCGTGGCTGCCACCTTGTCGAAGCTGGACACGGCCGGCGTGGCTGGCAAGGCGGTGCAGGGCTTCTTCAATGACGCACTGGTGTCGCCGGTGCTGACCGCGCACCCGACCGAAGTACAGCGCAAGAGCATCCTTGATGCCGGCCGCGAAATCGCGCGCCTGCTGGCGCTGCGCGACCTGCCGATGACGGCGCGCGAAAAGCAGCGCAATGCGCAGCTGCTGCATGCCGAGATCGCCCAACTGTGGCAGACCCGCATGCTGCGTTACTCGCGCCTGACGGTAGATGACGAAATCGAGAACGCCCTCTCCTACTACCGCATCACCTTCCTGCGCGAATTGCCGGGACTGATGGATGACATCGAGGAGGAGGTGCTCGCGCAATACCCGAACCTGCGCACGCTGAAGCTGCCGCCCTTCGTGCAGATGGGCAGCTGGATTGGCGGCGACCGCGACGGCAACCCGAACGTGAATGCGTCGACCATGACGCGCGCGCTGTCGCGCCAGTCAACCACGATTTTCGATTTCTACCTCGAAGAAGTGCATGCGCTGGGCGCGGCGCTGTCGATCTCGACGCTGCTGGTGTCCGTCAGCCCCGAGCTGGAAGCGATGGCCGATGCATCGCCGGACAATTCGCCGCACCGTACCGACGAACCGTATCGCCGCGCACTGATCGGCGTCTATGCGCGGCTGGCCGCCACCGCGCGCAAGCTGGGTGTGCACAATATCCTGCGCCAGGAAGTGGGCGCGGCGCCGCCGTATGCGAACGCTGAGGAATTCATCGCCGAGCTGGACGTGATCGGCGAATCGCTGCGCAGCAACCATGGCCTCGCGCTGACGCGCCCGCGCCTGAACACTCTGCGCCGCGCCGCCGAGATCTTCGGCTTCCACCTCGCGACGCTGGACATGCGCCAGAGCTCGGACGTGCACGAGCGCGTACTGGCCGAACTGTTCCGTGCCGCCGGCGTCTGCCCGGACTATGCGGACTTGTCCGAGCAAGAGAAAGTGATGCTGCTGCTGGCCGAGCTGGAACAGCCGCGCCTGCTGCGCTCGCCTTACCTCGCCTATTCGGACGAAACCGTGTCGGAACTGGGCGTGCTGAAAGCCGCGCGCCAGATCCGCGAGCAATTCGGCAGCCGCGCGATCCGCAACTACATCATCTCGCACACCGAGACCGTGTCCGACTTGCTGGAAGTCTTCTTGCTGCAACGTGAAGCCGGTCTGATGCATGTCGGTCAGAACGGTCAAGCGCCAGATGCGCAGCTGATGGTGATACCGCTGTTCGAGACCATTCCCGACCTGCGCAATGCGCCGGGCATCATGGATGGCCTGCTGGCTATCCCGATGGTGCGCGAACTGGTACGCCAGCAAGGCCAGCTGCAGGAAGTGATGCTCGGCTATTCGGATTCGAACAAGGATGGCGGCTTCCTGACCTCGAACTGGGAACTGTACAAGGCCGAGGTGTCGCTGGTGCAGGTCTTCGAGAAGCATGAAGTGAAGCTGCGCCTGTTCCATGGACGCGGCGGTACCGTCGGCCGTGGCGGCGGCCCCAGCCATGAGGCCATCCTCGCGCAGCCGGCCGGCACCGTGAACGGCCAATTCCGCCTGACCGAGCAGGGCGAGATCATTGCATCGAAATTCTCCAACCCCGAGATCGGCCGCCGCAACCTTGAACTGGTAGTGGCCGCGGTGATGGAAGCCAGCCTGACCCCGCCGCTGACCGACGGCAAGCGCGCCAAACGCCTCGCCGAGTTCGAGCGCGTGATGGAAACGCTGTCCGAATACGCCTACCGCGCCTACCGCAACCTCGTGTACGAGACGCCGGGCTTTACCGATTACTTCTTTGCAGCGACGCCGATCGCCGAGATCGCCGAGCTGAACATCGGTTCGCGCCCGGCTTCGCGCAAATCGACGCGCCGCATCGAAGACTTGCGCGCCATTCCGTGGGGCTTCTCGTGGGGCCAATGCCGCCTGCTGCTGCCGGGCTGGTTCGGCTTCGGCAGCGCGGTCAGCCAGTGGCTGGCCGACGACCGCAGCGGCCCGAAATCGAAGAAGCTGGCCACGCTCAAGGCCATGGTCAAGGAATGGCCGTTCTTCTCGACGCTGCTGTCGAACATGGACATGGTGCTGGCCAAGACCGACCTTGCGGTCGCGTCGCGCTATGCGGGTCTGGTGGCGGACAAGAAGCTGCGCAATGCGATCTTCAAGCGCATCGTCGCCGAGCATGAACTGACGCTGGATTGCCTCGGCATGGCGACCAGCAGCAAGGGCAGGCTGGCGCAAAACCCGACGCTGGCACGCTCGATCAAGAATCGCTTCCCTTACCTCGACCCGCTGAACCACCTGCAGGTGGAACTGGTGAAACGCCACCGCGCATGGAAGGAACAGGGCAAGGCGCCGGATATCCGCGTGCACCGCGGCATCCACATGACCATCAACGGCGTGGCGGCCGGTTTGCGCAACACGGGCTGATGCCTCCACTCCTCTATAATCTGCCCCCATGAACGATCAATTTGCCAAGAAATCCGAAGCCTGGTCCGCCCGCTTCTCCGAGCCCGTGTCCGACCTCGTCAAGCGCTACACCGCGTCGGTGTTCTTCGACAAGCGCCTCGCGCATGTCGATATCCAGGGCTCGCTCGCGCATGCGGAAATGCTCGCGCACCAGCAGATCATCAGCCAGCAGGATTACGAAGCGATCCGGCGCGGCATGACGCAAATCCTGTTCGAGATCGACGGCGGCAAGTTCGCATGGCTGCTGGACCTCGAAGACGTGCACCTGAACATAGAGAAGCGCCTGACCGAACTGGTCGGCGACGCCGGCAAGCGCCTGCACACCGGCCGCTCACGCAATGACCAGGTCGCGACCGACATCCGCCTGTACATGCGCTCCGCCATCGACGACATCCTCGGCCTGCTGAAGAGCCTGCGTCTGGCGCTGGTTGACCTCGCCGAAAAGAATGCCGACACCATCCTGCCCGGCTTCACGCACATGCAGGTCGCGCAGCCGGTGACCTTCGGCCACCACATGCTGGCCTATGTCGAAATGTTCGGCCGCGACGCCGAGCGCATGGCCGACTGCCGCAAGCGCGTCAACCGCCTGCCGCTCGGCGCAGCCGCACTGGCCGGCACGACCTTTCCGATCGACCGCGAGCGCGTGGCAAAGACGCTGGGCTTCGACGACGTATGCCACAACTCGCTGGATGCGGTATCGGACCGCGACTTCGCGATCGAATTCTGCGCTGCCGCCGCGCTGGTGATGACCCATGTGTCGCGCCTGTCGGAAGAGCTGGTGATCTGGATGAGCCCGCGCGTGGGCTTCATCGACATCGCCGATCGCTTCTGCACCGGCTCGTCGATCATGCCGCAAAAGAAGAACCCGGACGTGCCCGAGCTTGCGCGTGGCAAGACCGGCCGCGTGAACGGCCACCTGATCGCGCTGCTGACGCTGATGAAGGGCCAGCCGCTGGCCTATAACAAGGACAACCAGGAAGACAAGGAACCGCTGTTCGACACCGTCGATACCGTGATCGATACGCTGCGCATCTTCGCCGACATGGCCGGCGGCATCACCGTGAAGCCGGACGCGATGCGCTCGGCCGCGCTGCAAGGCTATGCGACCGCGACCGACCTCGCCGACTATCTGGTGAAGAAGGGCTTGCCCTTCCGCGATGCGCATGAAGCCGTAGCGCATGCCGTGCGCACCTGCGAACAGAAAGGCTGCGACCTGGCCGACCTGACGCTGGACGAACTGCGCCAGTTCTCGGCCCTGATCGGCGATGACGTGCATGCGGTGTTGACGCTGGAAGGCTCGGTCGCAGCACGCAACCACGTCGGCGGTACCGCGCCGGAACAGGTGCGCAAGGCGATCGCGCGTGTGCGCCAGCTGCTGGCCTGATCGCACAACGCGTTTCACACCTGCAGACAAGGCCGCTCTTCGTAGCGGCCTTTTTCTTTGGGTCGCGCATGCCCGGCGCTCGCACGCACGCGTGGCAGTTAAGGCGGTCCTTAAGGCCGTCCCTAAGGCCGTCCTTAAGGCGTCCTTCACCCCAGTGCAAGGATTTGCTCATTGTCACCGTTGTGATAAAACGTCAACACCTGCAGGAGGACACCCCTAACGGATCATGCTCATGACCGCTGTTGCAAAGCAGCATGCGGTCGAGGTGCGTGAAAGCCATACATTGCCCGGCACCCTCAACGCTACTTTTGAACGCATGAGAACCTGACCATGAATGTCCTCCTCTCCCTCTCTCGATACATCGATGCGCTCAACGAACGCATTGGCCAAACCATCAGTTGGGCGCTGCTCGCTGCGGTGCTGATCTGCGCTGGCAATGCGCTGGTGCGCTACCTGTTCAATACCAGCTCGAATGCGTGGCTGGAAATCCAGTGGTACCTGTTCGGCGCGATCTTCCTGCTCGCAACCTCCTACACGCTCAAACGCAACGAGCATGTGCGCATTGACGTGATTGCCGGCCACTTGTCCAAACGCACGCAAGCCTGGATCGACGTGTTCGGCTTTGTGTTCTTCATGCTGCCGGTGACAGTGCTGATCCTGAACTTTGCGCTGCCCTATGCGATGGAATCGATACGCAACCAGGAAGTGTCGAGCAATGCCGGCGGCCTGATCGTATGGCCGGCCAAGGTGCTGATTCCACTGGGCTTCCTGCTGCTGACGCTGCAAGGTGTCTCCGAACTGATCAAGCGCGTCGGCTTCCTGATGGGCAGGGTTGACGCCAGCGTGTTCGAGAAACAGCAGGCGACCCCGGCAGAAGAGATCGAAGCCATCGCAGCAGCCAACCAGCTGCAGCTACCGGCAGGTGTGGCTACAGAGACGCCTGCTGCGCCCCATTCTGCGGTACCTCCTGCGGCTGCTTCAGCGTCCACGTCCGCCAGCGATACGGCAAACGGCACCGGCGCCCGGGCGTCGAATCGCGGCGATGCCGCCGGCAACATCGCGGAGGCCTGAAATGACTGCCTTCCTGATCGCAAACATGGCCCCCATCATGTTCGCCACCCTGGTGGTGTTTCTGCTGTCGGGCTTCCCGGTCGCCTTTTCGCTGGCGGCCAACGGTCTGATGTTCGGCATGATCGGCATTGAGGTCGGCCTGCTGAAACCGGAATTGCTGCAAGCCTTGCCGAACCGCTTGTTCGGCATCATGGCCAATGACACGCTGCTGGCGATTCCCTTCTTCACCTTCATGGGCCTGATCCTCGAGCGCTCCGGCATGGCCGAAGACTTGCTCGACACGATCGGCCAGCTGTTCGGCCCGCTGCGTGGCGGCATTGCATATGCGGTGATCTTCGTCGGCGCGCTGCTGGCCGCGACCACCGGCGTGGTGGCCGCCTCGGTGATCTCGATGGGCCTGATCTCGCTGCCGGTGATGCTGCGCTACGGCTATGACCGCAAGATTGCCTCCGGCGTGATCGCCGCGTCCGGCACGCTGGCCCAGATCATCCCGCCGTCGCTGGTGCTGATCGTGATGGCCGACCAGCTCGGACGTTCGGTGGGCGACATGTATCAAGCCGCACTGCTGCCGGGCCTGCTGCTGACAGTCATGTATGCAGGCTATGTGCTGCTGATGACCATCGTGCGTCCGACAGCGTTGCCGGCACTGCCGCCGGAAGCACGCAACTTGCGCCAGCCGGATGGCTCGGCTGGCCTGCCATCGCTGGCCGCCGTCATCGCACTCGGCGTACTGACCGCCTGGGCATACAAGACCTTCTATCTTGCCGTGTACAAGCCCACGCTGCCGCAGGACGAAGCCATCGTCTATGCCACCGTGATCGGCATTGCGGTCGGCTATGGAACGGCGCTGCTGAACCAGAAAGCGAAGCTGGGCCTGCTGTCGAAGATGGCCGAGCGCGTGGTACTGGTGCTGGTCCCGCCGCTGGCGCTGATCTTCCTGGTGCTGGGCACGATTTTCGTCGGCATTGCGACGCCAACCGAGGGCGGCGGCATGGGTGCGCTGGGCGCAATGATTCTTGCGCTCGGCAATCGCCGTCTGAAGCTCGATTTGCTGAAACAGGCGATGAACTCGACTACGCGACTGGCCTGCTTCGTGATGTTCATCCTGATCGGCTCCAGCGTGTTCTCGCTGGTGTTCCGAGGCGTGAATGGCGACCTGTGGGTCGAGCATCTGCTGAGCTCGCTGCCGGGCGGTAGCGTGGGCTTCCTGATCGTGGTGAACCTGCTGTTCTTCGGGCTGGCCTTCTTCCTCGACTTCTTCGAACTGGCCTTCATTCTCGTGCCGCTGGTGGGCCCGGTGGCCGACAAGATGGGTATCGACCTGATCTGGTTCGGCGTACTGCTGTCGGTGAACATGCAGACTTCGTTCATGCACCCGCCATTCGGCTTCGCGCTGTTCTACCTGCGCTCGGTGGCGCCCAAGCAGGTCAAGACCAGCGACATCTACTGGGGCGCGGTACCCTTCGTCGGGCTGCAATTGCTGATGGTGGCCTTGATCATCGTATTCCCATCGCTGATCTCGGTCGGCAGCAAGATCGACATGAAGGAGCAGCTGGAACTGAACATCAACATGCAAGACAGTTCGTTCGGCAGTGATACGCCGAACATACAGTTCAAGATCGAAGGCGATGACATGGGCGAGATGAAGCTCGATTTCCCGGCTGAAGGCGCGAACAAGCCGGCAAAATAAAACGCGTACCGAAACAAAAAAGCCCGCATCGCTGCGGGCTTTTTTTCTGGTGCTCTGTCAGCTCAGGACTTGCGGCCGATCAGGTAGCTCTGCACCGGGTTTTCCGCCACCGAGTACCAGTTGTTCTGGTCCTGGCGGAAGCGACGCCACGGCTCCAGCACCTTCTTGAAGCGCGGGTTTTTCGCGGATTCTTCATCAATGACTTCCGTCGCCGCCTTGTAGCAGGCATCCATGATGGGCTTGGAGAAGGTGCGTAGCTTGACGCCATTCTTCACCAGGCGTGCCAGCGCGGCCGGATTGCGGGCGTCGTACATCGCCTGCATCGCGACATGGGCTTCATAGGTCGCGACTTCCAACGCGTTCTGGTATTCCTTGGGCAGCTTGTCCCACTCCTTCTGGCTCACGTAGAACGACAGCTGTGCGCTCGACTCCCACCAGCCCGGCGTGTAGTAGTAAGGCGCGACCTTGTTGAAGCCCAGCTTCTCGTCATCGTACGGGCCTATCCATTCGGCGGCGTCGATGGTGCCCTTCTCCAGCGCCGGGTAGATATCACCACCGGCTATCTGTTGCGGCACCACACCCAGCTTCTGCATCACGCGGCCTGCAAATCCGCCAACGCGCATCTTCAGGCCCTGCAAGTCCTGCGGCGTGTTAACTTCACGGCGGAACCAGCCGCCCATCTGGCAGCCGGTGTTGCCGCCCATGAAGTTGACGATGCCGTAGTCACGGAAGAACTCGCGCATCAGCTGGCGGCCGCCGCCCTGGTCCATCCACGCGGTCTGCTGGCGCGCGGTGAGGCCGAAAGGAATCGCGGTGTCGAAAGCAAAGGTCGCATCCTTGCCGAAGTAATAGTACGAGGCCGAATGGCCCATCTCGACGGTACCGGCCTGGACCGCATCCATCACCTGCAACGCGGGCACCAGTTCGCCACCGGGGAAGGTACGGATATTGAATTTGCCATCGGTGAGCTGCGACACCCGTTTGGCCATGATCTCGGACGCACCGAAGATGGTGTCGAGCGATTTCGGGAAACTGGACGCGAGGCGCCAGTTGATGGTGGGATTGCCTTGCGCAATGGCCGGAGCGGCCACGGCAGCGCCGGCGAGGCTTGCTGCTGCTGCGTGGATGAAACGACGACGTGACATGAAGAGTCCCCTTTTTTCCCCGATACAGAAATAGGTGCGAATTCGCCGACCGGGTTTTTGCGAATATGCACTGCGAAATTAATTTTTCGGCAATTCTGTGAGTGCGGGTCGAAGGGGGCAATACCTAATTCATGGCAAATGCGGGACTGTTGTTGGCATGCATGATGAAAAACATTTCTACGTGCTCAAGCAAAATTTCTATTCGCTACGGCAGCGTCGCAGCTGACAAAAGTGCTGTTGTTAATTCGCTGCGAGTTCAGTGAATAAATGGATGCGCGCAAAGTGAATGCACGAAGGAAGAAAACAAAACGGACCGTGCTTGCAGCAACGGTCCGTCGAGAGTGAAACAGGGAATTTGCGCCAGCGCAGATTGGCGCAGGTCAAGCAGGCGGGTGGCGCGCAGGTGCGCGTGGACTGCGCGCGACGTCAGCTACCGGCGATCGTCATGCTGCCGATCAGGATGGAACCGGTGTTCTTGGTGCCGCGCCCCAGCACGTCATTGCCGATGGCGACGATGTCGGCAAACATGTCCTTCAGGTTGCCGGCAATCGTGATCTCTTCCACCGGATACTGGATGACGCCATTCTCGACCCAGTAACCCGATGCGCCGCGCGAATAATCGCCGGTCACGTAATTGACGCCATGACCCATCAGCTCGGTGACGAGCAAGCCCGTACCCATCTTCTTCAGCATGCCGACGAAATCATCGGCCGCCTGCGTGCGGGTCGATACCAGTTTCAGGTTGTGCGAGCCGCCTGCATTGCCGGTGGTTTGCATGCCGAGCTTGCGTGCCGAATAACTGGACAGGAAATAGCCCTGCACCACGCCATCCTGCACCACGGCGCGCTGGCGGGTACGCACGCCTTCTTCATCGAAGGGCGCGGAACCGACTGCGCCTGCCACATGCGGGTCTTCATGCAGCTGTATGTGCGACGCAAACACCTGCTTGCCGATGGACTCGGTCAGGAAGCTGGACTTGCGGTATAGCGAGCCACCCGACACCGCCTGCACGAAACTGCCCAGCAAGCCGCAGGCCAGCGGCGCCTCGAACAGCACCGGGCACTTGCGGGTGTCGAGCTTACGCGCATTCAAGCGCGACAGCGCACGCTCGGCGGCATAACGGCCGACGGCTTCGGGCGAAGCCAGGTTCGCCGGATTGCGGTCCGACGAATACCAGTCGTCACGCTGCATGTGGTTGCCGCGGCCCGCAATCGGCGACACCGAGATCGAATGGCGCGAATACGGATAGCCGGCCAGGAAGCCGCGCGAGTTCGCCAGCACAAAGTGCGACTGCTGCGCATAGGTGCTGGCGCCCTCACTGTTGGTAATGCGCTTGTCGACCGCGAACGCCGCTGCCTCGCAGCGCAGCGCCAGTTGCGCCGCGTCTTCGGCGGTGATCGTCCAAGGGTGGAACAGGTCGAGGTCGCGCGGCGTGGTTTCCAGCAGCTCGGCCTCGGGCAGGCCTGCGCAGTCATCCTCGGCCGTGAAGCGGGCAATGTTGTAGGCCGCATCCACCGTGTCCTTCAGCGACCGCAGCGAAAAGTCCGAGGTGCTGGCATTGCCGCGGCGGATGGCCCGGCCCTCGCCGAGGTAGACGGTGATGCCAATGCCCTTGTCCTTGTTCTGCTCGATGGTCTCGACGGCGCCCTTGCGCACCGTGACAGACAGTCCCTGCCCTTCGCTGAGCTCGACCACCGCGTCGGAAGCGCCTTTCTCTTTGGCAAAGCGCAGCATGTCAGACGCAATTTGCTTCAACTGGTCCTGGGAATGGGTGAACACGGGCTTATCCATGAGGGTCTTTGGCAGGCAGGGAATCAAAGCGGTTATCATAGCAGCCGTTCAAGAAAGACATTGCCATCATGCCGAATGCAAACCGTGGCGCCGTCGGATTCCAGTCCAGCGAATTCGAACAGCAGTATGACCGCCCCTCAAAATCCCAGCTCAAGCGCGAGATGACCGCGCTGCAGAAGCTGGGTTCCGTCCTGGTCGAATCCCCGCGCGACCGTGTCAAGCGCGTGCCCATGCCGGAAGACGTGCTGGAAGCCATCCTCGAATGCCAGAAAATCACGGCTCATGAAGGCCGCCGCCGCCAGCTTCAATATGTTGGCAAAAAGATGCGCACGCTGACCGAAGAGGAAGTGGCCGTGATCCAGGCCACCGTTGACGGCTGGCGCGGTGCGTCGCGCGCCGAAGCCACGGCACTGCATGTCGTCGAACGCCAGCGCGACAAGCTGCTGGCAGACGATGGCGCGCTGACCGCGTTGTGCGAAAAGCACCCGACACTGGAGGTGCAGCAGATGCGTACCCTGATCCGCAATGCGCGCAAGGAACAGGCCGAGAATAAGCCACCGAAGGCTTACCGTGAGATCTTCCAGATCCTGAAATCGCTGCATGCCGCCCCGAATACCCCCTCGCAAGACGAACAACACGACGATGAAGAAGACGAGGACGCATCCTGACGAACTGATCATCGGCCTCGTGTCGATCTCTGACCGGGCATCGACCGGCGTCTATGAAGACCAGGGCGTGCCGGCACTGCGCGACTGGTTCACTTCCGCGCTGGCCAGCCCGTGGCAGATGGAAACCCGCCTGATCCCCGACGAGCAGGCCGTGATCGAAAAAACCCTGATCGAGCTGGTCGATGAAGTCGGCTGCGACCTGGTGCTGACCACCGGTGGCACCGGCCCGGCCCGCCGCGACGTCACGCCCGAGGCGACGCTGGCCATCGGCACGAAAGAGATGCCGGGCTTCGGCGAGCAGATGCGCCAGATCAGCCTGAAATTCGTGCCAACCGCGATCCTGTCGCGCCAGGTGGCCGTGATTCGTGAAACCGCCGACCATGCGGCGCTGGTGATGAACCTGCCGGGCCAGCCGAAATCGATCCGCGAGACGCTCGAAGGCCTGAAGGATGACGAAGGCAAGAGCCTCGTCGCCGGCATCTTCGCCGCCGTGCCGTACTGCGTGCAGCTGATCGGCGGTCCGTATGTCGAGACCAACGACGCGGTCTGCAAGGCCTTCCGTCCGAAGACCGCAATTCGCGCCAAATAAACCATGACGACCCTGCCCCTGCTCGAGACCGTAGAGATCGCCACCGGCGACAACCCGGCCGCTGCCATCATCTGGATGCATGGCCTCGGCGCCGATGGCAATGACTTCGTGCCCATCGTGCGCGAGCTGGACCTGACCGGCCTGCCCGCGATTCGCTTCGTGTTCCCGCATGCCGATACGATGCCGGTCACGATCAACAACGGCTATGTGATGCGCGCGTGGTACGACATCCTCGGCATGGACCTGGTGCGGCGCGAAGACGAAGCCGGCCTGCGTGCATCGCAGGCACGCATCGAGCAACTGATCGCGCGTGAAATCGCGCGCGGCATCCCCGCCGAACGCATCGTGCTGGCCGGTTTCTCGCAGGGCTGCGCGATGACGCTGCAGACCGGCCTGCGCCACCCGCAAAGGCTGGCCGGCCTGATGTGCCTGTCCGGCTACCTGCCGCTGGCCGACAAGATCGCCGCCGAGCGCAGCGCTGCCAACCAGCAGACCCCGATCTTCATGGCCCATGGCCGCGGCGACAATGTGGTACTGATCAACCGCGCCGAAGCCTCGCGCGAGATGCTCACCTCGCTCGGCTATGCGATCGCATGGCGCGAATACATGATGCCGCACTCGGTCTGCGAAGAAGAGATCGACGACATCGGCGACTGGCTGCGCAGCGTACTGGGAGGTACATGAACATGACAGCACCCCGCCTGTTTGCGCGCCCCCGGCATCGGGCCAGCGCGCTGCTGTTCGCGCTCGCAGGCCTGCTGGCGCTGCCGCCGGCCGCACAGGCGGCGGGTGACCTCACCTGCACCATCAGCGGCGCATCCGAAGTGACGCCCGACGGCAAGCTCGACGCGCTGGCCGGCGGCAAGAACTACTACGAGACCGTGGCCGGTGCCGAATTCATCGTCCAGCGCGACAAAGGCACGATGATGGGCCGCTTCGTCAGCAATGCAGGCTGGAAGGTCAGCGTGATCGACCCGGGCTCGGCGACGAATGCCTACAAAGTGCTGTCCACCCGCCCGGGCGGCCGCTACCAGAGCCAGTACTTCGAAGTGCGCGTGCAGGACAAGGGCGACAAGAAGCCCTTCGTGCTGGTCGCCGCTGAAGTCTTGCACGGCACCTGCACCCAGTAAGCGCCGCAACCCGGTGACCTGCTGCAGCCCGTGAGCTGCAGCTGCGCTGCCCGTCTCGCGGCAGCGCAGCGCCTTTTCAGCTATACTGCGCGCCTCAACGACCGCACGCGTGCCGTGGGTCCCTGCCTGCATTACCTCCCAAAATCGCTGAATAGAAGGAAACCTGCCATGTCCTGGATGGACTCGCTCGACCACGTCATGTCGAATCAACTCGAAGCCCTCGCTCCGGAAACGGATCAGCACGCCCGCTTCCCGCGTCCGGTCGTGGATGCGCTCGCCAAGGCCGGCCTGCTCGGTCTGGTCAGCAGCAAGGACGTCGGTGGCCTGGGGCTGGGCCTGGCGGAAGCCAGCCAGGTGGTGGCCAAACTCGCACAGACCTGTCCGTCGACCGCGATGATCGTCTGCATGCATTACTGCGCAGTGGCCGTGCTCGAGCAACTCGGCCCCGAAGACGTTCGCCGCGACATCGCGGCCGGCAAGCATCTGACGACGCTGGCCTTCTCCGAAGCGGAATCGCGCAGCCATTTCTGGGCACCGGTCAGCACCGCCACCCAGGCCGGCAACGACGTGCTGCTGGATGCACGCAAGAGCTGGATCACCTCCGCTTTCGAAGCCGATTCGTATGTGTGGTCGTCCAAGCCGCTGGCGGTCGAAGGCGCCAGCAGCATCTGGCTGGTCGATGCGAAGGCTGAAGGCCTGTCGCTGGCCGCGCCGTTCAATGGCCTCGGCATGCGCGGCAATGCATCGTCGCCGGTCACGGCCAAGCAAGTGAAAGCCACGATGGCACTAGGCGAAGACGGCAAGGGCTTCGACATCATGATGGGTATCGTGCTGCCGTGGTTCAGCGCACTGAATGCCTCGTGCTCGGTGGGCACCATGGAAGGCAGCCTGGCACGCGCGATCGCGCACGTCGGCGCCACCCGCCACCAGCACCTCGACAGCTCGCTGGCCGACCTGCCGACCATCCGCGCCTATCTCGCGAAAGCCCGCATCAAGGCCGACATGGCCAACGCCCTGCTGCAAGACACGCTGGCCGCCATCGGCGGCGGCCGTGCCGACACCATGCTGCGCGTGCTCGAAGTGAAAGCGGCCTGCGCCGAAGCGGCACTGGAAGTGACCGATGCCACGATGCGCGTCTGCGGCGGCGCGGCCTTCCGCAAGGAAGTCGGCGTCGAGCGCCTGTTCCGCGATGCGCGCGCTGCGCACGTGATGGCACCGACCACCGACGTGCTGTATGACTTCATCGGCAAGGCCATCACCGGCCTGCCGCTGTTCTGATCCGGCTTCAAGGAGCAACGATGAGCAAGCAAGTACTGGTGATGGGCGCCGTCGCCTATGCGCCGAAAGTCGTGACGATCTGGGAAGGCTTCAAGACCTGGTTCCGCGAGCATGGTCTGGAGTTCGACTTCGTCCTCTATTCGAATTACGAGCACCAGGTCGAAGATCAGTTCAACGGCAAGCTGCATGTGGCGTGGAATTCTCCGCTGGCCTGGGTGCGCGCCGAGCGCATCGCCAAGGCCAAGGGCCTGCAAGTGTCGGCCGTTGCGATGCGCGACACCGATTGCGACCTGACCTCGGTGCTGGTGGTACGTAATGACAGTGGCATCGCTGCGGTCAATGGCCTGCAGGGCAAGACGGTCGGCTTCGGCGCGATCGACTCGCCGCAGGCGACGCTGATCCCGCTCGACCACCTGCGTCAGCAAGGTCTGGTGGCCGGCAAGGACTACACCGCGCAGCGCTTCGACGTCCTCGGTGGCAAGCACGGCGACCACGTCGGCGGCGAACTCGATGCGGCCAAGGCACTGGTGGCCGGCAAGATCGATGCTGCATGGATGATCGACGGTAACCACCTTGCGTTCGCGTCGGACGGCACGCTGCCAGCCGGCCAGACCAAGGTCATCGCGCGCACCGCGCCTTTCGACCACTGCAACTTCACGGTCAGCCCCGGCGCGCCGCAAGAGTTGATCGCACGCTTTACCGAACTGCTGCTCGGCATGCGCTGGGACGACCCGGCCGTGCGCCCGCTGCTGGAACTGGAAGGACTGCGCCAGTGGAAAGTCGGCCGCACTTCCGGTTATGCTGCACTCGAACGTGCCGTTGACGATGAGGGTTTCTACAATGCTGCAGGCAGTATCACCGCCCAAAACTATCAATATTGAGTCGCTCGGGCTCGACCAGGGCGCGCACCTGTTGATCAGGCGCGCGCTGGGTCAGCTCGCCGTCGGCGACACGCTGCGCGTGACCGGCAGCGCGCCCGACTGGGACATGCACCTGCTGGCCTGGTGCCGCAGCAATGGCCATGCGGTTACCTTTGATGGCGACCATGCGGACATCGTGCGCGGTCCTTACCAACTGGGCCGCTGGCATGGTGCCGAACGCCATGGCGCCGCCGACCGCGCGCAACTGGCAGCGGTGGCCGAGCAAGCGCAACCCGACTGGGGCGTGGCCGCACGCGGCGCGACCGTTGAAGCCGGCAGCCCCGGCTTCGATTTCCGCTTCAGCGAAAAATCCGCGATCTGGGCAGAATCTGCGGCCGACCTGTACCAGCAAGCGCTCGCAGGACAGTGGGACCCGGCGACTGCGGTCGACTGGCAGGCCATGACCGAGCTGCCGGACGAGATCGAAGACGCCGTCGTGCAGGTGATGACTTACCTGATCGAGAACGAGAATGCGGCACTGCTGGTGCCGGCACGCCATCTCGGTCACGTGCACCCGCACTTCCGCGAAGTGATGCAACTGCTGGCCATACAGTGCGCCGATGAAGCGCGCCATGTGGAAGTGTTCACGCGCCGCGCGACGCTCAAACGCAGCAACCCGGCGCTGTCGGGTGCGGGCGGTCAGGCGTCGCTGAAGACCCTGTTCGAGGCCGGCGATTTTTCCAGCAGCGCCTTCCTGCTGTCGGTACTGGGCGAAGGCAGCTTCGTCAACCTGCTGAACTTCCTGTACCAGTATGCGCCCGACCCGGTCACGTCGCAGATCGCGCGCCTGGTCGCACGCGACGAAGCGCGCCATGTCGCCTTCGGCATGGCCCACCTCGAATACCGGCTGTCGCAAGATCCGGGCTATATCGCATCGCTGCGCGCCGCGGTCGAGCAGCGCTATGACGTGCTGGCATCGAGTGCGGGGCTGAATGAAGAAGTATTCGATGCATTGATCCTGCTGGCCGCCGGCGACACCACGCCGGCCGCGATCCAGAAAGGCTTTGCGCGCGTGCAGCAACTGAAGCAGGACATGGGCACCGGCCGCAAGGCACGGCTCACGCGCCTCGGCTTCCCGCCGGACGAGGCCGAGCGCCTGTCGGGGATGCATACGCGGAACTTCATGTAGCCACCTAACGCCACGGGATCCCCCCTTGCAGGGCGCGCACTGGCAAGCATGCCAGTGCCGTTTCGCGGGCAGGTCGCATGCGACCTGAATTCCCCGCTTCACCTTGCGCCGGGATCCAGCGTCGTCAGTGGTGCTGCTCCATGCGCGATGCCTTCAGCGTATCGGGCATGCGCAGGTACACCAGCAGCGATACCGCAATGCAGGCCGTCGCATACCAGTAAAAGCCGCTCTCCATCCCCGCTTTCTTGAAGCTGAGCGCGACCGCATCCACCGTTCCGCCAAAGATCGATACCGTCAGCGCATAGGGCACGCCGACGCCCAGCGCGCGCACCGAGGTCGGGAACAGTTCGGCCTTGATGATGCCGGTGATCGACGTGTAACCGGAGACGAACACCCACGCGCCGCAGATCAGCAGCCAGGCCATCCACGGGCTCTTCACCTGCGACAGCGTGCTCAGCAGCGGTACCGTGCACAGCACGCCCAGAATGCCGAACCATAGCAGCAGTGGCTTGCGGCCAATGCGATCCGACAGCGCGCCATAGACCGGCTGCAGGATCAGCGCGACCACGAGATAGCCGAGCACCACCATCGTCACCTGCGCATCGTCGAGGCCGACCGACAGCTTCAGGAATTTCTGCATGTAGGTGGTGTAGGTGTAAAACGCACTGGTGCCGCCTATCGTGATACCGACCACCAGCAGCAATTCGCGCCAGTGCGCGAGCAAGGCCTTCATCGTACTGGTGCGTCCAGCGGGAGCCGCCGTGGAACGCGCAACGCTGTAATGGCCGGTCTCGTGCATGTCGCGCCGCATGAACAGCGCGTACACCGACAGCAGCGCCCCGATCGCAAAAGGTATGCGCCAGCCCCAGGCCCGCAGTTCTTCCGGCGTCAGGAAGACCTTCTGCAGCACCAGCAGCAGCACGATGGCCATCAACTGGCCGCCGATCAGCGTCGTGTACCAGACTCCGGAGTAGAAGCCGCGTTGCCGGGCGCCGGCCATCTCGGCGAGATAAGTCGCGCTGGCGCCATACTCGCCGCCCTGCGACAAACCTTGCAGCAAGCGGGCAATCACCAGGATCACTGCCGCAGCCGCGCCAATGTCGGCATGCGTGGGACTGACCGCCACCAGCAGCGACCCGAAGCACATCAACAATACAGAGACCATCAGCGAACGGCGACGTCCGTAACGGTCCGCGACCCAGCCGAACAGCAGACCGCCCAGCGGGCGCACGATGAAGGCGGCGGCAAACACGGCCGCTGCCGACAACTGCTGCGCCACCGGGTCGGCCGCGGGGAAGAAGGCCGGCGCGAAATACAGCGCGAAAGCAGTGTACGCATAGACGTCGTACCACTCGATCAGGTTGCCGATCGAGCCGACCAGTATGGCCTTGACGCGGCTGGGCGGCGTGGTGCCGTCGGCCGGGAGGGCCGTCGCGGCAGTGTCCTCACTGTCGGTGCGTGCTGCGTCGGCGGTGGCTGGCAAAGGTCGGTCGGATGTCGCCCCTGGCGTCATGTTCAGTCTCCGGAGTGATTCTGTGTCAGGTCGGTCGCGGCGATTTTCCGGCGGCCCGATGTTAAATTCGTGGCATCATAAGCGCTAACGCGATCAGGAGACGCATTGCCCGGCCACGGACGATGCCAATACAACAAGAATGACAGCGATACCCGCGGCGCATACCGCTCACCCAGATTTCAGCGTGCTGTTCATCTGCATGGGCAACATCTGCCGCAGCCCGACAGCGCACGGCGTATTCCGCGATCGTGTGCGACGCGCGGGACTCGCGCATCGCGTGCAGGTCGATTCGGCCGGCACGCACAACTATCATCCAGGCGATCCGCCCGACAGTCGCAGCCAACGCGCTGCGGCCATGCGCGGCTATGACCTGTCAGACCTGCGCGCGCGCCAGCTGCAAGACGATGATTTCGATCGCCACCACTTGTTGCTGGCAATGGACTGGGACAACCTTGCGCTCACCGAGCAACTCTGTCCCGATGCCCATCGCCGCAAAGTACGCCGGCTGACCGAGTTCTGCCAACGCCACGAAGCAGCGGTGGTACCCGACCCGTATTACGGCGGCGACGCCGGCTTCATGCACGTGCTCGACCTGATCGAAGATGCCTGCGATGGCCTGCTCGCGCATGTGCAGCGACAGTTGCAGTTGAAGGCTGATACGCGCTCGCTCGCCGACGGAGCGCTGCAATGAACAAGACCAGACTCGCGCTGCTGGGCTTGCTGGGCGTGGTCGCCATCGTGCTGATCGCCTACGGGATTGGTGTATTCATGCTCGGCCTCGGCCGCGGCAGCAGTCAGCCATACCAGACCCGCGGCAAGCTCGAAGCCGTGTGCGACGTCGTCGTGCAGCGGCCGGTCGACGGACTGAACCAGCCCTTCGAGACCGGCAAGCTGGCACTGCCGGTGGTGATCGACTTTGATGAAATGACCGGCGCCTATGCCGGCGAATATTCGATCTCGCTCAATCGCAAGGGCTCGTTGCATGTCGACGGCGACAAGGTCGAGATCCTGCGACAGGCAATGTTCCGCCGCTACGGCATCACGATCCAGGGCGAGCATGCGGAACTGGACCGCAAGACCGGCGAATTCCACCAGTGGCTGGACCTCGGCAACGACAAGCGCCTGACCCTGATGTCCGGCAAATGCCATCGTCAGGGCAACGCGCCGTTCTGATCATCGCCGCAGCGACCGAGGTCAACATGCCTCGTCGCTGCTCATCACCCCTCGTCGCCCCTCATCGCCCCTCATCGGCCCTCGTCGCTCCACCTGCCTGCGCAAGGACTGCAGCACGCCATAGGCGCGCGGCCAGTCGTCGCGCACCGTGTTGCGCAAGCGGCCCAGCCAGCCGGCATCGTCACGATGCAAGACCACATCGACCTTATTGAAGCGCATGCTGCGGCGTGACGCATGCGGCCGCACATTCCACTGGTAAGGGTGGGAAGCCGGCACATAGTGCGCCGTGAACGAGCGGCGTGAGCAGCGCGGATCGGCCGTCGGCAGGCTGCCGTGGATGGTCAGCGACGACCACAGCAGCATGTCCCCCTGTCGCAGCACCGGCGCCAGACAATCGAGCGGACCGTGGCGGACGAAGTCGGCCATGCGTGCCTTGTATTCCGGCGAATTCGGGTCGCCCTCCTCACCCGGCACGCGCATGCGGTGGCTGCGCGGCAGCATGAAGAAGCGGCCGGCCTGCGGGTCGATGTCTTCGGCCGCGATCCACACGCCGATCATGCAGCCCGCGTGGCCGGAATCGATGTAGTGTCCGTCGCGATGCGCCCAGGTGGTCTGGTTGCCGTCGAAGTACATGGTGTGCACGATGCGCGCCGGCTCGCCGCACAGCAAGCGTATCGCGCGCTGAACCGTCGGATGCGTGAGGACGTTGAGGCCGGCACGGCGGAAGGTGGGGTATTTGCGCTCGGACAGGTCTTGCAGGTTCATGATGGGATATTTCATGAAACCGGCCGGCGTATACACATGGCGCTCGAACATGCCCGACGCATGGCGCTCGAAAAATCCCAGGTGATCGGGCAGCACTTCGCGCCGGAACGCATCGATGCCGGCCTGGCACAGTCGCGGTGCGACCGCATTGCGCACCACGATGCAGCCCTCTTCCTCGAACCAGGCTCGAAAGCGTTCCGGCGCGTCCAGCGACGGATAGGGATCAGCGATGTAGCCGCGCGGCTTGTCGAGCACCATGCTGCGCGGCAGTACCACCGGGTCCGGCTGCCAGCGAGCATCGGGGGGCGGGCAGCTGCTTGCCGGTGCAGGAGAGCGGGCCGGTTCGCCAGCCTGCGCCAGAGGTTCTTCGATGGCCATGAGGAGGATTGCGCACGCAACCGGAAGTGAAGGGAAGGCTGCGAGTCTAGCCAGCGCATGGCTGCTACTTTTGTGAGTGCACAAGCCCGATTCTCGCGAGCTGCGCGCCGTGTCATGTCCGCGGCCGATGGCACACTCGGTTGCGACTACAATCCTTGCGTGAATACCGCTTCGAACCCCGACCACAAGCATCGCGACGAGCGCAACGAGCGCGGCGATTGCAACCACCGCACGGCCGATCAGGACCCTGAGGACATCAAGGACCCAACGAATCCCAAGAATCCCAAGGACCCCAGAGTCCCCATGAGCCCGCTGCGCCTGCAGGACAAACCGCTGGTGGTCGCACTGTCCGGCACGCTGTCGCTGGCGATCGCGATGGGCATAGGCCGCTTCGCCTTCACGCCGCTGATGCCGATGATGTTGCACGACGGCCTGCTCGACATCACCGCCGCCAGCTGGCTGGCCAGCGTCAATTACCTTGGCTATCTGATCGGCGCCTTGCTATGCACCTTCCAGCCTGTGCTGTGGCGTCGGCTGTCGCTGACGCCACTACGTCCGTCGGCGATGCTGAAAATCGCGCTGGTGGCCACCTGCCTGCTGACGGCCGCGATGGCTTCCGACGAACCACGCGCCTGGCCCTGGCTGCGCTTCCTGGCCGGTGTCGCCTCGTCCGTCGCCTTCGTGTTCACTTCGGCCTGGTGCCTCGGTCACCTGGCGCGGCTCAAGGTGCCGCAGGCGGGCGGCATCGTGTATGCGGGCCCGGGCGTGGGCATCGCCGTCAGCGGCTTGCTGGCATCGGCGATGGTGCAGCTGAACTGGGCATCAGCCTCCGGCTGGCTGGCCTTCGGCGGGCTGGCCGTGCTGCTGACGCTGCTGGTGTGGCGCGTATTCACCCATGACGACGCACTGCCGGCGCCGGCGGCTGCAGCGACCTCCGCCCATGGCAGCGGCCACGCGGAAGCCGCTGCGCTGACCGTTGCGTACGGACTGGCCGGCTTCGGCTACATCATCACCGCCACCTTCCTGCCCGTGATTGCGCGCGCAGCGCTGCCGGGCTCGGTATGGCTGGACTTGTTCTGGCCCATCCTCGGCGTAGGCGTGGCGGCGGGTGCAGTGCTGGCTTCGCGCATTCCTGCGCACGTGGATCCGCGCCTGCTGCTGGTGGGCTGCTACCTGATGCAGGCGGCCGGCGTGATGATGGGCGAATGGTTGCCGACGCTGGCCGGCTTTGCGCTGGGCAGCGTGCTGGTCGGCCTGCCGTTCACGGCGATCACCTTCTTTGTGCTGCAGGTAGGACGACGCCTGTATCCGCAATCGGCAGCGACCATCATCGGTTTGCTGTCGGCATCGTTCGCGCTGGGTCAGATCGTCGGCCCGCCGGTGGCCGCCGCGCTGTTGGCGCGCGCGCCGAACCATGCGACCGGTTTCACCTGGTCGTTGCAGGTGGCCTCGCTGACGCTGGTGGTCGGTGCGGCGATCTATGCGTGGATGGTGAAGGCCTTTCGGCGCGCTTGATGCAGACCAAGCGGCCGCGGCTTATTTCGCCAGCGGCGGATCGTTGTACAGCACCGTGATGCTGATGCGGCGGTTGCGCGGATCGCTCTTGTCGTTCGGGTTGAACGGCGCGGTATCGGCCACGCCTTCGATGCGCGCGACACGACCGGCATTGACACCGCCCTGCTCCAGCATGCGGCGCGTGGCTTCGGCGCGCTCGATCGACAGCGACCAGTTGGTGCGCTCGCTGCCGTCCGGGAAGGGCGCGCTGTCGGTATGACCCTTGATGGCCATCTTGTTGGGCATGCCGGCCAGCGCCTTCGTCACTTCGCTGATCAGCTGCTTGGCGCGCGGCTGCATGCCGGCATTGCCGCTGCCGAACATCGAGAAGTTGGCCTTGTCGATGATGTCGATGCGCAGGCCATCTTTTTCACGCGTGAAACTGACCTGGCCTTTCAGGTCGGACAGCTGCGGGTTCTCCGACAGCTGTTCCTGGATTTCCTTCTCCAGCTTGTCGAGCTTTTCCTTCTCGGCCTGGGCCGCGATCTGCTGCTTTTCTTCTTCGGTCAGGTTCTTGCCGTACTTCGGATTGGGCTTGTCGTTCTGCGAATTGCCGTGGTCATCGCCCTTGCCGGCCTCGGTACGCGGGGTCACGCGTTCCATCAGCGAAGCTTGCTGCGGGTCAGACGGCATGGACTCGGGATCGATGATGGAGCGGCCGCCAAACATGCCGTTCGAGCCACCGGTCTCGCCCATGCCCGACACCTTGAGGTCGGTCGGCTGGAAATACTCGGCAATGCCGGCGCGCTGGTCTTCGGGCGTCGCGCCCAGCAGCCACATCAGCAGGAAGAAGGCCATCATCGCCGTCATCATGTCGGCCAGCGCAATCTTCCATGCGCCGCCGTGTGCGCCCGCATGGCCGTCGTCGACGACCTTTTTCCAGATGATGGGGGGTTCGGCCGGCTTTTCTTCTTCGGCTGGCGCGTCAGGTGACGCTCCCTCGGCCGCAGCGGCAGCTGCGGCCTGGGCGGCGGCGTCCTGTTCGTCGGGTTTTTTCTCTTCGTCAGCCATGGTCGGGAAAGTGCTCGGGGTCAGCGCAGGATGCGGCAGACGGGGCGCCGCTATGCGCGGCTATCCCGAGGAGAATCGGCACGAGGCCGGTTCGCTAAAGTGTTAATTGCTGGAAATATAAAGCATTCGGCTAAGGAAACACTGAAAAAATCCACGTTTTATGGCGAGCCAGCGCAGCTGTGCGACGCGGGGGGTCCTGAAATCAGTGGGTTACCGTCATTTCTTCGCAGCGAAAGCTTGCGGTGTTTAGTTAATCAGTGCTTCCTTGGCCGCGGCCAGCCGAATTGCCGGATTGGCATTACTCCGGCTTGAGTTCGAAGTTGGCCATCGTCTCCAGCGCCTTCACCATTGCCGAATGGTCCCAGCCCTTGCCGCCATGCGCGACGCAACTGCTGAAGAGCTGCTGGGCGCTGGCCGTATTCGGCAGCGACATGCCGAGCGAGCGCGCCGCATCGAGCGCGAGGTTCAGGTCCTTCTGGTGCAGCTCGATGCGGAAGCCGGGATCGAAGGTGCGCTTGATCATGCGCTCGCCGTGCACCTCAAGGATGCGCGACGATGCAAAACCGCCCATCAGCGCCTGCCGCACTTTGGCCGGATCGGCGCCGGCCCGGGCCGCAAACAGCAGCGCCTCGGCCACGGCTTCGATGTTGAGCGCGACGATGATCTGGTTGGCGACCTTGGCGGTCTGCCCGTCACCATGGCCGCCGACCAGGGTGATGTTCTTGCCCATCAGCTCGAACAGGGGCTTGACGCGGGCAAAGCCCGGCTCGGTCGCGCCGACCATGATGGTGAGCGCCGCATTCTTGGCGCCCACTTCGCCGCCGGACACCGGCGCATCGACATACTCGCAACCGAGCGCGCTGATCTTCTGCGCGAATGCACGGGTGGCGATCGGCGAGATCGAGCTCATGTCGACCACCACCTTGCCGGCACTGAGGCCAGCGGCCACGCCGTGTTCGCCGAACAGCACTTTCTCGACATCCGGCGTATCGGGCAGCATCAGGAAAATGATGTCGGCCTTCTGCGCGACCTCGGTCGCGTTGGCGCAGCCCTGTGCGCCCTCCTGCAGCAGGTAGTCGGGCGTCTTGCTGCGGGTGTGCGTGTGCAGCGCATGGCCGGCTTTCAGCAGGTGATGCGCCATCGGTCCGCCCATGATGCCGAGGCCGATGAATCCGAGTTGCAGCGCTGTCGTCATGTGGGTTGTCTTTCTTGTTCGGGGAGGGGATGCGGGGATTATGTCATGCGCCGCCGCGCAACCCGGCTACCTGACCGCTTGCCTGGCCGACTGCCTGCCCTCCCCCTGCCTGACCCGCCTGCCTCGGCCACCGGACTAGCGCGCAGCGCCCCGGCCTCCTGCCGGCAGCTGGTGATAGTAGGCCGCGAGGTTTTCAATGTCGCGGTCGCTCAGTCCCTTGGCCATCACGCCCATCTGTTCGTGCTTGCGCGTACCGCTGCGGTAATCCTTCAGCGATTTGACCAGATAGCCCTCGACCTGGCCGGCCAGGTTGGGCGCTTCGGGCAGCACCGCAATGCCATCCGGCCCATGACAGGCGGCGCACTGCGCTGCCCTCGTCTTGCCGGCATTCGCATCGGCGGCCTGCACGGGTGGCGCTGCGGCGGCGACGATGGCGGCTGCGATGGCGGCTGCGATGGCGGCCGTGATGCCGGCTGTGATGCCGGCCAGCAGGCGCGCTGCTGCCAGCGAAAGCTGGCTCATTTGCCGACCTCGCCGACATACGAGATGCGATAGATCGCGCCTGCGTAATCATCCGATACCAGCATTGAGCCATCGGCCAGGTTCTCGACATCGACCGGGCGGCCGAGGAATTCATTCGACGACGTCAGCCAGCCTTCGGCGAAGACTTCCGTCTTGCCGGCCGAGCCATCGGGTCGCACCGGCGTGAACATCACGCGTGCGCCGACCGGCGTGGTGCGGTTCCATGAGCCGTGCTGCGCCGAGAAGATGCCATTGCGATACTTCTCGGGGAACATGCTGCCGCGATAGAAGCTCATGCCAAGGTCGGCCGCATGCGGCGTGGTTTCCGATTCCGGATACACGACATTGGCGGGCGGGTTTTCGCCCTTGTATTCATTGGTGCGCACCTTGCCGCCGCCATACCAGGGGAAACCGAAGTCCTGGCCCGGCTTGGACAGCCGGTTGATCTCGCCCGGCGGCTGGTCGTCGCCCATGCCATCGACCTGGTTGTCGGTGAACCACAGCGTCTTGTCCTTGGGATTGAAATCCATGCCGACCGAATTGCGCACGCCGCGCGCAATCGCTTCACGATTCTTGCCATCGCGATCCATGCGGATAATGCCCATGATGCCGGTGCGATAGTAGAGATCGAGCTTTTCCTTGGGCGGCACATTGAAGGGCTGGCCCATCGTGATGTAGAGCTTGTTGTCGGGACCGACTCGGCAGGCGCGCGCACCATGGTTGAAGCTCTCCTCCTCGGTCGGTATCAACTGCCCTTGCGGCACCACCTGGCCGATCGCGACGTCGCCGCCTTCATAAAAGAATTCGGCGGCCGGGAACATCAGCACGCGGTTCTGTTCGACGGTGAACAGGAAGCCGTCCTGCGAGAAACAAACCGCATTCGGTACACGGAAGTCGATACCGGGCGCGAACACCTTCACTTCATCAGCCACGCGCGTATGGGTGCGGTCGGTCACGGCCCAGACGCGGTTCTTGCGGGTGCCGACGAACACGATGCCGGTCGACGGGCCGACCGCCATCAGCCGCGCATCGGGCACGAGCGCATACAGGTCAATGCGAAAGCCCGGCGGCAGCTTGATTCTCTGCAGGTTGCGCCGTATGGCGTCGGCGCGCGGGCCGGTCTGCGGTACGGTTTCGAGGGTCATCGGCCCGCCGGTGGAACGGAAGGACTCGAGCTTTTGCAAGTTATCGCTGCGGGAGGGCGAAGCGCCCTGCGCGATGGACAGCGTCGTGACCGATGCCAGCAGCAGGCCGGTGCCGGCCAGCCAGTATGTGCGCGCAAAACCCATCGTGATCTCCTGGAAGTTGACACTCGTCGCGCGCCGGAACATGGACTGTTCCCCTGCCGCGTCGTACCGACGTATAGACAGGAGATTCGCGGCAGCTTTCGCACGCATCCCGGTGCAATGGACTTCGTTTGACGCGCTTCAAGCGCGGCCTTTTCATGAGTCGAAACACTGTCGCCGGCGCAAGCTTGTATGGCGGCCGTTTGAGCGCACGCAATCGATGATGTACAGCGCCGCTTAACGTGGCATGACGATCACAGACAGGCGGGATACATCATGCGCAAGACCTTGTTGACGCTCACGATCGCATCGGCCTCGATGCTCGCGCTGGGCGCTTGCAGCAGCTCAGGATGGGGGCAACGCGGCAGCCAGCAGTCGGGCAGCACGCATACGCTGACAGGTGGCGCCGAAGCAGCGCCGACATCGGAAGCGACGCCGAAGCCGGCCGATACCTCGTCGAGCGGAAAGGAGTCGGGCATGCCTTCGGGTGGTGCGGGCGGTGGAGCCAGTGGCAGCACGCCCGAGGGAACGTCGGGTGGCAGCAATGGCGGTGGCGGAACCAGCGGTACGGGCGACACCGAAGGTGGCGGCAGCATGGGAACGCAGCCCGCGCAACCGGTGCAGCCCACCGAGAACATGGGCAGCAGCGCCGGACCGACGGGCACCCAGTCCGGCGGCAAGAACCCGCAGACCGGCCAGTAAACACATGGCCCGTGCGGGCGCAAGGCGCGTTGGCGGGTTGGCGGGTTGGCTGGCGTGTGTGCAGCACATTCAAGCGCTGCAAACACGGTCGGGCCGAAGCTCAGGCAGCGACTGAACTGCCGACAAAGGTCATGGCCTCGAAGCTGGCGGGCGACAGTGGCGGCGAATGCAGGTAGCCCTGCACGAATTCGCAGCCGAGGTTGGCCAGCAGAGCTTGCTGGGTGCGGGTTTCGACACCTTCGGCCACCACCTGCAGCCGCAGCTGGCGCGCCAGCGCAAGGATCATGTCGACCAGCGCGCGGCTGGGCACGTCATCCTCGATGCCGCTGACGAAGGAACGATCGACCTTCAGCATATCGAAGGGCAGGCTGAACAGCGTCATCAGGTTTGAATAGCCGGTACCGAAATCGTCCAGCACCAGCCGCACGCCCTGCTGCTTGAGCCCGGCCATCAGGCGCGATGCGCGTTCGTGCTGCTGCATCAGCGAGTGTTCGGTGAGCTCCAGCTCGAGCAGTTGCGGCGGCAGTTGATGGCGCGCGAGGATGTCTTCGACGCGTTGCGCGAAATCATTCAGTTGCAGCTGACGCGCCGAAATATTGACCGATACCGAAGGGCTCCAGCCGAAGCGTCGCAGCCACTCCTTCATTTGCGCGCACACTTCGTTGAGCACCCAATCGCCGATCGGCACGATCAGCCCCAGCTCCTCGGCCAGCGGAATGAATTCCAGCGGTGGCACGATCCCGCGCACCGGATGCTTCCAGCGTATCAGCGCCTCGGCGCCGGTGATGCGGTTGCCTGCCAGCTCGACCTGCGGCTGGTAATGGATGATGAACTGCTTTTCCTCGATCGCCGTGCGCAGCTCGGCTTCGAGCGTGAAACGCTTCGCGAGACGCGTCCAGCTCTCTTCGGAAAAGAAGTGCACCTGGTTGCGGCCACCGCCTTTGGAATCGAACATCGCTGCGTCGGCATGCTTGATCAGTTCGTCGGCGCTCTTGCCGTCATCCGGATACATGGCGACGCCGATGCTGCCGCTGCAGTGCAGAGATTGACCTTCGATAACATGCGGCTGGCTCAGGCTTTGCAGCAGCTTGGTCGCCACCCGTGCGGCATTCTGCGCGCTGCCGACTTCTTCCAGCAGCACCAGGAATTCGTCACCGCCTTCGCGCGCCACCGTATCCGATTTGCGCAACGGGCCGGCGATGCGCGCGGCCACCGAATGCAGCACCGCATCGCCGATCCGGTGGCCCAGCGTGTCATTGATGACCTTGAACCGGTCGAGGTCGATGAAAAGCACAGCCAGCACGGTGCCATTGCGCTCGGCGCGGGTGATGGCCTGCGACAAGCGGTCGCGCAGCATCAGCCGGTTGGGCAGGCCCGTCAGCGCATCGTGGAACGCGCGATGCGCCAGCTCCTTGTTGACCTCTTCGAGTTCCCGGCGGCGCTGGCGCAGCGCTTGCGCCAGTTCATGCGCATCGTTCATCGCGCTACGATTGGTCTGCAGCAGCATCAGCATTTCCGCCAGCGGATTATGCGGCGGGATCTCGGAGAGCTTGATACCCATTTCGCCCAGCTGCCCGAAGGATGTGACCCAGGGCCAGCCGATGAACATCAGGCTGCTGTCGCTGATGGACATCCACTGTCCACGCAGGGGCGGCACGACACCGGCTCGGATGCGATTCAGTATCAGCAGCTGGCCGCTATCGGACGCCAGTTGCGCGAAATCGCGCGTCAGGTTGTAGTTGGTCGCGGAAAAGCATTCCTCGAGCAGGGGCTGCGCGTCCACCTCGGGGCAGATGCGGCGCAGCAGTTCGCCGGCCGCCGTGATGCGGCATGACTGGTCGACGACGAAGGCGAACGGAAACGCCTGCGCCCAGCGCAGCATGGTCGATGTCGTTGAACTGCATTGGCGGGCGATGGCCCGCACCTGATCATGCGGCATGGGACAGCGGTCCGAGGATGCGGATGTCGAAACGGTCGTGATCATGGTCGTCGTCCTTCGCATAGGCCTGGACAACATCGATCTCGATGCCAAAGCGGGTCGCCAGTCCTTCGACCAGGCCGTGCACGATCGAACCGAGCGCCGGACGCTGCGAGTAGTAATGCAGGCTCAGGCCCTCGGGCGTGACTTCCGTCACGCGAAAAGTCGGCGGCTTGAGCTCCGGGTACAGCAAGGTCACCCGCGCATGCATGGCGTCGAGCGCAGACAGTGCTTCCTGGAAGGTCTGGCCGAGGTCATTGAGCATTGCGCCATAGCCTTCGTCCATCGTGTAGCGCGTCCAATAACGACCGAACTGGCGCATCAGCTCAGGCGCCGGGATCCCCAGCACCTCGGAGGCGGCATCCACCAGGCGGTAGGTGATCTCGTCCGGATAGGCATCCATGCGCATGAAAACTTCGTCTTCGACGCCGGCCTTCTTACGGATTTCATTCCAGGTTGCTTCGCCCTGGCAGGTACAAACCAGTTGCTGTAGTGCGCGGTTCACCAATCCGTACATGGGATTTTCCTGTTCAAGTTGCCGGGACGCGGGGCCCCGAAAGGGGCAGGCCGGGATGCGGGCACACCGCCCCAGCCGTACCGGCAACTTTAAGCAATCCCGTCGCAAAGCAAGGGGTGAACAGAGGGCAAAACGCCCGCTTTCTTCGCCTATCGGTGCGAGAAACCGTGGAGGACTTGCGTGAAATCAAAGCTGCCCGCAGGGGGCAGTGTTTCATCGGTGTATCGAATTGTAATCAGGCATTCCACCCCCTTGCCCAGCCGTTAACCTGCTTTGCATGACGCATTTGCGGGCACATGGGCACCCATGGGCACCTTAGCGCCCGTTCCGGCGTCCAATAAAGCGGAGGACACATGAATACCCTGATCACCAAGATTTCCACCGTGGCCGGCCTCGCCGTCGCGGGCGTGCTGCCGCATGCCGCCCATGCGCAGCAGCAGGAAATGGCGCGCGTGATCTCGACCACGCCGGTCATGCAGCAAGTGGCCGTGCCGCGCCAGGTCTGCACCAACAGTACGGTCGTGACCCAGGCCCCGAAATCCGGCGCAGGCGCCGTCATGGGCGCCATTGCCGGCGGTGCCGTCGGCAGCCAAATCGGTGGCGGCATGGGTCAGGTGGCAGCAACGGCTGCTGGCGTGTTTGGCGGTGCCATCCTTGGCGACCGCATCGAAGGCCAGCCAGCCCCGGTCGCGCAACCCGTCACGACCTGTACCGACCAGGCCGTGTACGAAAATCGCGTCGTGGCCTACAACGTCACCTACGAATACGCGGGCAAGAAGTACGCCGTGCAGATGCCGAACGACCCCGGCCCCTACCTGCCGATCACGATCGCCCCGGCCGGCGCACCGGCACCGGCTCCGGCCCCGGCAGTCGTGGTGTCGACCGCACCGCACGTGGTCGCTCCGCCCCCCGTGGTGGTCGCCCCGCCCGTGATGGTCGCGCCGCCGCCGGTCTACCCGTATTACGGTTCGACCTACGGCCCGACCTACGGCCCATATTACGGCCCCACCTACGGTCCCAGCTATGGCTCCGGCATCAGCTTGCGCTGGAGCTCGGGCGGCTGGGGCCATCATCAACATCACCCACATCATCAACATCGTCATCATCATCGCCACTGATCAGCGCAACGCTGACAGGCAAGCCGCGCACAAGCTGCCGCCTGCCCATGGAAAGCCCGGGACCATCCCGGGCTTTTTTTTCCTCGCTTTTTTGCGCGCCGCACAGTGCGGCTTTGTCTTTGTTTAGCGCGGCGTTCAGAACCGCCGCCGGCGTTGACGCTCGTCTACAATGGCTCGCACACCCGACCTGCGCGCCTGACCGCAGGACCGACCCGAAGCGACAAGAAGAACAGGGAGACACCATGCAGAGACGCGGTTTCCTCGGTGCCGCAGCAGCGGCCACCGCCTTGGCAACAACGGCAGCATCGGCCGCAGCAGCAGAGAATCTGCCGACGCTGAACTGGCGCATGGCCTCGAGCTTCCCGAAATCGCTCGAATGGCTGTATGGCAGCGCCGAGCTGATCGCGCGCCGGGTCGGCGAGATCACCCAGGGCAAGTTCACGATACGCGTCTTCCCGGCTGGCGAGATCGTGCCGGCGTTGCAGGTGCTCGATGCGGTGCAGGCCGGCACCATCGAAATGGGCCATACCGCGCTCTACTTCTACTTCGGCAAGGACCCGGCTTTCACCTTCGACACCTGCGTGCCCTTCGGCATGAACTCGCGCCAGCAATCGGCCTGGTATGTGTCGGGTGGCGGGCGCGAACTGGTACAGGACCACCTAAAGGCTTATGGCATCACGTCTACGCCCTGCGGCAATACCGGTAGCCAGATGGGCGGCTGGTTCCGCAAGGAAGTGCGCGGACTGGATGACCTGAAGGGTTTGAAATTCCGCGTCGGCGGCATCGGCGGCCGCATCCTGCAGCGGCTCGATGTGGTGCCGCAGCAGATACCGCCGGGCGACATCTATCCGGCGCTGGAGAAAGGCACCATCGATGCGGCCGAATTCGTCGGCCCGTTCGACGATGAAAAGCTCGGCCTCGACCGGGTGGCACCCTTCTACTACACGCCGGGCTGGTGGGAAACCGGCTCGCAGGTGTCGGCCATCACCGGCATCAAGCAATGGGAGGCACTGCCGCTGGCCTACCGGGCGGCCGTCACCGCGGCCGCGTACGAAGCCCATGTGTGGATGCAGGCGCAGTACGACCTGCACAATCCGATGGCGCTGGCACGGCTGGTCAAGCGCGGCGTCAAGCTGCGCGCCTTCCCGAAGGAAGTGATGATGGCCAGCCTGAAGGCCGCGCGCGAGATGCTCAATGAGGAAGCATCGAAAAGCACGGCCTTCCGCAAAATGTACGAGCACTACAACCGCTTCCAGAACCAGCAAAACCAGTGGTATTCGGTCAGCGAGGCGCGCATGCAGAACTTCCAGATCATGGCGCTGCAATCGCAAGGGTCGAAGGGCTGACGATGTGAAGGCATGCGACTGCCTTTCCGCAGGCACGCGTTTTCATTTTGACATTCGTGAAAACGCGGGGCATTCGAGCATTGCGAAACAGAAACACCTACAATCG